>SESF01001843.1_pt1 | contig 26459 bp, 12 predicted proteins | sample 3171521 | NCBI WGS metagenome assembly SESF01 (sample SAMN10866945, study PRJNA518727) | freshwater metagenome | biome: subpolar coniferous forest; feature: holomictic lake; material: water; isolation source: holomictic Lake 227, 6 m and 8 m depth | place: Canada: near Kenora, Ontario | collected...
AATTGTTGCCGCCGCGCTCTGCGCGGGATTGTTCGCCCAAGGGTTTGCTAAGGCGGAGAATGCCAAGGAGGAGGCGGGGCGGATGGGACGCTATAACGTAGCCTGGAACAGTCCGTCCAAGGATGCTTCGGGGGTGATGCCCATTGGCAACGGAGATCTTGGCGCCGGGGTTTATGCGATAGAGAATGGGGACCTGTATTTGTTGCTCTCAAAGAACGATGCTTTAAGTTATTGTGGTGATATTTACAAAACTGGGCGGCTGCGGATCTCCCTAACTCCCAATCCGTTTCTGGCGGGGAAGCCCTTCCATCAGACATTGGACCTTCCGACGGCTTCAATCCGCATCCAAGCGGATGGCGTGAGTCTCAAAATCTGGGCGGATGCCAATCGCCCGATCTTTCATGTGGAGATTGATTCCCCTCGTGCGCTGACCGTCGCGACACAACCGGAGTTTTGGAAGCGCTACACCCAATGGAAAGGCCTCGATAACACGCCGGAGGTGCGCCTCCCACGCGACCACGATTTGCTTTGGTATTTTTCCGTTGGCGACAAGAGCTTCTATCCCGACGACATGATGAAACGTGGCTATGGGGTCAAAGATTTCGAAAAAATCGTCCCCGACCCATACCGGTTCAACACCTTTGGAAATCTGGTCGAACTGAGGTCGGAAGCCAGCGCTCAGAAGCCAGAAGTGAAGGATGGCGTGCTGGCAGGAAAGGGCAAACAGTTCGATATCCGGATTCATTCCCTTACGATGCAGGCACCCGACCGCAATGTGTGGGTAAAGGCAATCGAGGAGTTGGCAGCGCGTCCCCTGGAGGTGAAGCAGGATTGGGAGAAACATTGCCAATGGTGGAGCGATTTTTGGTCGCGGGGGTGGATAATCGCCTCCGACCGGACCGTGCCGGCGGAGCAGCGCGAGCGCTTCAACGGGGAAGTTGGCGCCTCGGGGATGCGTGAGGAGGCTGACGGGGGCGCCTTGGTGGCCCAGAGCTATAACGTGTTCCGGTTCTTCATGGCTGCGCAGGGGAGAGGGCGTCTTCCGGTTAAGTTTAATGGAGGCATTTTTACTCAGCAGTACCGACTGAATGGTCGCTTCCTCGAGCAAAACGGTCTTGAGGAGTTCCAGAAGCGGTTCCCGTTTGCTAGAAAGCAGCCAGACGGCACCTGGCTGACCGGAGAGGATTACCGGGCCTGGGGCCGCCGGTTCACCGCCCAGAATGAGCGGCTGCTCTATTGGCCGCTGCTGATGAGCGGAGACTTTGATTTGCTGAAGCCTTACTTTGACTTTTACTGGGATACCCTGGAGATGCGCAAGGCGATCACGCAGAAACATTATGGACACGCTGGCGCCTTCTACCGGGAGAACGTCACCCCCATCACCGGAACCGAAGACTGGGAGCCGGCACCGATCGTCAAGCCGGGCGAGAAATACAAGGGCAACCACCTGATGTTCCACCACACCAGCGGTCTAGAGGGGCTGGCCATGATGGAGGATTATTTTAACTTCACCGGCGACATACAGTTTCGTGATCAACGGTTGGTGCCGTTTGCCCGCGAAATCCTGACTTTCTTCGACCTTCATTATCCGCGGGAGGCCAACGGAAAAATGCGCTTTGAACCCGCCCAGGCATTGGAGACTTGGTGGGTCGCGGTCAACCCGGCCACCGACGTGGCCGGTCTGCGCTTTTGCTTGGACCAACTGCTCGCGATGAAGGCGGGCACGGCTGAGGATCAGAAGAACTGGAAGCGTTTGCGTGCCGAAATGCCCGAGGTGCCGGTCGGAATCAAGGACGGTCGGCCCCTCCTTTTGCCTGCGCAAGAAATCATCGAAAAGGTGAAACATAACGGGGAGATCCCGGAAATCTACTCGGCCTTCCCGTTCCGCTGTTACGGGGTCGCCCTTGGCACCAAGGAAATTGTGGACTGGACCATGCAGAACCGGATCAACAAGGACACCTTCGGTAACCGGTGCTGGACCCATGACCAACTTGGTTGGGTCATGGCAGGGAATACCCAGGAGACCGCCGCGGGCTTGGTCCGCCGCTTCCGGTGGGCCACGACTGCTCTCCGGTTTCCGGTCTACGGCAGCGAGTTGACCGATGGCATCCCGGACCTTGATCATTTCGGTTGCGGTTCCATCGCTCTGCAGCGGATGCTGGCTCAGGAAGGCAACGGCAAGATCTATCTGCTCCCGGCGTGGCCCGCGGAATGGGATGTCGATTTCAAGCTGCACCTGGAAGGCGGCGTGGTGCTGACCGGGAAAGTAAAGGAAGGCAAGCTCGAGACTTGGGAGATCACGCCTGCAAAGCGCAAAGCCGATGTGGTGGTCTGCGAAATGGGTTCAATCTCGAAAGCGGTGGACATTAAGAAAGCCCAGAAATGAGAATGCAAATATTCAAACCCAGTCTGGCTTCTTTGTGGTTGCTGTCAGCTCTTCTCATGGCGCCGTTGATGGCTGTGCATGCAGGCGGGCCATCCAAATCCAAGCCGGCAACAAAGCCCAATATTCTCTTGATACTGACCGACGATCAGGGTTACGGCGACCTGCGCTCGACGGGAAACGACAAGATCGATACGCCCACGCTCGATCGCTTTGCCAGCGAAGGCGCCCGTTTCAGTAACTTTCATGTCAGCCCTGTCTGCGCTCCTACGCGCGCGGCCCTGCTCACCGGTCGTTATCCGTCCCGGTGCGGAGTCTATTTTACGGTAGGTGGGGCTGAAATCATGCGATTGAAGGAGGTGACCATCGCCCAGATGCTCAAGGCGAACGGGTATGATACGGGTATTTTCGGCAAGTGGCACAACGGCGAGGTTTATCCCTACACCCCAAATGGGAAGGGATTCGATGAGTTCCTGGGTTTCCACGGAGGGGGCATTAACCTTAATTTCGACCCGATTCTAGAGCACAACGGCCAGTCGGTAGCCTGCTCGGGCTATACCACAGATGTGTTCACCGACGCAGCCATGCAATTCATGGCCGCCCATCGCGAGGGTCCCTTCTTTTGCTATGTGCCATATAATACCCCCCATTACCCGCTCCAGGCACCCAAGAAGTATCTGGACAAGTACCAGAAAACGGGTGGAGAAGGGCATGCAAACCTCGTCTATGCCATGGTGGAGAACATTGACGACAATGTGGCCCGACTGCTTGCAAAGCTCGATGAGTTGAAGATTGCCGACAACACAATAGTCATCTTCCTCAGCGATAATGGGCCTTCAGCAGTTCGTTTCAATTGCGGCATGTTGGGTACCAAAGGTGGGATTGACGAGGGGAGCACGCGTGTGCCTTGTTTCGTGCGCTGGCCGGGCCGCATCAAGCCTGGCACGGTGATTAAGCCGATTGCTGCACATATTGATATCTTGCCGACGATCGCCGACGCCTGCGGGGTTAAGGCTCCTGAGGGAGTGAAGCTCGACGGGCGCAGCCTGATGCCTTTGCTGGCCGGGGCCAAAGAGCCGTGGCCGGCACGCACCTTCTTTACCGAGATCGGCGCGGCGCGCACCGATCAGTGGCGGATTGTGTTTCGTAACGCGCGGGCGATCCAACAGCAGAACTGGCTCGCGTCGTTGGGCCAGGCGAAAACAGAACTCTTCGACATGGTCGCCGACCCGGGGCAGTCTCACGATGTTGCGGCTGAACACCCGGATGTGGTCAAGCAGCTTACTGAGGAGTTCAAGGCATGGAAAACCGATGTTGGACCTCCCTTGGATGTGCCGCCGCTGCCGGTTGGGTATGAGGAGGCACCGACCACTCGGTTGCGAACGGCCATGGCCAAGGTCAAAGGGGTGAAGGAGAGGATGAGCTACCATCATTTGGAGGCGTGGACCGATACGCACGGTTCCGTCGAGTGGAATTTGGATGTCATCAAAGAGGGGGAATATGAGGCCCGGCTCGTCTACGTCTGTCCTGCGGAGGACCTGGGGGCGCAAGTGAAGCTGGAAGCCTGCGGCCGGTCGATCGCGGCAAGGATCGATCACCCGGTCGATCCCGCTTTTCAGAAAACGCCGTCGTATGCGCATGCAGAGGTGCATACCTGGGGCACATGCCCGCTGGGAACCCTTAAACTCGACTGCGGCTTGGCCAAGCTTCGGATGACCGTGCCGGAAATCCCCAACAAGAAGGCCTTTGTGATGCTCGGGGTCGAGTTGGAGCGAAAAGACCGCTCTGGGAAACACACCCGTTTGGAACCCTCAAATGCCGATTGGGGCACTCTTGCAATCCAAGCTACGGATTAAGCGAAACTAGTCCGGTACACCGTTAAACTTTTCACGAAACAAAACACGGTGTTGACAAATTCGCTTCATTGCCTGCTCCAAATCCGCATGAAGATCCTCCTCACTGCGGCTGCCGCTTTCGCCTTCTTCACTCAGCTGGCCATTCCCCTATCCTGGGCTGCTGGGAAGAATATGAAGCGAACATTGATGATCGTCTGTATTATTGCGTTTTTTTGCATGGAGAGTGACGGCTTGGCGGCCAAGGAGCCCGATTTATTCGCGCCACCTGAGCGGGGATTCGTCAGCCGCCGGCCGGCCGCCAACTGGGAGCATTCGCTATTAAGCGGCAACGGCACAATGGGCGCGATGATACCGGGCAATCCGTGTGACGAGACCATTTACCTCAGCCATGCGGCACTCTACCTGCCCCGGAACCAAAGCGAGAATCCCCTGGTGATGGCCAACCATCTGGACAAGATCCGCGAGGATTGCTTGGCCGGGAGATTCAAGGAAGCCGGGATGATGATGCAGCAGGTGTCCAAGGAGAACAGCTATTGGGCGCAGCGGGATCCGTTCATCGGGGCATTTGGCCTGCGCATCCAGCAGCCCGAGACCGATCTGAGTCGTTATCAGCGAGGGGTCGATTTCATGACTGCCGAGGCTCATGTGAGCTACCTCGGGGAGGCTGGCGCCGTTCGCCGCACGGTTTTTGTCTCGCGATCCGATGGCGTGATCGTGGTCCGGATCGCGGGCAGCGGCAAACAGACTGCGAACATCTCCTTTAACGGGCTGCCCGCCGGGGCCGCGACCTACAACGGGATGCCCGCTGCCAATATGTACGAGATCAAGGATGTGGCCAAAAGCGTGAAGCATTTCCGCTGCGGCGTTGAAGGCGAATACCTTTACACGCAGATGCTCTTTGAGAACCAGAACCGTTATAACCCGAATAGCGGCTTCGAGGGGCTCGGCAGGATCATTGCCAAAGGTGGCAAACGCCAGCGCACCTACGACGGCTATAAAATAACCGATGCGGATGAGATCCTGGTCTTGGTGAAAATCCGGCCGCTAATCAAGGGAGAGATCTCCAATTTAACTGCAATGGGAAAGGAGCTCGATGCGCTCCCTGCCGACTACGTCGCGCTGCTGACACCCCATGCGAAAGTTCACGGCGACCTGATGAGCCGCGCCAGCCTTTCGCTTAACGCCCCTCACGCGGAGCGGGCGAAGCCGACGGAGGATCTCCTCAAGCAATCCATGAAGATGAAGGCTCCGTTGGCCCAACTCGAGCGGGCTTTCGACGCGGGCCGCTACAATATCATCTGCTCCACGGGCTACAACCCGCCGAACCTCCAGGGGCTCTGGAGCGCGACCTGGCTTGCCCCTTGGGCTGGCAGCATGACCGTTGACGGGAACCTGCCCTGCGCGATCGCGTTCCTTTCCATGGGCAACACGCCGGAACTGATGGATGCCTTTTTCCGTTACTATGACAAGTTCATGCCCGGCTTCCGGCAGAACATGAAGGAACTCTACGGGATGCGCGGCTTCCATGTGCCAGCGCAGCTGACAACCTCGCCCCGGGAAACCGACTTCTCCCCGGGCTATCCATTCCTTTACTGGCATGCGGGGGCGCCTTGGGCTTGCCAGTTCTATTATGATCACTGGCGTTACACCGGCGACCGGAAGTTCCTGCAGGAACGGGCTTATCCGCTCATGAAAGAGACAGCCGCTTTCTACGAGGATTTCCTCACGGTCACGGATAAAAACGGCAAGCTGGTCTTCGTGCCCTCTTTCTCGCCGGAAAACGGGCCGGCCAACAACTTCGACAAGGAGACCGCCATCAACGCCACCATGGAGGTTGGTGCCGCCAAGCAACTGCTGGCCAACGTGATTGCCGCAGCCAAGGAACTCAACTGCGATCAGGAACTCCAGAAGAAGTGGGCGGAGTTGCTCGCAAAAATGCCTCCATACGAAGTCGGTCCCGACGGATCGTTCCGCGAATGGCTCTGGCCGGGTCTGGAAGAGTATAACGACCACCGCCATGCATCCCATTTTTACCCGCTCTACGACGAAATGCCCGCGGAAATCGCCAGCAATCCAGCGCTGGTCAAAGCGGTCGCCCACTCCGGGCGGGCCCGAATGGATTGGCAGGAGAAGACCAACTTCATGGCTTTCGGGACGGTGCAGGTCGGCCTGGCCGCCACCCACACCGGGGATGCCGAGCTGGCCCAGCGGACGATTAATCACCTAGGCAAACACTATTGGTCGACCGGCATGGGCTCCTTCCACAACGGCGGCGAGCTCTTCAATATGGATATCTCCGGCGGATTCCCCTATCTCTGTGCCTCGGCGCTGGTTTACTCCGATCCGGGTCTGATTCGTTTCTTCCCGGCCCGGCCCGAGCAGTGGAAAAGCGGTTCGCTCAAAGGGGTGCGCCTGCGCGGTGCCATCACGCTGCGCGAGTTGACTTGGGAAGGGCTCAAAGCCAAGGCGGTGCTGGTTTCGGACAAGGACCAGACTGTCACCATTGCAGCGCCCGGCATGGGCCCGAGGACCTGTGTTTTGAGTGCAGGAGAGGAAACGGCAGTCAGTCTTGAAAACAGAATCCCAATGGAACCGTTAAGGAGGGCAAGCTGGTGACGTGGGACATTACGCCGGCGGAGCGCAAAGCCGATGTGGTGGTCTGCGGCCCCGCCAACGCCCAACCGAAGAGCGCCGCCGCAGCCGATTCGCCGCAAATCCTGGTCAATCATGTGGGCTTCACGCCACACGCGGCCAAGTATTGTCTGTTCGCGGGCCAGACACCTCTCGCCTTCGAGATTCTCGATACGGCCACAGGCCAGGCTGTATTCACCGGGCGGACCACGCCTGGTGGGCCGGATTTGGGAAACTTTCAGGTTGGTGACTTTGGCGCGCTGACCCGTTCCGGAACTTTCCAGGTGCGTGCGGGAAGCGCACGCTCGCGTTCCTTTGGCATTGCGTCTGACGTTTACGAGGATGCCCTGCGCAAAACGGTAGCCTATTTCGCGAAGCAACGCTGCGGCCCTAGCGAATCCGGCTATAATGCTCCCTGTCACCTTGATGACGGGCGGCGTCTCGACAACGACCGGCATCAGGACATGACGGGCGGCTGGCACGATGCCTGTGACCTGCGCAAATTGGTGAATGCAACGATCCTTGGAATGGTGGGGCTGTCCCGGGTGGCCGAGATTCACCGGCCTGAATGGGGACGAATCTCGATCCCCGCTGAGTTGCGCTGGGGGAACCGCTATTTCCTGGCGATGCAGGAGCCCGCCGGATATGTCATGAATTACTGTGGCGGCACCGACGGCAACCGCTGGACCGACAACAAGGAGGGCACCGGGGATGACCGGCCCATCCATACGGAAGCCTGCGCCGCTGTCGCACAGTTCTGTTTCATTCGCGCGCAGGCCGCGACCAGTCGCCTGACGCGCGAGGCTGATCCCGCTTACGCGGCGCAGTGCATCGCGGCCGCGCTGCGTTGCCTTGCATGGTGCCGGACGAATCAGACGGCCCGCACCGCCAATGAACTGGGTGCGGCGGTGGCTGCCTGTGTGGAACTCCACCGCACGCTCGGAGATGAACTCCAAGGCGTCAAACAGGGTGCGGCAGAGTGCGGTGGAACCGTGAAGGATGGGTCGCCACAGTGACGCGGTGCTCTCAGCTTTAAACTTAGAAGAATCCAGAATGAAACTGAATGCCCTCTTCTTATCCATGACTCTGCTTTTTCCAGCCGCTCCGGGTCTGCTGGCTGAGTCCGCATCCAGCAGCCAAAGAGACGGATCCGCTTCTGCTGGAAAACCTAACATCCTCTTGATCCTCGCTGATGACCTGCGGCCTGACTGCATTGGCGCCTTGGGCAATCCGCATATTCGCACGCCCAATATCGATCGGCTGGTGACGCAGGGGGTGGCCTTCAATAACTGCTTTGTCATGGGCAGCAACCAGACTGCGGTCTGCACACCTAGCCGGACAATGCTGATGACCGGCCGCAACCTTTTCCACATGCCGTTGGACGAAGGCCGGCCGGACAACAAGCCCTCGGTGCCGGTAGACTTCCAAATGCTGCGTGCCGCCGGTTATGACACTTTTTACCTCGGCAAAAATGGCAGAACGTACAACCCCGGGTGCCGGACGGCTGATCGCTGTGAGTTTTTCTCCGAAACATTTTCCGCCAAGAACAAGGATATCTGCCCGGACAAGGTTGTTGCTTACCTGCGCGAACCCGAGCGGGCCAAGCGTCCTTTCTACATCAGTTTCGCCATTTCGGTGCCCCACGACCCGCTCTCGCCAGCGCCCGAAGACCTGGCTCTCTACAAGGGCGAGAATGCGCCTCCCCTGCCTCCCAACGAGTCGGTGAGCCATGCTGCTTTTGCCGGCTTTGAATTGCGCGACACCAATTGCCGCGCCTTTGGCGCAGGCCCGGCAGGGTCTCTTTTCAGTACCGCTCCCGAAGAGAAACGCCGGGAGGCGCTGGCCGCCTACTACGCGGTGATGACCGGATACGACAAGCAGATCGGCCGCGTCCTGGATGAGCTGGAGCATACCGGTTTGGCCAAGAACACCCTGGTTGTATTCGCCTCAGACAACGGGCTTTCCTTCTGGGATCATGGTTTGATCCACAAACAAAGCCTTTACGAAACGGATAACCGGGTTCCCTTGATCATCCGGGGTCCAGGCCTACCCGCCGGGCAAAAGCGCGGTACGTTCGTTTATCTCTCCGATCTGCTGCCCACGCTTTTGGACCTGATCGGGGTGCCAGTCCCCACGAGCGTTGAGACCAAAAGCTTTGCCCCTTGCATCAAAGATCCCCAGCTGGTCCATCGCAAGAACATCTACATGGCCTATCGTAGGGAGATTCGGACGTTCCGCGACGAGCAGTATAAGCTGGTCCTTTACAATGTCGCATACAGCAAGGCCCGCTCCACCCAACTCTTCGATCTCAAGGCCGATCCCTATGAAAAAAACAACCTGGCTAAGAATCCCGAACAGGCGGAGCGAGTGCGACGAATGATTGCCCAAGCCCATGAAGCGGGAAAGGAGCTGGGAGATGATTATCAGGGCAAAGACGCTGGACGAAATGCTATAATGAGCAAACTGCGATTTTGGTCGACATGGGACATGCGCCACGAGTTTGGGCCAGGAGATGTCCAGAACTTTCCCGAAAAGTACATCATTGACGGAACCAAGGAGGAATGGGGCGATTAAAAAACCTCGGGCGCTGAAGAATTCGCTGGCGCAATTTTTTGAGCAGGGAAGCTTTGGCGTAAAGCTTTATCCGATGCCAACCTTTTGCTCCATCCACCGCTGGGCAAGCCGGCTTGGAAAGCGCTATACGGTTTTGCTCTGGGCACTTCTATGCACCAGCGAGTTTGCCGCTGCCGAATCACTGCCGGAACCGGATGAAAACCTGACTTCTCGCCGTTGGTCCGTGGCGGACGGGTTGCCGGAAACTTCCGTTCGGGGACTCGCTTTTGGCTCTGATGGGTATTTATGGCTGGCCACAGCCCATTCGGTGTGCCGGTTTGACGGAGCCAGATTCGAGATCATGTCAGATTCAGCCCGGGAGCTAGCTGCGCCCCGAGGAGTTTTGGGCGGCCTGCATTTTGATCTGCGAGGCCGGTTGTGGGTTTTTGGCGACCAAGGGGCTTGGTGTTTTAGCCGAGGAAAATGGACAGTGGCGCTCGATCATCGCGCGGTGCGGCAACTAGGCGAAGGACCCGATGGCCGGATCTGGTTGCTTGCCGATAACCAGATTTTGTGCTGGAGGGAGGGAGCGGTGGAGACCTTCCCACTGCCATCGACCTTCCCGTCCACGGTCAAACTCTACGACATGGCCATTGATCAGGCCGGAACACTCTGGCTGGCGGCGGCGGATCGGGTCCTGACCTTTCGGCGCGGAGTTTTTGAGCCGGTCGTGCTTCCATCCAAGCGCATGGAATCGTGGCTTACTATTGCAAAAATAACCTTTAGCAAGGTGTCTGGGCGGGTTTGGACAGGCGATGGCGAGTCGATTTTTTATTTGGAGAATGGCGTCTGGCGTGAGTGCCCTCCTCCTCCTTGGAACTTCTCCATGATGACCAATGCGGAACTGACCGAGCCGGTAAAAAATGAGCTCTGGATAGGAAGTAAAAAGGGGGGACTGGCCCGATGTCAAGGAGGCAACTGGAGCACTTCGTTTTGCCCCACCGACAGCTTCTCCGTCTCGCCCTGCCATCTGTTTGCGGTGGATCAATATGGCAACGTTTGGGTGGGCTCCGAAGCAGGGTTAACGCGGTTTTGCCGCACAGTGACGAGGAACTGGTCCTTGCAAAAACGCTTGGACGGCCTCCGCGTAAGTTCGCTGTCGGTAAGCGAGAACGGGATATTTGCGGTGGCTTCTCCCGGAGGGGTATTCTTTGGAAGGAATAAACCCGTGACGATGTTGCAACGTCCTTTATACGAAAACGCCAAAGAATTGGCTACCGTAGCCTTTACAGATCAACAAGGGGTTTTTTGGTGTGGGACCCGGGGGGGCGGGTTGTGGCGCTTGATGAATCAAAAATGGGAGAATACCCTCATGTGGGGATCTCCCCGCGCTGAGGACAGGGGAAATTTCATTTCCGCATTGCTGGAAACATCCGACGGCCGGTTGTGGGTGGGAACCAGTCAAGGCTTAATGGAGTGCCGCGATCCGCGAGGCGCTATGCGCATGGTGCCGATCGGGCCCGAAGCAGCCGTTAAGACGCTCTATGAAGACCGGGATGGTTCTCTCTGGTGCGGGTATGAGGCCGACGGATTACTCTGGCTCATGCAGGGGAAAACCCATCATTACTCCCAGGCCGATGGCCTTCCAGGGCCTGGGGTTTTGGCGCTCTGCCGCGATCCGGATGGGGTTCTCTGGCTGGGGGGGCGCGATGGATTGGCGCGGTGGACGGCCTCGGGAGCCACGCGTCCGCAATCTGATTCAAAAAACCAGCGCGGGCGATGGGTAATACCGAAGGGATCCGGGCTGCCGGAAGCCCCGGTGGTTCAGGTCATGGCCGATGAAGCGGGTGCATTGTGGCTCGGGACTTCCGTTGGAATTGTCCGGGTGGATCGCCAGGATTTGGCGCGGCAGGCTGCAAGAGCTGATTTGCCCCTGAGCGTGCGGATACTGGGTCGCGAGGATGGTTTGCCGAGCGAAGTCTGCACCGGAGGGCTCCTGCGCAGAGGTTGGCAGCCCAGTGACAAGAATCTCTGGTTCGGCACGGAATCGGGTCTGGCGTTGATTGGACCGATGCCGATTCCGCCTCCTGGCGCTCGGCCCCGGGTGGTGCTTGAGTCGGTCCGGGCAAATGGTCGCGAGGTGGCGAGCAATTGGCCTCAGAGTGGTTTGGACAGCCCGCTGGTTGCTGGTGCCTATTCCTGCCCCCCACGTCTCACCCTTCCTCCCGATTCACGACGGATCAGCATCAGCTTTACCGCGCTCGATTTTCCCATGCCCGAACGCGCCCGATTTCGCTTCAAGCTCGATGAGGATGGCTGGAGCGCCATCTCCGCCCAGCGCACGGCCACGTTCGAATGGCTTTCTCCAGGCCGGCACCGATTCCAGGTTTCCGCTTGTTCGGCCGAGGGGGTCTGGAGCCAGCCTGATACCGCGATTGAATTATTGATTAAGCCACATTTTTGGGAGACCAGTTGGTTTGCCGCTGCGCTGGCTTTGGTTTCCGCCGCCTGTGCGGCGGTATTGGTGCGTTGGCGCCAGCAACGCAGTTACCAGCGCCGAATGGGGGAGTTGGAGCACCAGAAGGAACTCTACGAGGAGCGCGCCCGCATCGCCCGCGATCTTCATGATGAAATCGGCTCCAAGCTCTCCCGGCTATCTTTCCTGGGGGCCCTTATTCATCAAGCCGGTGAGAGTGAGCAAAAAGCAGTGCAAAGCCGCGCAGGAGACATGGTTTCCACTGCCCGCGCCACTTTGCGCGCGTTTGAGAACGTGGTCTGGGCTGTCAGTCCGCGCCACGATTCCTTGAAGTCTCTGGCCAATCACATTTGTCAGTATGCCGAAGAATATTTTGCGGGCTCTCCTGTGGGCTGTCGCTTTAAGATTGACGAGTTGTTGCCGGATTGGCCCTTGGAGCCGAAGGTGCGAAACGAGATTTTTCTGACGGTCAAGGAGGCGCTCAACAACGTCCTTAAACATTCAGGGGCCAATGCCTTGGAGATTTACATCTCCACGAGGGTTGCCCTTTTGGAGATAAAAATTCGCGACAACGGTGCGGGCTTCGATGTACCCAGTTCTCAAACGACCAACCCCGTTGGTTCCCATGGCAACGGGTTGCCCAATATGCGCTCCCGCCTCCAAGCCATTGGGGGCTCCTGTGAGATCGCGAGCCTCCCCGGCACTGGGGCTGAGGTGACTTTAGTGCTCCAGCTTCAATGCCCCAGATCTGCAAAATGACCCCATCCTCTATTTAGCCCATGAAACTAATCCGGATTTCGTTAGTGGAAGATGATGCCGAACTGCGCGGCACGCTCAAAGAATTTGTAAGATCTGCTCACGATCTTGAATTTGTGAGCGACTATGGGGCAGGGGAAGAAGCCCTGGCACACCTGCCTGGAGTGCATCCAGATGTGGTGATCATGGACATCCGGCTGCCGGGAATGTCTGGGATAGAATGCGTTGAGAAGTTGAAAAGACTTTTGCCAACAGCGAAGGTGCTCATGCTGACTGTCTTCGAAGATGGCGATCAGCTCTTCAAGGCGATTGCCTCCGGCGCCTCCGGCTACCTGCTCAAGAGCACGGATCCGGATCGGCTCTTGGGTGCCATTCGCGAGGTGTATGCCGGCGGTTCGCCCATCACCAGCAGCGTGGCTCGCAAGATGGTGGATTATTTCCGTCTGATCCAACCGGTGGCGGCGGCAAGCGAGATGCTATCGAACCGGGAAACGGCAACCTTGCAGTTGCTCGCCGAGGGATTGATGTACAAGGAGATCGCAGTCCGCATGGAGGTCAGCATCAGTTCGGTGCGCACCTATTTGCATCGGGTTTACGAGAAACTCCATGTAACCAACCGCACTCAAGCGGTTCTCAAATACCTGAATCACAAAAACATCTGAAGACGGCGCCTTTATCCGCACGGTTGAGTTTATGGGTGCATCGCTTCGCTTTCTGACAAGCCGCTTCAAGCCGGGAGGTTTTGTGTTAACAAAATGCCGACAAGACACGCGTCCCAAAAGGGAGCTATAAAAAGTGTTTAACAATCCAGCGTTCCTTTGGCCCACCCAAGCCGCCCTTGAGTTCACGGGGGAAGCCCCGGACCAGCACTGGGGTCATGCGTGAGCACCTTTTTCATTCTTTAAAATCAAAAACCGTATGGCTTCAAATAGAAACATGAGATCACTTATTTGCCTGGTGCTCAGTGCGGGTCTATGCGCCAACGCATTCGGGAAACCGGGAGGGGATGCGACAGCGCCCGAGCGTATAGAGCGCTACAACGTGATATGGACCAGCCCCTCCAAGGATGCCTCGGGCGTCATGCCCATCGGCAATGGCGACATTGCCGCCGGGGTTTATGCCATCGAGAACGGCGATCTTTACCTGCTGCTCTCCAAAAATGATGCGTTCAATTACTGTGGCGATCTTTACAAAACCGGTCGGGTCCGCATTGCGTTGACGCCCAATCCGTTTGAAAAAGGGAAGCCCTTCCGCCAAACCCTCGACCTTGCCACGGGCTCGATTCTGATCGAGGCCGATGGAGTGAAGCTGCGGATATGGGCGGACGCCAACCGGCCGATCTACCACGTGGAGATCGATTCACCGTATGATCTCTCCCCCAGCGCTCAACCTGAGTTTTGGCCACGCTACGATCAATGGAAACGCCTCGATCCCACTCCCGATGTGCGGGTGGCCCGCGGCAACAAGGTCCTTTGGTATTTCAGCGTTGGCGACAAAAGCTTTTACCCCGAAGAGATGCGTCTGACGTATGGGATGCAGAATCCCGAGAAGATCGCGCCTGACCCGTATCGGTTCAACACGTTCGGCAACCTGCTGGAAATCCCAGGCGACCCGTCCATGCGGGCCAAGCACGGGGTGGTTGCGTTCGTGAAAGAACGCAAAAGCCGCAAGTTTGACATTCGCATTCATGCGCTCACAATGCAGGCACAAGACCCGGATTCGTGGGTGCAGGCCATTGAGGATCTGGCGAGCCGACCGGTGGATATTAAGCAGGATTGGGAGAGGCATTGCCAATGGTGGAAGAACTTCTGGGATCGCGGCTGGATCGTCGCTTCCGACAGCACCGTTCCGGCAGACCAGCGTGAGAAACTCAACAGCGAGGCCAATGACAAGGGGGCGCGCGACGAGCCTGACGGCGCCGCCCTGGTTTCGCAGAGCTACAACTTTTTCCGGTTTGCCATGGCCGCCCAGAGCCGGGGGCGTTTACAGACCAAGTTTAACGGCGGACTCTTGACTCAACAGTATCGCCTTACTCCCTCCAACTCTTACGTGAAGGAGAATGATCTTGAAGGGATGAAGAAAAGCTACCCGGATGCGCAGCAACAAGGCGCTGAATGGAAGTGGTTGTCCGGCATGGATTACCGGCCATGGGGCCGACGGTTCACCTTTCAGAACCAGCGCCTGTTGTACTGGCCCCTGCTGATGAGCGGGGACTTCGACCTGATGAAGCCGTTTTTCGATCATTATTGGAACGTCTTGCCGATGCGCAAGGCACTCACTCAACAGTATTTTGAGCACGCGGGCGCCTTTTACCGGGAGAATCTGATGCCGTTGACTGGCAGTGATCATGACTGCGGCGCATTGCCCAAAACCAAGCCGGGGGAGAATGTGAAAGGCGATTATCACTCTTATTATTTCACCAGTGGTTTGGAGACTGTCGCCATGATGAGCGACTACGTTAATTACACGGGCGACGCCAAGTTTCGGGATGAGGTGTTGGTCCCATTTGCCCGCGAGATACTTCTGTTTTTTGACAAACATTACCCGCGTGAGCCCGATGGCAAACTGCGCCTCGACCCCTCCCAAGCGATCGAGACTTGGTGGATAGCGATTAACCCGGCCCCTGATGTGGCTGGCCTGCGCTTCTGTCTCGACCAGTTGCTTGCGATGAAGGCCGGCACGCCGGGGGATCAGGCGGCGTGGAAGAAGTTGCGCACCGAATTGCCCGAGGTGCCGATGCGGACGATTCAAGGACGTCAAGCCCTTGCACCGGCTCAAGAATATGAACATCAAGGAAACGGGGAAAATGCCGAACTATATCCTGTATTTCCGTTCCGTTGCTACGGATTAGCCTTGGGAAACAAGGATTTGGTCCAGTGGACAATGGAGAACCGGACCTGCAAGGACACCTTTGGCGGCACTTGCTGGACCCAAGATCAAATCGATTGGGCTTATGCAGGTAACTCCGAGGAAGCTGCCAAGGGTCTGGTCCGCCGTTTCCGCCTGGCTTCGCCCTCCGTACGGTTCCCCATCTACGCCAGGGAAGGTGCTGATTCGGTGCCCGATTGGGATCATTTCGGCTCCGGCTCGATTGCGCTCCAGCGGATGCTGGTTCAGGAGGGTGGGGGGAAGATTTTCCTTCTGCCAGCATGGCCTGCGCAATGGGATGTGGATTTCAAGCTCCACTTGGAAGGGAGCGCGGTGCTGACCGGCACAGTCAAGGACGGCAAGCTGGTGAGGTGGGATGTGACCCCGGCGGCGCGCAGGGCCGATGTGGTAGTCAGCGGCCCTGGTTCCGCCAAAACCGAGCCAGTTGTGCATGGAATTCAGCCGCGATGAATTGAAATATAATGAAAAAGAATATCTGTATTTTTCGAGGTGTTTTAATAGTTTGCGTATTCGCTGGAATCTACGCCACATCGGCGTTGGGCAAAGGCATCCAGGTTGAAGTGGAGCCCATGGCTTCCAGCGCCGAGCGGATCGGAGCGGGAGAACTGGAAAGTTATTTGCAGCGCATGTACCCGGATGCTTCCGGCAAGCGCATCCACTTGAAGGCTAACCTGCCTGTGCCAGAGGCCTATGAGATTACCGGGACTGAAGACGAGGCCATTATCGCTGGCGGCGGCCCCCGTGGGGTTCTCTATGGCGCGTATGCGTTGCTGGAGAAACTGGGGTGCCGGTTCTACCTGACTGGCGAGGTGATTCCACCGCCTAAAAACAAGCCTTTATCCTTCGCGGGTTTGCACTTATCCAATCGGCCCTTGGTTGCGACGCGGCTGGGGCTTGACTGGCACAACTTCCTTAGCGGCTGTTCGACGTGGAACCTTCCCGAATGGCAGCAGTACATCAGTCAAATGACAAAGATGGGCTACAACTCAATCATGGTCCACACCTACGGGAACAACCCGATGGACGTGTATGAGTTCAACGGCAAGACCAAACCGTACGGCTGGCTGCCTACAACAATCAAAGGGCGCGACTGGCACACCCCTCATGTTAACGATGTGCGGCGGATGGTGGGCGGCTCGGCTTTCGACGAGTCGGTGTTCGGCAGCGACGCGGCGCTGGTACCCGACGAGCAGCGCGCCCAGGCGGCTAAGACTTTGATGCAGCAGACCTTCACCTTTGCCCGGGAGCGCGGGCTGGAGGTGTTCTGGGCTCTGGACGTCGATACGTCAATGGCTAATCCCAAGGAGTTGATCTCCTCGCTTCCCGAAGATGCTCTCATCGGCTCGGGCACCATCTCAAGCACGGCAGCCACCCTGGTTACAAAGACTGTGGCACCCACGGAAAAATCGAATTTGCTCCTTGCCAATCCCGACCATCCGGAAGGCTACCGGCTCTATAAGGCTCACATAGATGCACTCCTGCACGATTATCCGCAGATCACTTGTCTGACCGTCTGGTTCCGCATGGGTTGGACCCCGTGGCTGAACCTGAAGCTCGAACAATTGCCGCCGGCATGGCAGGAAGAGTACAGCAAGGCAACGGCCGGCACGCCCGTCGGCGAGACACCCCTGGCGGCCCCTGAAATGCTGGGGATTGCGAAGATCACCAAGGCGTTTCGACGGGCGCTGGACGAGATTGGGCGCCCGGACGTGAAGTTGGCCGTGGGCAGTTGGAACTTCAATCCTCGGTTCCTTGCCGGGCTGGAGCTTTTCCTGCCCCCGGAGGTGCCCTACATCGGCTTGGATTACAATATCCATCATCTCCAATCCTCCCTGGTCACTCCCGGAAAGGACCACGATGCGCTGGTCCGGTTTGCCAGTCACCGTCCGCTGATTCCGATTATTTGGTCCCATGGCGATGACGTTCGCTACTATGGCCGCAGCTTCACGCCATATTCGGATTTTGCCACCATCCTTGAAAAACTGAACGTCCGCGGGTTTGGGATAAATCACTGGGCCACTCGGCCATTCGATCTGTATTTCGCCAACCATGTTCGCCAAGTCTGGCAGGGTTCAAAAAACGAGTCGCTGGAAACGACCTGCGCAGATCTGGCCGGGAATCTGCTCGGGGACACGGGGCTGGCCGAATACCTCAAACGTTGGGCAACTGAAGCCCCGATGTTCGGAACCGCGGGCGGGGTGTCCAGTGCTTCCGATCAAACCGTGGAACAGATCGTCAGCGGCTGTGATCAGCGCTTGGCAATGCTGGGGAGCGGCGGCAATGCCGAGGTCGCTTATTATCGCCAACTGGAGGCGTTCAACAAAGCCGCCGGCATTGCCCTGGAACGCTACGACACAGCCGGCAAACTCTGGGAGAAAGGAGAGTGGGAAGCGGCAAGGGTCGCCATGGCTCAGTGCCAACCGGAGAAGGCCATCGAGGTCTTCGCCGATTCCACTGGCCGGCCTCCGCTCACGCGCGGGGAGTTAGGTCAGCTCTCCTGCCTGAGCCTGCAGTGGCTCCCCACTGTGATCCGCATGCGGCAAGTGATGGGGATGGAACCGGTCCGCTGCAACTTTGCGCCGACTTGGCGCGAAGGCGGCCAAACCCGCTTTATCGATGAGGATCGGATCATGTTCGATACGCTAGGGGCAAATGGCACCGTTTTTTTCGATGCGCCGCAAGCGGACAAGGAAATCGGACGACACGGATTGCAAATCGCCAAGCCGATCACCCTAACCGTGCAACCAATGACAGGTGGGGATTTGTGTCCGGACGTTTATCAGCGCCCGTTCATGAAAGAGGGCGATTTGAGCCTGGGCAGTTATCGCTTGCGCCTGTTGCTGCTCGATCCCGATTCAACAGCACCCGGACAGCGCGTGTTTAAGGTCGAGGTGGAAGCAGGGGAAGCCGGCCAAACGGGCGGGCAAGCCAAGAACGTTGATATTTACAAGGAGGCGGGCGGGAAAAACCGGCTCATGGAACTCACCTTGCCGGTGAAATTGACCAAACCGGGAAAAGTCACTTTCACCCTGACTCCGGTCAAAGGCAAAGCCGTGATTTCCGGGCTGGTGCTGGAACGGACAGGAGAAGCGGAGCAGGAAAAAATAAACAAATGAAAATACCGAAGCGAATTCGGGTAGTCTTTGCCAGCCTGCTGGTTGGCAGCACCGCCGGGCTGGCGGGAACGGCGGGCGCGGCCGGGGACGCGAACGTCTCGCCGGCGGCGGTCTCTTTGGAGGCATCAATTCTGCGCGGGCCGATCCCCGATAAGCAAGTGGTGCTGACTTTTGACGATGCCTGCATCAGCCACTTTACGTTTGTCGGACCGCTGTTGAAGAAATACGGTTTTGGCGGCACTTTTTTTGTGTGTGAAATGGGCTCCCAGAAGGACCAGAAGCCCGAAGACTACATGAGTTGGCCGCAAATCCGGCAGCTCCATGACATGGGTTTCGAGATCGGCAGCCACACCCGTAACCATGCCGTGGTCACCGTCACCCCCCCCAATAAACTGGTCGAAGAACTTGCCTACATTGAAAACAAGTGCGCGGAGTTTGGCATCCCCCGGCCGGTGAGCTTCGCCTACCCCTGTTACAGTACCAGCGGCCCGGCGATCACCGTTCTTCGCGAACGGGGCTATCTCTGGGCTCGTACCGGCGGCAGTCCGGTTTATGATCCGCTAAAGGTCCATCCGCTGCTGATCCCCTGCGCCTCGACGGCGCGCAATTCGCCCCAGAGCCTCAAGAACCTGATCGCCCAAGCTAAGGACGGGAAGGTGTTGGTTTTGCTTTTCCACGGTGTCCCGGATGTGCCACATCCCTGGGTGAGCTTTGAGCCCTCCGATTTGGAAGCTTGTATGCAAGTTCTCAAAGAAACCGGCTGTCATGTGATGGCCATGCGCGATCTGGACCGCTTTGTCGATTCCAAAAAGGCGATGGTCCAGTTGCAATCCAAGGTCCCGACCACCACATGCCAATACGGCGCCGAGCGCAGGGAGTTCTCCCTTGGCGAAAATCGGGCGTTTGTCATTCTGCCGACCAAGCATAAGGCCGATGGAACCAAACCGTGGATTTGGTTTGCGCCATCGTTCTCCGTTAAAAATCCGGGCGAGGACCATGCCTGGATGTTCACGCAACTGCTGGAGAGTGGGTTCGCCATAGCGGGAATCAATGTGGGCGAGTCCTATGGGAGCCCTGACGGCCGGGCTGCCTACTCGCAATTGTATGATCACCTGGTTCAGAAATACGGCCTTTCACGGAAAGCGTGTTTGCTGCCGCAAAGCCGCGGTGGGTTGATGCTTTACAACTGGGCGGCCGAAAATCCCGAAAAGGTGCAGTGCATTGGCGGCATCTATACGGTGGGGGATCTGACAAGCTTTCCGGGGCTGCGTACCGCCTGCGCGCCGTACCATTTGAGCGAGGCCGAACTTGGGGCTCATCTGGCCGAGCATAACCCGATCGAGCGATTGGCGCCGCTGGCAAAAGAGCGGGTGCCGATCCTGCATCTGCATGGCGATCGCGACACCCTCGTGCCGCTGGAAAAAAACTCCGGCGAGTTGGTGAAGCGCTATCAAGCCATGGGCGGACCCGGAGAGCTGATCGTAATTCCCGGAAAAGGGCACCAAGTCTGTGACGAGTTCTTCAAATCCCAACGGCTGGTGGATTTCTTCCTGAGCCAGGGGTTCCCCGAAGTCCGCTCAACCAAATAGATGAAAAATAGATAAACAGAATGAGAACAGTTATTGGTAAAATGATCTTGGCTGCGTCGCTACTTGGTGGCGGCTTGCACGCGGCGACCACGGTTGACCATCTTCGTTGCGAGGGAATTGAGAATCCGCAGGGCATTGATGCGATAAAGCCGCAGCTTTCCTGGAGGATTGAGTCTGACCAGCGGGGCCAAAAACAGACGGCCTGCCAGATCCTCGTTGCCTCCTCGGCGGAAAAGCTGGCCCACGATCAAGGCGATTTATGGGATAGTGGCCGGATCGGGACGGACCAGTCCGTGCGCGTGTCTTATGCCGGAAAAGCGTTGGGCTCGCGAGCCGAGTGTTTTTGGAAGGTGCGCGTCTGGGATGCAGACAAGAAGCCCACGGTGTGGAGCGAGCCCGCGCGGTGGAGCATGGGGTTGCTGGCACCGGGAGATTGGAAGGGAACTTGGATCAGTGCTTCAAAGTGGTTTGCCCCCAATGGGTATGGTTGGGCAAATACCGGCTCAGCAAAAGACGATTCTCCCGCCTGGATCCGGGTGGATCTGGGGCAGGCGTTTCCGATCGAAAAAGTCAAATTGGTTGCGCAAAGTCCAGGGGCGTTTCCTGTGCGCTTCCGGATCGAGGCCGGAGACGATTTCGAATTCGACGCCTCTCAAACCATTGCCGATCAGAGTGCGGTCGATTATGCGTCGGCACCGGGAGGGACGGCTGAATTTCCAGCCCAGGGGCTGAAGGCCCGGTACGTCCGCCTTTACGTGCTCAAATCACCCCGCTCCAAGCTCCATAGCGACATAGCGGCGGCGGAGGCCGCGAAAAAGGCCAAAACATCGCCCCCCTCAGCTCAAGCGACTCAAGCGCCATCAACGGATAGATATCAAACTGTAATTCGACAACTGGAAGTTTGGTCCGGCGGACGCAACGTGGCCCGTTATCGTCCGACCTCTGACGCGGGTGGCAGGGATAGTGCGTTTGCGGTGGATGGCATGCCTTCCGCCGAGATGGGCAATAGCTGCCCTGCGGATGCCTGCCCCAAAGCGCAGGCACCGTTATTGCGCAAGGAGTTCACGCTGAAACCAACGGTGAGGCGGGCCGTGCTCTACTATGCCGCCCAAGGAATGGCGGATCTCTCGCTCAACGGCATCCGGGTGGACGATACCCTCCTTGGCCCGCCATTTACCGATTATTCCAAGCGGATTGTCTATCGCACAGTGGATGTCAGCAAGCTGCTGGCCGAAGGCACTAACGTTCTTGGCGCCGTGCTGGGGAATGGTTTTTTCAGTCCGCCCGGCTGGGGTTATGCCGCGCGCAACGGCGGCCACGGCCAGCCGGGCTTGCTGGCTCAGCTCGAGGTGGAGTTCAAGGACGGCTCCCGGCAAACCATCGCTTCGGATCAAAGTTGGAAATGGGATCGCAGCGAAATTGTGAACAATGACGTATGGGGTGGAGGCTACGCGGAAAATCGGACCCTGGCCCAGCCCGGGTGGGACAAGCCCGGCTTCAACGATGCGCGGTGGCGCGCCGTCGGGGTGGTAGAATCCTTGGGCGGGAAACTCTGCGCTCCCATGGGGCCGCCGACCCGCGTGCTTGGGCAGCTCAAACCGTGTCGGGTGGAGGGGGACACGGCGTTTTTCGACGTTTACTCTGCCGGCTGGCCGCAGGTGACGATCGAACAGGGCAAGGCTGGGCAGGTCATCGAAGTGCAAGACTTTTCCCGGCAGCCCCCGTCCCGTTTCACCCTTGCCAAAGACGGGCCGGCCGTGCTGGAACCGCGGTTCATCTGGGGCTCCGGGCCGCTCAAGGTGCAGGTCAAGGGGTTGGCCGAACCGTTGCGAGCCGAGCAGATCTGCATTCAGCGGGTCGCCGCCGACTTGCGATCCACGGGCTCCTTCCATTGCTCCAACCCGTTTTTGAACCAGGTGCATGAGGCGGTGCTGCGCACCCATCGCAACTACGACCTCGAACAACCGATGGATCCGATGCGCGAAAAGCAGGGCTGGACGCAGGACGCGCAGGGCTTCTTTAACACAGCTGTTTACCTGACCGATGTTGAGGACCTCTACCGCAAGTGGTGGTGGGACATGGCCGACAACCAGCAGCCCAACGGCCTGGTCGGTTCCGTTGTGCCGGTGGTTCGGCGCTTGGTAAACGACTGGAATAATCCCTGGTGGAGCGGCGTGCTGGTCTGGTTGCCCTGGGAACACTACCTCTATTATGGGGATCGCCGGTTGCTGGAGCAGGCCTACGAGCCCATGCGCAAATACGTCGATTTTCTCGACCACTTGGCGGCAATGGGGGGCGGCGTCAAGGCTCTGGACTACTCTCCTGACTCAAAAATTTTTCTCAATCCCGAGGCGGCCAAGGAACGCATTCTGGTGTGGTCCGGGGCGGGGGACTGGATGCAGCCGGGAGCGGACCGCCCGCCGGCCAATTTCCTGAACATGGCGGCGTGGTATCACTACGCGAAGATCGTCAGTCAGACCGCTGCGATGTTGGGCAAACCCGAAGAGAGCACCCGGTACGCGGCGATGGCTGAGGAAGTGCGGCAGCGGACCAACGCCAAGTTCCTCAACTCGCAGACGGGACTCTACGGCCCGAACGCCAAATGCCAGTCGGCCCAAGTTCTGGCGTTGGCTCTGGGATTGGCCCCGGAAGCTGTTCGTCCGCTCACCCATCAGCGGTTGCTGGAGGCTATTCATGCCCAAAAAGATCACCACGCCTGCGGTTTTGTCACTCTGCCCTATCTTTTTCAGACCTTGACCGAGACCTACGAGTCGGCTGCAGCCAACCGCATCGTCAACCAAGTCGATTTTCCTAGTTGGAAAACATTGATCCATGACGGGGTGCTCTTCGAGGACTGGCATGGTGGCTCAGCCCAGATGCCTTCCTGCGGTGGCTCGATTGGCCGTTGGCTTTATGAAGCGGTCTTGGGCATCCGGCCCGATCCCTCCGGGCCCGGGTTCAAGCGGTTCATTCTGGCGCCCCAGCCCGACCCGGCCACCGGGTTGACCGAGGCGGATGGCTGGTACGATTCGCCCTATGGGCGGATTGTCTCCAAATGGAAGATTGCGGACGATTGGTTCGACCTGGAGATCTCTGTGCCGGCCAACACCGTGGCGACCGTTCGCATCCCGACGCTCAAGCCGGAGTCGGTGACGGAGCGGGGGCGTCCAATTGAGCAGTCACAAGGAGTGAAAGTGCTGCGGCGGGAGCCGGGAGCTCTCTTTATGGAAGTCGGCGGCGGGCGGTATCAGTTCAAGGCTTCCGCGTCGTAGCACTAAACAATTTAAGAAACTTGAACACCGGAGGTTTTCCTGATGAAAAGCATACTTAACTTAATCGTGGTGGCCGCGTTCTGCATGGGCTTCGACAGCCAATCTATGGCCCAATCTCGCGCGGATAGCGAGGCCGCCCGGCGCATGGACCGTTATAACGTAGTCTGGAATACCCCCTCCAAAAATGCATCGGGGGTGATGCCCATCGGCAACGGCACCATCGGGGCGGGAGTTTATGCCATAGAAAATGGCGACCTTTATCTGCTCCTCTCCAAGGACGATGCATTTTGTTACAGCGGCAATATCTATAAGACCGGCCGACTCCGGGTTGCACTCAACCCCAATCCGTTCATGGCGGGAAAACCGTTCAGCCAAACCCTCGATCTACCATCCGCCTCGATCCGGATCGAGGCGGATGGCGTCAAACTGCGGATCTGGGCCGATGCCCATCGGCCGGTGTACCATGTGGAAATTGATTCGCCCCGCGAACTCTCGGTGAGCGCCCAGCCCGAGTTCTTCAAAGGATTGACCCAGTGGAAAGGGGTTGATCCGACTCCCTACCAACGCGTGGATCGCGGCAACAATGTGCTCTGGTACTTCGCGGTAGGCGATAAAAGCGGCTATCGAGAGGCGGTTGCGGCCTCTTCCAAGGGGGCCTGGACGATCGAAAACCCTGAGGCCATCCTGCCGGATCTTTGGCGTTTCAACACGTTCGGCAATTTGCTGGAGAGCCCAGGCATGACGATCCGCGACGGCGCTCTCTGCGGCCAGGGGCGCAAATTCGACCTGCGCGTCCATTCATACGCCAAGCAGACCCCGGATCTGAACGCCTGGATTCAGGGCATTGAAGAGTTGGCGGCGAAGCCGGTGGACCTTGCCGCGGATTGGGAAAAGCACTGCCAGTGGTGGACGAGCTTCTGGGGCCGGGGGTGGATCCTTGCCTCGGACCGCACCGTGCCAGCTGACCAGCGCGAACGTTTCAACGGCGAAGCCAATGCCAAAGGGTTGCGCGAAGAAAAAGACGGGGCCGCCGTGGTGGCCCAGAGCTACAACCTATTCCGCTTCTACATGGGTGCCCAGAGCCGGGGCCGGTTCCAGGCCCGGTTTAACGGGGGGCTGTTTACCCAGCAATACCGCTTGAGCGACAGCGCGATTGCCTCCGTAGTGAAAAAATACGGCGACGTTAAAAAAGTCTATCCGACGGCTACCGAACAGCCTGATGGCAGTTGGCTGGCGAGCGAGAATGAGCGGGCGTGGGCTCCGAAGTTCACCTTCCAAAACCAGCGGTTGCTCTACTGGCCGTTGCTGATGAGCGGCGATTTCGACCTCATGAAGCCGTTCTTCGATCACTATTGGAATCTGCTGGAAATGCGCAAGCTGATCACCAAAAAGCATTTTGGACACGAGGGTGCCTTTTACCGCGAGAACATGTGCCCGGTGACCGCCACCGACGGTTGGACCGCGCCACCAAAAACCAAGCCGGGCGAGCAATACGATGGGAACTACTTCGACTATTACTGGACCAGCGGCTTGGAAATGGTGGCCGTAATGACCGATTACGTCAACTACACGGGGGATCTAAAGTTCCGTGACGAGCGCTTGGCCCCCTTTGCCCGTGAAATCCTCCGCTTCTACGACCAGCATTATTTGCGCGATTCCAAGGGCAAGCTTCGGCTCGATCCGGCCCAAGCAATCGAGACTTGGTGGGTTACTGTAAACCCGGCTCCCGATGTCGCCGGCTTGCGTTTCTGTCTGGACCAATTGCTGGCCATGAAGGCGGGCACGGCGGAAGATCAGGAACAATGGAAAAAGTTTCGTGCTGAAATACCCGAAGTAGCGATGCAAACGATCCAGGGCCGCCAGGCCATCGCTCCAGCTGCCCAATGGGAGAAGCAGGGCAATGGCGAAAATGCCGAGCTGTATCCGGTCTTCCCATTCCGCTGTTTTGGCTTCGCTTTGGGAAGCAAAGATCTGGTGGATTGGACGATCCAAAATCGGACCTGCAAGGATACTTTCGGGGGGATGTGCTGGACTCAGGATCAGATCGACTGGGCTCTCGCGGGCAATGCCGCCGAAGCTTCCAAGGGCTTGGTTCACCGCTTCCGGATCGCCTCGACCGCCCTGCGCTTTCCAATCTACGGCAACGAGGTCACCGATGGCATCCCCGACTTCGACCACTTCGGCTCCGGCTCCATCGCGCTCCAGCGAATGCTGGTGCAGGAAGGCAAGGGGAAGATTTATTTGCTGCCCGCCTGGCCATCGCAATGGGACGTGGATTTCAAGCTGCACGTCTCCGCCGGCGCTGTTCTGACCGGTACCGTCAAGGATGGCAAGCTGGTGACATGGGACATCACGCCGGTGGCGCGTAAGGCTGACGTGGTGGTGTGTGAACTAAACTCAATCAAAACAGACGCCAGCGGAGGTAAATAGAACATGAAGATTTTAATGGTCCGCGGTTGCTTGCTGCTGGGGGGCAGGCTCCGTCAGCGCCGAGTCGCAGTCGGTGGCCGGGCCGTGGCGTTATCGGCTGGATCCGCAGAATGCGGGGCAGAAGGCGAACTGGTTCGCCAAGGAATTGCCGGGCGAGACGACCGAAAACGGCGGCAGGCTGGACTTGCCGAACACCTTGGACACTGCGGGGATCGCGCCCAATCGGATCTCGCACCGGTGCTCGAACACGTTCAGATGCCGCCGCGTCATCTCTTCGGCGGGATCGTAACACGTCACGCTCGCCCCTTCACCTGGACTCCGCTCAGAGTTCCAAAACTCTTCGGTTTCCCTCTCCTCCAACCGCACAATTCCATCCTTCCGGTCATATTGACAATTTGTCACTTCCCACTTCATTCCCAAGCCTAAGAGTTCATGAAATAATTTTTCGGGGCTCATTCAGGTTTTTTATCGCCCAAAACAGCGAAGAACCATTCTCTCAAGAACCAAG
>SESF01024453.1_pt1 | contig 26423 bp, 21 predicted proteins | sample 3171521 | NCBI WGS metagenome assembly SESF01 (sample SAMN10866945, study PRJNA518727) | freshwater metagenome | biome: subpolar coniferous forest; feature: holomictic lake; material: water; isolation source: holomictic Lake 227, 6 m and 8 m depth | place: Canada: near Kenora, Ontario | collected...
CCGCATCCGCGACGAGGCCCTGGTCGCAGCGGCCACGCTCTCGGACCGCTACATCACGAGCCGCTTCCTCCCCGACAAGGCCATCGACCTCGTGGACGAGGCGGCGAGCCGCATCAAGATGGAGATCGAGAGCCAGCCCACCGAGCTCGACCAGGCGGAGCGGCGTCTCCTTCAGCTCACCATCGAAAGGCAGGCACTGAAAAAGGAGACGGACGCCGCGTCGATCGAACGGCTCGGCAGGCTCGAGCGCGAGCTGGCCGAACTCGGAGAGAGGCGCGACGCGATGAAGCTGCGCTGGGAGGCCGAGCGCGCCGAGATCGGGGAAATCCGGAAGCTCAAGGAGGACCTTGAGAGCCTTAGGCTCGAGGGCGAGCGGCATGAGCGCGAGGGCGACCTGGCAAGGGCAGCCGAGATCAAGTACGGCAAGCTGATAGCGGCCCAGAAGCGCCTCGACGGGCTTTCCCTCGCGATGAAGGCCAATCCAGAGGAGGACCGCCTTCTCCGCGAGGAGGTTTCCGAGGAGGACATAGCCCGCGTCGTATCGACCTGGACGGGTATTCCCGTCTCGAAGATGCTTGCAAGCGAGACCGAGCGCTACCTCGCCCTCGAGGCCTTGCTGACCAAGCGGGTCGTCGGGCAGGAGGCAGCCGTCAAGGCAGTTGCCGATTCCATCAGGCGCAACAGGGCAGGGCTGTCGGACCCGAACAGACCACTTGGCTCCTTTCTTTTCGTGGGGCCGACGGGGGTGGGCAAGACCGAGCTGGCCAAGGCCCTCGCCGAATTCCTCTTTGCCGACGAAAAGGCCCTCACGCGCATCGACATGAGCGAGTACATGGAAAAGCATTCAGTGAGCCGCCTCATCGGTGCGCCACCCGGCTATGTCGGCTACGACGAGGGTGGCCAGCTCACCGAGGCTGTCCGCCGCAGGCCCTACAGCGTGCTCCTCTTCGACGAGATCGAGAAGGCCCACCCCGACGTCTTCAACGTCCTCCTCCAGCTCCTCGACGACGGGCGTCTGACCGACGGGCAGGGCCGGACGGTGGATTTCAGGAACGTCATAGTCATCATGACCAGCAACCTCGGCTCTGATCTCATCCTCGAGGCAAAGGACATGGCCGCAGTGCGGAAGGGAGTCGATTCGCTCCTCCGGGGGGCCTTCAAGCCCGAGTTCATCAACCGCATCGACGAAACGGTGGTCTTCGAGCGCCTGGGCATGGAAGGGATAGTCGCCATCGTCGACATCCAGCTCGCCCTGCTTTCGGAGCGCCTTGAGACGCGTTCCATCACCCTCGATGTGACGCTGGCGGCCAAGGCACTCCTGGCCCAGGAGGGTTACGACGAGCGTTTCGGCGCCAGGCCGCTCAAGCGGGCCATCCAGGCCCTTGTCCAGAACCCCCTCGCCAGCGCCATGCTCTCGGGGAGCGTGCGGGATGGCTCGACCGTGAGGATAGATGCGCGGGGCGGGCAGATCGTCCTGGCTGGGGGCGAAGCCGTTGGTCCGGTGCTGCCAGGAAAATAAGGAGCTACATGTGAGGGTATTCACCGATTCGCACGCCCACCTCAGGCAGGCAGCCCGGGAAGGCGGGGAGGAGGCCATGTCGGGGATCCTGGCAGCCTACATGGCAGAACCTTCGGCCATCCTCCTCGACATCGGCACAGGGTCGCTTGACCTCGGCGAAAGGATTGCAGAGATGGCCAGGCTGTCAGGTGGCGTCCTGCCAGGAGGGCTCAGGTTTTCAGCCGGGCTCTGGCCTGGCAAGCCCTCCCTTGACCGTCCCGAAGCGGCCCTCGCCGAACTCGTGGCCTCCATCGAGGCGGCTTCAAGGGAGGGCGTACGCGTGGCTGCCATCGGCGAGGGCGGCTTCGACTTCCACCACATGGAGGCTGATCCTTCCATACAGGCCTTCCTGTTTTCGCTTCAATCCGGACTCGCCGCCCGCCTGGGCCTTCCCCTCCTTGTCCATAGCCGCGAAGCCTTCGCCCAGACCCTTGCGGCCATCGGATCGCTGGCCCGGGAAGTACCCGTCATAATTCATTGCTTCGGCTACGGGACTGCGGAAGCCCAGGCCTTCCTCGACTCAGGCTGCCACCTTTCCTTTGCGGGAAACCTCACGTACAAGAAGTCTTCTGCCCTCCGCGAGGCCCTCGCCCTGGTTCCCGACGACAGGCTCCTCCTCGAGACCGACGCGCCCTACATGAATCCTGATCCCAGCAGGGGCAAGCCCTCCTCGCCCCTGGACATTGGCCGGACCTATGCCGTGGCGGCGGCCATCAGGGGGATGTCCGTGGATGCGCTTGCCGCCCTCGTCAGCGCGAACGCCCTGCGGCTCTTTCCTTAGGGCGCAGCAGGATACTAGACTGGAAGGCCGAGGTTCAGGCTGGAGGACAGATGACAGGTGAGACAGGGGAATTCTCGACCATCGACGAGTACATAGCCGGCTGCGATCCGGCCCTCAGGCAGAGGCTCACGGAGCTCAGGAAGGTCATCCACGAGGAGGCTCCCGGCGCTGCGGAAAAGATCAGCTACCGGATGCCGGGTTTTGAACTCAAGGGAGCCCTCTGCTGGTTCGCTGCCTGTGCAGGACATATCGGATTCTATCCCACCGGCGAGGGCGTGGGCTTCTTCAAGGATGAGCTCTCGGCATACCGACATTCCAAGGGAGCCGTCCAGTTCCCCCTGGACAAGGCGATACCCTACGAACTGGTACGAAAGATCGTCAGGCACCGGGTCGAGCGGAACGCCCGTGAAGCGGCGGAGAAAGCGGCCCGAAAAAAGGCCGGGGCAGGCTAGGCCTCCGACGCCGGGAAGGCCGTATCTGTCCAGTCCGAGGCGCCCTTGATGGTCGGGCCTGCCCCGTATTGTCCGAAGGGCTTGAAAACGCATAGCATGATACATGGGATATACCGAATACAAGCTGCGCATGGCGGTCTCCGAAGGTGAGGAGGGACTCCGGAAGGCCGTCGCCCTGGCTTCGGGACTCACGGACTTTTCCTTTTCCATCGTCAACAAGAGCCTCGATGCCAGGAAGAAGTACCGCATCGAGTGGGAGTACCGGGTCGCTGTCACCTCGCCCGAGCTCAAGGGTGGGCAGGCTCCCCTGGCACCCGGCTTGGTCCACGAGCAAGTTGGAAGAGGCGCGAGGGTAGGGGTGGTCGGTTCGGGACCTGCGGGCATCTTCGCTGCAGCCTATCTCGCGCGCTGTGGCTTCAAGGTCACTGTTTTCGAACGTGGTGGCAGGGTTGAGGATCGCCGGGCCGCCATCGCCTCCTTCGAGGGCGGGGGCGGTTTTCCTGCAAGGAGCAATTATGCCTTTGGCGAGGGTGGCGCGGGCACGTTCTCTGATGGCAAGCTCAGTTCACGCAGCAAAGGCATCAATGCCGAGCAGAACTACATTGTCGCCGGCTTCATTTCCGCGGGTGCGCCGCCCGAGATAGCCTATATGACCCACCCCCACCTCGGGAGTGATACGCTTTTTTCCATGACGCGCCGGATCCGCGAAACCCTCACCGAAGCGGGCGTGGAGTTCCGCTTCGATACGGTAGTGAAGGACCTTCTCGTCAAGGGTGGGCGGGTCTGTGCTTTGGTCACGGAGGAGGGCACGCACGATGTCGATCAGGCTGTCTTCGCCTGTGGGCACTCTGCCTACGAGACCTACCGGATGCTCATGGACCGCGGAGTGTCCTTCCAGCCCAAGAATTTCGCCATTGGATTCCGCGCCGAGCACGAGCAGCGGATCATCAATCGGGCCCAGTGGGGCCAGGATGCCTTGGCCGGCGTGAAGGCCGCCGAGTACAGGCTGACCGCCGGGGCCGAGGGTGGAACCGGCGTCTACTCCTTCTGCATGTGCCCTGGCGGCACGATCGTTCCCGCTTCAGCCTATCCCGGGACTGGAATCGTGAACGGGAAGAGTGACTATGCCCGTGACGGACGCTGGGCCAACGCGGCAGTCGTCGCGGGGCTCAACCTTCCCGCGCTGCTCGGGAGAGAAGTCGGCGCGAAGGAGGCCCTGGACTGGCTCGAGGCCCTGGAACGTAGGTACTATGACTTTTCTGGAGGATACCGGGCCCCCGCCATGTCTGTGCGGGATTTCCTTTCAGGCGCTGCGGGTGCGGCTCCACGAGCCTCGAGCTATGCCCTCGGCCTCGTGGCGGCGGATTTCGGGGAACTTCTCCCGGCAGGCCTCGTCGTGCCGCTCAGGACGGGCCTTCGCTCCTTCTGCACGAAGCTGCGCGGCTATGATGAGGGGCAGCTCCTTGGGCTCGAGAGCAAGACGAGCGCGCCCATCCAGGTCCTGCGCCATCCTGAGTCGCTCAACTCGGGCTACTCCAACCTCTACATCGCCGGCGAGGGAAGCGGCTGGTCGGGCGGCATTGTCAGCTCCGCCGCCGACGGCCTCAGGGTAGCCCAGGCGCTCTGCAGGGCCGTTGCCGGAAAATAATCTCCTAGTACTTGAATTCACTCTCCCCGATGAATTCCCGGAGGATGGAATCGCGCGGCACGGCGTTGGCCGGGATGGGCGAGAAGTTGTCCAGGAATCCCAGGAGCCGCTTGGCCTCCGCGTATTCCGGAACGTCTGGCTTGACCGTGCGCAGCAGGGGCTCGGCGTAGACTTTCAGCACTCCCAGCTCATAGTCCAGGGCCGAGTTGAAGGCCGTGTCGGCCGAGTTCTGGAAGGGGAAGATGTGTTTCCGCTCTCCGCGCCCGACGGAGGGCCACATCCGGAGCGTCGCGACGGCCGAGTGCCCCCGGAAATTGAAGTCGCGGACCATGCGCCTGAGGAGGCGGTTGTCAGTCGTGCTGATGCGGTTGTGGTCGTCGAGGTTGAGCTGGGTAAGGGCAGAGACGTAGACCTTGAATTTCTGGGCTGCCGGAACCCGCGGCGTGAGGCGGTCGTTCAGCCCGTGGATTCCCTCCATCACAAGGATCTGGTTGGGCTTGAGCATGAGCCGCTTGCCAGAGGGCTTCCGGGAACCGATCTTGAAGTCGAAGGCCGGGAGCTCGATCTCACCGCCGGAGAAGAGGGTCAGGAGCTGTTCGTTGAGATACTGGATGTCGAGGGCTTCGAGGCATTCGAAATCGAACTGGCCGGACTCGTCCCTTGGGTTCTTCTCCCTTTCCACGAAGTAGTCGTCGAGGGAGATGACCTGGGGGTCGAAGCCCATCACCGTCAATTGTATGGATAGTTTTTTTGAGGTCGTGGTCTTGCCCGAGCTCGAAGGTCCCGCGATGAGGACGACCTTGACCTCCCCGGAACGGGAGGCGACCTTGTCGGCGATGGCCGCGATCTTCTTGTTCTGGAGCGCCTCGGCCACGCGCATGAAGTCCTTGATGCCCTTTCTGGCGTTCACGGCATTGAGGGCGCCGACCGAGCTTACGCCAAGGATCTCCGCCCGCTCGCGGTATTCGGTGGCGATGCTGTAGAGGAGGGGGTCATCGGTGAAGGGCGTCAGCGAATCGGGATGCTCCTTGTGCGGATAGCGGAGAAGCAGGCCGCCGTGGTAGGGCTTCAGCTCGAAGCTTCGCAGCACTCCCGTCGAAGGTACCAGGGGGTGGACGTGGAGGTCACGGAAAGCCCCGCAGACATTGAGCTGGATGACGGGCTGGTTGGAGTACTCAAGGAGGGAAAGGGTCTCGGTCTGGCCGCTTTCCCTGAAGTATCCGAGGGCGTCGAGGTAGGCACGATATTCTATAGTAATTGGTATATCACGCTCGACCCAGGCGGTCATGGCACGCTCGAGCGACTCTACCTGCCGGTCCCCGAGGGGAGTGCCGTCGCGGAAGTGGTGGTAAAAGCCGGTCCCGATGGCCATGCCGGCGACAAGGCTCCGGTCGGGGAAGAGTTCGCGGGAGGCCAGTGCCAGGAGGAAGCAGAGCGAGCGGCGGTAGACAGTCGCGCCGGGCGTCGTGTCTATCGTCACCGCCTCGAGGCGGCAGTCGGTCTGGAGTAGTGCATCCAGGGGGAGGAGCTCGTTGTTCACGAGTACGGCTGCGAGGGGCCAGGTCAGGGGGCCAAGCTGGCCGATGGCGTCAGCGGCGCGAAGGCCGCCCGGATAGGCGAGCTTTTCGCCGTTTGGATAGGTGACGGTTATCTGCTTCATGCTTGCTGCTCCTCTACCACGACGTACAGACTACTGGATTGACGCCCTGAATGAAAGAGGCGAGTTACTGCTGCGATAGCCAGAGCGCGGAGAGAGGCTCGAGTGTGATGCGCCCCAGGGCGGCACGGAGCGTCGTAGCGTGGAGAAGGTCGGCAAAGACCCTTTCCTCGACCGCAGCATCCATCGGGACAGGGAACTCCTGGGCTGTCTCGGAGAAATTCGCGGCGACAAGGACCGGCCCGGCTCCTGCTGATCTCGCTTCCCTCCGCACCAACAGGACATGCTGCCCTGCCGGCAGCACCTCGAAGGCTGCGTCCGGAGCGAAGGCCTCGATCGTCCTTCGTCGTGCCAGGCAGCTTGCAATGAAGGACAGGATGCGACCCTCCGGCCCCAGGCCCTTCCTGGCCCTCGCGGCACGCTTCCAGTCGAGGGGGGGGCGATGCATCCAGCGGTTGTCATCCGCATGGAGCGGCGATCCTTCCCAGGAGTAGTCATTGAGCGAGGCGATCTCGTCCCCGGAAAATATCATGGGAATACCGATGAGCGAGCTTGTTAGCGCATGGAGGAGCTCGATGCGCCTGAGTGCGAACTCGATCACGCCCTCGTCTCCGGTCCTTAGCGCTCCTTCAAGGCCACAGAGCGAGGCGCAGCTTCCCGATATGCGGGCATCGCCAGTCTCCGGATTCTCCATGAAGGGCCGGCCCGTGGCCAGCGACCCCGGGTATTTTCCCGTATACCAGTCGATGATGAAATGACGGTGCTTTGCCGGGTCCGAGCCCAATCGCCTGATCAGGGCATCGTCATAGCCGAGGCCGATATCGTCGTGGCACCTCGCATAGGAGATCCAGGCGGTACCTTGGGCCAGGCGCGTCTCCGAGCCGAAACTCGAAGACAGGAGGCTGCTCTGCTTCGTGGCGAGTGCCTCCCAGAGGAGGGCCATCAGCGAGGCGTGGTAGGCGAGCTGGCATTCCTCGCGGACGACGCCCCTGCCTTGGTCTGTGTCGAGGTACTTCACGATCTCGCTCGGCTGGACAATGGCCTCGGCCAGAAAGGCAAGACCAGGAGCGACGACGCCTGCCGCAGCCTTGAGGAGCCGGACGATAGAATGTGCCTCGTCCAGGTTCTGGCAATTGGTTCCAGTAGCCTTCCAGAGGTAGGGCACCGCATCGAGGCGGAGGAGGTCGATGCCCATGTTGGCCATACCCAGCACAATTGCGAGCATTTCGAGGAAGACCTCGGGATTGCGCCAGTTGAGGTCCCACTGGTAGCTGTTGAAAACCGTCATCACCCAGCCGAGTCCTTCGATGTGGGTAAAGTTGCCCGGAGCGGTCGAGGGAAAGACCTCCGGCATGGCCGCCTCATAGCGGTCGGGCATCGTCCTGTCGGGAAAAACGTAATAATAGCCCCGGTATCCTGGATCGCCCGACCTGGCGGCCCTGGCCCAGGGGTGCTCATCGGATGAGTGGTTCAGCACGAGGTCGGCCGCGAGGTACATGCCTTTCTTGTGGAGGAGTCGTGCCGTTGCGGCGAGATCCTCATCGCTGCCTAACCTGGGGTCTACGCCGAGGTAGTCGCTGACGGCATAGCCTCCGTCGTTGGGCCCCTCGGGCGACCTCATGAAGGGCATGAGGTGGACCAAGTTGATGCCGAGCCCTTCAAGCCAGGGAAGCTTCTTTTCAAAGCCCTTGAAGTTCCCCGCAAAGCGGTCGAGGTAGAGCATGCAGGCAGCGAGGCCGGGCTTCAGGTACCAGGGTCCCGTAGCCTCTCCCTCTGCGTCGCGGGCGCGGAGTTCGCCTGGACGCTCATGGTACTTTGATAGTAGTAGCTCGTTGAGCCGCGGCAGCAAAGCATCGGCCACTGCCTCGCCGTAGAGACTGCGAAGCCCCATGTCAATGGTTTGCTTCGCCCTTCCGAAGCGTGCCCAGAACAGGCCGAGGTTTTTTTCGTCGGCACCGAGTTTCCGCGCTTCGCGATCAAGGCCATAGTCCAAGCTTCCCTTCCTTCCGGTGATGAAGAGTACTTTGCGTTGGCTGGTTCGGCAAGCGCTGGATGCGAGGCATTGGAACGGGACTTACAATTGATACAAAAAGGAACCGCCTGTCCATTCTGCCCTTGTGTTCCAGTCAGGATTGAGCGAGTCAGGAATTGCAGGGAATTGGACCCTGAGGCTTGTCATGGCCAGCGTGGTCTGGCTCTCCAGGCTTCCAGATGGACCGGGGATCTGGAGGAAAGGAAAGAAGTCCTAGGTGGGATCAAGCAGCCTCACCCTACACGCATTGTCCTCGAACTCATCGGGCGTTGCCTCGAAATCAGGAGCCATGCGAACCTTCCCGGCGAAGAATCCAGGTTCCCGACTGTCGGGGGCCGCATCGACCGGAACAAGGCGGACTCCTGGTTTTCCGTGGCGGGTGATGATGGCCTCCTCACCTCCGAAGGCATCCTGCACCATTTCAGACCAAGCAAGCAGAATATCAAGCTCGATTCACCTGCCCGAGGCTCAGGTATCGTTGCGGACCAATCCTGACAGCGGGCTATATGGCCGCCTTCACCCGCCGGGCAAGCTCGGCCCCGTGCTCACGCAGCTTGGCCAGGGTCGCCTCGTCGGCTGATCCCGCCCATTCCACAGGTTCGACGGCTTCCCACTTGAGAGGCGCCACTGCCTCGTCATATTCCTTTTTCGCGCCGCCTACCCAGCCCCAGGAGCCGATACGGAGGACCTTGCGGCCCCATACGTGCTTGCGGTCCATGAGGTCCAGGACGTAGGCCATGGGGGGGAACATCCTGTACTCGTAGGTTGGCATGGCAATCACGAGGCCTTCGCAGCGATAGGCGTCAGTGAGGATGTAGGAGGCATCGACATTGGGCACGCGATGGGAGACCCACTTCACGCCCTCCGACTCTATGCCCTCGGTGACGGCCCTGAGGCCGCGCTCGGTGTTGCCATACATCGAACCCCAGACTACGCAGACTTCCTTGTCTCGGCCGCCCTCGAGCCATGAGGCGTACTTCGAATAGCGATCGATGATGGTCTGTGGATTGGCGCGCCAGATCATGCCGTGACTCGGTGCAACTACCTTGACCTGGTGGGTCGCGATCTTCGCTATCGCGCGCTTTACAAAGAGCCCGAAGCTCGAAACGATATTGGAGTAGTACCGGAGGCTCTCCCTTTCGTAGGCCAGATGCTCGGCCTCGGTGAACTGGTCGTCGAAGATCCTGTCGCCGAGCTTGCCATAGCTCCCGAAGGCGTCACAGGAAAAAAGCACTCCCGCTGTCGGGCAATAGGTCATCATCGTCTCGGGCCAATGGACGTTAGGCGCTTCCTCGAAGAGGAGGTTGATGCCCCCTCCCAGGTCGAGGGTCTCGCCCGACTTCACGACCCTGAGGCCTTCCTCGATCTTGTAGAAGGACTTCACGAGCTCCATGCCCTTGGCCGTGGCGATGATGGTGGCGCGTGGGTTCTTGGCCCTGAATTCACGGAGCCAGCCCGTGTGGTCCGGCTCGATGTGGTTGAGGACAAGGTAGTCTATGGTCGAAATGTCCACGCCAGTCTCAAGGACACCGGCTTCGAGGGTCGCGGCAGCACCGTCCCAGTCACGCACCAGGTCTATAAGGGCGGTTTTTTCACCCCTGACGAGGTAGGAGTTGAGGGAGACTCCATCGGGTATTGGCCAGATGCCCTCAAATAGATCGCCGGAATCGACGTCGGAATGCAGCGCCCAGATATGGGGAGCGATGGAAACGGCTTTCATCGTAGAACTCCGGAATCGAGAGATTCATCACTATACCCGGCTAGGGGACCCCGGATCAATCGAGGGGGGATGATGCCCCTTGAAAGTCCGCAGTCCCCTGTCAGCCTAAAAGCTTCCGCTGCCGGCGGCAGCTTAAAAGCTTCCGCTGCCGGCGGCAGCCTAAAAACTGCCGCTGCCGGCGGCAGCCTAAAAACTGCCGCTGCCGGCGGCAGCCTAAAAACTGCCGCTGCCGAGGTCGAGGCTGAGGGAAAAGCTCGCGCTTGGCTTGCCCCCGCCCATCAGGGTGTATTCGCTGCCTTCAGGGCCAAAGCTGAGGGTTGCCCCGGTCTTGGCCTTCATGTAATCGAAGAACTTCCAGGTCAGGCTCGGCGCTATGATGAAGGACCTGTCGGAGATGTTGCCAACGCCGTAGACCATGAACGAGAGCTGTTCGACGAAGAGCTGCGAAAAGGAAATCGAGGCGGCAGCATAATGCGTTCCAAACTTGGCGCGGTCTATCTCGGACTGGTGAACATAATAGTAGGCATATGCTTCTTTTGCGGTGACCCCGCTCTGGCCTTCGCCGTTGTAGAAGTATGCAGCCGATGCGGTCAGGTACCAGTCGCTGTTCGAGTAATAGCCTCCGGCCGTACCCGAAAACCAGAGCTGGTCAGCCTTCTGTGCGGCCAGGATGGGGCTTGAGAGGAAGTAGCGCTCGCTGCCCCATTTACCCACAGCTTCGCCGAAGAAGTTGAAGGTTCCGTTCCCTGTCGTGCCCATGAGGATGCCGCGGGGATGGTCGTTGTAGGAGTAGTAGCCGGCGGCAGCCAGTTCTGTGGTGCCGAAGTTACCCTCGGCCTTGGCGGCGACGCGGAGGTCATTGATGTCAAGAGCCGCAGTGTCGGGCACCCCGGCATAGAAGTAGGCGTTGGCCATCGAGAAGGGCAGGGGATACTGGGCCTTGAAGGCGATGGGGCCCTCACGCTCGGCACCTGTGTTGGAAAAGTCCACGACATTGAGGGCAAAGATGTCATTGGCTGGCTGGAAGAAGGACTGGGACACGCCCCAGGCCAGGGACTGCTTGCCAAAACTCATGAAGACGGCGTCGTGCCAGCTGAACTTGGAATACAGCAACCAGACCTTGATGCTGGGCAGGGTCAAGGTTGTCGAGGTCGTGGTGACCCCGGGGTCGACCAGGGTTGGAGTAAAGGGATTGTCTGCGCGGTAGCTGGCGCCGGTAAGCACCGAAGTGCTCGAGGCGAAGGGATTGGAAGTCCGGAACTCCATGTTGACACCAAAGTCCTCGGAGGGCTTGGCCGTGATCTTGATGGAGTCCGAAAGGCTGGGAGTGAGCCGCCTCGAATCGGGCTTGAGGGGGTCGATGCCTGCCTTCCAGGGGTCCAGCCAGGTGCCGGTCAGGCCGAGGCTGCCACTCGCCAGGCCGCCCACCTTGACCACGTCGTACTTGAGGAAGTCCTTCTGCGGTGTCGCCGTAGTGTCGGACTTGGTCTCTGTCACCGTCTCGGCGCCGAAGAGCTCCGCCTCTGAGCCCGCCTGAGTGTCGGCAGCCGCCCCGCTGTCCTGTGCCGCCAGCGGCAGCGCGAGCGCTGTGGCGAGTGCGACCACGATGAGGCAGGCCCTGCTTCCCCGTAGCAGTGGCCGCATCTTACTGTGCCCTCTCGAGGAAGGCCTTGGTGAAGACCGAGTCGGGGAGCTTGGACACGGTGACGTCAGAGATCGTCAGGACGCTCTGGTTGCCCTTGTTGAGCTCATCGACCATCTTTATTTTCGCAGGGAGCTGACGGTCCCCGGCCTTGATGTAGGTCGGCAAGAACAGCGTGGTGCGCATGAGGCGGTCGGACACCGAGAAATCCTCCTCCTTGAGCGGCACGGCCTTGTCCTTGCGGACGGTGAGCCTGATCTTCTGGTACGAAACCTCGGTGTTCTTGGCGGCGAGCGTGAAGATCCACACCTCGTAGGCACCGAGCTTGCCTTCCTCGGTCTTCTGGATGTCGTAGTCCGTTGCGAAGGTGTAGCGCTTGAAGTCGGAGCTCTTCGCGTCGGTGTTGTTGATGTTTTCCTTCATCGTCGAATGCGAGAAATTGCCTGACTCCGGGTCATAGAACCAGACGTTGTCGTCGATCTTGAGGTAGCCCTGGCCCTTCTGCTTCTCGGGTTTCTGCAACAGTATGACAATCTGGTTCTGGAGGTCACGGCGGAAGATCTTGATCTGCGTGGTGGCCGGGTTCTCTCCGGGTTTCTCGGAGACGATGTTGTAGACCGCGCTGAAGTCCGAGGAGCCGAAGTCCTGCATCTTGTCGATCTGGGCGAGGATGGCCTTGAAGTCCGTCGCCGCCCCTGCCGGGGCCGCGAGGAGGAAGGCTGCCGCCAGGGCTGCGGCGAAGGAACCAAGTAGTCGTTTCATCTGCATCTCCGTTTCACTTCACCGTGCGCAGGGCGACGGCGGGGTCGAGGCGGGCGGCGTTCCGCGAGGGGAAGAAGGCCGCGAATTCGGTCAGGGCGGCGACGATGAGGACGTTGAGGAGCATCCTTGCCGCGTCGACCTTGAAGGTCATGTGACCGTTCTTGAGGATTATGAAGACCGGGCTGTTCATGCTGAAGCTGATGCCGCCGATGGCCGCCATCACGATGAAGGCCAGCACCAGCCCGAAGACCGCGCCTCCGAGGGCCAGGAATCCCGCCTCGAAGAGGAAGAGGTTCCGCACCTCGCCTCGTTGCATGCCGATCGACCGCATCGTGCCGATCTCCCTGATGCGCTCGTAGAGGATGATGCGGAAGGTGTTGGTAATACCGACCATTATGATCACGAACAACACCAGGAGGATTATGAGGCTCGCGGTGTCAAGGGCGTCGGCGATCTGCTTGACCTGGGCAAGCATGTCGTTCAGGGTGAAGACGCGGTACTTGATGCCCGTCCATGTCTCCGTCTTGCCCTGGCTCATGAAGGAGCGGATGAAGTTCTGATCGTTTTTCGCGGCATCACGGTCAAAGACTGGAGCGACGGCCTTCACTTTTTCGTAGAGGGCCTTGCCGTAGGCGTCGGTGCCCTTCAGCGAGGGGAGGTAGATGCCCAGGAGCTGGTAGTCCTCCGGCCCGAGGGCCAGGAGTTCGTTCATATAGACCTTGTTCGCATAACCCGACATGGAACCGAAGATTCCCGCGTCGACGGTGATGCCGGCTATGGAGAATTCGCCGACGTTCTGCTGCCCGGTGAGGGTACGGAGCTGGACGAGGACCCGGTCGCCGGGCTGTACGTTGAGCCGCTTGGCTATGGGCTCGGAAATGATTATCCCGTCCCTCTGCTTCATGCCCTCGAGTCCGCCCTTGATGAACATCAGGCGCTCGGGAAGGAAGGTCTCCTTCGAGAAATCGACACCGTCTACCTTGAGCTGGGCGTTGTGTCCGGCAAAGATCAGGCTTGCCTGTGCCGAGGAGCGCTTGGAGATGTATTTGGCCGGGATGTTCGCGTCCTTGACTGCCTGCATGAGGAGGGCGTCGTCCCTTATTATGTCCGACTCCTTGCCCGAGGCCGACTTCTCGACACCCTGGATGAAGACATGTCCGGCCGCGAGGTTGGCGAAGTTTTCGCTGATGTTGTCGACAAAGGCCCCTGCGAAGCCATTGATGACCGTGACGATCATGATTCCAAAGGCGATGGCGCTCCCGAGGAGGAAGGTCCGTTTCTTCTGCCGGGCCAGGTTGCGCAGGGCCAGTTTGATGATTTCCATTTCCTACTCCACCTGCATCGCGCGGACGGGCTCGACCTTGAGGGCGAGCGAAACGGGATAGAGATGCGCGATGACCGCAACCATCCCGACGAGGACCAGGCTCCAGGCCACCGAGCCCGGGTTGACCGACAGGTTGAGGACCTTGCCGGCAAAGAGGATTTCGAGGAAGGGGTTGCCCGCCTCGATGTGCGCCGCCCCGAGGATCGCAATTATGGCGAAGGAGAGGGCCATGCCGATGAGTCCGAAGACACCTGCGATCGTGAGGGTCTCGACAAGGAACATCTTCCGTACGTATCCCTTCTGTGCGCCGAGGGCGCGCATCGTTCCGATCTCCCCGGTCCGTTCTATGACCGAGATCACGAGGGTGTTCATCATTATGATGACTGCCACGATCGCGACAATGATGATCGCGATGTTGAAGACCACGCGGAGCACGTCAATGCTCTGCGCGAAGGGACCGGCAGCGGCCTTCCAGTCGCCGGCCTGGGCTTCGATGCCCTCCTTGGCGAACCAGAGGTTGAGCGAGGCGATCGTCCTGGGCGCCACGCCGGGGTTGGTGACCCTGGCGAGCATGAAATTCCAGGCCCCGGTGTCAACCTGCGTGACCTTCTTGGCGGCCGGGGGCGGCGGGGGCAACGCGGAGGTCTTGGTGTCAACAACCATGGTCTCCGCGCCGAAGAGGTCGTCCTCGTTCGTGGTTGCAAGCAGCTTTTTCTGCTCGTCGCTCACCGGCGTGTCTTCGTCGTTGCCGAGGGTCATGCCGTTGAGGATGCGAAGGGTGTTGATATCCACGTAGGATATGAAGCTCGTCGCCTCGCTGTCGGTCTTGAAGCGGATGATGGCCTTGAGGGGTACGGAGCGGATCTTGAAGCCTGCCTTGCCCATGCCCGTGAGGAGAAGGGTCTCTCCCAGCCTGGGCGACCATCCCGCGTCCTTTTGCATCCGGTCCAGCATGGCGCGCGACATGACCAGGCCCTCCTCTCCAGGCTTGAGGAGAGAACCCTCGAGGACTACGGCATTGTCGAAAAGCTTGTAATATGAGGAAGGATCGATGCCAAAGAGGAGGGCGAAGCCCTGGTCGCTCTCATTGGACTTGTGGGCAAGGAGGGAGAAGCCGGTGACCTGGCTCGTGACGCCCGTGACGCCGGGCATCGAGGCCAGCTTCGCGGCGACCTTGTCGAAGTCGGGAATGTTCGGTGTCGCGTCCCGCTGGCCCATCGACTGAACGCCGAAGAGGCTCACCGGGTTCTTGTTCTTCGCGGCGACGAAGATGTCGCCGGTGTAGTTTCCGATGAAGGTGTCCTTCACGCCCTTGGCGGCGGTGTCCATGAAGGAATTACCGACTATGAGTATTATTACCCCGAGCGCCAGGAGTACGCCTATGATCAGGCTCTTTGCCTTGTGCTCGAGGAGGTTGCGGAAGGCTATCCGCAGCATTACGGGCATGGGTCAGCTCCTTGCCGACTGGACCGGCGAGGACTCGGCGATGGATTCCCCGGCCAGGTCCGCGCAGAGGGCGGCGGCGTCCGTGCCGTTCCGGACGTTTTCGATGATCAGGCCGTCGCGGAGCCTGATGATGTGGTCGGCGAGTCCGACGATCTTGGCGTCGTGGGTCGAGAAGATGAAGGTCGTCTGCATCTCGCGGTTGATTTTCTTCATGAGCTCGAGGATCTGCTCTCCGGTGTGCGAGTCGAGGTTGGCGGTCGGTTCGTCGGCGAGTACGATCTCGGGCTTTGTGACCAGGGCCCGGGCGATGGCGACGCGCTGCCGCTGGCCACCCGAGAGCTCGTTGGACTTGTGCTTGCTCCACTGGGAAAGTCCGACCTCCTCGATGAGGTAGTCGATCCATTGCTCCCTTTCCTTCTTGGGCACGCGCTCGCGGCCGAGGAGGAGGGGGAACTCGATGTTCTCGCGCACGTTGAGCACGGGGATGAGATTGAAGGACTGGAAGATGAAGCCCAGGGTTTCGTGACGGAGTGTGGTGAGGGCTGCGTCCTTGAGGTCCTTTGTTGGCGTTCCGGCAATGGAAACCGTGCCCTTGGTGGGCCTGTCCACGCAGCCGATCATGTTGAGGATCGTCGTCTTGCCCGATCCCGAGGGTCCCGCGATGGACACAAAATCGCCCTTTTCGATACAGAACGAGACACCTTTTACAGCCTCTACCTCGACCTTGCCGAGGGGGTAGACCTTCCTGACATCCTGTAACTCCACTATGGTCATGCTGACTCCTTCTGCTGCCCTTCCATGGGCTTTGCGAAACGCCTTTTGTATAGGTGGCACTATGATGATACTAAGGCCATGGCGGGCACTTCAAGGAATCCTGCCTTCTGAACCCCGCTGCCGGCCTGCTGTTCATCCGGAATTCATCAACTTCCAGCCGCCGACGCGCCGTACAGCCGGATATACTTGCACCTGATGGAAACTGGCTACAGGACCCGTCGCGTGCTGGTCGTCGAGGACGATCCCGCGATCGCCGAACTCGTCGCGACCTATCTCGGACGCGACGGTCATGATGTTTCCATCGCTGCCACGGCAGAAGCAGCCCTCGCCCGCATGGACGAGATCCCCGACCTCGTCCTCCTGGACCTTGGACTCCCCGGCATGGATGGGCTTCAGTTCCTCCGCGCCTTCCGTACTGCGAGCATGGCCCCGGTCATCATTGTCTCGGCCCGGGAATCCGACGAGGACAAGCTCGAGGGCCTCGGCCTCGGCGCGGACGATTTTATTTCCAAGCCTTTTTCCCCGCGGGTACTCGCCGCGCGTGTCGGGGCCCTCCTCCGCCGCATCGACCTGGAGTCAGGAGCCGATCCCGACCGCAGCACTGGGGGCGTTGCAGCAGCTGGTCGTTCCAATGTCCTGGCCTTTGGCCCCTTCCTCCTCGATGGCGACGCCTGCACCCTCTCCCGTGACGGCGGGACCCTCCCTCTGAGCCGCCGGGAATTCCAGCTCCTCTATTTCCTTGTATCACAGCCGGGCCGAAGCTTCGGGGCAGCGGAACTCCACCGTGAGGTCTGGCGCCTCGAACACGGTGACCTCTCTACTGTTGCCGTCCATGTGCAGCGCCTCCGCCGGAAGATAGAGGACGATCCTGCGGAGCCCCGCTGGATAAGGACCGTCCCGGGCTCCGGTTACCGCTTCGTGCCCGGCCAGGAGACACAATGAGGCGGGCGGGTGAAATCAAGGACAAGGCGGCACCGCGATTCCACAGGGGACGCTGTCCCCGGGGACGCCGTCCCCGGGGACGCCGTCCCCCCCTCAGGTTGATCATCCTTTTTGTCGCAATTGCCTCGATAGTCCTCCCTGCCCTCCTTGTGGGGGCCATTTTCTCGATGAACCAGGGACGGATCTCACAGGGGCCCCTCATGCGCTCCATCGCAGCCCTCCGTGAGGTCAGGCGCGCCGTCGGGCTCGACTCGGCGGGAAGGCTGGTTGCCACGCCAGGCTACGCCTCCCCTGTCTGGCTCGACCTGGTCATCGCGGATTCCGAGGGGCGGGTCGTGTTCTCCACCCTGCCGTCCCTGCCCACGGGCATTCCAGCAGGGCTCGAGGCTGTCTCACGAATAGCGGCTACCATTTTGCCCCAGGCTACCTTTCTTTCAGACCTGGTCGAACTGGACAACAGGGTGGCGGGCACCTGGTACGCCATCCTCCCCAGCGACTCGGCCCGGGCGGTGGCAGGGGAGGGCGAGCCCCTGCTTCAGCTTGGGGGACAGCTCGCCTTTGCACTTGTGGCCCTCCTTATGAGCATAGCGGTGGCCGCCTACCTCGCCGGTCAGTTAGGGCGCCTCGAGCGCGCCGCTGTCGCCATCGCCGCAGGCGACCTTGAAACGAGGGTCAGCGCCGGCGGCTCCCGCGAGATCGCACGTCTTGCCGACGCCATGGAGGCCATGCGCAGTTCCATCCGGGAGGACCTGGGCCGCCGTTCCCGCTTCCTGGCCGCGATCTCCCACGATCTCCGGACGCCGCTCACCTCGATCGGAGGCTATCTTGAGGCTATCGAGGACGGGCTCGCCGCTGACCCTGAAACCCTCGCCCGCTATGTGGAGACCATGAAGGAACGGACGGGTGTTCTTGAGGAGCGCATCCAGGCCCTCATCGAGTTCGCGCGCATGGAGACAGGGGAATGGCGGCTTCGCTTTGAGTCCCTGCCCCTCGGTCCCCTCTTCGAAGGCTTTGCGGCAAGGGCGGCCGAAGAGTGTGCCCTCGAAGGAACGGCATTTTCAGCCGAGCTTTCTGCCCTTGGCGGGCGCGAGGAGAGGGCTGATCGCGCCCTTCTCGGCAGGGCCTTCGAGAATCTCGTGGCCAATGCGCTGCGCCACGGAAAAAAAGGTGGTACCCTCTGCCTGTCCGCACGGGCCGGGGCTGCTGCTGCCCTTGTGGTCGATATCGATGACGATGGCCCCGGCATTCCCGAGCTGGAGCGCGAGCGTGCCTTTGAGGCCTTCTACCGGGGTGCTGGCGCGCGGGAAGGCGAGGGCAGCGGCCTGGGGCTCCACATCGCGCGCTCGATCCTCAGAGGCCATGGCTGGGATCTTATCGCCTCGGCTTCGCCCTCAGGAGGGGCGCGGCTCAGTATCCTCGTTCCTGGCCGAAGTCCGGAACTCAGGCTACGGACAGAAAAGCAAAAAGGAGCATGAAATGATTTTTCGAAGTTCCATCGCGCCCGTGGTCGCAGTCGTCGCTACCTATCTTGCAGTCCTGGTCCAGGTCGCCAGCGCCGAAATCCAGGTTTCGTCCCAGACCCTGACCGTAGCTGCCCGCCACGAGCGTTTCACCTATGTCCGCTCGGTGGAGGGCCGGCGCGAGCGTGTCATCGCCGAGCTTTCGTCGCGGCGCGACGCGCAGGGCCCCTACCTCGCTTATTCCTGGCGCTCCCCCGAGGAGGACGGCGACTATCGCCTCGACCCGGCCACCTTCGCGGCCAGCTGGTCGGATGTCACCACGAGGGGGCCGACCTCGGTGATCAGGAGGGTGACCAATGTCATCTCCGATTCGGCAGTCTTCAAGCCGGACGAGCTTGTCCTCACTTCGACCGGACCCTTCCTTGAACGGCTCAGGACCATTCCCTTTGAAAGCCTTCCTAAATACCGCATTCTTTTCCAGGGCGGCCCTCCCAACGCCGCCTTTACGCTCACGGTGTCGGTCGTGGGGCGGGAGAGGATCATGCTGTCGGGTGTTGGCTGGGACTGCTGGAAGCTGGAACTGGGGGTGGGCGGGGTGTTCGGAACCCTTTTCGGCGGCATGGCGGGGAAGACCCGCTACTGGTTCTCTGTCGACGGGCGCCACATTCCCGTCAGGACCGAGGGCATGACAGGGATGCCCGGCTCGCCCATGGCCGTGATGGAACTCGAGTCCTACGAGGATTTCCGCTGATCCCGGAGCACATGCCAGGACCTACGATGCTGTGATGTCGCGCGGCGGCAGCTCCGCCGGTTTCCTTGGTCTGTCCATGATCGACTGGATATCCTTGAGCAGCACCGGCTTCACCAGAAAGGCCAGGGGACCCTGGGCCATCGCCCGTTCGCGGAGCGCAGACTCCTGGTAGCCGCTCATGAAGATGATGTCCACGTCCTTGTCGAAGCTGCGGATCTCGCGCGCAGCGTCGATGCCGTCGGTTTCGCCGGCGAGGCGGATGTCCAGGAGAATCAGATCGGGCTTCGCGAGTCTCGCCTCCTCGACGCATTCCCTTGCTGTGGATACAGGCCCCACGATCTCGTGGCCAGCCCGGCCGAGCATGGTCCGGAGGTGGGTGGCCGGGAGGAACTCGTCCTCGGCGATGAGTATCTTCGGTTTGGTTTCGCTCATTCTGGTGCCTTCATACCCTTGCACTGTAGAGATTATCGGAGAATCCGATTTCGCAGGAGAAACCCCTTGTCATATTGAAACTGACTTTTCCCTTGAGCTGGCTTGCGCAGAGCCCCACGATACTCTGTAGTCCTATCTTGCCGTCCCGCGCCACATCGAAGCCCTCCGGAACGCCGACTCCGTCGTCCTCGATCCTGAGAGAGATCGCCCCCCCTTCGAGCTTGTGCAGGGCTATCCTGAGTGTTCCGGCGCGGCCTCCGGGGAAGGCATGCCGGTAGGCGTTGGAGATGAGCTCGTTCAGGATCAGTCCGCAGGGAATGGCCGTATCGACAAGGAGGAGGACATCCTCGAGTTCGGTGACGATTGCAATGTGGCTGCTGCTTTTCTTATGGTTCTGGGCGAGCATGCCGAGGAGGTCGAGCACGTACTCCCGGAAGTTGACGTGGGAAAGATCCTGGGCTTCAAAGAGTTTGCGGTTGACCAGGGCCAGGGAACCGATGCGGTCCTGGGTTTCCTCGATGGCGCGCGAGAAGCGGTCATCGTCGAGGGACTGGGCCTGGAAATCGAGGAGGGCAGTGATCACCTGCATGTTGTTGTTGGCGCGGTGGTAGAGCTCGCGAAGGAGCACTTCCTTTTCTGTGAGGGACTTCGCGATGCGGTCTTCGGCTGCCTTGCGCTCGGTGAGGTCCTGGATCTGTGCCATGAAGAGAGTCTCGCCGTCGAGGTGGATGACCTGGATGGCAGTGCTCGTGTCGATGACCTGCCCGTCTTTCTTCCGGAAGCGCGGCTCCCAGGACCGCACTGTCTTCCCTCCCCTGAAAATGTCGACAAGGTGGGCCCGCTGCCGGATGTCCTCATATATGCCGATATCCCCGACGTTCTTGCCTACGACTTCCTCCTTCGAGTATTGGAAGAACTCGATGAAGGCATCGTTCACATCAACGATGTCACCTGATTCTGCCTTGGTGATGACCGTCGGCAGGGGGCTGCCGCGGAAGACCTGTGAGAAGCGTGTTTCGCTCTCCTTGAGCTGGATCATGGTCCGTTTCCGCTCGACGATTTCCCAGGACAGGTCCGCCAGGTTCCGGGCTTTTTCAATGTCGCGGAAGTCGTAGGGGGCAGCCTTGTTTCCGACACCGAGTATCGCTACAACGAGTCCGTTCCGGATGATGGGGATGACAAGCTCGCGCACTACAGGAGCGTGGCCGGGTGGCAGACCTTTGCGATTGGGGAGGCTGGCATAGTCGTTGTGGATGACCGGCTGCCGGGTGTGCACGGCATCCACCCAGATCCCGGCCTCGTTGATATCGTAATGGCTTCCCTTGCCCTCCGCCGTGCACATCGTTACGAGGGTGTTTGTCGACCAGACCTGGAGGGTCAGGGTCTTCTGATCCTCGTCAATGAAGTGATAGAAGCCGATCACCGAGGCGGTCGCTGCCTCGGCCTCGTCGAGTATGACCTGGATGAGCCCATCGAGTTCGCTCAATGATGCGACCTCGCTCAGTCGCAGCCTGAGGAGGGCCTTGCGCTCGCTCCATTTCCTCTCGGAGATGTCCCGGAGGATGGCGATGGTGCGATGGTCTTCGAGTTGCTGGCTCGAGATCTCGACGCTGACTGGCGAGCCGTCGTCGCGCAGGAGCCTTCGCTCGGCGAAGACCGGCAGGCCGCGTTCAAGAAGCTCTCTGGCGACCGGTCGCTCCGCGAGATCCTCAGGATCGATGAGGTCCTCTATGCATTTACCCATGAGGGCGCCCTTGCTGGCGCCGACAAGCGCGTGTCCGGCGGCGTTGATCTCGGTGAAACAGCCATCGGGTCCGCTGATGAAGATGCCATCGGCTGCCCGCTCGAGGAGGACCCGGTACTGTTCCTTGCTTGCCCGGAGCTCGTCCTCGATCTGCCGTTGCCGCGAGATGTCCACCATGATGCCGTTCCAGAGGATGGAGCCGTCGGCGAGGAGGCGGGGCGAGGAGGAGATCATCACCCAGTGATACATACCCTTGCTGTGCAGGAAGCGCACCGTCACGGTGAAGGGCGACAGCGTCGTGCTGCCCTTTGTCTCAGCCTCGGCTATGATGGTCTCATCTTCCGGATGGATCCGTTTCCGCATTGCCAGGGGATCGGCATAGATCTCGGCCCGGTCTATCCCTGAGAGGCCCTGGATGTTCCGGCTGATATAGGAATACCTGCGCCTTCCGTCCCCTGTCACGATGAGCTGGTAGACCAGGCCCTCCGGAATATTGTCACCGAGGGTCTCGAGGTTCCGCGAAGCCTCATGGGAATTTTCCCGTTCCCGCTGCACCTCCGCGAAGGCGGCTGCAAGCATGTACGACGTGAAGGAAAGGGCTGCAAGGAAGCCCAGGGCCAGCTGGAGGCGTTCGACCAGGTCGTCGCCGAACAGGGGAGAGGGGCCTTCGGTGATAGCCCGGCTCGTCACTATGATGGCCGTGAGCAGGAACAGGGCAATTCCCAGGGTCAGCGAGGACTTCCTGAGGGCTGGCCAGAGGAGCACCAGCACGAGGAGGTAGGGCTGGGGATGGATGAGGGATTCCGAGGATGCGACATCGAAACAGAACCAGGTGTAGGCCCCGACGATCGCGAGGTAGCCGAGATCCAGGAAATGTTGCCAGGGCTTTTCCCAGAAGTTCCCACGCGGCAGTACGGAGTAGGAGACCAGGAGGGGGGCAAGGAGGATCATGCCAAAGCCGGTAGCGAGCCACCAGGCCAAAGTGCCCGCCCCTAAGCCCTGGCGGGGACCGGAGAGGGCGAGGGCTGCAGCCAGGAGGGCGGCAGCACCGTTGACCGTGACTGCTGCAATGCCCAGGTAGACTACCTCGCGGAGCCGCGTGAAGCTGACAGACGGGCCCGACCTCCGGATCACGAGGGCGCAGATCCATGACTCCAGGAGGCTTATTCCAATGAGGCCCAGGCTGGGAAGGACTGCATGGCCCCCGAAAATGACTGCAAGGCTGCCGACCACGAAGAGGGCCAGGGCAAGGAAGGGCCAGGATCTGGCTTGAACCAGAAGGAAGGCAGCCAGGCTCACACCGGCTGTGAGCAATAGCATGATCGCCATCCGGTCGGCATCGGGGAAAAGGAAGCTGGCTGCGTGGGCGAGGGAATATCCGAGGGCGGCAATGGCAATCTGCCAGAGGGCCGTGCTGATGTTTCTCCGATCAATCGCCATCATGACAAGTTTACCGATGCAGTGATGACTGTCAATCCACCCTCGACCTTGTCGGTGCCATGGTTGCGTCCATCCTGCCCTTGATCCTGTACCTGGCATCGACTATCGTTTGGAAGGTCTGCTGCTGCCACTCAGAAAAGGAAGGGTATGCGAAAGCTTCTTGTCATAGACGACTCTTCGACCTCAAGGGCAATAGTCGAGCGATTGATCGGCGCGGCCTATGAACTGGTGTCAGTGGGAAGCGGGATAGCCGCCCTCGAAGCGATCGAGCTGCAGCGTTTTGACCTGGTGCTTCTTGACCTGCTTATGCCCAACATGGATGGAAAGGTCGTTCTCGCCCGTATCAAGGAAGGCCATCCGGAGCTTCCCGTTGTCGTCATGACCGCAGATATCCAGGATACTACCCGTGCCAAGGTGCTTTCCCTCGGTGCCGAGACCATGATCAACAAGCCCCTTCTCAAGGACAAGCTTACAGAAGCGATCGAGTCCGCGCTGGGACGCGGCGGGCATCAACCAGGATGATGTTCAACGAGCGATCCCTGTCGGCGATGACCGAACTGATCGGAATCGGGGTCGGCAGGGCAGGCGAAGTCCTCAATACCATGCTCGGGTCGCATGTACGGCTCTCCGTGCCTACGCTGCGCGAGGTACAGGCGGGAGACCTCACGGCTATCCTCGAGGACCGCAGCATCGACTCCCTTTCGGCTGTCGAGATGGAGTTCACGGGCGATTTTTCCGGCTGCGCCGAGTTGGTGTTCACCTCGGCGGATGCGAGCCGTCTGGTGGATGTCATCACCGCCGAGGTGTCATCGCTTGAAGGGGACCTCGACTCCATCCGCGCTGGAACCCTCTGTGAGGTCGGAAACATAGTCCTCAACGCCATCCTGGGAACCATCGTCAATGAGGTCAGGGCCGAACTCGTGTATTCAGTCCCCATCTATCTTCATGGAAAGGCGAAGAACCTCCTCCTTGGTGTTGCCCAAGGGGCCGACATTGTCATACTCGTTTCCACCCGCTTCGAGATAGAGTCGATCCTGGTGGACGGGGACATCGCCATCTTCCTTTCCCTGGAGACCCTCGTCGAACTCGAGCACGCCCTGTTCAGGTTCGCCAATGGATAGGGTCGCCCTGGGCGAAACCGGACTCTTTGAGACGCTTCCAGTCGGCATTTTTACCATCGACGGGGACTGGTCCATCACCTTCTGGAACCGCAGGCTTGTTGAATGGACAGGCATCGAGCCTGCGGATGCCCTCGGCCAGCCACTCCACAAGCTGCTACCGCGCTTCGACGAGGCATCGATCCGGGCGCGGCTCAGCTTCCTGATGCAGGGTGGTCCTCCAGTCATCTTCTCCTACCAGCTCCACGCGGATCTCTTTCCGCATCGCAGTGATGACCGTATCCAGCGGGTCCGCTATTGTAGTGCCTCGTCGATCTCCAATGGCGGCATCATCTTCTCAATCGAGGACCGCACCGAGGTTGCGGCCCTTATCCGCGAGGCCCATGAGGAGATCCTCCGGCGCCGCAAGGCCGAGGAGGAACTCAGGGAGGCCCTTGCAGCGCGCGAGATGACAATCCGCGAGGCGAGCCACCGGGTCCGGAACAACCTGACCATGGTAGCCAGCCTCATCGAACTTGAAATGGGTCGGGCGGAGAGCGAAGCGACGAAGGGCTTTCTCCTTGACCTGCAGACCCGGATCGGGTCCATAGGTCTGATCCACGAACTCCTGTACCGCGGTGAGCCTGGCGAGGATCTTCGCCTCGACGAGTACCTTGGGAGGCTCTGCTCCACCATCATCGACGCCTTTCCCATCGGCCAGGGTAAGGCAGGCTTTGTCTACGAGCTTGAGGAGATCCGATATGGCGTCGATGCATCGGTGTCCCTCGGCATGATGGTGGCTGAACTTGTCACCAACGCGCTCAAGTACGCACAGCTGCCTGGGCGCGAGCTGGCCATTGTGCTACGGCTTTGCGCAGTCGGCGATGGCCGCCTTGAGCTTTCGGTAGGGGACAACGGCCCCGGCATACCGGGAGGCCGCGTCGTGAGTTCCAATTCCCTGGGATGGGAGCTCCTCGAGTCCATTACCAAAACGATCGGCGGCAGCATCCGGATCGGCGAGGGGCCCGGTGCGCTTGTAACCATTTCCATACCAGAAAAGGCGAAGGCTTCGGTCTAGGCTGCATCCCGATCCGAGAACCCGTAAATTCTCAAACTACCCGAAGGCCCTGAACTGACCGGTCCTGCGGCGGCTCCATTGTTCTGTCTACCCTTCAACACCCATTCGCAAGCTCCGGCTACAGGCCTTGCCGACAGGGCTTCAGAATTCTACTACACGGGCGTTTGGTTTATTCCCGAATAAATTCTATTTCAGTCGACTCTTTTCACCCTCGGTTTCGTTGACAGGATCCGATTGAGGATTAGTATGAAGCGGTGGGAAAAAGTGGGAAAAAGTAGGAAGTGGTGGCATGAACCTACTTACCGGTGAGTTCCGGAACAATCTTGATGAGAAGGGACGACTTTCCCTTCCAGCGCGACTCCGGGGAGAGCTCGAGGGTACGAGCTTCGTGCTGACCCAGGGCGTCGATCGATGCCTCTGGCTGTTTCCGCCCGATCAGTGGGCGATCCTTTCGCGCAAACTTATGGATTCGACAAGCCTGTTCCAGGCCAAGGCCCGTCTTGTGCAGAGGCGGATCCTTGCACCGGCGCAGGAAATAGATGTGGACAAGCTCGGACGCGTGTCCGTGCCGCAGAGCCTCAGGGAGTGGGCGGGATTGACGAAGGAGTGCGTCATCCTCGGCATCACGAAGTATATCGAGATCTGGGATGCAGAGGTTTACAGGAAGTACATGGACGAAAACGAGTCCGAGTTCCTGTCGGCCGCCGAGGAGCTGGGGGGGCTCACGCTGTAACGCCATGAATATAGCGCACAGGCCCGTCATGCTCGCTGAGCTCAGAACCTCCCTCGTGCCTCCCCGGGCCGACTCCCTCATGGTAGATTGCACCCTGGGGGAAGGCGGCCACGCCGAATCCTTCCTTGGCTCCCATCCTTCGCTCCGCTACATCGGCATCGACGCCGACAGGGAAATACAGGACAAGGCACGCGAGCGGCTGGCTTCCTTTGGCAGCCGCATGGCGTTCAAGCTCGGTTGGTTTGACGAGGTCCTGGCCTCGATGGCAGCTGAGGTCGCCGCCGGAGCGCAGGCTCGTCCCGAGCTCATGCTCATGGACCTCGGCATCTCCATGTTTCATTTTACCGAGTCGGGCAGGGGTTTTTCCCATGCACGCGACGAGGCCCTCGACATGCGGCTTTCGGCCGAGGGGACGCGGACGGCTGCTGACATCGTGAACGGCCTGGGCGAGGAAGAGCTCGCGAACCTGATCTACGAGTTCGGCGAGGAACGCCACTCCCGGAGGATAGCCCACGGCATCGCCCTTGCACGCCGCCAGGCGCCGATAACCACCAGCTCCCGCCTCGAGGAGATCGTATTCTCAGCGATGCCAGGCAAGCTACGGCATGGGCACATCCATCCGGCGACCCGGACCTTCCAGGCGCTCCGGATATCGGTGAACGACGAACTTGGCCGAGCCGCGCGCGGGATTGCCCTGGCGGCCTCCCTGCTCGCGCCTGGTGGCCGGCTTGCGGTCATCACCTTCCATTCGCTTGAAGACCGCATTGCCAAGAACATCTTCAGGGTCCTGTGCAATCGCGGCGATCGGTCCTCACTCCCGGCTGACATCCTTCCGATCATCGTGGGGATGGAGAATGTGCTGAAGTTCCAGATCCTCACGAAAAAGCCGCTTGAGCCCTCCGAGTCCGAGGTGGCCGGGAACGCGGCATCGCGGAGTGCCAAGCTCAGGG
>SESF01032965.1_pt1 | contig 26405 bp, 32 predicted proteins | sample 3171521 | NCBI WGS metagenome assembly SESF01 (sample SAMN10866945, study PRJNA518727) | freshwater metagenome | biome: subpolar coniferous forest; feature: holomictic lake; material: water; isolation source: holomictic Lake 227, 6 m and 8 m depth | place: Canada: near Kenora, Ontario | collected...
AGCAATGAGATAGCCAAAACCAAGCTCCGGATTCTCGAAAGCGACCCATTTCCCGGAAAAGGCGGCGACAAAGAGTTGCTTCGATCTTCAAAGCATGATGATCTCTATAGATTGCATATTTCCCGATCATATACTGCTTTTTATCGTGTTTCCCAAGACGAAAAGATTGTAAGAATTCTATGGCTCGGAACTATCGAACAGGCGCATAAAAAATACTTGCGAGTCTAATGTTCCCAAGCCCGGGTAGCCTGTTAAATTAACTATACATGCTTGTAAAAACATCTATATAGACTGAGTTTGAGATAAATCTGTGGTGGAGATCTATGGTTGCACCGTTTGAGGGATTGTTTGGTGATACAAGCGAACTGAGAACGATACAGTTTCTTTTGCCGGCAAGTGATCTGAGGTTTAACATTAGCGAACTAGCGCGTGAGACGCGCATCTCTCGCCAGACCATGATGAGAGTCGTAGCGAAGCTTACAAAATGGAACGTACTAAAGATAGCTGGAAGACATGGCGGCGCAAATTATTACGCGCTCAATCAAGATTCAGGCTTCATCAAGACTTTCGAGGACCTGGACAATTTGATCATAGAACAGATGGAAGGCGAAGAGAGTAAAATAAAAATGGTTACAGCATCCCAGGAACAATGCCCTGTTATCTCATCCCTCCCGCTTGAAGGCCATGACCTTTCAATGGCAGCTCAAATCCCTCAATGACCAGATCCCCAGCGTTGCCTTTTCGCGCCAGCCCTTCTTGTACCTAGGAAGCGAAAGGCTAAAATCTCATTATTGCTAATAGTCATGATAATGTTTGGAGAATACATCCTGGCGGCTATGAAGAGAGCTACTTACGAAATCATCGATGACCCTAATCCATATTATGGCGAAGTTCCTGAACTACAGGGCGTTTGGGCCACAGGTAATACTCTTGAAGAATGTCGTAATGAACTACAGAGCGTTATCGAGGGCTGGATTGCCTTAAAGCTGAGGCTGGGTCATCCCATACCGGCAATAGGCGGCTATATTATTAATGCCTCTGCGGAGCCTATCTCCATTGTCGAATAAACTTGTGCCGGTTTCAAGGCGTGAGCTGATCAGGCGATTGAGTAAATTGGGATCTGTTGGTCCTTATCCTGGTGCAGATCATGAATATATGTCCCGGGGATTGGTAGAGACGCGCATTCCCAATCCTCATGGCCTTGCCTCTTCTGAGGATATTTTATCGTAGACCTCGCACATCACCAGCTTGATGAGGTCTGCACCCGTTCCCTGGCAGGGAGTATTGTACATCTGGAATTTGGATGCCCGGATTCCGCATCCAAGCCACAAATAGTCAGCTTAATAATAAAATATGAGATGTTATTTCTAAATTTTTAATATATATTACGCAATAAAAAGCTTTATCTATATGCAAATATATCTCTTGTGGAGGAGGGAAATTGAGCTGTGTGAAATCCCCGTTGAATTCAGCGTCGCGTCATTCTGTGTGGAAAATATGGACAGAACGCTCAGTTTTTCTTTGAATGCATCAGTAGGCATTGTCTTGACATTATCGTTATCGTCTTTTTGCGGGGCGAGACGATGCCGATAAGACCTACTGTTGCTCGCTTTGCAGTGGCGAGCAAGAATTCCCCGCAACTTACCGATACCATAATTTTGGCGGATCGCGTCCACGCCGCTCTGGTCAGCCTCTCCAATGGCTCACGCATATTTACGGGATGTGACGAGCAGGGAAGACCATTGCAGGGCAACAGGCATGCGCATGTCTTCTGCGAATCCAATAATGCATTGGCAAAGGGCATTGATGGTGAGATCACTCACATCACCATTTATGCTCCGGCGGGCTTTGAATCTGAGGATCAGAGGGCTGTGCAGGATCTGGATAGAGTCTGGGGTGGAGATGACCTTAAGATCCAGGTGATTCTGCAGGGATTCGGCCAACCGCAGGACTTTGGGGGCATAGATCTGGAGCGCGGCCAGTGCCCATTGCTGGCCCGCTCCCGCGCCTGGGTCTCTCGCACGCCTTTCCTGCCCACGCGCCATCCCAAAGTCACGCGGGCGGGCGTGCTAAAGCGGGACGCGAGCGGCCTGCAGATCGGAAGTAGCGAGCACGAGCTGAGACGGCTGCTGGGGCTGGCAGGCTTTCCTGAACCGGTTCTAGTGGAAAAGGTGGCCGGCACGAGCCTGGGCGGTCGGAACATTCCGTGGCATGCCTTCCTTCGCCGGAGAGAGACTGGCAAGGGAAGGCCGGCGGCGAATGGTGCAGGCTACGGCTTTAGGATAGAGTTTCCTCTGGCGGTGCAGGGGCCGCTGGCCGTCGGATATGCGAGCCACTTTGGGATGGGGGGATTTTATAATGGACAAGAATAAAACCAGGGAGATCATTCGCTTTATCCTGAACGGATTCGAGGTGATCGACCTGGCGTACGTCTTTGGGTCTTTTCTGGAGCGAGATGACTTTCATGACATTGATATTGCCATCCTTCTCTGCAAAGAGCAATCACCCTATCAAAGGTTCAAGTTGGCTCAAAAGGCGGCCAGGATTCTTGAACAGGGAATCCAGCCGAGGGTTGATTTCGATGTCAGAATCCTCAATTATGCTCCCGCCTATTTTCAGTATGAGGTCATCAGCAAAGGGATAGTAGTATTGGAGAGAGATCGGGAGAGAAGAGTGGACTATGAAGCCGATCTAATATCTGAATACCTCGATTTGAAGTACATGTATGATCTCTTCGATCAAGCCTTCCTGGCAAGAGCCTGAAATGAGAGTGTTATCAAGTCTCAGAGAGCTGGAAATATCACTTAATGATTGGGAAAGATACCAGCGGTATTCCTTAGAGATGAGATTAAAGAGCTCTTGGGCAAAGGCTACTGATCGGCTCTCCGTTAAGGTAAATCCCGCTTAGCAGGATAGGTTGAGTACGTGGGCCTCCCGCACGCCCCCACCAGTCCGGGCGCCTGCGCGTGCGGGCGAGCGGGCGTGGCCAGACGCGCGGGGGCAGCAGATCGGGAATGCGGAGCACGAGTTGGTGCGGATGCGGGGGCCGGTGGCACGATGGAGCGCACTTTGGGATGGGGGGATTTGTGGGTGATGATGACGAATTATGAGATATTGAGAACTTCAGGAGTGTGGTAAAACGTCACGCAGCATAATAGATTGTCCGAAGAAGCCATTTAATGTAGATCCTCATCCGGATATGATTGAGAAGCTCTACAATATTCAGGTAATTACGCCGATATTCGGTGGTGGTGTCAAAGCCAACGAGAACGATCCTGTGACACCGATCAGGCCTTCAAGCATTCGAGGGCATCTCAGATTCTGGTGGAGGGCAACGAGTGGTGCGAAATGCGCAACTGTTGCCGAGCTTCTACAAAGAGAGGGTAAGATATGGGGGACGACGTTGAATCCCAGTCAGGTTGGATTGCAGGTTGAAATAAAATCACCAGGAAAAACATACCCGTGTGCTTATTTCCCGGAAAACAAGAACTTTCCTCGGTTCGAAAGAAACCATCCACCCTATGCGCTCTTTCCATTCCAAGGGAATAAAAGGGATGGCATTCCTCCAGCCAACTGTACATCCAATGTTTCTTTTGAATTGAAACTGAATCATCCAAAAAGCTTATCTCAGGATGTAGATGCTGCCGTTTGGGCCTGGACAAATTTTGGCGGAATAGGTGCCAGAGTGAGGCGTGGCTGCGGTGCGTTGTACTGCAAGGAGCTTTCCCCTAGGAGAGAATCACTAAATTCATGGTACAGATCATCCCTAGAGGGCTTTGGTGTTGAGTTATCCCGCTTGCAGGATTGGCCAACTCTTCCGGATAGATTCCTCGTCCAAGATAATAATAGTAACAATGTATTGCAGGGATGGACAGATGTGGTGGGCCTCATGCAGACCTTCAGGCAGGGCCAAGGCGTAGGCAGAAATCCTGGATCAAGCCCAAATCGGCCCGGTCGCTCCCGCTGGCCCGAGCCGGAATCAATAAGGAAGGCTACTGGCAGCAGATTCTTACGGCACTCAAGGATGCCTGCAATCCCTGATGATGCCTTCCCCAGAGCAGAGCTAGGGCTGCCAATTGTATTTCACTTTAAGGATAATGATGATCCCAAGGATACTGAGCTATACCCGGTAGTCAGGGGAGAGGAGAAAACAAGAATGGCAAGTCCTCTGATCTTGAGGCCGATGATTTGCAGAAATGGAGAAGTAATTCAATTGATTCTCAAGCTAAAATCCTCTTCTCCTGATGAAGTAGTGCTCAAAAAGGCATCAGGAAGTCCACGCTTCAAAAAATTGCGAGATCCTGCGCTGGCCAACTATCCAAACTCACCCCTTGGCAGTCTGAAGGCTGGAGCACCAGCCCGCTCGTCATCAGGATCTGCTCTTGAAGGTTTCCTTGCCTTTGCAAAAGAATATGGATTTGTAGAGGTGAACTAATGGCATCGTATCTTTATGTTCTATCAATAGGGCCTGTTCAGGACTTCATCGTTGCTGCTCGGCGAACCAAAGACTTATGGTATGGATCTTATCTTCTCTCCGTCATCAGTAAGGCCGCAGCAAGGGAAATTTCTCATTTAGGGGGATATCTGATATTTCCTGGACTTGATAAAAGAGATTTTCGATTGGAGTCCCTGGAAAGCGACTTTAGCGTAGCCAATGTTATTCTGGCAAGATTGCCTGACGGATGCGAAAGCCCGGAAGTAATCAATGAAAAAGCGCAGGATGCTGCCAAGAGAGTATGGATTGATCTGGCCGAAAAGGCAAAGAAGGAAGCTGGAAAGCTTGTTCGCCAGGATAAAATAGGGCAGGATATCTGGAATGACCAGGTTGATGATGCAATCGAATTTTATGCAGCCTGGGTTCCAGAAGGTGTTAGCTACGATCGCATGAAAGTAATGCGGCTATTGGCAGGCAGGAAATCAATCAGGAACTTCAGGCAGCCCAAGGGCTTTTTTGGCATTCCCAAATCATCTCTTGATGGTGCCAGGGAGAGCGTTATTCAAAGAGATAAAGCTCTTCCCAAATGGCTTTCTATGAAATTGCGCTTGAGTGATGCAGAGCAGCTCTGTGCCGTTGGACTGACCAAACGACTTGGCAGACGGCCGGACGGCAAAAATGCAGTATTTCCATCAGTCGTTCGAGTAGCTGCCGATCCGTGGATTCGAGGAATCAGAAGGCATCCTGGCGACAAAGCCAATAGGATTCTTGATGAGATAGAGGCTTGCTGCCGTGAAGGTGAAAACAGTTTTTCGACTGGCATAGGAGATAGGCTTTATCAAGAGTTCCGCTCGGACGGACATATTCTATATCCATCTCGCCTGGCCAGAGCTAAAGAGGATCTCAATGATATCTTAGATCAGGATGAAGACAACCCCTATATAGATGATCTCGTTAAGCTGGATCGAATTGAAAAAGCTGTCAATCAGCTGCAGAAAAAAGATGATGGCGGCCTGGGACTTGGTGAGCCTAACCAGTATCTAGCTGTATTGAAAGCGGATGGAGATCGCATGGGAAAAGCTCTTTTCACCATTGATTCAGTCGACAATCATAGAGCCTTTTCAGGGCTGCTTGCAGAGTTCGCGTCCGATGCAAAAAGAATAGTAGAAGAAGAGTATCACGGATGTATGGTCTTCTCTGGCGGAGATGATGTCTTAGCTTTCTTGCCTTTAGATACCTGCCTTGGTGCAGCCAGAGCTCTTCATGATGGATTTAGAGAAAAAGGAGAAAAACTGACTGCACTTCAGGGCTATAGTTGCAGTCCATTAACGCTATCTGTTGGAATTGCCATCGGACATTACTTGGAGCCGCTGGAAAACCTGCTTAATTTCGGAAATGAGGCTGAGAAGGCCGCAAAAGATGGACGAGATGCTCAAGATGAAAGAGACGGCCTTGCCGTTCATATCTATCCACGGAGTGGTGCTCCCATAAAGATCAGAGAAAAATGGCTGCCCGAGAAGGCAAACGGCCTGGATGAACGTCTGCGCAAATGGGCTAAAATGCATTGCGAAAACAAGCTGCCAGATAGTGCTGCCTATGAAATGCGAGAATTAGCAGAGGATTACAAGGACTGGAAAACATCCTCAAAAGATGAGGAGGATAAGCTGAGAGATCTTATCGCTTCTGACGCATTAAGGCTTTTAAAACGAAAAACCGGCATCCTAGGACCGGCTCAGCTCCAAAAAGAAGACCTCAAAGGAATGTTGATGAATGCAGAGCCGTACCAAGCAATCAGCAGAATGGCTTCAGAGCTCATCCTCGCTCGGAGGATTGCAGTTGCCATGAAACAGGCTGGAGATGAGAAATCGCCTAAGCAGGTAAGGCAAACTCAGGAGGTCGCTTAATGGTGCTTTATCTTAAAATAACTGCCCATGATCCGCTTATCGCCAGAGATGGTCGCCCGTTTGGCCTGGGAATCCGAATGAAATCTCTAGATTGGCTCTATCCATCAGTTCTTGCCGGTTCCTTTAGAACTATGCTGGGAAATGCATGCAACAGCAATTTCGATGAGAAGACTTCTGAGGATTTAAAGCGGATTTCTATATCAGGTCCATTGCCATTCTGGCAGGGCAAACTCTATGTCCCGCAGCCGAAAGATCTTCTGGTCAAGGAAGAAAACAAGAAACGAGAACTCAATGCATTTGCTATTCGACCTGTGAATATTAATGGAAATGATTGGAGAGATTGTGGCTGCGATCTTCCAACGGGAGGGTTATATCCAGCAATGCTGCCCGGCAGTGTTGATGGCGAGTTTAAGCCCGCCAAAACTCCATTGCTCTGGTCGATGGAAACCATGAAGAAATGGCTGGCAAACGCTAGAGGTGAGGGCTTTCAATCTCCGCCCGATCCGGAGAAAATTTCGGGTAGAACTGACTTCTTGAATCTGCCTAAAAAAGAAGCTAGGACTCATGTCAAGATCGATCCAAAGGTCGGAACATCCGAAGATGCCAAGCTCTTCGAAACCATCGGGCTTGATTTCACTATCAAGGGCCAGGAAGAAAAAATCGAGCTTGTTGCCAGGGTTGAAGACGAAGGAAAATATGCAGATATTGCATCAAAGATCGATTCACTCAACTCTATCGGAGGAGAGAGGAGACTGGCCAGATGGAAGGCGCTCAAGTCCCAGGAGGGATGGACCTTCCCACTGGATTTAGCTTCTGATTTTTCCGGCAAGAAGAAAGTGCGTATGGTTTTAGCGACCCCAGCTATCTTTTCGGATGGATGGGAGCCAGGATGGCTTAAAGACTGGCCACCGAATGAAGAGCCCGATTATTGGCCTAATGGATTGAAGCTGAGGCTCGTATCGGCATGCATAGATCGCTGGAAGGCGGTCTCCGGATGGAGCCTGGAGAAAAACAAGAACCGAGGCCCGGGCCCGAAGCGCATTAGAAGACTTGTGCCTGCCGGCTCAGTTTACTTCTTCGAGATTGATGGGGATCTGGATGCTGCATCTATTGCCAAAGACCTTTGGCTGAGATCGGTCTGCGATAACGATCAAGACCGACGTGATGGATTCGGCCTGGCTTTATGGGGCATTTGGGATTATGCAAACGAAAAGATGATAATAAAGCAGGATTAGGAGGTGCAAGATCATGGAGAATAACACTAGAATGTACTGGTTGCAGACGATAACGCCTTTGCACGTTGGAGCCGGAAAAGGAGTTGGATTTATAGATATGCCTATCATGAGGGAGAAGGTCACAGATTGGCCGCTGGTTCCCGGCTCGGCAGCAAAGGGCGTGTTGAGAGATCACTTCTCCCAGAACGGAAATGATGAACAGAAGAAACTGATAGATGTCGCCTTTGGAAAACAGATCGTGGATGACTCATCCAATGCAGGTTCTTTGATTCTCACCGATGCTCACATCGTCTGCCTGCCTGTGAGGAGCCTCTATGGAACATTCGCTTACATCACCAGCCCGCTGGTTTTAGAGAGGCTAAAAAGAGATCTCGAAGCGGCAGGCTACAATGACCTTCCTCCAACCCATAGTCCTGCAAGAGACGAAGTCTTGTTAGCGAATGGATCGAAGATTTCCGGTGAAGAACGGGTTTTCTTTGAAGATCTGGATTTCAAGGCAAAGGAAGATGAAAATGCCCAGAAGTGGGCGGAAATGCTGGCAGGAGTAATCTTTCCTAAGGAATTAGCCAAAGATGCGGTCTGGAAAGGCATCTTTGAAGAGAGGTTTGCAATCCTATCTGATGATTGTTTCAACTTCCTGTCAAAGACTGGCACCGAAGTGACGGCGCACATCAGGATTGAAGATGATACGAAAATTGTGTCCAAGGGTGCACTCTGGTATGAGGAGGCCCTTCCTGCGGAGGCGATACTTGCAGGGATCGCCTGGTGCGACAGAGTTTTCGGCGGCAATGGGATAACCCGGAGCAAAATATTGGAAACATACTGCACGAAGGATAAGTTGGACCTGCAGATGGGTGGAAAAGCAACCGTCGGCAAAGGCCGGGTTAGGTGTCAGTTCAGGAGGAGCTAGGACTATGGACGAGAAGCATCAAACCCGACAGCAAAAGAGGGCGCAGAAAGCTTATGACTGTATTCTCTCCCGAGGCAAAACTGATGAAGAATATAGCCAGCTTGCTAGGAGATTTCCGGCCCTGGTGCAATCCTGCGGGCTGGCCCAGGCTCTGGCCTTTGTGGCGGCAAAGGAAGGGCAAACAGGAAGAGATTACATCGCTCATATCTCCCAGGTTATGAATGAGAAAGGAGACTTGGGCGAGTCCAGCAGAAAATCGGATCTTATGAAATATCAACGGCTAACTTATGAGGCCATTGAGTCTGCAACCTGGCTCAAGCGCTACTCTGAGGCACTACTGGAGACTGATTGAATATGGCTGATTCATGCAGAGCTGCTATCTCAAATTGGTGGACGCAGGAGCATCCGGTAGGTGCAAACGCCGGTCTACTCAGGGATAGATATCTGAGAGTGGCAGTGAAGGATAAGGCAAATCATCCCGGAGCACGCAGGGATCTTTTTGAGGTGATGCGTCAATCTCTGGTTCAATCGGAAGCGGTCTATCAGACTGCATATCTGCGTCAATTATCCGCCCGTCAAGAAAACTTGCTTCAAAAGCCTAAAGCGGAAGGCTTCTTTTGCACAAAGGGGAGAATGGTGATTGGCCTTGGTGGCGAGAACGTCCTGGAGACAGGGATCACACTTCATCACACCTATGGTACTCCTTTAATCCCCGGAACGGCTCTAAAAGGCTTAGCTTCCCACTACTGCGACCAGGTGTGGGGCGAAAGAGATCAGGGTCAAGGCTTCAAGAGATGGATAAAAGGAGAAAACGGTGGCGAATATCACAAAGCCATCTTTGGAACCACCGAGGATTCCGGACATATCATTTTTCACGATGCCTGGGTCACTCCCGAAACAATAGCGATGTCACTTCAGCCGGATGTTATGACGCCGCACCACGGCGATTACTATTCAGGCGAAGCAGCGCCCACAGACTTCGATGATCCCAATCCGGTCACATTTCTCTCCGTCGTGGGGACCTTCCACATTGCAGTCTCATGTGATGTTCCGGGAGAGGAAGGGCAAAATTGGGCAAAGCTTGCCTTCGATCTGCTCTCCGAGGCTCTCCGTGAGTGGGGCATCGGCGGCAAGACCAATGCCGGCTACGGGAGGCTCGTCTTGGAGAATTTAGGTGAAGTGGATGGCCCGTCATCGGAAAATACAAAGGATTCAAAGCCTCCGGTTCCAGGCCCTGATGTGCAGAGGCCGTCGAAACCGCCCCAACCTGCCGCCAAGAAGCTGAAATACAAGAAAGGCGATACCGTGGAAGTTACCAAGGTTGCCGATCCCAAAGAGAAGCGAAGCGCAGCCTACTTCATGGCCGATGATGGCGTCGGTGGACAAGTTGTTCTGGGAACGCCGCCTTCTGTTGAGATGGGTCAGAAGGTCCGCCTGGAAATAAACGGAGTCATGGAAAAAGAGGGGTTGTACAATTTTGCCGCCGTTGGCGCTAAGAGAGAGCCCCCTCGGCAGGCCAGGGACAAAAGAGGGCGAAGATGAAGATCATGGTCTGCCTCATCAGCGGGCAGCACGTCCCCAATCTGCTCTCCATAAGGTCGGAGACTCCCGTTCCCGATCAGTTGGTCCTGATTGTGACGCCACTGATGAGGGCCAGGGATAAGCATAATCAGCTCTTGAATGCCCTGGCAGTCGGTGGGCTGGATTATGGACCCAGGCATGATATCAAGGATCTTACGAAAGAGGATTCCATCTCTGAGACTTACGACCTGCTAAAAAAGATCCATAAGGAACACCTGAATGATGAGTTAGTCGTGAATCTCACTGGTGGAACAAAGCCCATGTGCATTGGTGCATACGAGTTCTCCAAAGAGAAGCACCTAAGAACCCTCTATGTTCCTGAAGGCAACCAACACGAAGCTAAAGATCTACTTGGAGAATCGTCTGTAGATTTGAAACACCGGATTTCTACTGCAGAGTTTTTAGAGGGCTATGGATTTGGAGTCCAAAATCCAGGCGATCTAAAGATATCAAGAGAAAGAGCCGAGGATCTTTTTGAGCTTGCTGCACGGTTGACGGCCAATAACGAAGATCATGGCCTCAGGGGAATGCTGGGGAAAATCCAAGGCCTCATGGAAAAGAAGAAGGAGGACGATCGGAAGGGATGGAATAGAGACGGACTCATTCTTACCGAGGAATCAAACGTATATCTGGATAACGAGTCTCTCAGATCAAAAATAGCATCAAAATTGGGTCTGAAGACCAAAGATTCGATGCTCTTGGGAAGCCTGGATAAGCACCGAGTGGAATTTCTGGCAGGTAAATGTCTGGAAGTCTTTGTCTGGGGAATGCTCAATCCCTTCGTCAAAGATGAAAGGATCTGGGACCTAAATCAAGGCGTCAGAGTCGGAAAGGCTTTTCCGGGTGAGGATAATGATCTGGATGTCTCCTTCATGATGAATCAGTCGCTTTGCACCGTGGAGTGCAAGACCGGAGGCCAAGAGCATGATCCTGCCGGAAAGGATGTGCTCTATAAAATTGAAGCGATAAAATCCGGTCTTAGAGCAATACGGGTTAAGACCTATCTGGCAACGACCTCTGATAATGTAATCGATACTCAAAAAGGCGGTATTAAAGAGCCTCTTCTCAGAAGGGCGGATATTTATGAATGCAAAATTATTGCCGGTGGCAAACTCAGGGAGCTGGCCGAGCTTTATTTCTTGAAAAGCCCTAAACTGGCCGAAAGAGTTGCTGAAGAATTCGAAATTCGAAAGGCGGTTAAAAGATGACCGCTCCCGTCATCTACTCCATCGCCGTCTCCTCGCCCATTACCCCTGCCGAGCCCCTGCCCCCGCTGCCCGAGATCCCCCGCGGCTCGCTCGTGATCGTGGAGGGACGGGCACCAATCTGGCGCTACGGCATGGCCCTGCACAGGCTGCACGGCTCGTCCGCTGCCGCCGTGGCCTTCTACGATCCGCGGCTAGGGGCGGTAGTGGTGGCCAGCCACAGCCGGGAGTGGCAGGTGGGCCAGGTGTTGGAGGTTACGCTGCCTGCTGAGCAGTAGAGTGCCATATTTCCGGTAGGCGAGACCCATGCGTTCAAGGCCCGACAGCGGAATATTTGCAAATTTATAAAAACCAATGGAGCTAGCTGGCTATGCCATCTCCACAGCACAGTAGATTGAAATGAGGTGAATGATATAGTCATAAGGGGGGCGGAATTAGGGTGTTAATCGAGGACATCAAGGAGCACATTCTGCTAGGTAATTATATAATAACATTTCATGCCCACAGAAGGATGGATGAGAGGGGCATTTCTACTGAAGATCTGGTTAATTTGATATTGGATGGAAGTATAATAGAAGATTATCCAGACAGCAAGCCATGCCCCTCTGCTCTCATAACTGGCATTGCTAGCTGGCAATGCTGTCATGCTGTGGTTGCGCTGTGCGAAAACCACTTGCGTATTGTCACAGTCTACTGGCCGGAGGATGGAAAATGGATAGACCATATGACGAGAAGAAAGAGTTGATCCCTGACACCTGCAACTGCGGTCGAGGCAGATTGCATCGTGGCTTCAAAGAGTATGTCACTAAAGTCAATGGGGGCGTAGTGGTGATAAAAAACGTCCCGGCTTTGATGTGTGACCTTTGTGATGAGGCTTATCTCACACCGGAAGCGTCAAGAGAGATTGATAAGATTGTGAAGGATTTTCGTGAAGGAAGGCTTTTGGCAAAGCCCATTGCGGCCGGCGAAGTCGAGCTTAAGATGAAGGAAGCGGCTTGATAGGATTGACATGCAAGATGACAAAAAAATGACCGCTCCCGTCATCCACTCCATCACCGTCTCCTCGCCGCGTGGGCTCGCTCCCGCCGCTGCCCGACGTCCCCCACGGCTCGCTCGTGATCGTGGAGGGCCGCGCTCCGGGGGTCGGACAATGGCTCTGCACAGGCTTCACGGTTCGCCTGCGGCAGCCCGGGCAGCCGATCCGCGCCTTGGGTCAGTGGTGGTGGCCAGCCATAGTCGGGAGTGGCAGGTGGGCCCCGGTGGTGGATGTGACTATATCAAAACCAGTAGCAGAGTTAGGGTGATGCAACAAACAAAGGAAAAGGCTACCAGCTCTTGAAAGAACTCTGTTTCGATTCGGATCATTATAAATTAGAGGAGGTCGATCCACGCGACATCCATGAGATTCGCATCAAAATGAGGGGCTGCAAGACAGCGCATGGGTATCTCCGACGGCCTGGTGAGGGTTTCTGTGGGCATTGAGGACAAAGAGGACATTCTGGCCGACTTTGCTCAGGGGCTGGCCAAAATTTAAGTAACCAAAAGCAACTTAAAGAGGTAACTAATTAATAATGTGCGAAGGAAAATATGACCGAAAAGTCTTGCAGGTATTTACGGGTATTGATACTCCTTATTTTACTTAGCTTCTTTTGTATTGTTCCGACCATTGCGGAAAATTCGAATGTTTATTGGGCCCCATGGGTAACAAAAACCACGACAGATTCTGCCACCATCAACTGGCGAGGAGAAAGCGATGTTTCGGACTCAATAGACTATGCCACGTCGAGCTATTTTGACCAGCATCATAGTTTTGAAAAAACGATCGCATATCATGCAACGGCCCCGTATAAACATGTGGAGCTTAACGGCCTTGAACCAAATACATCGTACACCTACCGGGTAAGACCTTCAGGCGATGAGTTTGCATTTGGCGACCGCACCTTCCAAACGATGCCGGTCAGTGGTCCGTTTACCTTTATTGTGATCAGCGACTCGCAGGAAGGTCATAATTATACTGAGATGAAACGGTTCAGATACGTAGCAGAGGCTATCGCAAATGAAACTGATGTGCTTTTTATCCTGCACGGTGGGGATTATGCCGGGCATGATAGTAAGGATTTATGGGGTAAATTCTTCCAGGCTGGCGACGAAATGATCGCAAAATTTGCAATCTTTACCACGATCGGAAACCATGAATATCATAATTCATCGGGTGTTACACCGACTGCCGCTGATCAATACCATTGGGCATTTGACAACCCCCTGAACTATTTCTTTGACTGTGCTGGTATCCGGTTTATCATTTTGGATACTCCTGATCCGAATAATGCCAGTAGCGATGATCCGCATACCTCCTTGGCCCTCACAAAGAGTCAGGAATCCTGGCTAAGAGATAAGCTGGACAATACCATGTTAGGAACATTTACCATACATCACCATCCTATCTGGGATTATGGCCGGACTACAATTAATTCTGATCTTGAGCCATGGGAAACCCTGTATCATACCTACAATATCAGCGCTAATTTCGCAGGCCATACCCATAATTACCAGAGATATCAAGTGAATGCGATTCCCTATTTCATTGTCGGCAATGCCGGAGGTAGGTTCTCTGACCTTACTGGTGGGAACCATTCGGTTTGGTACAGGTTCGGACAGACGAGGGAGCTAGGGTACCTTAAGGTCACTGTAGATCCGGCACACAATACAGCAACCGCACAAGAGATTTTCGTCGCCCAAGTTAACGAGGATGATGACGATGAGACACCTATGGTCTATGATCCGCCGAAGATCGCGGATGCGATAACATTCCCCCTCAAGTCTCTCTTCCCAACACGAAAGTTGGAAACATGGGATATTAAGCAGATCCTCATCAAAAATCAGACTGCGGTTTCGTGGGGTAGCGGAGCTGCTGTGAACAACGTCAATTTAAAATATAATAGTGCAGCGAGGCCGAAATAGACCAATGTTTTGACTTCGCGGCTTCGCGTGAAACCGGACCCGGTTGAATCTCACTCTCGCTTAAACCTTAAACTCAAACCCCAATCTGCCCCTTCAGCCAATCCCAGCTATCTTTTGCCGCCCTGTCCAGCTCCTTTCCTGCCGACTCCTGCAGCCTGGGAAGCAGATCCTCTGTGAGATTCTTCTGTAATTCCTGACCCAGACGTTGCAACGGCTCGCTTTCTGCCAGCGAGCTTTGTCCGTTTCGCCAATCCTTGGGATCGAATTCGTTATTGGTGAAGTTCTCTAATTTGGCATGACCGCTATCCACTAAAAGACGATTGAAATTGGGAGCTGCTATTGGCTGGCCGTAGAATCCGGTGAGATAAGCCACAGAGATTAGCCTGCCGTAGCTATCCCGGCCGTTTGCTGAAAGATCATCGATGTCCAGGTAGACCCTTTTGTTCATGAGCAAGGCAAAGGTGAAATCTTTTGCTGCCGGCCCATTTTCCGATTCCATCTCGGGAGAGTCGACATCTGCCAAGCGAATTCTCTCCACACGGTAGGCTACTTTTGCACCGGCCTTCTCTATGGTAACGTCGAAGGTGTCGCCATCCACTACGTTTGTGACTATTCCGTAGGCCTCATCCTGGGCAGCCAGGGCGACTAATGGAAAGGTAATAAGCGAACTTGATATACAAAATAATAGTAGTAATAATATCGTTACTAATCTAGCTATGGTCCCTGCTCTGTAAATCGAGATGGAAATCATGCGTTGACCCCTTTGATCTTATTGAGATTGCTATCGGATAGTGACTTAAAGCTGCTGTACCATTATTTTGAGTGTCATAGATCTATTTATCGAACCGTTAATAGCCGTCAGCCTGTAAGTGGTGGTCTCAATCGGCTTAACCTGCATAAAGCCCTTGAGTTCTACCTCGCCAACTCCCTGGTCGATCTCCACCCGGGCAGCGCCGATCACGCTCCAGCTTAAGTTGGAGCCGTCCCCAGGGCTTACCACTACGGGATCGGCACGAAAGGACTCAATTATGGGATAGGGGGATCCGAAGACGTTGAGGGCCAGCAGGCCCCCGCCAAGGATAGCCGCCAGGAGCATGATCCATATCGCAATTCCCTTAGGTGTTTTCCAGAACGACTTTTGCTTTTCCCAGTAGTTCTTCTTTTCAGCCATCATAAATATACTCTACTGTATCAGCATATCTCAGTCTTATGCTCACGCCGAGCTATCTTATATTGACCGGGGCATTGGTCACAGATCACATTCAGCCCTCGGATCTGCTCGCAGGCTAAAGATCCCTGACCCTTTCTTCGGTAGATATTATCTAACAGGCTGTCCACCACACTTGAGTTTGCTTTTGCCTGGAGCAGGATTTGTCTTGATTCTTGAAGAGCGAAGCCTGCGTCCTTCAGTTCAAATCCCAGTGCCATTCCGGTCTTCCATCCGGCAGGGGCAAGGTCTACTTCCCCGGAGAGAAGCATCCTCAAAAAGCAACTGCGAAGATTGGGTGATCGGATCAAATCGAATTGCTTTCTCACATTGGTCCTCAGATCATCTAAGGAGACGTGCCGTTCTTCCAGGCAAGAAGTGCACAGCTTCATCTCGTCCGTGCGAGATTCTGCCTTTGAGGCTAAAGAGGAGCTGCCACAATTGGCGCACGAACCTGACGAATAGTGCACCTTCTTTTCATTTAAGAAATCCATGTAGCCCTCAAATCGCGTAGTTCAACAACTCTGGTCTGCAGAGATTTCACACTCACATTATGAACTAAGGCTGCAGCTATAAGGTCTCCGTATCCGTCTGCTGCCTCTTTGAGAATATCATCCATGATTTCATCATCTACGATTTTTTTTGTAAATTGCATTGCTATCACTATTTCTTTCTAATATTAAATTATTATCCTGTCATAAGCATTTTCCGCGGAAGATCCTGGACCAAGAGAAGTCAGTTATCTGCCACACAAGGTTTTGGAAATCAAAAAAATGCAGGAACCTATTTCTTGGCCCTGCTTTTATCTGATCAAATAATTATCAAACAACTTAGTATCTTCTGGGTGGCCTGGAGGCACCGGCTGGTCTTGCAGGCTTGTGCTTCTGGTAGCAATCGCTGCAGTACACGGGCCTGGATCCATCGGGCTTGAAGGGAACTTGACATGTCTTTCCGCACTCTGCGCAGGTGGCATCGTGCATCTCTCTGGGGCCGCTGCTAAAGCCGCCTCTGCTACCGCTTCCATATCTTTCCATTTTAACTCACTTACCGTTTTATCGACTCAAAGAATCGACTTATGCCACAAAAACATCTCAGGAAATGTCCCTTGAATCGATGCCATTGCAACCTTACCTACACACCGATACAAGTATATATACGTGTTGGTCAACAGGCATTCTACTTTCAACTATTCAAAAGGCACTCTTTGCTTAGCAAGCGATTCATTTTCCATCTTTTTCAGGGCATTTCTGGTGTGATTCAGGAATAGGGAAACGATCTCCCCTCTCTCACCTAGGCCGTGCCGATCAACCACAACTTCATAGCCCTCCTTTTCCAGGGTGCTCTTCCAGGACAGAGGGCTCTGGCCAAAGATATCGTTTTCTGCGTGTCCTCCCGCCACAAGCAAGAAGGGCAAGAGCCGCACAATTTTCACCCCCGAGCCCTTCAGCTCGGGCAAAATCTCGGTAAGACTGGCAAAGCCTTCCATAGTGCCCAGGAAGACATTCTTGTGATCTTTTTTCAATACCATGGACATGAGAGAGTAAAGAGCATCGGCAGGGTGGCCCGTGCCGTGGCCCACCAGGAGCACCGCCTCTTTCTCCGGGTCCCGGCGATATGCGGGCCCGCTGCAAAAGGCGGGCAAGAGGGATGAGACCCTTCGGCAGTCCGGCAGGTCCGATAGCAGAGGCAAACCGATCTCCAGGCTCGAAAATGCTGGCTTTGTGCCCTTCCATCCCTGTACCAGCGCTGCCACCTGGTGAAACTCAACTCCTGGCACGATCTGCAGGGATTGGACGACCACGCTCTCAGATCCCAGGCCGCATAGCTCCTCGCGTGCTGCCGAAAGGCTCTGGACGCGGATGCCAACATTTTCTTGCAGCCTTTTCCTCATGAGATGCGAGGTGATGGCCAGCCGGACCGGAGAGCCGGGAAATATGTGCTCATAAGCTTTTCGGATTTGGTCATAGGTGGCCAGGGCAGGAAGAAAGAGAGTGCCATAGGCGGCAAGGATAATTCCGATTGGCATCAAATCCGCTCCATTCAATACTCACGCCCGCGGATACGATCCCAGCACCCGGATCATGGCAGCTTTTTCTTTTATGGCGGCTATTGCCAGCGTTACTACTTTGTCATCCACATGCCCTTCCAGGTCGATGTAAAAGTAGTAATCTCCGAGGCCCTTGCGACTGGGGCGTGACTCTATTCTGGTCAAATTGATACTATGCCTGGCAAACTCCTCTAAAATGGAGAAGAGCGCACCGGGACGATCCTTATCCAGGTAAACGACCAGTGAGGTTTTGTCCCGTCCGGTGGCTACGGCCATCTTCCTTGAAGCCACAATAAAACGGGTTACATTGTCGCTTGCATCCTGAATCTCTCTGGCCAGGATCTGCAATCCATATTTCAGAGCTGTGTCAGCTCCTGCTACCGCGGCAGTCTCCGGGAACTCCTGGGCCAGGCGGGCGGCATGACTGGTGGAGCCAGTGGTCCTGATCTCGGCCTCTGGATAGTGCTCGCGTAAATACTGCCGGCACTGGGCCAGCGCCTGGGGATGGGAGAGGATGACCTTGACGTCTCCACCCTGGCCCACCAGGCAGTGTCTGATGGGAACGTTCACCTCCCCCACAATCACAACATCCAGTCTCAAGAGCAGATCCATAACGGTGGTTACTGCTCCCTCCAGGCTGTTTTCTACAGGGACGATGCCCGCTTCCAGCCGGCCGGCCGCAGCCGCCTCCAGCACACCCTCAAAGTCATTAAAATAGACGATGCTGGCCTGTGGCCTGCCTTTAATCCAGAGAAGAGCCGCCTTTTCCGAATAAGTTCCCTCCGGCCCCAGAGCACCAATCCTGTAGCTCAAGTTATCTCCTTTGCTTTTTCATCCAGTTCAGCCATCAGTTCCACGGCTCTATCCACGCTTATCCTGCGCTCGGCAGCCATGCGGGCGGCGATGATCTCAATCAGATCGCACTTAGCCCCTGCCTGCACAGCCACGTTCTTGGCGTGCAAAGACATGTGCCCTCTCTGAATGCCCTCTGAGGCCAGGGCCCGCAGCGCTGCAAAGTTCTGGCACAGGCCCACCGAGGCGATGATGCGGGAGAGTTCGTCTGCGCTCTTAACGCCCAGAATTTTCACGGCCGTCTTGGCCACAGGATGAACGCGCGTCGCTCCGCCCACCAGGCCTACGGCCACGGGCATCTCAATAGTACCCACGAGGTCTCCATCCCTGTTCTTCTCATAACGGGTTAAAGATTTGTAGCGTCCGGCGACCGATGCAAAGGCATGCGCTCCGGCCTCCACTGCCCTGGTATCGTTTCCAGTGGCCAGCACCACGGCCGTCACTCCATTCATGATGCCCTTGTTGTGGGTCGCGGCGCGGTAGGGGTCAACCTCTGCCAGCTCTGCCGCCAGGAGTATTCCATCCACTACCTCATGGCCGCCGATCTCCTCTGCCTTGAAGACCGCCTTTGACCGAACCAGGCGAAGATCGGCCAGATTGGAGATGATGCGCAGATACACCCGCCCGCCGGTGATCTGTTCGATGCGCGGTGCGAGCGCTTCGGCCATGGTATTGACGGCGTTGGCGCCCATGGCATCCCGGCAGTCCACGATGAGATGGGTCACAACCATCGGTCCCATCTTGGAGTCAATGACATAGACCTCGATATCCTTGACACCGCCCCCGTACTTGACCAGCATGGGATCTTTGTCGTTGGCCATCCTCATCAGATCGTCTTTATGAAGCAGAATCGCCTGGCGGGCCGCAAAGGGATCACCAATTCCCGTGGCCTGAATCAGGGCGCGCATGACGGGCCCCGTGCTGGAGGTAAAAAAGCCGCCCGTTTCCCGTGCCATTCTTGCGCCGTTGCTGGCCGCGGCGATGACGGAAGGCTCCTCGGTGGCCATGGGTATGAGCACCTCTCTGCCATCTATGACAAAGTTGGTGGCGATTCCCAGCGGCACCTGGAACATGCCTATCACATTCTCCGTCATCTTGTCTGCCTGGTCAAGAAGAAGGCCCGTCTGCACCTGGGCTATCTCTTCCGGCCCCAACGCGGCCTGCTCGGCTACGGCCAAAAGCCTCTCGGAGGGAGCAAGCTTGTAAAATCCCGATATTCTGGAAGTCATAGATCTCAGTTCCTTTGGAAGGGGAAAAACTTTATTCCAGCCGATGGATTTATTTTTATGGTCCAATCTTCTTCTTTTCCCATTGCAAGAGATATTCTAAAGCTGGAAAGCATTGTGGGAAGGCTCAGTCCCGTGCAAAAGATGTTGCTTGGGACTGATGGGTCCGTGACCAGCCTGCTGGAAGTTGTCACAGGTTGCCCAGTTGAGATTGAGACTCTGATGCAGAAGGTAGTGCCGGCAGATGAGGTTGTCGCAAAAGAGCTTCAAGTAAACCCTGGAGAGGAGGTCAATTTCAGGGTAGTGCTTTTGAAGACGGCAAACAGCCAGGAGGCGCTGGTCTATGCAGTCTCGCATACGCCCTTAAAAAGGCTCGATGCGAGCTTTAAAGATGACCTTACAAAGGCCGATATTCCCATAGGAGTTATCCTGAAAAAACACCGCATCGAATCGCGGCGCGATATTACAAGCACCGCATTTTTGCCTGCCGACCCGGAGCATTGCCAGGCTTTTGGCGTCTTTGCTCGCGAGATTATGCTCACGAGATGCTATAAGATAATTCGCCATGGCCAGCCGCTCATCGCCATCAAGGAGGCATTTCCCTACAATAGTTTCCGAGATGAGCGACGGGTTGTGATCCAGACGCCTTCCCGATTGCATCTGACCCTGACCGATTTAACGGGCAGCAGCGGTCGCGTTGACGGCGGCGTGGGCGTCTCTTTAGATGAGCCGAACATATTGCTGGAGGCGGAGAGATGCGAGGATCTGGTGGCAGTGGGAGAGAATGCAGATCGCGCTCTGGCTGCAGCCCGCGCGGTGCAAAAGCACCTGAATCTGGGCGGGGCGCGTCTGCAAATCAGGAGCGGATACAGAATGCATGTGGGTCTGGGCGGGGGAACGCAACTAGGCATTGCCGCAGGAAAGGCGCTTTGTGAGCTCTATAACAGGCAGCTCTCTGTGCGCGAGATCGCTCGCATCATTATGCGGGGTGGAACCAGCGGCATCGGCACGGCTGCCTTTGAGACGGGCGGCTTCTTAATAGACGGTGGGCATAGCTATGGACCGGGAAAAGACAAAATGAGTTTTTCCCCCTCGGCTGCCTGCGGCGGCGTGCGGCCGGCGGCGGTAACTGTGCGCCACGAATTTCCTCGTGACTGGAAGATCATCCTGGCCCTGCCCGAAGTCGCCGCGGGCGCTCATGGAAAGAAGGAAGTTGACATATTCCGGGATTACTGCCCGCTGCCCATAGCCGAGGTGCATGAGCTATGCTACCAGATCCTGGTGCGCATGGTGCCCTCTTTAGTGGAAGAGAGCCTGGATGATTTCGGAGCGGCCGTTAACCGAGTGCAGGAGATCGGCTTCAAGAAGATTGAAGTAATGCTGCAGCATCCCGTTGTTCACCGGCTGATGGCCTCCATGAGAGAAGCGGGAGCTGCCTGTGCGGGACTCAGTTCCTTTGGGCCGGTCGTGTACGCCATAACGGATACAGAAGGGCGGGATATTGAGGCCGCCGCGAGCGAGGCCATGAGGGATGTGGGTGGAGAGGTTCTCATCACTCGCGCCAGAAATGAGGGTGCGAGGGTAAGAACTGCCTAGCTATTCAAAATTATAGTGAGAGATGATTAAATGAGCGATATCAAATCTTTATTGGAAAAACTGAGCAATGCACACGGCATATCGGGCTGGGAAGGATCCATCCAGCAGATAGTAAAAGAGGAGATTGCGCCTTACGTGGATGAGATCCGTTTGGACAAATTGGGAAATCTCATCGCCACCAAGAAGGGAGTGACCCCCTCCATCATGATCGAGGCCCATGCCGACGAGATCGGCCTCATGGTAAAACATGTGGACGAGAAGGGATTCCTTCGTTTTATTCGCATCGGCGGCTGGTTTGACCAGACCCTCCTCAACCAGAGGGTCATCATCCATACCAGATCCGGCCCCATCACCGGTGTCATCGGCTGCAAGCCCCCTCATGTCATGAAGGATGAGGACCGAAAGAAGGTGGTCGAGGCCAAAGATATGTTCATCGACATCGGCTGTATCAGCCAAAAGGAAGTGGAGGACCTCGGCATCCTGCCCGGCACGCCCGTATCCATCGATCGGACTTTTGCCACTTTGCAGGGTGACAGAGTAACCGGCAAGGCCTTCGACAACCGGGCCGGGCTCATAGTCATGATCGAGGCTATGAAGAGAACCAAATCTAAGTCCACCATTTATGCCGTGGCCACGGTGCAGGAGGAAGTTGGCCTGAAGGGCGCCAGGGTTGCCGCCTTCGGCCTGGATCCCGATCTTGCTATCGCTGCCGATGTGACCATTCCGGGGGACCATCCCGGCATCGAGAAGAAGGACGCCCCCATCGAGATGGGCAAGGGACCGGTAGTCGTGGTGGCCGATGCCTCAGGTCGCGGCCTGATCGCTACACCTCAGATCATTGAATGGATAGCAGGCACTGCCCGGGAGTTTGAGATACCCGTGCAACTGGAGGCCTCCGACGGTGGGACCACGGATGCCACTGCCATCTACCTCACCAAGTCCGGCATTCCTACGGGCGTTATCAGCGTGGCCACCCGCTACATCCACTCGCCGGTGGAGGTGCTGTGCATCAGCGATATCGACAAGGCTGCAGACCTGATGGCCAGGTGCCTGGAGACGGCAGGGAGATACTTTAAAAATTAGTTTTTCATAATATATTTTTTTTAGTTGCGTTATCCTGGTTAATCGTCGTCTCCGTTCGTTCCTCCTCCGCGTGCTCTGTGACTCTGTGGTTTTATTCGGTAAACTCCCGGGGTTTGATTACTCCGCTACGAATATTAACCGAAGAGACGCAGAGGTCGCAGAGACTCGAAATCAACTATAAAAAAATCAAAATATAAGAGGCCTCGCCGGAACTATCCGGCAGTCCCCTCTAAACAGAATTCAGCTTGAACCGATGAGGCTAATCACAAAGAAACCCAGGATCACACCTACTACGAACACAACAGCGAACGAGGTGTAGATCAGGGATCCAGCTAATACAAGAGCTTCCATATAATCATCTCACTACCAGTACTGGGATCGTTGCCCAGTAGAGAACCTTCTGCACTACGCTGCCAATCAACAGCTTGGAGGCACCGGACTCGCCATGGCTTCCCATGACAATCAGGTCTGCCTTCTCAGCTCCGGCCGTATCTATAACCGCATTTGCGGGAGCTCCAATTCTGACGATTGTATCTACATTGACGCCGATCTTGGCACCCATGGCCTTGAGATCGTCAACCGCTTTTCGGCCCGCTTTCTCCAGCTTGGCCTCTACTTCCTTTCTGTCGGCCCCAAGCTGTCTAACTGCGCTGGCAATAACGACCTCGTTTACTATGTTGAGTGCTATGACCTGTGCGCCGAGTCCCTTAGCGAGCTCCATGCCCTCCTCAGCGGCTTTCATAGATTTGTCTGAGCCATCTGTGGCGATCAATATCCGCTTGTACATCCTATCCCACCTTTGATGCGTTTATCTCACTGACATTGTATAAATAGCTATCTTCCTGATTCAAGAATTCTAAGGGCCAATAGCGCCGCATTTTCTCCATTATCGATGCCGACGCAAGCCACAGGAACTCCGGGCGGCATTTGAACAATTGATAAAAGTGCATCCAGGCCTCCCAGTTTTGCACTTACCGGCACTCCAATGACGGGGCGCGTCGTTTTTGAGGCTATAACGCCGGGCAGCGCCGCGGAAAGGCCGGCAATGCCGATAAAAACGCGAGCATCCGTCTGGGTGATGTAGTCTTCCAGCTCCTGGGGATTACGATGTGCGGAGAGAACTTTATGCTCAAATGACGCTCCCTTCTCTTCCAGTTTGCTGGCGACCTTGTCCACAATTGCCTGATCCGACCTGGATCCGGAAATTACTGCAATATCAACCATAATCTATCCTTGATTTCGGCCCTGCAACTCATGTTGCTTATTCACGCTCATCATAATCAGGGTCTCGAAGATGCTTTTGACTGCACCCGTGTCCAGGTTTAACTCCGTGGCCAGGTCCATGGCCTGAGATAGGACCCTCTTCTCGCGTTCTGGATCGCTGATCGGCTTTCCTTCTGCTCTTTTGGCCTCAAAGATCTTTTTAGAGATGCCTATGCGCTGATAAATGAGCCTTATGATCTGCTCGTCGATCTGCTCAATTTCGCTGCGATGCTCTTGTAGCCCCATCAAATTCCCCGGCCCTTAGATGCGCACTTATTATTCGCTTTCGTTCTTATCACTCTTCCGCCCAGAGGTCTCCAGGCAGCTTCCAGAGCGTCCATCTTATCTTCATCAATTATTGCCGCATAAGAGGGTCCTGTCCCCGAAAGGCTCACTCCTTTCGCTCCCGCCTGCAGCGCCAGGAGCATGGGCTCTGCGGGCAGGCCCAAAGCCGCGCAATAGGCCAGGCCGTTCAGGGTCATGGCCCTGCCGTAATCGCCGCGCATGGCCAGATCATAGATCACATCCGCCATGGGCGCAATGAGCCGGGAACGGGAGATATCGGTATCAACGGAGAAGAGCTTTCGCTCGGGAACCAGGAGCATGACCATGCAAGAGAACTCCTCCCGCTTGAGGAGAAGCATGCATCTGTTGTCGGTAACCACAATGCCGCCCAGCATTGAGGCCAGAGCGTCGTCCAGAGCCCCGGTAATGGTCACCCCTACTTCCCGGGCGGCGGCCACGCCGATCTTGGCCGCATCTATCAGGTCCATATCTTCCTGCAAAGCATCCAGGGTTGCCAGGACGGTGGCGTTGGCCGCGGTACTGCTGCTCTTGAGACCTCCGGCCACAGGAATCTCGCTGCTGGTTCGCACCACTGCGCCGTAGGAATAGCCCAGTCGCTCCAGCACCATGCGCACACAGGTCTCGATGAGGCGAGTGTCCACGCCGGGAACGTCTCCCAAAATGTTGCCGGAATTGTTCAGTTCCACTTCGGCATATATTTTGAGCTCGATTCCAAAGGCCGCCCCTTTCCAGGTGGCCACTGCATTAAGAACTGTGGCAGCGCCGTTGGCCCACGCATATCCTTTCATGATTGCTCCATCTCAAAGATCTTCTTGAGCTTGTCCAGCTCTTTTGCAAACTCATCTTTGCCTTCGCGAGTATATTTTGCGATCATCTTATTCAGATATTCTAGTTCAGTGATGGATGAGATGAAGATGGGCTGATAGCAGCCCAATTCAACAAGCGGCAAAACCTCGACACCGCCTTTGTTTGTACCCTCTTCCAGCCCTTTTACTACTACTATGAACGCGAAATTCTTGTATCCCAGTCCCCTGGCAATGTTCTTGGCGAAGCTGTTCATCTGCTGCACCCTTCGAGAAGAGAGGTCTTTGTAGGCGGCAACGGAATCCTTGTATTCCACAAACATGATGGAATCATCGGACCAGAGCAGGGCGTCGTACTCCACCACAGCGATGGCATTTTTTAGAGCTACCACATTAAAGAGGACGCCGCGACACCAGCTTATGTTAAGGTGAAGCCGAAAGTCCGCTTCCGTCATTGGCGCGTTCCTGGGCTTCAGAACATAAGGGTCGCTGGACAGTTCAATCATGAGTGGATCGTTTCTCTTTTCAGTAAATGGACTTTTCCTGTGTTTAGCCTCGCATCAAACTCGACGCCAGATCGAGAACAGTCCTGGGCCGGGAGAGCAAGACGACAGCAGCGGCATAGCCAGCTTTCTTGACAAATGAGCCGTCCGAGATAAGGCGTTTTCCAGACAGGCCGCGTACCAGTCTGTCGATCTCCTCATCCTTCATCATGGCCAGAGTCTGCAAAGATGCTCGACCCATGCGGTATTGCCAGTAGAACTCTCTTTTCCAGAGCTTTTCATATTGGGAAAGACCTTCCCGGGATACATCTCTCGTCACCACAGCCTCTGCGGCCACGCAGCCGCAGATGGTGCCGGCGCGCATGCTGTAGGCCAGACCGCTCTGGCCGGCAGCTCCTCCCGTGACCATCAGAGAATTGGCAGCGATATCGCCGGGCAGCACGCAGATGGGGTCGCCCCCTCGCCTCACAGCATGAATCTTGAGATTCTCAATATCCCTGTACTGCGTTGCTTTGTAGGTCTTAAACCGCTTCAGGAAATCCCGGAAAAAGGGCTGCACATTTTGACCGTGGCCGCGAACGAAAACGCCCAGCGTGGCGTGATCGCCACCAGCAGGCGAGAAGGTGGCCTTCCAGCCGGGTGCCATGCTGCCGATCCAGTACTGGAAGAACATCTCCTCGCCGAGATCGGGATGCTCGACATCGGCTTCCATGGCCCAGGCAATGTCCTCGGCATGACGCATGGGCACCAGGCCTGCTCCGCGAGCCAGGTGGGAAATAACTCCTGAGGCGTCCACCACCACCTTTGCTTCAATCTCGCCCTCATTTAAGAATACAGTTCTGCGACCGCCATCCAGCCGGGATTTCTTGGCGACGCCGGCCAGGAGGCTCACCCCAGAGCTTTGCGCGAGGCGCAGGTAGTGTTCATCGAACTTCTTTCTGTCAATGAAATAGCCTTTAGCCGGAATGCTTGCGCCCTGGCCGGAGGGGGAAAGAATGCGCATGCCTTCCAGCTCTTTTTTCAGGTAGCAATCCTCTACTTTGATGCCTGAGGTAGCGGCCATTCCCTCAAAGAGGGTATTGGCGGCGTGATCCAGGCCGGCCAGATCCCTGTCCAGCAATATTACCCCGGCTCCGCCTTTTGCGGCAGAGATCGCAGCCATCAGGCCGGCGGGCGAAGCGCCCACTACCAGAACATCGCACTTCACGAGAGGGATTGGGGCGTGCGATGAGATTAAGTTTTCCCGAGGGGCGAGAAAGAAAATATGAATGGTGGAAATTTTAGGTTC
>SESF01007918.1_pt1 | contig 26347 bp, 12 predicted proteins | sample 3171521 | NCBI WGS metagenome assembly SESF01 (sample SAMN10866945, study PRJNA518727) | freshwater metagenome | biome: subpolar coniferous forest; feature: holomictic lake; material: water; isolation source: holomictic Lake 227, 6 m and 8 m depth | place: Canada: near Kenora, Ontario | collected...
TCCTGAAATTGTTTGCATAGAATTGGATAACGAAATAGCTCTTCAATTGGAATCAACGCCACCACCAGCCCCTGGTGAAGCAAAAATAAATGCTCCTGAACATTTCAACAACGATCCGTTTAAAACGAATCAAGTCTGAAATGAATTATTAGGTTCTCTCTGGTTGATTAGTTTTTTAAAGGAAGGAAAGGATGTTTGATTTCCACATTTTTAAATATTATTTATGGAGAGATTAATATGAATTTGTCATATTAATCTGTTGATATTCAAAAAATTTATGCAGGAATAATTGCATTTGATTTATTTATTTTCACAATCATATTACGATTTTAAAATTTCGAAAACGACCCTCTGTATTTACACTTACAAAATAAACTCCGCCACTAAGATTTGATTGAAAAAGATACTCTTTTTGTTCCAGTTTTCCGGAAAGTAGAGTCTTAAGAAGCGTTCCCTTCACATCATATAAATTTACAGTTGCATTCGTGTCCATTCCTGATCTCAACGTAATCACACTTCCGTTACTGAAAACTTTTAATTTTTCATTATCCATTACAGTTGAAGTTCCCGTGCTATTTAATGGGCGGGTTTTGATATTATCTATATAACAAACATATTCGGTTTGTAAAGTTACCCCCGAATTATATGTTGGCATGATGGCAATACCAAGCACTCCGGTTGATAAGGTCGTTAGATTAGCTGAAGTAAACTTCGATTTGTCAATCAACACTTTATAATTGTACCAATCGCCTATTTGTGTAAAAGGAACTACAGCGCCACTAAAGGTTAGTGCCACACCTGCATCTTCCCGGCTATCTTGCGTGGTATTGAAATAAGTCAAAAGTTTTACATGAATTTCCTGAGTGGTTGCCTGAGTTGAACTATAGGTAGTATTCACCGCTTTTCCTACAATATTAGCCGACTGATAAATATCGAAACTGAGGGTATCAATATCCTCAATATTCAAAGGGGCAGAGAACTTAAATTTGAGACCATACCAACGTGCTTCAAGCGAACTGTAACGAAGCACTTTAGCAGAACTATTCGCACTATTTATGAGAGGATTGTCTACTACCTGGTGAGAATATTTCCATCTTGGATAATAAGTGATACTTGTACTGTTACCAAAACGAAAATAGTATGGTGTTGAATCAAAAGTCTCAAAGCTGCCTGTAAATGTGTTTTGTGCTATGTTTATCTGGCAACAAAAGAATATAATCAAAACCGTTGTTAAAATATTTTTCATTTCAATCTAATTTGTCGATTCAAAAATTACAGAACAAAAATAGTCATTTGTATCGTAATAAATTATATTATAAAATACATATTAATCCAAAATTGATTATTCGGAAAATAATTGCATACTTTGTGGAAGATATAAGTAGTTATTAATTATAAGATATGAATACTTTTGTTCAGCAATTAATGAATAAAGGTATTTTGTTTTGTTCTGATGAATGCTTTAATACATTTAATTGCACAAATAATTTTACACTGTATGAATAAGTTACAGCAAATCATTCTCGCTATCGTTCTCGCATTAGGAAGTATTTTTTCAAGCAGCTTGCAAGCACAAGCTAATATTGACCGTATGTTCCCTAATCTGGTTTTAACCCGTGAACAATACAATAAATGGAAACTGGCTATTGATTCTACTACTACTTCGGATGGAAAAACAGCTTTCGATAGTTTTGTTCGTTTGTTGTCAATAACATCAATTCGGGATGATGTCACTCCTTCGCCGGTTACATCCTTGTCCGTAAGCGGAGCAAGTACTATTGTTTCGAGCGATATGCAAAGAATGTATGCACTCTGTTTATATTATGCATTCACCCAAAGCGATGTTTATCTGGCTAAAGCTAAAGAGTTTTATTTGGCATGGGCTGCAGTGAATACAGCAGTAAAAGAGAATTCCCCTGGCGAAACAATTTATAATCCGGGCATTGAAGGCTATTCTATTATTCGAAATTGTATAGATTCAACATCCAGAGTTGCTATTGATGCATGGATGAGAAAAAGAGCTGCTGTGGCATCAGCTGATGGTGTACGCACGAATAACTGGCAAACAATTAGGCTCCAGTTTCTGCTTTATTATGGTTTACTTTTAAATGATGCAAGCATACTCACTAAATTTTCAAGTGGATACGATCCTTTTATACCTATTAATCAATATCCAAATGGAACTTCCATTGATTTATTGGGTAGAGATGCTTTTGCTTACCACGCTTACGATCTTCTCTTTTTTGCAAAAATACTTAAGGCAGAAGCTTGTTATTATGGCTTTGCCAAAGCAGATTCGATGTATGCAAAAGAATATCAGTGGGGCTCATCCATAAAGAAATCAGTTGATTTTTGGAAACCATATCTGTTATATCCTACAAAGTACTCGCATATTGAATTCTTGGAAACTGAGTATACGCCTGACATTGCGTCTCACCCCTCTGAATATAATAAACCATACAATCCGTCGGGTACAATTTATGTGGTGGATGAAATGTATCTCCTAGATCAGGACTTATTTCAAGCAATAAAATTATACCGTGGAAATACAAAAACCGCCACTTTAGCACTTTGGTTGAGTGCATTAAGATGGAACTAGCCAATTCCCAATCTGCAAATTATTCAAACCTCAATTAACTGTTTTCTAAAAATGAATAAATCACTTATAATCACATTACTATCATTTGCTTTAATTTGCTCGAATGCAGTAATGATGAAGACCTATGCACAAACAAACTTTGTTTCGGGAGTAGTCAAAGACGAAAAAGGAGAAACATTGATAGGCGTCAGTATTTTGGTGAAAGGTACAAAAACAGCATCTGTAAGCGATATTGATGGTAAATTTTCCGTATCCGCTTCATCAAAATCAACACTTGTATTCTCGTATGTGGGATATATAACGAAGGAACTTCAATTGATTGAAGGTCAGAATAAGTATATCATTTCCATGTTAGAAAACACACAATCGTTGGATGAGGTCGTTGTTGTAGGCTACGGAACACAGAGAAAACAGACAGTAACAGGTTCTATCAGTACCGTAAAAAGTGCTGAACTTACAGATATCCCTGTATCGAACATGAATAATGCATTATCCGGGAAATTACCGGGATTAATCACTATTCAACCTTCAGGTCAACCGGGAGATGATGTTGCTACAATCTATGTTCGGGGACAATCGACTTGGGTAGATTCGAGTCCGCTCATTATTGTTGATGGTGTTGAACGTCAGAGTTTTGCCCAAATCAATGCGAATGAAGTTGAAAGCATTTCGGTTTTAAAAGATGCTTCATCAACTGCAGTTTATGGGGTTAGAGGAGCAAATGGGGTTATACTTATTACTACTAAAAGAGGAACAGAAGGTAAACCGAAAGTTAGTCTTTCGGTAAATTATGGATTACAAACACCTACCAAAATACCACAATTTCTGGACTCTTACCATCAACTATTATTAAAGAAACAGGCTTATATTAATGATGGCCAGGACCCACTTGTAATGGCTCCCACTTTGTTGTCTGACCAAGCATTGGCAGGTTTCCAAGCTGGAACAGATCCATACAAATATCCCAATGTTAATTGGTATACTGCAATGACTAAGAACTCATCGCCTGAACAACAATATAATTTGAATATATCAGGTGGTACAAAATCGATTAAATATTTTGTTTCTTTGGGATATTTGAGTCAGTCGGGAATGTTTAAATATACCGATTTGCAAAAAGAGTATAATCCCGATACATACTACAATCGGTTTAATTTCAGAAGTAATCTTGATATTGTAATTGATAAATATCAGACACTAACAACCAATATCAGTGGTCGGGTGGAAGAAAAGAATGCATTTCCGGGTGTAAGTAATTTAATTCAGTCGCTAATAGCAAAACCGCCTTATCTGAACCCGATATTTAATCCTGATGGAAGTATTTCTGCTTTACAAGGGAATGGAAATCCGTTGACAAAAATAGCCTACTCCGGATTTGATAATACCAAAACCAATAATTATGATTTGGTAGGATTACTTCATAACGACTTGAGTTTTATTACTAAGGGACTGGTTTTTGATGCTTCAGTATCGTATACCAGCACCGTAGGAACAACAAAATCATACACCGATGGTATTGATACGTATTACTATTCACCTACAACAGGAAGATACGATCAGATAACTGAAAGCTCACCGTTTACTTATGCAGGCGAAAGTTCATCAGCTACATTCCGCCGCGAAGGTATTCAGTTGAAATTGTATTATACTAAAAGCATAGCTAAAAATGATATTAAAGCAACTTTAGTTTATAATCAACAAAAAGATTATAATGGAATTTCAATTCCCAGTGTGTTGATGGGATATGCCGGTCGTGTGGAATATGCTTATTCAGGCAAGTATCTGGCAGAAGTAAATTTGGGTTATAACGGGTCAGAAAATTTTGCAAAAGGACATCGTTTCGGGTTTTTTCCGGCTTTCTCTGTTGGTTATGTTTTGAGTGAAGAAAAATTTATGCAGCCACTTAATTCAGTAATTCCTTATCTGAAAATCAGAGGTTCGATGGGATTGGTAGGTAACGATAAAATAGGTTCTAATGCTCGGTTTTTATATCAGGGATTATATTCCACAATGGGAGCTTCACAGTATTACGATTTTGGGACAAATAATCCTACCAGCACGGGTGGAATTGTTGAATCGAGAAGTGAGAATCTGGACTTAACCTGGGAGACTTCGTTAAAACAGAATATCGGTATTGATGGTCATCTATTTGGGGGAAATTTATTGTCATTCAGCATTGATTTGTTTTCGGAACACAGAACGAATATTCTTATGGCTGCCCGGTCGCTTCTGCAGACCACCGGAATTGCATCACCTATTTACAATATTGGCGAAACAAAAAACTGGGGATATGAAATTGAACTGACCCATCGTAACAAGATTGGCGTATTTGAATATTTTCTAAAAGGAAACTTAAGTTTTGCACACAATACAATAATAAATTATGATGATCCGGGTAAAACACCTGATTATCAAAAATATGCTGGTTATCGGATAGGTCAGTTCAGGGGCTATCAGGTTTTAGGATTTTTTCTAAGTCAGGATGATATAAATAAATCGCCCAGTCAGTCTGCTTTGGGAGGTCCAATAATTCCAGGTGATTTAAAATACCTTGATTATAACAAGGATAATGTGATTGATGATAAAGATATAATTCCAATCGGTTATTCCAATGTCCCTGAAATTACCTATGCTGTTACACCCGGTTTTTTGTGGAAAGGTTTTGATTTCTCGGTCATGTTTCAGGGAGCAGCTAATTCGTCCGTCTATTTTACATCCAATGCCGGATTTGAATTTGGTGGAGCAGCAGGTGGTGGACAAGTTTCTGCTATACAACAAGACTACTGGACTCCTATTAATTTAGATGCCAGATACCCGTCATTACATATTGTTACAAAACACAGCAATAAAAATATCAACACCTTCTTTTTGAAAAGAGGAGATTATTTGCGGTTAAAGACACTTCAGGTGGGATATGCCATCCCGAAATCAGTTTGTAAATTCCTGCATGTCGAAACATTGCGTGTTTTTGCCAGTGGAAGCAATTTGTGCACCTGGTCGGCATTGGACAACTTTGATCCGGAAGTAATTAATCAGAGTGGAGAGGTATATCCTCAGCAAACAGTTTATAACTTTGGTATCAATCTTAATTTCTAAATGAGTATGAAAAAGTTTATTATAGCATTGGCATTTTTTCTGTCTATTCTGGCCATGCCATCTTGTGTCGATATATTCAATGAAAATTTATTGGAACAGACACCGGAGCAGGATTTGACCTTTGACAAGATATTTACCGATTACGAACAATTTAAAAAATATGCGGATTATTCCTATTCCTATATGCCTTGTCATCTGGGCAGAATGTGGAACTCCCTGAATTGTGCCATATCAGATGAAGCAGAAGGATTAGGCGTAAACCAGTGTTCAACGGTTTTTAATAACGGCTCGTGGAATGGTGCCACGGTTGCTATGGATGGAACACCCTCATCAAATGTGGCACTGGAACTGGGAAGTCTCTGGCAAAAATTATATGCCGGAATTCGTCAGGTAAATGTAGCATTGGACAATATGGATAAGGTAACTAATTTTCCAACTGCAGAAATAAAAAGCAGGTATCGTGGTGAAATGCTTTTTCTTAGAGGATATTTTTATTTTGAACTGATTAAACGTTGGGGTGGTGTCCCAATCTTTGATAAATCTGTTGATTTAAAAACTGATAATCTGGATTTGCCAAGAAGTAGTTATGATGAATGTGTTGCATTTATTGTTAAAGATTGTGATGAAGCTGCGGGTTTATTAGCTCCCATTCAAAGTATTGATAATGGTCGTGCAACACATGGATCTGCTCTGGCTTTAAAATCAAGAACCCTTTTATATGCAGCCCGTCCCTTAAATAATCCCTTAAATAATCCCGAAAAATGGCAGGCTGCCTCAGATGCAGCAAAAGCTGTTATGGATTTAAACCAATACACTTTATATAGCGATTATGTGAATATGTTTTTTCAGCCAATTTGTTCTGAAATTATAATGAATCGGCCACGTCCGGCCATTAATTTTGAACAAGGAGCTACAGATAATTCTAATTTTTTAGTGCGATTTATTGTTCCGCAAGGTTACAATGGCTGGATGGGAACAGCAGTTACTCAAAATTTTGTAGATATGTATGAAGACAGCAAGGGTTATCCTATAACTGATGCAAAAACAAATTACGATCCAATTAATCCCTACCTAAACCGTGATCCACGTTTCAATATGACTATTTTATATAATAATCGTAGCTGGTACGACCGGAATATGGAATTTTACGTTAATGGGCGTGATTGGGGTGAAACCTATAATAATCCTTTTAGTTATAGCATTGCAAAATTTTGGAAAGAGTCACATCAACGCTATCATAATACCACTGAATATCTGAATTATATTGTTTTTCGGTATGCCGAAATATTATTGAATTATGCTGAAGCTCAAAATGAGCTAAATGGTCCAAATGATGCTGTTCGGGAAGCCACATCCGAAGTTCGGGCACGGGTTGGTCAGGTTCCTATTCCGGTGGATATTTCAACTACAAAAGAAACTATGCGTGAACGAATAAAAAATGAACGTGCTATTGAATTTTGCTTTGAAGAACAACGATGGTATGATGTCCTGAGCTGGGATGAAGGTGTGAAATACTTTAACCGAACAATTACAGCTATGCGGATTAATAAAGTTGGAACCGCTTTTACCTATAAGATATACGATTATGAAAACAGGGTTTTTAAATCGTATATGCACCGTTATCCTTTACCCAATGTTGAAATCTATAAAAGCAAGTATCTTATTCAAAATGAGGGGTGGTAATTTATTCGTACTTACTTCAATACTAAAAAAATGCCAATATGATAAATACGTTTCAACATAAAATTTGCAGCTTGCTTACGCTGTTTTTATTTCCTTTAATTTCATTGAGTGCACTTGCGCAGAATGACTCTATTATTGCTAAAACAAAGCAAACAACAAAAGTTGCAATCGCCTATAGCATTGTTCCATTCGATAATATTTCGTCAGCCGTTTCAACGATTGACGCCTCAACCATTCAGAAAAACGCTGTAACAACCATCGAAGAGTCATTAAACGGAACCCTTCCCGGTTTATATTCCATAAAAAATGGCGGTGATGATTTTGGTGTACGAAATTATGACTTCTATGTTCGGGGCAAAGCAACCACCGGTTCTGCTACTCCATTAATATTGATTGACGATGTGGAGGGAAATATCAATTTAATTAACTACAACGAGGTTGAAAGTGTTACAGTTCTTAAAGATGCAGCGGCCTTGGCCATCTATGGTATGCGTGGTGCAAATGCTGTAATTTTAATTAAAACGAAACGAGGGTTTGAGTCCAAAAATGTGATTGGTTTGGATTTTCGTGTAGGACTACAAACTCCTGAAAAAATAAGATCAACCCTAAATGCTTACGATTATACAACTTTATATAACGAGGCATTGACAAATGATGGTAGTATAGGTATTTACAATCCTGCTGTTTATAAAAATAACTCAAATCTATATCAGTATCCGGATGTAAACTATGCCAATTTATTTTTAAAAAATCAATCATTGACACAACAGTATAATTTTACTGCACGGGGAGGGAGTAAAACAGCTCAATATTTTTTTCTGGTTGGTTATACAAAGTTGGATGGTTTGTTTAACCTTCCTAACAATTCTCCCGGGATAAATCAAAAGGCTTATGAGCGTTATAATTTCCGTTCGAATATTGATGTGGATTTAGGCTCCGGATTTAAAATGAGTGTTGATGTTTTGGCTGCATTTGACTATACCCGATCACCGTGGATCGGTGCTAGTTATGATGCTAATGCTTCTTCCAGTTACTTATTTAATAGTTTGATTAGCACTCCGGTTAATGCTTTTCCCATCACAAATCCGGATGGTTCGTTAGCTGGAACTTCCACCTACCGGGATAATCCACAAGGCATTCTATTAAGAGGATTACGAACAGATGAACACAAACAATTAACTTCAAAGGTTAATCTGTCAAAAGATTTAAGCTTTATTACCAAGGGTTTAAAAGCAAATCTCATGTATAATTTTGAGAATTATAATGCTTCTTACAAAGCAAAATATAAATCCTTTGCTGTTTATCAACTTGACTCGGCATCCAATACTTATAGCAAATATGGAACGGATGACACAAAATCAACCACGGCTGGTGGACAAGTTTCATATTATAGAGATAATAATTTTCTTGCAAGCTTGAACTATGAAAGAAGTTTTGATAATCACGATGTAAATGCGGTTGTTTTATATAATCAAATCAGGTCAAATGCCGGTGGAGATGTTCCTGACCATGTCTATCAGGGAGTTTCCGGTCGGTTGATTTATGGTTATCAGAAACGATATCTAGCAGAATTAGTTGCTTCATATCAGGGGTCGAATAATTATCATTCCGGTAAACGATATGGATTTTTTCCAGCAGTTGCTGTTTCATGGGTTGCATCAGAGGAAAAATTTATTCAACGATTGAAATTTGTCGATTATTTTAAAATCCGTGCTTCTTATGGATTGAACGGTAATGACCAAACAGGAGGAAATCGTTTTTCTTATCGACAAGCCTGGTATGCTGGTTCGGGTTATGGTTTCGGAAATCCTAATGCAACAAGCGATGGATCATACGAGGGAACACTTGCCAACACAAATGCTACCTGGGAGAAATCGTATAAGGCCGATTTGGGAATTGATTTCAAAACGATGAAAGGTGATTTATCCCTGACAGCCGATGTCTTTTATGAAAGTAGAGAAGATATTATGGTTGATCAGGCCAATGTTGTTCCTTCACTAATCGGAATTTCGCTACCATTAATAAATGGTGGTACAATTGAGAATAAAGGTATTGAAGCATCTTTAGATTATTCAAAGAAGATTGGCGAAATTGGTATTAATCTGGGTGGAAATTTCCTTTTTGCACAAAATAAAATTTTTGATTTAAAAGAACTTCCCTATCAGTATAGTTGGTTGTATCAGAAAGGAAATTCAATAGATACACGTTATGGGTTTGTAGCAACCGGAATTTATAATACAGCGGCTGATTTAATCAATGCACCTGCTTCGGCCTACAAATCTGTAGTTGGTTTAGGAGATATCAGGTATTTAAATCAGAATCCAACAGATGATCAGGTAATAAATGAGCTTGATAAAGTTGCGATTGGAAATGCTTTTCCGCAAATTACTTACGGTGTTAATCTCGGAGTGACTTATAAGAGTTTTGATTTGAGTTGTCATGCTGAAGGTACTGCCATGTCAACAATTTATGTTCGTCCCGGCAACTTCACTGTATATGCACTAAACAATCGTTGGACAAGCGAAACGAAGAACGATAATTATCCTAAATTAAGTATAAGTGATACTCACAACACACAAACTTCTACGTTTTGGCAGGAATCCGGCGATTTTTTCGGAATCAGCTCTGTTGAACTTGGTTATGTTTTCCCAACTTCCTGGGCAAAAAAACTGGCATTATCAAGTATCCGATTATATATAAATGCTAATAATTTGGCAACATTCTTTTCGGAACGGGAAGGACGTGATCCAGAGGCTTTAACGGCTGGCTTCAGTGAATATCCGCTTTTAAAAACATACATGATAGGTTTATCCGTAAAATTATAATCTATTTAAAGACTTTAAAAAATGAAAACTTTACAATATATTTTTAGTTTATTTTTGATTGCTCTGAGTATGGCTTCGTGTGAAAGCACACTCGATCCAGCAAAAGATGGTACCTTGACTGAGAATGACATTTGGACAAACACCAGACGCTCATTTGGAATATTGAATAATAGCTATACCAATTTAATAGGTAATTATAACCGTATTTCAAATGCTATGCTGGCTGCAGGTTGTGACGAAGCTGTTCATGCTGACCTAGTAAATGCTATAAAAGGATTTAATGATGGTTCATGGAGTAAGTATAATCTGGTTGAAAATGTGTGGGATAATTGCTTTGATGGTATCCGCAAAGCTAATCTGTTTTTGGAAAATGCAGATAGTGTTAAATTGCCAAAACGGGCAACAACCCTTGGAACAGACTCTACCATCTCGGCAACAATTAATAGAATGAAAGGGGAAGCCCGTTTCATGCGTGCTTATTTTTACTTTGAACTGGTACGTCGATATGGCGGTGTTCCGGTTCTGACTAAAACTCTTACAGTGGATGAAGCTGCTTTGGTTGAACGACAGTCGACTGACAGTTGCTTTCATTTTATATTTATCGATTGTGATTCAGCTATTGTCCGTCTTCCTGCAACTTACGCTGGAACAAAACCAGGTTTTGATGATGTAAAAGATTTGGGTCATGCCACATCATGGGCCGCAAAAGCTATGAAAGCACGTGCACAGCTTTATTATGCCAGTCCACTGTTTAATCCAAACAACCTGAAAACCCGTTGGCAAAATGCATATTTAACCGCTCAGGATATTATCAAGAAAGGACCATTCGGGCTGAATAGCATAAATTCAGGGGGAAATATGACAAATCTTTTTGTCCCAAACTCAGCATTGGCATTATATAACAAAGAAATTATTTTTACCACCAGTTATACAGCCAATACCACTACTGAATCGCTCAACACTCCAATATCTTACGGCGGCTCTGGTTTAACTTGTCCAACTCAAAATTTGGTTGATGCTTTTGGTATGAAAAACGGTAAAGCAATTACAACTAATGGTTCCGGCTATAATGCTTCTTCACCATTCTCAAACCGTGACCCGAGATTGGATATGACTGTACTGAAAAATGGGGATGTACTGAACATCAACGACAAATCGGCTGCCATTGAAACATTCACCGGAGGAAAAGATGCAACTGAAACTAATCCGACAGCCACAAAGACCGGATATTATCTGGCAAAATTTGTGGTTCAGGGATCAGTTTCGACCACACCTATAGCAGTTTGGGACGGACGTACGGTAAATACGACTAAAACAAAAATAATTTTCCGTTTGCCCGAAATCATGTACATTTTTTGTGAAGCATACAACGAGTTTAATTCCACACCAAGTACCGATGTATATGTGTACCTGGAGAATATTATGAAACGCTCGGGTGTTTCGCTTACCGGTGGAGCATTGCCCAATATGACTCAGACTACCATGCGTAATTTTATCCGAAATGAACGACGAGTTGAATTGGCTTTCGAAGAACATCGTTTCTTTGATATCCGCCGCTGGCGGTTAATGGATGATCCTGTTGAAAAGGCTAATTATCTAAATATAAAAGGATTGAGAATAATAAAAGATGCCACTACCGGAAGCTTGACATATCAAACAGTCACAGTTCAACAGCGGGTTTGGGACGATAAAATGTATTTCTTCCCGATACCCCAATCAGAAATTCTGAAATCAAAGAAACTTACTCAAAACACGGGTTGGTAATCTTTCGCACAAAACAATACACAAAACTGGAAAAAAAGCTACCCTTTGCTATTTTCTTTTGCTGTAATTTTGCTGAGTAATTTAAAATAAAACAAATATAAACTCATAAATTATTGTATTATGAATAGATTAAAACTCTTTATTATTGCTTTAATAGTTGCGCTATCGGCTAATGCAGCCGTGTATTATGTAAGTCCGGATGGTGATGGTACTAACGGTCTTTCCTGGTCAACAGCATTCAAAACATTGCTGGATGCACAAAAAAGCGTGGCATCACCTTGTGACGTTTGGGTGAAACAAGCTATTTACAATGTGACAGATACTACATTGACAATGTATAGCGGTGTAAATGTCTATGGAGGATTTTTAGGAAATGAAACCAGTTTAAGTGCTCGTAGTAAAAATGCAGCTCTCACTGTGTTGAATGGAAACAAAAAGCGCAGAGTATTGAGTGCATCTACTGCTTTGACCATAGAAACGATTTGGGATGGATTCACGATTCAAAATGGAAGTTATGCAAACGCCGGGGGAGTTTCATTACTGAAAAATTCGACTTTGCAGAATTGTATTGTTCAGAATTGTAAAAATACAACCAACAGTGGCGGTGGAGTATATATGGCAACGGCAACTATGGATTCAGTAAAGTTAATAAATTGTGTGATTAAAAACAATATTGTTTATTACAATGGAACCTCAACTTCTCCTGCTGGTGGTGGAGGCGTATATGTGCTTCCGGGTTCATTTACAGCTGTAATAAGGGGTTGTACGATTACCGGTAATGTGGTCGATGGCGAAAGTTTCTCCGGAGCAAAAATGTATGGTGGTGGTGTTTTCCTTTGCGATGGTTCTATTTACAATTGTGTTATCAGCAAAAATAAAGCAACCAGTCTTGATCCGGGAACAGGTGCATTGACCGTTACCGGGAATGTACATGCCGGTGGTATTATGATTATGCCCGGAGCTACAACTGCTGAAATAGTTGTAAATGCCTGTAAAATTACCAACAACCTTACTGATGTTGGTCAGGGTGGTGGTATGAGAATTGATCCATACTGGACAGGAACTGCTGTTTCAGGGAAAGTGAGAATATTAAACTCAGTTGTGACGAATAACTTTAGTCGCATGGCTGGTGGTGGAATTATGTGTGACTCGCAGAATGCTTCATCAACTATTGATTATTATTTTGAGAATTGTATTTTTGGGAATAACGAAACACAATTAAGTCAGGGTGGAGGAGTATTTATCAATAATAAAACACCTACAACGGTGCGTTTTGCTAATTGTAATATTGTAAATAACCGCATGGACACTTACAACTACGGTGGTGCTGGAATCTACTTTAACAATATTGCCTGTGACATTACAAACTGTCTTTTCTGGGGAAATTTGAATACAGGTACAGCTCCATTGAAACATCACCTTAGAACTGCCGGTGTATCAGGTAACAGTTTCATTTATTGTGCTTTTGATTCAAGATACAGAGAATTAGAAGTCTCTCCAACAGCTTATCCTGCAATATTGGATGGGAAAGTAAGTCTGGCATTGGCAAATACAGGAACAGATTCAGTTTATGTGAAATTTGTAAACCCAACGACATTCACCGGTACTGCTAAAATGCTAACAGATTCATTGGCAATTACCAATGCAAACTGGGCAATATCAGGAACTTCTGCTTGTGTTGATGCAGGTGCAACAATTCGAACATTAACCAATGATATTATTGGTAAAGCTCGTCCGCTTGGAAACGGCTATGATATTGGCGCTTATGAGTTTGATGTAACTGCCGGTGTAAAAAATTTGGTACAAAGTAAATCGCTTGCTTTTGGAGTTTCAGGTGCATTAATACTGAAAAATTTAGATAATGAATCCGAAGCTACTGTATATAACCTGATGGGTTCAATGCTTAGGAAAGTGAAACTAACCAACGGTGACAACAGAATTGAGCTTCCTGCTAATCAACTATATCTTATAAAATCAGGAAAATTGTCTGTAAAAGTATTGGTTATATAGAATTAGTATTTGATGTAAAACTGTGCAGTGCTGACTTTCGGACAGCCACTGCACAGTTTTTTTATGTTAGTTTTCTGAATAAAAAGAGAAAATGAAGATTACAGAACTCTTGTATAACCGGTAAACCCAGATTGGATTAATTTGTTCAATTTTTTTACATCTTGCTGATATTGTGCTCTTTCTCCACAATATACAAGTGCTTTCAGGGGATATTTATCAACAATTCGCGAGAGTAAAATACTCATAGGAGGAGCCTCCTTCAATTTACTGTATTCCTGATAAGTAAAACTCAGAAAAGCCACATTTTCATTAATTCCTCTGTTGTCCAGCAAATAGCCATTTGCAAGCTGTGCTGGAACGGATAACTTTCCCTGATAATAAATATTCGAAGGATCGGGATACGAAATGATTCTTGTGCGGTCCTCGTTCATAATCACCGGAACGAGAAGGTTGTAATTGTGTGTAGTTTTATAAATAATTGCGTTATTTCCAGCTTTTTGTACTGATACTTCCTGCAAAATAACTGTATTTTTTTGTAGTTTGACAAGTGGTCAGTAAAAATGTAATCGGCAAAATCAGCAAATAACGTTTTCTCATATTTATCTCCGAATAAATTTACCCGTTTTTATTTCGCCTTCGGTTTCTATTCTGAGAATATAAGTACCCGCATTAAGTTCTATAATTGATACTGCAATTTCCGTACTTTTTTCAGGCTTAATGAACAAAACTTGTCTGCCCGAAACATCAAAAATAGTTACATTTATAATTGCTTTGTCAGATTTGAGGGAAATCTTATCCTGAGCAGGATTAGGATACAATTCGATATTTGTTGGTTGAATTGGCTGTGACAGCGAACTCAAATTATCCACCAAAGCAAAAATGATTGTTGCCGAATCGGAAGGTGCTATTTCCTTCCAGGTATTACTTGTACTATAATAGCATACATCCACTGAATAGGTACTTGGATTCAGATTAATTATTCCGCTGAAATTGACAGTAACTTCCTGACCTTTCTCTATGGTTACATTTTGATTGCCTAATGTGGCAATAATACTCCCACCATTTTTGGGATATATATTTGCGACCATTCTGTTATCGAAATAACCATCTGTGTTTTTGATGTGTGCGGTCAAAACAGCATTATTTTTATCTACTTTCGGTTGATGGTCGAACGAAATGATATGAGTCAATACTAGATTAGTTATTCCTGTTGGTGTTGGCAGGACTTTTATCGGTAGTGAGCGGAGAATGGCATTCGTTGTTCCATTTGACCGAATATTCAATGAATCGTACAAAATATTCACATGGTAATTTCCGGTTGCAACAGTTACATTTCCACTGAAATCAATATTTTTTGTTACACCAGCGGCAATATTGATGGGTTGAGATGAAATGGTCTGAGTCACATCAGTCAAAGAGTCTGATTGTAGAATAACGGTAAAAGTGGAATTATATTCGCCACCCGTATTAGTGATATTTACACTCACACGTCCGGTCTTGTTCAGATAATAATTGTTCGGAATACTGAGCGAATTTACATTAAATTGAGGATATGCATCTCTGGTTGTGTAAAATTTCAGTTTAGTGTCTGTTACAGTAAGATTTACATAATCAGTTGTTCCAATTTTTTGACGTACTTTTTGCCAAACATTTTCCTCGGTGGCACGATAAATTGCATATAATTTATATTCTCCTACTGCTATGGTTGTTGGCATTGTAACTGTTGAAAAGCTAAAAGTAGTCCAACCGCTGCCACTCAACAGCCGTGAAACACTTACATTCTTAAGTATCTGTACTAATGCATTATTATTGTCATATAATGCCAATGCCACGTATCCGCCAAAAGTATTGATGCCGTTATCATACAGGTTTTGAAGATTCATGGTGAAAGCTGTTGTACGATCAATAGAATCAGTCACGCTGCTGTATAATTTACCGGAACATAAACGATACGATGAAACAGATGTCGTGTTGGGTTTTTGTATTCCGGTAGTAATACCCTGACTGGCATTGTATCCGCCTGCAGTTCCACCAATACCCTGATCGGCAGGATTTAGTACCGAGAGTTCAAAATAGCCATTTGATGAGCCACCCCAGCCCCAGTTGAAATGGAATAATCCGTTAGCATCATACCCATCGCACACAAACAGGTGACCGCCAGTGGTAGCTTGTCCATCGTACAAAACAGGACGGGAAGCGTTGAGTTCAGTTTTAATGATATCAGCCCATTCAGGTTTTGAATAATAATCTCGTTGAAAGAACTGGATATTTGAATCGTAATTGAAATAAGTTATCAGTGATTTGGCCATGGTAAAAGAAGATGCACTGCTTGATTTTCCATAGTCCATATTTACCGAAACACCGCAAGAATACATCAGGTTTGCCACTGCATTTTTCTGAATATCTGTGCTTGTTGAATTATAATAATCTGACATGTTTGCCCAATCGTAGCTTGTCGCGGAAAAATCTACAGTAAGTGGGACATTAAGCGTTTTGCTGGTATAGGTTTTAGAACCAAGTCCCGTTAGTGGCCAACTGTGATATTTCATCACTTGAGCCATTCCGGTAGCAACACAGCCTGTAACGCAGCGCGTAGTAGCATCAAACATTGGGCATAAATTATTGTAAGGTGAACTTTGATTCCATTTTATACCGACTAATAGTGGTGCAATACTGGTTGCAAATGAAGAATTATTTGATTCTTCGTTATTAGATTTCATTACAGGAGTAGCAGTTACTGGAAGATTATCGAGATTTTGTAATTCTGTCTCATAAAACGTAAGCCAGCTTTTCATATTCTCAGGAATATTGGTCGCATCAAAAGAACCTTCATCGGCATAGCCCAAAATATCTTTTGCCCGGTCATTACCGGAAACAATAACATATCCGTTATTTTCACCTATATTGTAAACGTAAAAAAATGGAGAAACCGTTTTGGTGCTTGAATATGCCAACCTAAGTTTTCTGATAGTTCCAGGAGCTTTCATTAATGAGCTTCCTGAAAGTTTTATAAACGAACTTGCCAGATTTATAGCATCGCCTTCTGTCCTGTTATTCGAATATCCGAAGGAAAGTAACATAATTAATAATCCGGCAAGGATGATGGCTTTTCTCATAAATAAATTTATTTTAGTTCAGTTTCAAACCTACTTTTACGATAATCCAATTAATCGAGTTATTATTATCACAAAAATACCTATATTTGATTTAGATAGGGGTAATCAATTTTCCATATTTTTGTATGTTTTCTTCTGACTTAAAAATAACTTCTATATTGTTTTGTTTTTGGACTTACTACTTGTTGATTATAAATATTTTACTCTGTTTTACATCCCTCATACAAAACTGTACACAAATTTGGAAGAATGAATACCATGAGCAATGTTTTTTCAATCTATTTTTGTTTCGTGAAATTTACCCACAAGTAAAAAGATTAAAACAACTTTTAAAATAATTAGTATGAAAAGATTTAAACTTCTTCTTTTAGTATCAGTATTTGTTGGATTTGCTAATGCAACGGTTTATTATGTTAGTTCTTCGGGAGACAACACTGATGGTTTAACTTGGGCAACAGCCTATACTTCTCCAACTGCCGCGTTAGCAGGAACACCTGTTGCCGGTGATGAAGTGTGGGTTAAACAAGGAACATATGTTTCTGTAGCAACTTTAAGTTGGAAAACAGGTGTTAATTTCTATGGAGGATTTGTTGGAAATGAAACTCTTCGTACTCAACGTAGTACAGATGCGACACTTACTATTTTGGAAGGAAACAGAACAAACCGTGTTTTAAATGCTCCATCCATGGCATCACCTACAACCTGGAGTGGTTTTACTGTTCAGAAAGGTAAAACAACAACCGGTGCCGGTGCTTTTCTTCAGAAAAATGCAATTCTGGATAATTGTATTATTCAATATAACAGCGCAACCAATAGTGGTGGTGCTATATATATACAGGGTCTTACATCAGATGCCGATTCTATAAAAGTATTGAATTGTATTATACGAGCTGATACTGCTGCCTTTGCAGGTGCAGGCAAATACGGTGGTGGAGGTATTTATATCAAAGCAGGATCATGGAAAGGTATTGTTAGGGGTTGTACAATTGATGGAAACGTGGTAGACGGAATTGCAAATGCAAGTTCCGATATTGATGGAGCTGGTGTTTATGTAGGCGATGGAACGTTGGACAATTGCATAATAAAAAACAATTTAGCAACCAGCAAAAATGCCACAACAAAAGCAGTTACAATTACTGGTAAATGTCAGGGTGGTGGACTTATGATTATGCCTCAGACTACAGCCAATCCAATTGTTGTGAAGAATTGTAGCATTACTGGTAACAGTTCTCAGACATCACAGGGTGGCGGTATTGCGATTGATCCACTTTGGACATCAGCTTTAATTGCTGCTCCGATTAATATTTCAAAAACGATAATAAATAACAATTTTGCCTATAAAAGTGGTGGTGGTATTATGGCAGATGGACAGTTTGCAACTTCAACCTCTTCTTATAAATTCGAAAATTGTGTAATCTCAAATAACAGGACTCAAACAGGACAGGGTGGAGCAGCATTTGTGAATAATATTGCCGCTTACAGTGGAACGGTTAGTTTTACAAATTGTCATATTGTAAACAACAGAATGTGTGTTTATAATTATGGTGGTGGAGGATTTTATTACAATAATATTCCTGCGGTTATTAAAAACTGTGTGTTCTGGGGTAATCTGAATGCCGGTACTTCACCATTGAAACATCATATCAGAACTGCCGGAGTTGATGGTAATCAGATACTGAATTGTTTATTTGACACTCGCTTCGTTACATCGGATGTGTATGCTACAACAACTTTGACAGCAAATGTAACAGTTGAACTTTCCAATACAGGTTCCGATGTAGGGAAATTATACCCAGCCTTTGTAACTCCAACAAACTTTACAGGCAATGTGGTTACAACTGCAGTTGATTCATTGGCAATGATCACCAACGCTAACTGGGGAATAACGTCAGCTTCAGCTTGTTTGAATTCAGGTACAATTACTACAGCAACTACGGATATTACAGGTCTGGCTCGTCCACAAGGAAGTGCTTATGATATTGGTGCATATGAACTTGTTTATTATAATACAACAATTACCTTCAACTCTGGTGGTACAGTAAATAGTTATACTACCGGTGCTGTTGACCCTCAGGCACTAGGAAAACAACTGACATTTACGATAACTCCAAATCATGGAATGGGAATTCAGTCGATACTTTATAATGGTACTGAAGTGAAAACTCAGCTTACTAATTTACTTGGTTCAAGTGTCTATTATGGAGGTAATTACACAACATCGGCATTAAGTGCTAATTCAACATTGGTTGTAGTCTTTGAAATAGATCCTACTACTGGATTAAATCCGGTTGAGAATGAGTTTCAATATATCTCAACTAATAAAAAATTAGAAGTTCGTGGTTTAATTTCAGGTTCAGAAGTATCAATATATACTGTTGCCGGACTTAAAATGCCAACCAGAAGTGCAAGTACTTCAACTGAGACTTTTGACTTGCCTCAAGGAATTTATTTCGTGAAGGTTGCCAATACTGTTAAAAAGGTTGTTGTGCCGTAATATATTTTTTCCTAATTTACCCATTGTATTCTGCAAATAATCTGATATTATTTGTCTGATTACAATGGGTTTATTTTTTATTTTATTTGTACCTTTACGACAAAAAATTATACAACAACAATTTAATACACAATGGTATGACTAAAAGATATGTTCGCCATAAAAGCTTATTACTACTCCTTTTTTTTGTTTTTTGTTTTCAAATTTCAACTGCAAAAATTAATAAAACATTTACTGGTACTCAAGATCGTGCATACTGGGTCTCATTGCTCGATAAAATTTCTTCGCCGGTATTAAGCAATATGAGCAAGGCTGAACTACACAAAAATATGCAGGTGGAATACAGTCCTATCTGGGATGGACGCGACAAGGAAGTAGCTTATCTGGAATGTTTTGGTAGGCTAGTTGCAGGAATTGCTCCATTTTTGGCACTTACACCAGATGGAACTCCCGAAAGTAAAATTCGGGAACGGCTGCTGGTGCAAACACAACAAAGTATAACACAGGGATTTAATCCTGACGGTCGGGATTACTTGTTCAAAGCTTCCAATACTGCTCAAACGCTGGTTGATGCAGCTTACATTGCACAAGCCTTATTGGCAGCCCCTGCTGTATTGTGGGAGCCGCTCGACTCTCTGACCAAAACACATGTTATTCACGAATTTGTGAAAGTAAGACAAATCAAACCCTTTAACAGCAACTGGTTGCTGTTTGCAGCTATGGTGGAGAGCTTTCTGCTTCAGATAGGAGAAAAACCCGATGAAGCCCGAATTAATAATGCTATTAATAAAATGAGCGAATGGTATGTGGGTGACGGTTGGTACAGCGATGGTCCAAAATTTCATTTCGACCATTACAACGGATATGTCATTCAACCCATGTTGGTAGAAGTGTTGCGGGTAAATGTCGCTCACAATCGCCGTACGATGAAAGAGTACGAATTGGCTTATAAACGAATGCAACGCTATGGGTCGTTTCAAGAAAGATATATTTCGCCCGAAGGAACTTATCCTGTCTTTGGCCGCTCCTCTACCTATCGTGTGGGTGCTTTTCAACCTCTCGTGAAGCTGGCGTTGGATCATAAACTTCCGGAAGACATAGAACCTGCTCAGGTGCGTTGTGCCATGACAGCTGTTATGAAGAATGTGTTCATTCCGTCCACCTTCCGACCCGGATATTGGCTCACGTTGGGTTTGGTTGGAGATAACCAAGAGAACTTGGCAGATTACTATTCCAATACGGGTAGTATGTATCTGACTTCTCTGGTTTTTCTGTCATTGGGTTTGCCTGCAACCGATGAATTTTGGTCTGCTCCCTATGCTGAATGGACACAGAAGAAAGCATGGAGTGGGAAAAGATTTACAAAAGACTACGCAGTAGATTATTGACACAAAAATGCATCTATGAAAAAAATCATTCTGGCCATTTTGTTTGTTGGCTTTTTTTTGAATACATTAGCTCAAAAAGCTTCTTCAAAAGTCTTCTGGAAAGAAGATTTCTCATTGGGAAAAATGCCCGACGGTTGGAAATCGGTGGCACTGAACGACAGTAGCTCCACCTGGTTTTTTTCCGATCAACCTTATCCCGGTTCGCCCGGACGAAATTATCAGGCACCGCCAATTGCCTCAGCCAGTCGTGGATACCACATGCAAATCGCACCCGGCGTTCGCGTTGGAAAAAATATCCGCAAATGGAAAAAAGCGAATATCCAGCCCAATGCCTATATCCAAACCTGTGGCATTGACTGCTCTGCTAAAAAATCGGTGGTTTTGAAATTCCAACAAAACTTTTTTTGGGGCGAATGGGAACAACCCGGGCTGGTTTCAGGACTTATTGTGGCGGTTAGTAATAACGAAAAAGATTGGAAAGAGTACGATGTTCGGAATAACATTGCACCGGCTTCCGACTGTCCAAACCCTATGAACGTGGAGCTGAATATTACGGCTGTAGCTGCAGGGCAAAAGACCGTTTATATTCGTTTCTGGTGGCGAAACATGTATCAATGGTATTGGATGGTTGACGATATACAACTCTCGGAGGCATTCGATGCCGATGTGCAGGCTTTGGATATTGTTTCTCACAAAACCGAAGGAAACATATTCAAAAAAGACGATAAAATGTCTTTTAGTTTTGTAAACCTCAGTTCCAAACCGTTGACAAAGAATGTAGATTGCTACCTGAAATTAGACAACCGTCCGTTGATGAAGGTTACCATTCTGGCATCGGTCTACAAGCCTATAGGCATTATCGATACTATACATGTTGACTTTCCAAATCTGAATTTGACTGATATTGGTATACACAAAGTGAAATTCTATACCGATCTGGAAAACGATTTGCGTCGTTCGAACGATACATTGACAATGGAACTGTATTCGAAAGCTTGTGAGTTGGGGAATATCACTGACTTCAAAGCAGATCAAAACGAGTTGCAGATTTCGTGTCATCAGGCCAAACTAAAGTTGCACCTTCTTCGCAACGATATGTTTCGCATTTGGTTGGCTTACGATGGTGTTTTTAGCAATCCGGTCGGCAACGATATTATTATCAATACTCCGAATATGGCTGTCGACAAAAAACTGACCGATGAAAGCGATTATTACCTGCTTAAAACACCCGAAATGGCTATCAGAGTGTATAAAGCACCTTTGCGTTTTGCACTTTACAAAGCTGATAATGCTACGTTGGTGTGGGAAGAAGTAAAAGGAATTACGTATGGAAAACAAACCGTACAATACCTGAAACGTGGCAACAACGAACAGTTTTATGGTGGTGGAATGCAAAACGGACGTTTCTCGCATCGCGATAAAACCATTAAAATGACCATCGATTACAAATGGGAAGATGGCGGAAACCCCAATCCGGAAACTTTTTATATGAGTACTTACGGCTATGGAGCTGTACGGAATACTTATGCAACGGGTGAATATGCATTCAAAGACACGATTCGACTGGCGCAGGAGGAAAGCCGTTTCGATTGCTATTATTTTGTGGGCAATTCGCTGAAAGAAACTTTGGGCGATTTTACCGACCTGACAGGAAAACCTTTCCTGATGTCTCGCTGGGCGTTGGGAATGGGCGATTCCAATTGCTATAACCGTGGAGCCAAATCGGGAAAAACGATTGGTTCTACCACAACCGGTCATGATGGTTTGACGCCAAGCGTTATTAACTTGATTGCAGACAACTATGTGGATTACAAGATGCCTCGTGGGTGGATTTTACCCAACGATGGGTATGGTTGCGGTTATACAGCCTTAGATTCTGTAGTTAAAGAACTAAAGAAACGTGGTTTCTATACCGGGTTGTGGACTGAAAACGGTGTAGAGAAAATTGCCCGTGAGGTGGGTGAATATGGAACGCGCCTTTGTAAACTGGATGTTGCGTGGGTTGGACCGGGCTTTAAGTTTGCGCTGGATGGTGCTAAACTGGCTTATGAAGGTATCGAGAAAAACAGCGACGCGCGTGGCTTTGTCTGGACGGTTTGCGGTTGGACAGGTTCGCACCGTAATTCAGTAGTTTGGACAGGCGACCAGAGCGGAAACTGGAATTATATCCGCTGGCATATTCCTACCGTTATTGGTTCCGGACTTTCAGCACAGAATTGCGCTACGGGTGATGTGGATGGCATCTTTGGAGGCAGCGACTCTACATATACCCGCGACCTGCAATGGAAGTGCTTTACACCGGTGTTTATGTCCATGTCAGGATGGGCGACCAATAATAAAAACGGGATTAAAGATAAACAACCGTGGCTTTTTGGCGAACCATTCACTTCCATTAATCGTAAATACCTGCAGTTGAAACAACGCCTGACTCCGTATATGTACACCCTTTGTAACGAAGCTTATCAAACCGGTGTTCCTGCTGTACGTGCTCTGGTGCTTGAATATCCAACCGATAGCATGACTTTTGGCAATGCCACCAGATATGAGTTTTTACTAGGCAAGGACCTATTAGTTGCGCCGGTTTATAAGTCGGAAGACAAACGCGACAGTATTTATTTGCCGGTAGGTAAATGGATTGATTTCTGGGATGGAACTGAACTTAACGGTAAAACAACATTGAGAAATTATTGTGCTCCACTAGATAGATTACCACTTTTTGTCAGAGCCGGCGCCATTCTGCCGATGTATCAACCCATGATGTACGACTGGGAGCGTCCGACTGATACGCTGACTCTTCATGTTTATCCTTCGGGAATATCTTCGTTTACGATGTACGAAGACGATGGACTAACCCGCGAACACCGTCAGGGAATATATGCAACAACAAAATTTGAATCGGTTGTTTCTGAGTTAGGAGGACTGAAATTAAGCATTAATGCAGCAAAATGTGATTTCAATGGGAGGCTTAAAGTAAGAACTTACCTGATTGATATTCATACAAGCGTTAGTCCAAAAGAAATAATATTCAATGACCAAAATCTCAAAAAAGTCAAAAATAAAGAAATGTTTGCAAAGTCTTTAACCGGTTGGTATTACGATTCGACAATTGAACATGGAATTATTCATATCAAAACTTCAAAAGTTTCAACTGACAAGGTATCTGAACTTGTAATAAAGTAAAAAAACAGGCTGTTTCAAACAAAATAAAAGCGACGAAAGATTGTGTTTCCGTCGCTTTTATTCTTTGATTACCCTTCACTTTCATCTGACTCTTCTTCCACCTCTTTATTCGCAAAAGCAGGATTATTTGCTTTACGGTAATTAAGTGGTGAGATTCCGAATAATTCCTTGAAGCATTTGCTAAAATACCGTGGTGTATTGAATCCAAGCCGGTATGTGATATCTGATATATTTAATTCATTCTCGGTTGTGAGTAGTGTGGCAGCAGTTTTAAGCCTGATATTCAGAATAAAATCATTCGGAGTCATACCAATAATACCTTTCAGTTTCAGGTACAGTTTACTTCGTCCCAATGCCATTTCCTGTGCAAAAATAGTTACGTCAAAGTCATAATCGTCAAGGTGTTTTATCACAATTTCTGTAGCTTTATTCAGCAAGTCCTGATCCATTTTGTTGGTAGCAATGGAAATTGGTGCATTGTCGGTTTGCTTTGAAAAACGATCCTGCATTCGTTTGCGGCTTATAACCAAATTGTTACAGCGGCTTATCAGCATTTTTACATTAAATGGCTTGGTAATATAATCATCAGCACCGACCATCAAGCCCTCGAGGTTCAGTTCTTCCGACGAATCGGCTGTCAGCAAAACTATCGGGATATGCGACGTTTCGAAATTGGTTTTCAGTTTCATACACATTTCTTTGCCAGACATTTTTGGCATCATCACGTCGCTCAAAACAATATCCGGTTGTAACTCCTTTACTTTTTCAAGTCCATCCAGTCCATCAATGGCCGTTTCCACATGATAAATTGGTGAGAAAATATCAGAAAGGAAATGCAACATTTCTTCGTTGTCCTCCACAATCAGAATGGTTGAATTCAGCTTCTGTGTTTCAGTATCTGATTCTTCTTTGATAGATTCAATAAAGAAATTATCGGGGAAACTGGTGTTTTTGATGTAATCTACATCCGATTCGGAACTCGATTCTTTTTCTTTTGTAGTAAATTGATCGCTACCGGTTAAGAGCGAAACGCGGAACATGGTGCCTGCATCTTCTTTTTTTTCGGCAACAATAGTTCCGTGATGTAATTCTACAATTCCTTTCGAAAGGGCTAGTCCGATGCCTGTTCCATACGAACCCGAAGAATGATCGATCTGATTTTTGGCCTGGTAAAAACGGTCGAAAATCTTCGGCAAATCGTCTTCAGAAATACCAATGCCGGAGTCGATAACACTAATTCGTACTGTATTTGAAAGTTTTTCTATCTTTATGGTAATCGAACTGTTATTCTGAGAGTATTTGAATGCATTGGAAATCAGGTTATAAAAAACCTTCTGCAACTGAACAGGGTCATACCAAAGCAGGATGTTTTTCTCAACAGTAAAAAATGTGTATTCAATTTTGCGTGAAGCTGCAAGATCATTAAAGGACAGGTAAATGTTTTTGACAAATTCGACTATGTTCTGATTACTTACTTTAAGCGACAGTAATTCGTGTTCTTGCTTTCTGAAGTCGAGCAATTCGGTAATTAAAATTCGCAAATGAGAGGCATTTTTATAAATTTTTGATAAGCGATTATAAATAGATGGAGTGATATTATCCATTTGTGTCATTGACTCAATTTGCCCGATTATCAACGTTAGCGGAGTGCGGAATTCGTGGGATATATTGGTGAAAAACTGTAGTTTTGCCTGATTTAATTCTTTGATATGGTCATTTTCTTTGATTTCATATTCCAATGAAGTTTGCAACAGAATTTTTGATTTGTTGAACGAAATAATCCACCAAATAGCACCACCGATAACTAGCAAATAAATAATATAAGCAATATTAGACGCGTAAAATGGTGGAGAAACTCGCAGCTGTAATTCAATTTCTTTTGGTTTTACATTCGAACTGTTTGGAAGCACCTCTCGAACATGAAGCACGTAACTTCCCGGACTTAAATTGGAGTACTTAATGCTTTGTTCGGCCACCGGCATCCACTTGTCTTCAAAACCAACCAACTTATATTCGAAAGCCGTTTTATTAGCTTTTATATAATTGGAAGTTGCAAATTTTATAGTGATATTTGTCTGGTCATAGCTTAATTTAAGCTTATTCAAATATGGCATGCTAGTCAACAAAATACCTGTTTTATCTGTTGGTCTGATGAGTTGATTATTGACATAAATATCCGAGAAAAAGAGGTT
>SESF01033647.1_pt1 | contig 26337 bp, 15 predicted proteins | sample 3171521 | NCBI WGS metagenome assembly SESF01 (sample SAMN10866945, study PRJNA518727) | freshwater metagenome | biome: subpolar coniferous forest; feature: holomictic lake; material: water; isolation source: holomictic Lake 227, 6 m and 8 m depth | place: Canada: near Kenora, Ontario | collected...
GGGCCTGAGGCGCTGGGTCGGGGAAGGCGGCCCCAGCGCTGAAACTTGAGGCCGATCTGCAAGTGACTACCGCGGAGCGTATTACGACTTATCTACGCGCCATTCAGGTCTGACCGGGAAGCCCACGCATTCGTTCCGCATAGACCGGCCGCCCCCCAATCTGGACTCTCCCGCAACAATTGCGCCTTAGGTTATAGCTTGCGGGCCGTTGCTGAAACCGCTATCCGTCCTGCATGGAGCCTCGCGAAGCGTTGGTGGCCCTGAATCTGGTTGAGCACGTCGGCCCGGTCCGCGTGCGGCAACTGCTCGAACACTTCGGCGACGCGCCGAGCATCCTGCGGGCTTCCAGGTCCCAGTTGCTCCAGGTGCGCGGCATCGGTGAAGAAACCGCTGAGGCCATCGCCGCATGGGAGAAGAACACGAACTTGGACGCGGAGTTGAAGCGCATCGCGGAGTTCGGCTGCCGCATTGTGATACAAGACGATCCCGAATTCCCGGAGTCGCTGCGGCAGATCTATGACCCGCCGATTGTTCTCTACGTCAAAGGCGACTTGAGCCCAAAGGACAAGAATGCGGTTGCCATGGTCGGCTCGCGCATGACGACGCATTACGGCATCGAAGTTGCCCGCAAGCTGGCCTACCAACTCGCCTACCTGGGCGTCACAGTCGTCAGCGGTGGCGCGCGGGGCATCGACACCGCTGCCCATCAAGGTGCGTTGAGCGGGAAGGGCCGCACCATCGCGGTGCTCGGCACGGGCATCAACCAGGTAACCCCGCCGGAAAACGCCAGGCTGTTCGAACAGATTGCCGCCAACGGAGCCCTGATCACCCAATTCCCCTTCAACCGCCCCCCCGATAAGCAGTCCTTCCCCATCCGCAACCGCATCGTCGCCGGCATGACCCTCGGCACGGTGGTGGTCGAAGCCAACCTTACCAGCGGCGCGCTCATCACCGCCAACTTCGCCAACGAATATGGCCGCCAGGTCTTCGCTGTGCCCGGGCGCATTGACTCTCCGCGCAGCAAAGGCTGCCACGACCTTATCAAGAAGGGCGCCAAGCTCTGCGAAAGCGTCGAGGACATCCTCAGCGAGTTCGAGTACCTCTTCCCGGCCAGCAACCGTTCGCCGTCCGCCGGCCAAACCGGCGGCCTGCCCGCGCTGGAGCTAAGCGAGAACGAGCAGAAGGTCTATGACGCGCTGGACCATGAAGAGGTTGGTATTGACGATGTGATCCGCAAGCTCGGCCTGCCCAGTTCCACCGTGTCGGTCGCACTGCTCAGCCTGGAGATGAAGCGGCTGATCCGCCAGTTGCCGGGGAAGATGTTCGTGAAGAACACTTGAGTCTCGGGGCTGCGCTCCGCTGCACAAGCCGGAACTCGACGAGGGCTGCCCTGAACCGCTACTCTGTCGGCTATGAGTTCGATTGCCAGCGACCCGATGCCTGATGCGCGCGGCCATTTCGGCCCGTATGGCGGCCGTTATGTGCCGGAGACGTTGATGCACCCGCTGCAGGAGCTGGAGACTGAGTATCTCCGCGCGCAGCAAGACCCTGAGTTCCAGCGCGAGTTCGAGTATTACCTGAAAGACTTCTGCGGCCGGCCCACGCCGCTCTATTTCGCAGAACGTCTCACCCGGGAACTGGGCGGAGCGAAGGTCTATCTCAAGCGCGAAGACCTCCTCCACACGGGGGCGCACAAGATTAACAACTGTATCGGCCAGATCCTGCTCGCCCGGCGGATGGGCAAGTCGCGGATCATCGCCGAGACCGGCGCGGGGCAGCACGGCGTTGCCACGGCCACCGTCGCTGCGATGTTCGGACTGAAGTGCGTGGTCTATATGGGCGCGGTGGATTGCGAACGGCAAGCGCTTAACGTTCTGCGCATGAAGATGCTTGGCGCCGAGGTGGTGCCGGTCAAAGCCGGCCAGCAGACCCTGAAGGAGGCGATCAACGAGGCAATGCGCGACTGGGTCACTAACGTGCGCACGACCCACTACATCCTCGGCACGGTCTATGGAGCACATCCCTACCCGCTCATGGTCCGCAATTTCCAGCGCGTCATCGGCGACGAAGCCCGGCGGCAGATCCTGGAGAAGGAAGGGCGGCTGCCCGACCTGCTCGTCGCGTGCGTCGGCGGCGGCTCCAATGCGATGGGGCTCTTCTATCCGTTCCTCCAGGATGAGTCCGTGAACATGGTCGGCGTGGAAGCGGGCGGGGAAGGCATTGCCGCAGGCAAGCACGCGGCGCGATTTCAGGGCGGCTCGATCGGCGTCTTGCAAGGGACACGCTCGTTCCTGTTGCAGGACGAGTTTGGCCAGGTCCAGCTCACGCACAGCGTGTCGGCGGGCCTGGACTACGCGGCCGTCGGGCCGGAGCACGCCTGGCTGCGCGACCTGAAACGCGTTGAATACACCTACGCCACCGACGACCAGGCACTCAAAGCGTTCCAGGAACTCGCCCGCCTGGAAGGCATCATCCCCGCACTGGAAAGCGCGCACGCGGTTGCCGAAGTGATGCGCCGCGCCCCCACTCTGGCCAAAGACCGAGTTATCATTATCAATCTCTCCGGCCGCGGCGACAAAGACGTGGCCCAAGCGGCCAACTTCATCAAGCTCTGACGGACCGCCCGGGGTGCGCCTTACCGCCAAGACCACGGGATAGACGACCCCGAGCAACCCCTCACCCCAGCCCCACTGCCGTTGAATTAAGGAAGTTCCCGCGCGAGACGCGGGGTGAGGAGGGCCGTGCTAACCCCGCCGATTCCCCTCACCCCAACCCTCTCCCCGTCCGACGGGGAGAGGGAGAAGGCACGCCGCGCTCCCTGTCATTCCTTAATTCAACGGCAATGCACCCCAGCCCTTGCCCCTTCGGAAGGGGAGAGGGAGCAGCCGCGGCAGCTTTGGGTGTAGTGTATGCTGCGGATTCCTCAGCAGGTGGGGATCGGAACCTAACGGTCGCGGGCATCGCGTTGCAGCCGATAACTCAACGCGTTGCGCAGTCGGCGGTGGAGGCCCAGTTTCTTTCTCTGCCGCTCCCGCGCCTTAACCATGTGCTTCAGACACTTCCACGTGGTCACGGCGGGATCGCCGCAAATGATGCAGCGCTTCTCCCGCTTCATCCGCAACTGATACCGGTACTGCCGCGAAATCCGCAGGCCGGAATACTCATCTTTAATAGGCTTTCCCATGTCTTATCAAATTGTGTGTCGCTTTCGTTTGCGGGCGCTCGGAACATCCAGCCCCAAGCCGCTTGGAACCGGGTGTAATCCCGCCCGCAGCCACTGCATTTGACAACTGCTCATCGGGAACGCTGAACCCGAAGGGCTGGAAAGGCCAACCAGCTTGCCGCGTCCATGAATGTGCTTGCCCTTTGCAGCTACCGAGGCATAATAATAACCGTTGGTGTCATAAGGCAAGCAGCCGTGTAGCACCATTGCCCGCGTGGCGGAATTGGCAGACGCGCTAGATTCAGGTTCTAGTCCTTAACCGGATACAGGTTCAAGTCCTGTCGCGGGCACCACCTCAAAAAGCACGAATCATAATACCGCATGTTGCAGAGTAAGATAAGTCGCGTGTCCGTTTCCCCTCCAGAGCAACCGGTAGTCCTGCGTGGTCCCCACCGGCCTGATTTGCTCCGGGACGAATGCCTGGCGGACATTCTTTCTGCCACGGCTGCCCGCGTGCCGAAACACGCGGCGCTGATCTGGGGGGAGCGGGTGGTCAGCTACGAGGAGTTGGACCGCGCTGGGCAAGTGATCGGCGCAGCGTTGCGTAATCACGGAGCGACTCCCGGGACCATTGTGGGCCTCCTTCTTCCCCGGGGTGCGGACCTGCTGATCGCGCAGGCGGGTATCACAAACAGCGGCGCGGCCTGGCTCCCATTCGATGCTGATACGCCGCTGGATCGTGTTCAGACCTGCCTGCGGGACGCCAAAGCTGTTGCCTTGGTTAGCTGCCGGGAATGCTTGCCCCGCTTGGCGAAGCTGCCTGTGCCAGTTCTGGCAGTCGAGGACCTGCTTGCCAGGGGGGGGCCGCACGGCTCTGCAGCGGTATCGGACCGCGAGCCGTCCCCGGTTCGCGGTCCGTCACCACAGGATATTCGCATTGCTGGACAGGAGGTTTCTGATATGCGCGCGCCTGGGCCGACCGATCCGGCTTACGTTATCTACACTTCCGGCTCCACCGGGCAGCCCAAAGGCATCGTGATCCCTCAACGCGGCATCTGCCATTTCATCCGCAGCGAGAACGAGCTTCTCGGCGTGCGGGAACAGGACAAAGTCTTCCAAGGATTCTCGGTCGCGTTCGATATGTCGTTCGAGGAGACCTGGATTTCCTACCTGGTGGGAGCCACGCTTTGGATCGCTCCGGCCGGCGTGGCCAATGATCCGGAGTTGCTGGCCCGGACGTTAACGCAGGAGCAAATCACTGTCCTGCATGCCGTGCCCACCATGATGGGGTTGGTGGATGATCCTTTGCCGACGGTCCGGCTCATCAACCTCGGCGGCGAGGCTTGCCCGGAGGGGTTGGCCGCACGCCTGGCCCGACCGGGCCGCAAGCTCTTTAATACCTACGGGCCGACCGAAGCGTCCGTTTCAGCCAGCGCCGCCGAGCTCAAACCGGGTGTGCCCCTGAGTATCGGAATGCCGCTGCCCAATTGCGGCTTGCTTGTGGTGGATCCTCAGCGACGGCCCCTGTCGGCGGGCCAGACCGGCGAGCTCTGCATCTTCGGACCGGGTTTGGCGCAAGGCTACCTGGGCAATCCTGAACTGACGGCGGAGCGATTCGTTCCCAATCCATTGGCCGCGAGCGACGCCGAGCAGCGCATGTATCTCACCGGCGACCTCGCGAAGATCGACCCGGGAGGCCCAGTCTATTGTTTGGGCCGCGCCGATAACCAGGTAAAGATTCGCGGCTTTCGGGTCGAGCTGGAGGAAATAAACGCTGCGCTAGCCGCGCAATCTGGCGTGGCCGCTGCTGCGGCACTGGTGCGACCGTTCGGCGAAACTGAGGAGGTCGTCGCCTTTATTGTCCCGGCCGGGAATGGTCCGATCGAAGCCTCCTCTCTTCGCCAGGCACTAGCCCGGCGTCTGCCGAGCTACATGGTGCCGGCTCATTTCGAAGTCGTGGCCGCCTTGCCGCGCCTGACTTCCGGTAAAGTCGATCTGAAGTCGCTACGCGCAGTTCCGTTGGCAGTCAGCGAGAGAAACGACGGCCAGCAGGCCGAACCGCGCGACGAAGACGAGGCTGCGCTGTTCGCAGCAATCAGGAAGCTCTTTCCCGGCCGCGCGTTTAGATGCGAGTCTGACTTCTTCGACGACCTCGGCGGCCATTCGTTGCTGGCGGCACGGCTGGTCTCGCATCTGCGTTCAGACCAGCGCTATGCCACCTTGAGCGTCCAGGCCGTTTACCGGGAGCGGCGCCTGGCTGCCATCGCCCAGGCGATGGCGCGCAGCCGAAAGCAACCGGCACAAGGCGCAAGCCAGCCACGCGTCCGAGTTCCGTCCAGCCGGCGGGTGCTCTGCGGGATCTGCCAAAGCGCCGTCATCCCCTTCTTCATCGTGCTGCACATGGCCGACTGGCTCGCGCCTTTCTTCGTCTATCACTATTTCACGGGCGATGAAGGGGACAGCATTCCGCTGGCCGTCGCCTATGCCCTGGCGACGTTCACCGCGGCCCAAGCGCTGAACTTCGCGGTTGCCGTCCTTGGAAAGAGGGTTATCGCCGGCCGGTTGCAGCCGGGCCGGTATCCGTTGTGGGGTGTCACTTACTTCCGCTGGTGGCTTGGCTGCCGATTTCAAGAAATGCCCGATTTGTATCTGCTGGCGGCGACGCCTTGGATGCCGCTCTATCTGCGCGCCTTGGGTGCCCGGATCGGGCGGAACGTCATGATTGATACCGTCACGATTAGTGCGCCGGGATTGCTGAGGATCGATGACGGCGCCTGCATCGGCGCGTACGTGAACATCGAAAACGCGCGGGTTGAAGGCGGGCTGCTGCATGTGGGGCCGGTCCACGTTATGCAGGGCGCGGTGGTGGATTCCTACTCCGTGCTGGAGAACGATACCGTGATCGGCCGGGAAGCCAAGCTGTGCGGACTATCTGCTCTCGCCGCAGGCCGCGCGATCCCGGACGGTGAGACCTGGGACGGCGCCCCGGCCCTACGGTCGAACCAACGCCGCGAGCCGCTGCCGCCGCACCCTACCATTGGCCCCATTCGGTATTGGGCCCGGGCCATGCTTTTCGCACTGACGGCGATCCTGGTGTCAGCGCTGTTCTTTCTGCCGACCTTCCCGGCCTTCATGCTGATCGACTGGCTGGACATGCGCACCTGGAGTGTGTTCGACGCGGAGCTGCACCCGTTGGTGGGCTTTTGGGTGTTCTTCCTGCTAGCGATTCCCGCCAGCGCGTTGCTAGTGGCCCTCACGATGGCGCTCGCCGCCGGGCTGCTTCGGTGGGGTTTACCGCGGCAGACCGCCGGGCGGTTCTCCATCTACAGCCTCGCCTTCTGGCGCAAGAAGACAGTCAACATGATCCTCGACAACAGCTTGCGCTCGCTCCACGGATTATATGCTTCGGTGTACGCGCCGATCTGGCTCCGCGCACTGGGGGTGAAGGTTGGCCGTCACGCCGAGGTTTCCACCGCCGAGGGCTTGGTGCCGGAGTTGCTGACGTTGGGCGACGACTGCTTCATCGCGGATGGCGTCATGCTCGGGGACGAGGAGCAGCGCGACGGCTGGATGGTGCTCAAGCCTACCCGGGTCGGAAACCGCTCCTTTGTGGGCAACGGTGCGTATGTGCCCGATGGCTCAACCTTGCCGGATGACGTGCTGATCGGCGTGCAATCGCGTGCCCCGGCAAATGAGCAGCTCAAGTCCGGCCAGACTTGGGTGGGCTCCCCGCCGCTGCTGCTGCCTGCCCGCGAACAACTCACCGGCTTCCCCGAATCGCTCACGTTTCGCCCCGCTCTAATGCGCCGCCTGGGCCGTGGGTTCATCGAGGCGTTGCGTCTGGTCCTGCCGCTGGCCGCGGTGATCGCGACCGGCTACCTGTTGGTCATCCTCGTCGTGCCGCTGGCGGCCGAGCAAGGTTGGGGCCTGCAAGTGGCGCTGGCTCTGGCGACGGCCGGTTGCGCGTATGGGATTGGTTCCTTCCTCTTCGTTGCCGCGCTGAAATGGATTCTGGTCGGGCGTTATCAGCCGCGCGCGGCACCCATGTGGACGCCCTTCGTCTGGCTTAGCGAGGCCGTCACAAACCTTTATGAATCGTTGGCCGTGCCCAACGCGCTGAACATGCTCCGCGGCACCCCGATGCTGCCGTGGGCGTTACGTCTGCTCGGCGCGCACATTGGCCGCGGAGTCTTCATGAACACCACGGACCTCACGGAGTTTGACTGTGTCCATATCGGTGACGAAGCGGAACTAAATGCGTGGTGCGGCCCCCAAACGCACCTGTTCGAGGACCGCGTCATGAAGATCGGGCGCGTGGACATTGGACCGCGAGTTACCGTCGGTGCTCGCAGCACGATTCTCTACGACGCAGCCGTGGGCGAGGGTGCCTGCCTCGGTCCCCTCACTCTGGTCGCCAAAGGCGAGACCCTGCCCGCAGGGACGCGGTGGGAAGGCTCACCGGCGTCTCCGGTCCGTAGAGATGCTCATGCGTGACGCGATCTGTCACTGGCCCAAAGTCCCCGAGCTGCCTCCGCCGGGCCGGTTTGTGCTGATTTGTGTCCGCACCGGCTCGTCGCGGGCGGAGGCGCGCAGCCAGGTGCGAACAGTGCTGCGCCAAGTGCTCGCATCATGGAGTCACCCTGCGCCTGATGACCTTCCGCTTAAGGAGACGCCGCGCGGCCCCGCGTGGGAGGGCCGATTACTAGGCGACGCTTTGGACGTCAGCTTGTCATACGCAGCAAGCGAAGCTTGGATAGCCTTGAGCCGCGGCGGGCTGATCGGCGTGGATATCATGCGTTTGGAGGCCGTGCCCGAAGCAGAGGCCATCGCGCAAATCTACTTTGACCCTGCCGACCAGGCGGCGCTACGTCAAGCAACTGATCCCATCCGGGATTTTGCCCTGGCCTGGACGCAGCTTGAGGCGCGCTGCAAGTGTTCGAAGCAAGGGCTGACGGAATGGTCGGAAGCTAGCGCCACCCAGGGGCAGGGATGCTGCACTGACAGCGTGATCGTCGAGGACCGGCTGGCCCTAAGCGTCGCGACGGCACCTCAGGACTTTCTGTGTCGCAGAAACGCCTGAAGCTGCTTGGGCTGAGTGCGCCAGAAGCGCACCAGCCGGGAAAACACGCGCAACGTTTCGGGCCGGAGATGGTGCTCGATGACTTCGACTTCCTGCTCCACCGTCTCGGGGCTTAAGCCCAGCAGTTGGAACAGCTCCGCCAGGGTTTGATGCCGAACCTTGATGTGCCGGGCCACAGCGCGGCCTTGGGCCGTCAGCGTAAAGCCCCGGTACTTCTCATAATTCACAAAGCCGCGAGCGGCCAGCCGGCGCACCATGTTGGAAACCGCCGAGCGGCTGAGGCCCAGCGACGCAGCAATGTCCACCACGCGGGCGTAGCCTTTCTGGTCCACCAACTCCTGAATCCGTTCCAGATGGTCTTCCGTGGACTCCGAGCGGGCTTGGGCAGCCCGCGCTGAGTTAGGACGGTTGGCGTTCACGGGCCGTTACCTACCAAAGCGTGCCGGCAATGGCGAGCCTTTCTGCGCGGGCCCGGCCAAGGAGCACCGGAAAGTGTTTTATGCTTAACACATTCTATTTGACATAATATCCCCAGCGGGCTAAAGGGTGATGCATGGGAATGATGCTCCGCGCTGCCTGTTCAGTCTCCGCCCGGAATCGCGGAGGCGAAGACTGCCCTGGACGATGAACGGGCCGACACCCCAGACGGACTGCGGTGTTCCCGCCGACCGACGAGAGACTCCTCTCAATGCTCCAGCGCCCGCTTCCCCGGACGGTCAGGTATCGCTTGAAGGCATGCACGGCACCATCTCGGTGCCGCCCCACACCGCCAGTTTCTGGCGTCAATGGCGCGCGTTTGTCGGGCCGGCAATCCTCATCAGCGTCGGCTACATGGACCCCGGCAACTGGGGCACCGACCTTGCAGGCGGGGCACAATTCAAGTACGGCCTGCTGTGGGTGGTGGCGCTGGCCAGCTTCATGGCGGTCATCCTCCAGGTCCTCTCGGCCCGGCTGGGCGTGGCGACCGGCAAAGACCTGGCGCAGTGCTGCCGCGATTGGTATCCGAGTTGGACTCGCTGGCCCAACTGGATTGCGATGGAGATGGCCATTGCCGCGACCGACCTGGCCGAATTGCTCGGCAGCGCGGTAGCCCTGAACCTCCTCTTCCACATCCCGCTGCAGTGGGCGATTATCATCACCGCCTTCGACGTGTTGCTGTTGCTGGCCTTGCAAGGGCTGGGCATGAGGATGCTCGAAGCGGTGGTCGCCATCTTCGTGGCGACCATCGGCGTCTGCTATTGCATTGAGATCTTCGTTCTGCCGCACATGCGGCCGGATTTCCTGGAGATGGGGCAGGCGCTGATCCATCCCAGCTTTCGCCAGACCGGCATGCTGGTAGTGGCGATCGGTATGATCGGCGCCACCGTCATGCCGCATAACCTCTACCTGCATTCCGCATTGGTTCAGTCGCGGAAGTTGCAGCGGGATGAGTCATCCGTTCGCACCGCCATCCGATTTAACACCATCGACTCCGCCGTGGCGCTGGCGGTGGCGTTCCTAATCAACGCGGCAATCCTCGTGCTGGCGGCCACGGTATTCTTCGGCAAAGACAGCGTGATGGTAGCCGGCGGCCAATTGGTGAAGTTCGGCCCCGAAAGCGATTGGATCCGCATCGCACATTTGACGCTGGCCCCGCTGCTGGGGACCACCCTGGCCAGCACGCTTTTTGCCGTGGCGCTGTTGGCCAGCGGACAGAGCAGCACCATCACCGGCACACTCGCCGGACAAGTCGTTATGGAAGGCTTCATGCGCTGGCGCCTCCGCCCCTGGATCCGGCGGATGATCTCGCGCACGATCGCCATCGTACCGGCGGTGTGGATTGTCAGCATCCGTGGCGGTGGCAGCGTCACCGACCTCGTTAATCTCAGCCAGGTGGTTCTCTGTCTCATCCTGCCGCTGGCGCTGTTTCCGCTGCTGCACTTTACCTCTTCACGCCGGCGAATGGGCCAATGGGCCAACGGCTGGTTCCTGCTGCTTCTGGGCTGGGGCAGCGTGCTGTTGATTACCGCCATGGACCTCTATAGTCTGCCCGCGTCGCTCAAAGAAGCCTGGCGCATCATCATTGGCGGGTGAGCGCAATTGCATCTGACGTCGCAACCAAATTCAACAAATGAGCTTGTATAAAACCATCCTGGTGACGCTGGAAGGCACCCCCACGGACCGGGCGATCATTAACCACATCAAACTCCTGGCGCCCGCGATGCAAAGCCGCGTCGTTCTGCTCCATGTGGCCAGCGGCGTGGCGGCCCAATACCACCGCACCGACGCCGCGGGCACGGAAGTCGAGGAGAGCAAAGTCTTTCTCGGCCGCGTTCGGGACGAGTTCACCGCCGAGGGCATCCCCACGGAAGCGCAATTGGCTTACGGCGAACCCGCCGCGGAAATCATCAAGTGGGTCCAGAAGAACGGCTGCGACCTGGTGGCGATGAGCACTCACGGCCACCAGTTGATTGCTGACCTGGTGCTCGGCACCACCGCCAATCGCGTCCAGCACAGCCTCAGCGTGCCGGTGCTACTGCTGCGAGCAAAGTGAACGACCTGCGGACTTCCTGAATTCCTGAGGCCGACATGATCTGCCTATGAAATACCAGTTTGATGGCATGACCTACCGTCTGGTCGAAGTCCGGGACAAATATTTTTAAGCGCAACCAGCAGAACCGTCGAAAGGCAGTTAACAAGTCGGCGCTTGGAGTACGATCCGTTCCCCCTCACTCCATCCCTCTCCCCGAGGAGAGGAAGCCCCGTCGCCTGCGGTGGCATAAACTCGGAGCGCTCTGATTTATCGCACGACGGGGTACGATTCTCCCTCTCCCTTGGGGAGAGAGATGGGGTGAGGGGGACCGGGACGCCCGCACGACACAAGCTCTGGATTAGCGGTTTGGGGTCCGGCAATCGCCTGAGCGTCTTACGGCGCCGAGCCATTCCTCCGCTACCTCCTGCGGCTTTGCTGAAGATTGCTCATTGCGGCATAGACGGAGGACCTCCTACACGGAAGTCGCAATCGTCATAGGTGACGTGGCCTTCGGTGTACGGGCAGTGGAGGACGGTATCGAGCATGAACCGCACTTTGGCAGTGCTCTTGCCGGTCGTGATGGTGCTGGAAAGCTGCGTGTAGGGTCCGGCCTTCCTCAGAGTTGCCCGATCGTGTTTGCAGACCGGCTTGTTCGTGTCGTCGAGTTCCACCAGGACAAGGCCCGCGGAATCGGCGGCGCTTTGGCCGAAGCCTTTGCCGTGCAGGTCGGCGGCCCTCACCCACACCGAGCCGGTGTAGGTGGTGTCGGGGCGAACTTCGACATCCTGATAGATTGTCGTATGGCAATTCACATCGGCGTGGACGCGGATTGCGCCTTGGCCCGAATGAAACTCAGGTGCGCCCCAATCGAGATGCTGACTGAAGGCGCTTTCCTGCCAGAGGTAGCAGTTGGTCGAGCCGCTGAGGTCCGCCGTCCATTCGCTCCGCTCGTCCCGCCCTTGCCGAAGCACTTGGGTGCCATCACGCGTCTCCTCAAACCCAGGATTAAGCAACGCATTCCCAGAGCCAAAGCGGGCGGCCGCGGTTGAGGCAACCGGCACCGCACCACGACCGCCGGAACCCAGCCCGACTTCAATGGCCTGGACGAAGGCTTCTCCGCGCACGATCTGGTCCCCCTCGGCAACGCGCTGGCTGGTGAAGCGGATCTTCAAAACGCCGTTCTCCGGAGTGACATGATTGAAAACGAGATCGACTGCTTTGTTGGAACCGCCCGCTGTGGCAGCCACGTCGAGGCCGCGCACGACCTCCTTGCCATTCAAGCTGATGTTGAAACAGTTCTTCCGTGTGTCGAGGCCGCGCGTCGCCGCAAACTTGAGCCGCACGAAATACTGGCCAGGCCCCACCGTGAGGTTTAGCCAGAAATCCCTGGCGTGGCAGCCGTAGCGATAGAGCTCGGGGTCGGGCGTGCCGGTGATCGGTTCGACGACAGCATTGGTCCACCAGCAAGCCGCCACCGTATCCCTTCCGGCAGCCAGGCGCGTAACGACCTCTGTGCCCGGACGCCACAAGTGCCCGCGCGCATCCCGATAATCCTGTCGGCTCGGGTAGCCAAGAATCAACCGCTGCGGGCCGGTGGGACCGGTGCCGGTCGGAAAACCGCAGGCGGCACTCTCAGCCGAGAATTGCACGGCAGCTACATAGATGCGGGTGGATTGGGAGTAGGGATTCTTCGCGCCGCGAGCGACGACCTTCAACGTGTGTGGGCCGGCGGCTAGTCCGTTCTTGTAATAGAGCACCTGCTGGCTGCGGGGCGAGGGATTCCAGCAGTCGATCGGCACGAGTTGCTTGATGTCGTCCACGAACACGTCTGCCTCGCCCCCGAAAGCGTCCGCGCGGCCAATCAGCCGTACTTGATTGCCTTGGAATGTCGCGGTCATGGTGGCACCCTTTGTTTCCGCAACGCGCAATGTGCCGCGGGAAGCCGCTGCGTCAGCTTGCGACGCCCACGCAGTGTCGCAGCTCATGGCGTTGTTATCCACCAGGTGCTGCGGGTCTTTGCCGATTATGGCTACGCGCTGCGCGCCATCGTGGCGGACCTGGACGATCGTGTCGCCGTTCGCCAATTTCCTGACGGTGTAACCGTTGGCCGTTAGATCGTGGTGCCGACGGAGGGCCCGTCCGTCCGCGGTGATCTCCCTCGGCGTAAATGACAGCCGTAGCACTTCCATCGTTTCCGGTGGCGCATCAAAGGTGGAATACTCGATTCGCCCGGCGCCGTAGCATACGGAATCAATTACCGCGCTGGAGCGGACGATGTGGTTCTCGCGGCTCGCTCCCAGTTCCTCCGGCAGCCAGCTTAACGCCGTCAGCACCCAGCGCAACGGAAGCGGATGCGCGATGTTCAACCAACTGCCATTGACGATGATGCCACCATCAACGTTGTCCTCCGTTACGCCGGTCTCATGGACGTCGTAGGTTTGGAGCGTCATCTGGCGATACGCCAGTTCGCGCGCCCACGCGTTGTTTGCCTCGACGCCGTATTGGGCCATGGTTCCGCCTACGAGCAGGGGGGCATACCAGAGCGAACGTCCACAACACGAGCTGGACTCGGGATACGCCCACGCGCCGTTGAAAACATCGCCGCCTGACTCCGGCGCCGCACTGCTGTGGTTGAGGAACAGTGTGAGAATGTTACGGGCGTCGTTGCGCCAATTGGAAAAATCGCGCGGGTGGCTGATGAGGTAGGCGGCGACATCGGCCGTGGTGGAGCAGTTCTGTGTTGGATTGGGCCAGTCCCAGAAATAGCGCGCCCACGTGTCGTCCACCGTCCAGGCAGGCAGCAGCCGGTCGCGCACATACCGCAGGCCGGCCTCGCGGGCTTTCAGGAGTTGGCCGCCCTCGCCGGTGTAGCCGAGGCGAATCAGCTCGTCGAGGAAAGCGAGGATCATCGTGACGCCGCCGGTCTGCTTGTTGTCCTTCCAGGGAGCCGTTTCGGGATTGGCGTAACGCGGCCAGGGATCGGCATTGGGATCCAGGTTGCACCTCGCAGCCAGCAGATCGCCCCAATGCTTCGCGGCGTCAAACCAGCGCCGGTTGCCGGTGAGCTGATACGCCCGCAGCAGGCCTTGCCCCATGTTGGCGCTGATATCGAGCTGAATCATACCGTTGGTGTTGCATTTCCAATACGTCTTGCCCTTGACGGGGACGCTGATAAGGAAGCTGGGCCACGGGTGGTCCGGAGGTGTCTGGCAATAATCCAGCAGGAAGTCGCCCATGTAGGTCAGGTGTGCTATGGCGGCCGGGTCGCCACTGTACCGGTAATAATCCACCAGGCCCATCAGCACGCTGGTCGAACGCTGGCCGATGTCCCCGTTGTCCCAATCGCTGGCAGTCTGGGGCACGATCACGCCGTTGGAAGTAATCTGCCAGTGGCCGCTGAACACGTAATCGGGATAAGCGGCGATGGCATTGTTGGTCGTGGTCCAGGGATACCGCTTGAGTGTCTCGGCCGCGATGCGCACCCGGAAATCGCACTGGCCGTTCAAGCCCTGATACCAGGGAGCGATGACGCCGCAGGAATCCACCACGGCTTCGTGACCGTAATAGCGCGCGCGCGCATTCGCCGCGACGGCATGCAAATGTCCGAAGAGGACCGCAGTTAGAAAGAGTTGGAGGATTGGTCGTGTCTGCATATACGGATGGATTAGATACCTATTGCCTTGCCTTGTCTTCGTCAAGCGCCATTATCCCTCGCCACCTGGCGAGCATAGCAGACTATCGCGTCGGCCTGCTGCGCCGACCCCGCCTCTGCCCAAATGAACAGCCGGTTCGGGTCCAGGGCGCGACAGAGAATGTCGAGCTCGCTCTTAAGATCCACGTCGCCACCGTGCGCTCCGCCGTAGTAGAGCTGGACGGTCTTGCCGCCCGCCTGAATCTGGCGCAGCAACTCCAACCACTGCGACGGCGGCTTCTGGCCGGCGCCTTGAATCCACTGAACACAATGCAGTTTCTCCAGCCGCAACAACCACGGAACGTGACGGATCGCGCCCGGGCCGTCCAGATGGTACATTGCCCAGTCCGCATGATCGCAACACTCCCGGGTGTCTGCCCCGCAGAAATCCTCAAACATCCGCGGGCTGATCATACAGGTGAAATCATTCTGGCCGATGCAGAGAAAGCGCTGGCCGCTCCAGCCCATCGTCCAGTTGGTTGTGCCTTGACCGGCAGGCAGGACGATCTCCGAGACGGTGTCCACCACCTGTTTCCACAGCGCGGTCATCTGCCGCATCGCGCGAAGAACGGGCGCAGGATTCTCGATCAAGTCCAAGGCCAGGCGGTCGCGCCCGCGAATTGCGCTCAGCGCATCCACGCCCGTGTGCAGATCGGGATAGCCCGTCACCCACTTGTCCCGGCCGGCGCGCACGGATTCCCTGAGAATGTCCAAATAGAACTGCCACCAGTGGTTGTCGGCCGCGATGTGAAATTCCGGATGGTCGTCCCAATCAACCACAAAGGGCTTGACCCAGGAAGTGAAAGCGCGCGGTTTGAGCATAAGCTCCGCACCCAGCCATGCGGCAAACTGGTCGGGCCCCAGCCACGGACAAAACACCGGCAGAGCGTCGCCGGCAAAATGTGTCCGCGCCAGAGAGGCTTCTGTCGATGCGATGACGTAGTCCACGTTTGTCCACAACTCCTCCTCACTCGCCGGTTCGGTAATCAGCGGCCCGGGTTTGGCGTTGGCCGCCGTCACCCACATCAACGGGCCCTCTTCCAGCTCCCCTCGCCAAAACGCCTCGTGGCGCGCCAGGGTCCGCGCCAGCGGCTGCTCTTCAATCCAAAGGGTCCTCATGCTGAATCGCAGGTAGTTGATGAAATATTCGTGTCGGCTCCAAGCATAGAAATACGAAAAGCAAGGCGGGCTTCGAAGAATGGTGCCTCGCATTTGGGCCCAAGACTGGATTCATCTCGGGGTCATTTTACCCTGCAAACCCGCGCCTTATGTATATCGCCTTTTATACTGAGGAGTCCGCAGCATACACGGCACCCAAAGCTGCCGCAGCTACTCCCTCTCCCCTTCCGAAGGGGAGAGGGCTGGGGTGAGGGGTTGCTCGGTGTCGTCTATCCCGCGGTCTTGGCAGTATGCAACGCGGCCTGCCTCTCATTAACACCCTACTTTAGTGGGGTGTGGGCGATCGTCTCGGCGCCGGAACCGCTTCAGCGGTTTACCAACCACCGTAAACCGCTGAAGCGGTTGGGGAGCTTGTTCGCCTGCCACACCCACCTCGCTGAAGCGGGGTGTTAATGGGAGTCGGCCGCCCACCCCGAAGAAATCTGTCGTGCGGCCCTTCTCTCATCGCCCTATTCTTGTTGTTTCATACACCGCGATCATGTAGTAGGCTTTCCGTCGTCTGTATGACTTACTCGAAATCGAATCTGGGTCGCCCCGACGGAGTGTTACACATGATGCCTTTCACCGCCATGAACTGTGACTTCACTTGGGGCTACTTTCACTTATTACTCATCGGTAACTCCGAATTGCGGTTAACTCCTGTTGTGGGCATTTATTGACTACGGTAACGATACCGTAGCCAGGAATGCCGTGCTTATTTCGATATATTGCCCGTTTGAATGCCTTTTCACCTGCCTTATGAATGGTCCATTCCTTGATACTCGACGTCCCACATCACAAGACAATGCTATCATGATATACTAGTAGCATAACTAGTGCTTATGCATACACACACGCGCCAGTACTTATCTACCCGATCATGAAAGTGTCCAATAGGATATCCTCAGCAATTCTTATCATGGGCGAGATGGGAACGCTGGGTGATGGCCCCCAGCCTACAGGATGGCGGTTTTGTGGGCGATGTAGGCCGGGTGTCCTCACCCGGCCGGGGGTGACATGGCCCTAATGAGAATTGCTGGGATATCCTGGTTCATGTCAGCTTCAACAACGCCTGTGGCATAATCGACCAAGCTGCAAGAGAGTATATGTTCGTCTATCCCAAAGTTTATGATGTAATCGTAGTCGGTGCTGGCCATGCCGGTATAGAGGCCGCTCTTGCTGCGGCTAGAATGGGATGTCAGACCCTCTTGCTTACAATTAATGCAGACACGGTAGGTCAGATGTCCTGTAATCCGGCCATTGGCGGTTTAGCAAAGGGTCATTTGACTCGTGAAATCGATGCGCTTGGTGGTGAGATGGCTAGAACCACCGATCTGACTGGACTGCAGTTCAGGATGCTTAACCGCAAGAAAGGTCCGGCTGTCTGGGCTCCTCGGGCACAATGCGACAAGAAGGCCTATCAGTTCAGGATGAAATGGGTTTGTGAAAGGCAGCCTAACTTGGACCTCAGACAGGCACAATGCTCACGGTTGCTACATAAGGATGGTCATGTCTTTGGAGTGGAGACCACACTGGAAGTCGAATACCACGGCAAGACGGTTATCATGACCACGGGCACCTTCCTGAAGGGCTTGATACATATAGGTCAGAACCAACAATCGGGAGGCCGCTCTGGCGAGGCAGCCGCCCTGGGTGTTTCAGCCTCTCTGATAGAGCTTGGACTAGAACTTGGCCGGCTCAAGACTGGAACCCCCCCGCGCCTCCTTCGGCGTTCTATTGACTTCTCCAAGACGGAGGCACAGCCTGGGGATGATCCTATACCATACTTCAGCTACTGGCGGGATGAATTGTTCCACGTGGAACATTCTGATCTGGACCTTGGTGGTCAAACTGCGCAACCAACACCTGCCGGAAAGTTCCACGTGGAACATCCGGTCGGCTATCCTCCAGGATCGATCCTCGAACAGCTAAGCGGTCAACTTCCATGTTACATAACCCATACGACTGCGGAAACGGCTCGGATCATCCGCTCAAACCTACACAAGTCTCCCTTGTACTCAGGGACAATCCAAGGTATTGGGCCGCGCTATTGTCCATCCATTGAAGATAAGATCGTGCGGTTTTCGCACAAGGAGGAGCATCAGATATTCCTCGAACCTGAAGGAATAAGCACGGATGAAATCTACGTAAACGGCTTCTCTACCTCGCTCCCATTCGACGTCCAGATCGAACTGGTGAAGACGATAGTTGGCTGCGAGAATGCTGAAATCCTGCGTCCGGCTTACGCGATAGAATACGATTACTGCTTCCCAACCCAACTGTATCCATCACTCGAAACTAAGGTTTGCAGGAATCTCTATCTAGCAGGTCAGATCAATGGGAGCTCCGGATACGAGGAGGCTGCTGCACAAGGTCTCATGGCTGGCATAAATGCCGCCCGCAGGGTCCGTGATCTGGAACCAGTCGTTCTGAAAAGGAACCAAGCCTATATTGGCGTTCTCATTGATGACTTAGTTACCAAGGGAACAACTGAGCCATACAGGATGTTCACCTCCAGAGCGGAGTATCGACTCCTTCTGCGTCAGGACAACGCCGATACCAGGTTGTGTAAATTGGGCTACGAAATCGGCCTCCTTCCCAAGCGTCATCATCTCCTATTTGAGGCTAAACAAAAAGCCGTAGATACGGAAATCCAGCGCCTCGAGGAAACCCGCTGTGGATCCCAAACGCTGGCTCACTTGCTCCGCCGACCGGGGGTCGGTTATAATGCAATAAGCTCCTCTGATCCTTATCTATCAGATGATGTTATTATACAGGTCGAGAATGCTATCAAGTATGCTGGCTACATTGCCCGCCAGGAGACCGAGGTTGCCCGGATGAAGAACCTGGAGGACAAGCAGATCCCGCAGGGATTCGATTATGCGGATGTGCCGAGTTTGCGAATCGAGGCGCGGCAGAAACTGATAAAAATCCGTCCGGCGACTCTCGGCCAGGCTTCTCGCATCTCCGGAGTGTCGCCGGCAGATATTGGGATCTTGTCGGTCTGGTTAAAGCGAGGCAGTGCAAATATCCCATCTCCAGCCGCCTGAATTTCGATTAAGTTTGCCGCTCGCGTCGCCCTTGACCACTGACGGCGCAACGCCTAGACTACGCCTAATTCTGATGAGAGCATTCTGTGCTATGCTTGTCGTGTGGGCCGTCATAGGTTCGGCCCCACAGGTCCTCGCGGAACCGGAACTGGTGAACGGCGTCCAGGCGGTGGTGCATGATTCCGTTGTTACGTTCTCCGACGTGGAGCTCATGACCATGCCCGCGGAGAAAGTGCTCTACGACCGTTACCGCGCTCAAAGGGAGCTATTTCTGAAGAAACGATCCGACGCACGGAACGACAGCCTCGAGCAGTTGATCGAGCGCCAATTGATCCTGCGCGATTTCAGGACGACGTTCGGCCAACCCGAAAGGCAAGTCATCATCGAAAAGGAGATCAACAAGGAAGTGGATCAGGAGCTCGACGCCGAAATCCGCACGCGCACCGGCGGCAACCGCATGACCTTCATGCAGACACTGCAGGCCGAGGGATTCACCTTGGAACGGCACCGCCAGCAGATCCGCGATCGGATTATCATCACCTGGCTGCGGCAGAAGAACATTTCTTCCGAGCTCATCGTCTCGCCGCACCGCGTGGAGGTCTACTACCTGGCTCATCGTGAGGAGTTCAAAGTGCAGGAAGAAGTTAAGCTGCGGATGGTCGTGCTGAAGTGTCCGGGAGAAAATGAGGTGACAAAGACGGAGAAGCTGGCCGAGGATATTCTCCGAGCGCTCAAGGACGGCGCCACTTTCGCCGAGATGGCCACCATTCATTCCGAGGGATCGCAGCGCAACCAGGGCGGAGATTTGGGTTGGTGGGAGCCCTCCCGTTTGAACCGGGGCTTGGCGGACACCGCGGTCTCGCTGCAAGCGGGGCAACACAGCGGTGTGATGAGCCGCTCAGCCGGTGATGACTACTGGGTCTGCCAGTATAGCAACAGCGTGCCCATCTTCGGCCGTCATTACCGGGCTGATACGACGTTGAAGAAAGAGGTTGTGGTGGAGGAGCGCCGCTTCGAGGATGCCGCCGCGATCACTAATCTCCCGCCGCCGATCGAGTTCTCCCTGATGTTGGTCGAAGACAAACGCCCCGAACGTTTCAAGTCGCTTACCGACGTGCGGGACCAAATTGAGAGGGACTTGCTGGCGCAGGAACGCAACCGCCTGGAGAAGCAGTGGATTGAAAAGCTGAAGAAGAAGACCTTCGTCCGGGTCTTTTGAGCGGTTCAAAGTCGATGGTTACGATTTGAGGACTCAGCAATCCGAGCCCTCAACCATCAACCTTCAACCCGCGACCAACTATGACTAACTGGATTGGCATTTCATTGGGCGACGTCACGGGTATCGGCCCGGAAGTTACACTGAAGGCGGTTGCCGCCGAGGCGCAGACTGACGACACGCGTTACCTCGTGATTGGCGACGCCGCGCACGCGCGCCGCCTCAACGAGCAACTCGGCCTGAAACTGCCCCTGCAAAACTACACCACGAAAGATGCGCCCGGGCAGTTCTTCCTCTGCCAGCCGCTGCCGGACTCCTTGCCTGAACACCTGATGGCGGGATCGCCCGCCGCGGCGCGCGCAGCCGTTACCTGGGTGCGCGAAGGGGCCGAGCGCTGTCTGCGTCAAGAACTCGATGCACTCGTGACTGCGCCAGTCAACAAGGAAGCCATCGTGCGCGCCGGCCAGGCATTCGTCGGCCAGACGGAGTTTCTTTCCCAGCTCGCGGGCACCAGCCGCACGGCCATGATGTTGCTCGGCCAGGATGACCGTGGCCGCTGGCTGCGCGTCGCGCTGGCGACGACGCATCTGCCCCTTAAGCTTGTCTCCGACCACCTGACGCAATCCAAGATCGAGATGGTCATTGAGCTGGCCGCCCAGGCTTGTCGTGACCTTGCCCTTCCGCGCGCCCGCGTCGCGGTCTGCGGCCTGAACCCGCACGCCGGCGAGGGCGGCAACATGGGCACCGAAGAACAGACCATCATCGGCCCGGCGGTGGGCGCCACCCGGCGCCGCCAGATCGACGTGGTCGGCCCGCTTAGCGCCGATGCCTTGTTCTATCATGCCTTCAAAGGCGAGTATGACGCCGTGGTGGCCATGTATCACGATCAAGGGCTGGTGCCGCTCAAGATGATCGGCTTCGAGACCGGCGTGAACTGGACGCTGGGCCTGCCGTTCATTCGCACCTCGCCCGATCACGGCACGGCCTACAACATCGCCGGCCAGGGCATAGCCAATCCTTCCAGCATGCTGGCCGCTATCCGACTGGCCAAGCAGTTGGCCAGGAACCGGACCTGACTTATGAATCGTACACTCCTTTTGCTGGCGGCCGTCCTGCCGCTCTCGCTCGCCGCCGCGAGCCTCCCCGCCCCATCCCTCAACCCAAAACTCCAGGCGCCCATCAAGACCTGGGACGAAGCCATACCGCTCGGCAACGGATTGCTGGGCGGCTTGCTCTGGGGCGAGAACCACACCCTGCGGCTCTCGCTCGACCGCGGCGACCTCTGGGACGAGCGCCCGTCCAAACGCTTTCTCGAAGTCCGCGACCGTTTCAACTGGGCAACCATGCAGCGCTTCGTCGCGGAGAACCGCATGGCCGAGTTCAACGATGTCTTTGATTCGAACTACGACTACGAGGGCCCGCCCACCAAGCTCCCGGCCGGCCGGCTCGAAATCACCCTCGACCCCTCGCAGACTCTCGACGCCTTCGAGCTGAACCTCGCTACCGCGGAAGCCCTCGCGCGGCTCCGGGGCGGCAGCGAGATCCACGCGTTCGTGAGTGCCGCCAGGATACGGGAGCCCGTCGCCATGCTGCGCATTCCGGGTCCGGCCGTGAAGGACCTCGGGCTGCGTGCACCCGAATCCGTCAAGAAGCTTCACTACCCGCCCGCCCGCCCCGGCCAGGACGGCAACCTGCGCTGGTTCGAGCAACCCGGCGCAGATGGTTTCGCCTACGTCGTTTGCGCCGGCTGGAAGCGCGTGGGCAATTCCACGTTGGTTGCCGTAACGGTGGCGACCTCGGCCGAAGGCAAGAACCCACTCGCAGTCGCTCGAGCTCGCGTCGAGGCCGCACTCAAGAAGGGCTATGACAAAATGGCCGCCCCGCACACCGCCTGGTGGGCGCGCTTCTGGCAGCGCTCCAGCTTGACGGTTCCCGATCCTGCGATCCTGCAGCAATACTACCTGGTGCGTTACTTTTACGGCGCCGCCTCGCGCCGCGGCGCGCCGCCGATGCCGTTGCAGGGCGTCTGGTCCGCGGACGCCGGCTCGCTTCCGCCGTGGAAAGGCGATTACCACAACGACCTCAACACCCAGATGACCTACATCGCCTACCGGACTTCCGGCGACTTCGAGGAAGGCGCGTGTTTCCTCGACTACCTCTGGGACCGGTTGCCCGCCTTTCGCAAGTTCGCCCGGGACTTCTACGACGTCCCCGGCGCCGCCGTGCCGGGTGTGATGAGCTTTGCCGGTGCACCGCTCGGCGGCTGGGGCCAATACAGCCTCTCGCCAACTATGGGCGCCTGGAACGCGCACCTCTTTTATCTCCACTGGCGTCACACCGGCGACGCCGCCTTCTTGCGCGACCGCGCCTATCCGTTTTGCCGCGAGATTGGCATCTCCCTGCGCGCGCTGCTCAAGCCCGGGACCGATGGTCTGCTGCGACTGCCGCTCTCCAGCTCGCCCGAGATCTTCGACAACACACGCCGCGCCTTCCTCAAGCCCAACAGCAACTACGACCTTGGCAGCATGAAGATGCTCTTCCTCGCGCTGGCGGAAATGGCCACAACTCTTGGCGATGCCGCGGCCGCCTCTGATTGGACAGCGACCGCGAAGCAGCTCGGCGCGTTCTACACCAAACCCGACGGCACGCTGTTGCTGGACGCCGACACCTCGCTTCCCGGCAGCCACCGGCACCTTTCCAATCTCATCGTGCTCCACCCGTTCAACCTGATCACCGTGGACGGCGACGCGCGCGAGCAACAGATCATCGCCGCGAGCCTGGCCGATTGGGACAAGAGCGGCACGCAGGCCTGGTGCGGTTACAGCTTTTCCTGGATGGCCTGCCTCCGCGCCCGCGTCGGCGACGCCGAGGCTGCCCTTCGCAACCTGGACATCTATGCGCACGCCTTCATCCTGCGCAACGGGTTCCACGCCAACGGCGATCAGACCGGCTCAGGCTTCAGCAGCTTCACTTACCGCCCCTTCACGCTCGAAGGCAATTTCCTGGCGATGGAGGCCGTACACGAGATGCTGCTGCAAAGCTGGAGCGCCAATCCGGGCACGCGCGATGCCGGCGCGATCCGCCTGTTCCCGGCCACACCCTGGCGCTGGCATAATGCGTCTTTTGAAGAACTACGCGCCGAAGGCGGCCACCGCGTTTCCGCCCGGCGCGAGAACAATGCCACCACCTGGTTCAAGATAGTCGCGGCGCACGACGGCTTGATCAGAATCCGCGACAACTTCGGTGGCCGGGTTCCGCACTGGAACCGCAGCGGAGTAAAGCAGGTGAACGGTAACTTCGAATTCCAGTGCAAAGCTGGCGCCACCATCGAAGCAATGTTCCCAACACCGCAGGAGATTCCCGCCGCACCGCCAAACGCGGCTGCTCCGGTCGAGGTTAGGCAGCGTTAAACCATGTAATCGCGTAACCGGTTGGCAACCTGCCTCTGGGCCGCAAATCGGGTTTAGGGCAGACTGAGTGAACCTACCCGCCGCAAGAATCTGACGGAGGACCATGCTTCGGTCCTCGCCGATTGCCGGTTTCTCGCGGCACGGTACCGCTCCGAATTCAGTAATTCTCATTATAGCTCTGTCACTCCCCGCCGCGTGAGGGCACCCGGCCTACATCCCCCGCAAAACCGCCATCTTGTAGGCCGGGTGCCCTCACCCGGCTTCCCCATCTCGTCCATAATGCACATTGCTGCTCCGAATCCCGGCCCGGTCCCCCAAAAGCCGAGCCTCTGGCCTTGATCCCTTGCCGCCCTGACCAGCCTGTCACGCTGCTACCTAGGTAGTACCTCCGTAGTACCTCCGTTCTACCTCCGTAGTACCTCAGTTGTTCCATCGGAGGTACTACGGACTTACTACGGAGGTATAACGGAGGTACTACGGAGGTATCCTAGTGCGGCAATGGACATGCTGGTTCATGACGCTCCTGACAGAGTTTGAGGCGTCTCTCTGTCCCCGCCCCGACAGTCTCCGCTTTTATACGTGCATTTTCGGCCACGTGCGTTACTAGTCGTAAGGATGAACTTCAGCGAAGCCCAAGTGCGTTATGCCCAACTGGTCGAGCAAATCCGCCGGCATGACCACGCCTATTACGTGCTCGCGCAGCCGACCATCAGCGACCGCGAATATGACCGGCTTTATCACGAGCTGCTGGACCTGGAGAAGCAGTTTCCCGAGCTTGTCACGCCCGATTCCCCAAGCCAGCGCGTCAGCGGCCAGCCGCTGAAGGAGTTCAAGCAGGTGCAGCATCGGTTGCCGATGCTCAGCCTGGATAACACCTATTCGCAGGAGGAAGTGCGCGATTTCGTGAATCGAGTGCAGAAGTTGCTCCCCAACGAGAAGCTGGAGTGGATCGTCGATCCGAAGGTGGACGGCGTGGCGATCAATCTCCGCTATGAAAATGGCGTCTTCACGTGCGGTTCCACGCGCGGCGACGGCACCACCGGCGACGACATCACCGCCAACCTCAAGACGATTCGCAGCATTCCCGCGCGGCTACAACACGGGACGGTGTGCTTGGATGACGGGAGAGCGAGCATCCTCGCGAGCCCTGACTCTGGGCAGCTCTTTGAAAGTCAGGGCTCGCGAGGACGCTCGCCCTCCCTGCTGGAAGTGCGCGGCGAGGCGTATCTCACCAAGGCAGGCTTCGAGAAGTTGAACGCCGAGCGCAGGGCCGCCGGTGAGGAGGAGTTCGCCAATCCGCGCAACGCCGCTGCCGGCTCGCTCAAGCAGCTCGACCCGCGCATCGTTGCCAAGCGTCCGTTGGATATCGTCGTCTATGGCCTCGGTCTGGTCGAGGGCGCGGCGCAAATGCCGCAGCAGCACGACCAGATGCTCGCCTGGCTGAAATCCTTCGGCTTCAAAACACCGGACCGCACCTGGCATTGCCGTTCGGCGGAGGAACTGGTCGCCGCCATTGACGAACTGGATCGAGTGCGGCGCAGTTTCGCCTACGAGACCGACGGCGCTGTCATCAAGCTCAACTCGTTTGCGCAACGCGAGGTAGCCGGCTTCACGTCCAAAGCGCCGCGCTGGTCCATCGCGTACAAGTACGCCGCTGAGCAGGCCGAGACGCTGCTCAAGGGCATCACCGTTCAGGTCGGTCGCACGGGCGCGCTCACACCGGTGGCGGAGTTGGAGCCGGTTTTCCTGGCCGGCAGCACCATCAGCCGCGCCACGCTGCACAACGAAGACTACATCCGCCAAAAGGACATCCGCATCGGCGACACGGTGAGGATCGAGAAGGCGGGTGAAGTCATTCCTGCGGTCGTGGATGTAGTGTTGGCTAGGCGAATGGGCAAGGAAGCGACCTTCCGGTTTCCTACGACTTGCCCCGAGTGCGGGTCCAAGGTCGCGCGCGCGCCAGGGATCGTTGAGGGCGACGAAGGCGTAGTCTGGCGCTGCCTGAATCCCGATTGCCCGGCCCAGGTGCGCGGGCGCATCGAACATTGGTGCGCGCGCGGCGCGATGGACATCGAGGGCGGCGGCGAGGTGCTGGCTCGTCAGCTTGTCCAGAGCGGCCTCGTGAGCGACGTGGCAGATCTCTACCGGCTCAAACTGCCCGAGGTGGCCGGCCTCGAACGCATGGGTGAGAAGTCGGCCCGGAATTTCCTCGACGGCCTCGCTGCCAGCAAAGAGCGTGACTTGTGGCGGCTGCTGTTCGGGCTGGGAGTTTTGCACGTCGGCGCGGGCGTGGCCAAGGCCCTCGGGCGCGGTTTCGCCACCCTCGATGATGTGCTCGCCGCCAGCGTGGACCAGTTGACGGACTGTGAGGACGTGGGCGAGGTCATTGCCCAAAGCGTGGTCCAGTGGCACGGCGATTCGCGGAACCGGAAGCTGGTCGAACGCTTGCGCGCAGCCGGCCTGAATTTCAATTCCCAGCTCTACCAGCCGAAAGCCAAGGCCGGGCCGCTGGCCGGCAAGACCTTCGTCCTCACCGGCACGCTCCCCAACCTCAAGCGCGAGGAAGCTGCCGCCAGGATCGAGGCGGCGGGCGGCAAGGTCAGTGGCAGCGTCAGCAAGAAGACCGACTATGTCGTCGCCGGCACCGAGGCTGGCTCAAAGCTGGACAAGGCCCAAAAGCTCGGCGTGAAGATCATTGACGAGGCCGAACTGCTGCGCCTTTGCGCTGACTGAAGAGCCCGCCTGCCGCGCCACTATCGCAGATTCACGGGGGAGGTAACCATGAGGCTTTGCACACAGTTAAGAGGAAGAAGGCTTTTTTGGTGTTGTTAGCGGACATGAAATCGTAGAAGCCGCTCAAGGTGGCCTGGCAGGGATTGCGACATCTTCTTATCCAATACGTCTCCAACCTGCTGAATAAGCAACCCCAAACCCATCTGCAAGCTCAGGAGGTGTTGCGGCTGTGTCAATAGTGATGCCTGCACGGGTCGCCAACTTGGGGCAAATGGCTGACCCCGATTGGGCTGAAATCCCCCGTTCTGCTTATTCACTTTGTTC
>SESF01033197.1_pt1 | contig 26311 bp, 28 predicted proteins | sample 3171521 | NCBI WGS metagenome assembly SESF01 (sample SAMN10866945, study PRJNA518727) | freshwater metagenome | biome: subpolar coniferous forest; feature: holomictic lake; material: water; isolation source: holomictic Lake 227, 6 m and 8 m depth | place: Canada: near Kenora, Ontario | collected...
CCAGGCATCCGCCCAGGGCGATGCCTGGACACGCGCCAGGGCGATGCCTGGACACGCGCCAGGGCGACGGTTTTTGGTTTCCCTAGCGGTTCCAATTTTAGGGCTAAAAATTTCGCCCGAATTGTCATAAACTAGGGTGCGAACCCCAGGTTACCTCCTCAGCTTCAACGATTTCCATCCGTTTTTCCGCATGAAAACACCACACGTCTGCGGCGACGCCGTCGCCTATTCCCGTCAACACCTGCGCAGCATCGCAGACTATTCCCACGATTCCGCCAGCCGGCGGGGAATCGTCATCGCCGTCTGCGCGCTAAAGGGCACGGCGCATGACTTGATCAGAGTCCAATGGGCGAACGAAGACGCCCAGTCGTCAGTTCTGTCCTGCAATCTGGTCCGCGCCGACCGACTTCACCTTGAGCCCCGATAAAATAACCCAACGTTAGGTATATGCTTGACGAAACAAATAACCCAACGCTAGGTATCTCAACTATGTCCACACAAGTTCACCTGTCCCCCATATCGTCTAACGCGAAAACTGGGCCCATTCCGGTCTCGACTACGTCGGCGAAAACGTGCCCCCCGTCATGCCCGTTTAACAATGGCGGCGGGTGTTACGCGGGCTCTGGTCCTCTCGCGATGCATTGGCGCAAGGTCACTGCACGCGAGAGGGGCAGCAATTGGAAAGCTTTCTGCGGGCAGATTGCCAGCCTGCCCGAGGGGACACTGTGGCGTCACAATCAAGCCGGTGACCTTTGCGGCGAGGGGGAGACTGTGAACCGCGCCGAGCTGCGTCAGTTGGTCCGCGCCAACGCGGGACGGCGCGGCTTTACTTATACCCATAAGACGAACCGCGCCCAGAGTCTCGCTGCCATCCGTCAAGCCAATGCCGAAGGTTTCACCGTCAATCTTTCTGCCAACTCTCTTCCGCACGCGGATCAGTTGGCGCGGACGGGCGCGGGTCCCGTGGTCGTGGTGCTCCCCTCTGACGCTACGCGCAACACGTTTACCCCCGAAGGTCGCAAGGTCGTGGTTTGTCCGGCGACGATTCGCGACGGCGTGACGTGCGCCACTTGCCAACTTTGTGCCAAGGGTGCGCGTTCCGTCATTATTGGTTTCCCTGCCCACGGCACAAGCGCACGCAAGGTTTCCGCCCGCATCGCCAACGCAGATTTCCGCAAATGAGAAAGATTCTGGCCCGCTCCCGAAATAAAATAACCCAACGCTCGATTATCAACTAACTCCTATGGCATACACTAAATCAGACGGCGAAAAGCAAATCATCGACTGGGCGCAAGTTGCGCCAGGCGACACAGTCCAGGCGACTTTCTGGTCAACGGATTCCTATTCATCCTTCGAGGACGCTACTTCCCAGGGCGCGGCGTATTTGAGTGAAGCGTGTCTGGGTCAAGACCAATTCATCCAGGCTATGCGCGTGGCACGCCGCGCCTTGACGTGCTTTGACGGATACGCCGAGCGGGCGCTTCGCATCTCCGTTGAAATCAACTCCACCCGTCTCCCAGAAGCTTTCCGCTTCTCTGACCTATGATCACGATCTCCGTCATTAACGGACGCGCAGCTTGGCCCGTGGGCCTGACCGAGCGTCAGGCGGAAGAGCTGTTCACCGCTTACCCGTCGCTCACCAGAATCGACTGCCCCCGCTGCTATTACGTGCGCGACTACAAGCGCCGCCGCGCCCAACCCGCTGAATCAAGCTCCCTAACCAAGCGTCAGTTCCACATCATTGAAGCCGCCCTCCGGTATTTTGGAAACGACATCGAGGCCGGCGAAGCCCTCGAAGCCGGGGGCAAGCTCGTCTCGAACAAAGAAATCGAAGGCATTTGCAAAACTCTCATTTCCCTATGACCGCACGACACAGATACCTCCTGCAAGAAGTCCTCGCCCGCGTAAACGCTCGGCGTGAAACGAAAGGGCGTAGCCCTATCGGCCTCGCCCTCCTGCCCCGCCTGATTGCCGGCGCGGACCTTGGGGACCTCTATTGCGTCGATACCTATTCCGTTCGCCGGCATTGGCGGCGTCGCCCCAGCCGCTGAACCGTCAAGTTCCAAAATTCCTAACAATCCTTCCCTCCTATGACAACAAACCTCGCCCACCTCGCCCACCTCGCCCAGCAAAACGAAATTGCCCGCTCCATCTCGGCACGGGCAGTTAAAAACCTGCGCAAGCAGGTGATCGCCGCCCTCCAAGCGGCGGGCAGAACTTCACTCTACGTCGAGTGGAGCGACGGACAGAAAACCACCTTGGAGGCATCCCCAATGGGGAGGCTCCTTCAAAACTTCTATCAGATCGGTGGGAAGCTCTCTACCCTTGGTGTAGAGCAACACACCAACAGAACCGAGCCTAGAGGTAAGGCTCGGCTCGTCGGAGAAATCCGAGGCAACGCCGAGAACTACGACAAGCACTACTACCTGATTTCCCCATATTCCGATCCCCTACGGGGATTTTGACCTACTGATAGACCCGACAGACGAAGACCTCGAATTGGTCAATCCGGGTTAAACAAAAAGCCCCCACCACCCTCTCGGGTGATGGGGGCTTTCCCTATGGCGACACAAAAGTGATCAGCTACCGACGGGGCGTCCGCCTTTCTTGCCGTTGCTTTGCGCGGCAGCAGTTTTGGCCGGCGAGCGGCTCGATCCTAGGATCGCCGCTGCCTTGCTCTTGCTGGTGTCGTTCGCACGAGCAACGTTCGCCGCGTGCATTCCGACGGGGCTCGTGGAAGTGATGGGCAGGTTCATGGGCATGAGCGCACGATACGTTGTCCGCACCCGTCGTCAACTATTTAATCCAGCGTTCGGTTCAACCTTGACCTGTCCCGACCCCAGTCCGACATTCGATTTCCTATGACCTCCCCGCGTTATTTCGGGGGAACGGCGACACAACTGGGCCAGGTTTCGACCCTGTCCGCTGCCGACTTCCCTGCTCTGGTAGACCATCTTCGCGCATCTCGGCGTCTAGCCATGACGCGAGACGCTTTCCACCTTCTGCCCAAGCGAGAGCGTGATCAACTCAAGCGGGTCGCGTACATTACGCCCGCGACGTTTGACGCTCCCCAATCGCCCCGCAAGACCGAGCACGCCAAGCCCTGCAACCTGCTCTGCCTCGACATCGACGATGCGGGTGAGGCGAGTCGTCTTCTATCCCAGCGATGGGATGACCTTCTGCCCGAGCTGGCCTACGTCGTCTGGCACACGGTTTCCTCGACGGCTACTGCGCCCCGCCTCCGGGTAGTTGTATCCGCCGAGGGCATACCCTCCGAGCGGTACGAGGATGCGATCAAAACCGTGGGGGAAATGCTGGGTCTCACTACGATCACCCACGAGTCCCTCGTGCCCGTGCAACCCATGTTTCTGCCCACCGTGTTCGAGGGCGAGGAGTCCGAGACGGTGTTCGTCTACTGCCGGCCCGAGGGCTCGGCGTTCACCCTTTCCGAAATCGTGTCGGGTCAGGAAAACTCACTTGCTGGAGCCAACGCAAACGCCGACTTGACGGTGGGCGACCTGGAGTACCTGCGGACGCCGCTCGACGGCATCACCATCGAGGATGCCCACGATGCGCTGGGGCACCTCGATCCCGATTGCACCATGCAGCAATGGATCGAGGTCGCCGCTGGGCTCAAGCACCAGTTCGGTGACGCCGGCTTCGAGTTGTGGGACGAGTGGTCGGCCAGGGGGACCAAGTACGACAAGGACGGCGACGAGACGGAATACCGCTGGAGCACTTTGAAGGCCCAGCCGCTGGACCGGGCTCCGATTACGATTCGCAGCGTGTTCCGCCTCGCCCAAGCGAGGGGCTGGAGCAACCCAACGCTGGTTCACCGCCTCCATATTCAGGTAACCGAGTGGCTGAAGAGTCCCAACCGCTCGACGGAGGAATTGTTGGACGAGGGTTTGAAGAAGATCGCCAAAGCGGGTCCGCTGATCGGCACCCTCGAAAAGAAATCGCTGTTGGCAACCTTCAAGGAAGTCCTGACGGCTCGTCAGATCACGGTCTCGATTCCAGACATCAAGAACGAGGTCAAGAAGCTGGAGCTGGAGTCCGCGAAGAGCACCGGCATCCCCCCGTGGGCGAAGGGTCTTTGCTATATCACTTCGTTGAATCAGTTTTTTCGATACACGGTTGACCGCAAGTTTTCCCCCGAGGCACTCGATCTCATGTACGCGACGCCGGCCATCGGGGACGAGAAACCCCCGCGCCCCCGTGACTACCTGATGGCGGTCGCCCAGATCCCGCAGGTCGAGGCGTTGCGCTACGAGCCCGCCCAGGGTGAGAAGCGGTTCTACGCCGAGGAGGGCGTGCCCTACTGCAACATTTACATCCCGAGCTACGCCAAGCCCGACAAAGACCGGGCCGAGGAAGCGGGCGCGATCTTCACCGATCACTTGAACCACCTGATCAAGGAGGAAGCGAACCGGCGGCTGCTACTCGATTTCCTCTGCTACCACGTTATCAACCCCGGCAAGAAGATCCGCTGGGCGGTGTTGCTTCAAGGTGGTCAGGGTTGCGGCAAGACCTTTCTCTCGGTCGCCATGAGCGCCGTCCTAGGCCGACGCAACGTCCGCAAGCTGGCGGCGACCGACGTCCTGAACGGGCAGTTCAACGGCTGGGCCTACGGTCAGCAGATGATCTTCATGGAGGAGGTGCGGATCATCGGCAACAATCGGTTCGGAATCATGGACCGGCTGAAGCCATCCATCTCGGATGACCAGATCTCGCTGCGCGAGTTGCACCAACCGGCCCGCACGGTGCCTAACCTCTGTAATTACGTGATGTTCACGAACCATCACGATGCCCTCGCGGTGTCGGATGGAGACCGCCGGTATTTCGTGATCCAGTCGCCGCTGCAAACGCCCGAGCAGATCATGGCGCTCGGCCCCGACTACTTCCCCCGCCTGTTCAAGATGGTGAATGAAAATGCCGGCGGGCTCCGGGCGTGGATGGAGCAGCACACGTTCTCGAAGGACTTCGAGCCCGACGGTCGCGCCCCCATTACCTCATATCTCAAGGAGCTGGCGGTCACCAGCGCATCTCCGCTCGCGGCATCCGTCACTCAGGTGATCGAGGATATGATGCACCCGCTGGTCGCGCCCGATCTTGTATCCTTACAGGTATTACGAGCCTTGGTTAGCGACACGAATGTCGGGCTTTTCAGCGATCAAGCCCTGGCGCTTGTCCTGCTGGAACACGGTTGGACCCGCGCCTGCCGTTCGAGCATTTCGGGATCCCGTCATTCCCTTTGGACGAAGGGTTTCACGGGCAAGAATCCTGCTCTTGCCGCCGCCCAGCGTCTTGAGGTACTCTGATCACCTGGGTATTGCGACGGGGGTTGTCTCCTCTGGTCAGTTTTTACGCCCGTCCGGTAATCGCATAAAAGCCGGACACAAATTTTCAAAAAAGAGTTGACGAGCGAAACGAAAACCGTTTTTAGTAGTCCCAGTTCCGGTGCTCATCCCGAGCCGAGTCTCCGTTAGACCTTGGAGTTGGAGTAAGTCAGAGACGAGTCGGGGATCTAAGATTCCCAAGCCGGAACTATTAAAAGCTCATCCCCATGATCGAAGACACAATCAAGAACCTGACCGTTGCCATCGACGGTCTCAACGAAACGCTCCGCGCCATGCAGGTCATCGCCCATTTGGGCCTTAAGCCGGCTCCCGTCGTAGAGATCCCGAAGGTCGAGGCCAACGCTACCATCGCCAAGTTGAAGGCGCAGGCGAAAGCGGCCAAGGTCGAGACGCCGGCCCCGGCTCCTGCGCCCACGCCGGCCCCCGAGCCCGCCCCGGAGCCTGTTGCCGAGACCAAGAAGGTCGATTTGGCGGATCTGACGATCCTGGCCCAGAAGTGCCTTGATTTCGACGGCTTGGCGGCGCTCCGAGAGCTAAACGCCAAGCACGGCATCGAGCGCATCAGCAAGACCCCCGACGACAAACTCGCGGCGGTTCATGCCGACCTTGTCGCCCTCTACGCCCGGATTTCGGCTCCCGCACAATGAGCCACGCGAAACTATCCCCCAGCGGGTCATCCCGCTGGGCCGTTTGCACCGCCAGCGTCGGCTTCATCGACGCTCACGCGCACGAACTGCCGCCTTCCGGTGGCGTTTACGCCGACGAGGGCACCCAAGCTCACGAGTACGCCAAGTCGATGTTGCTTGGGAAGAAGGTCGAGTTGCCGCCGGGGTTTAGCGATCCGGTGAGCCGGTACGTCGAGTTTATCCGCAGCCAGACGTCTCTCAGCGAGACGCTGATCGTGGAACGGCGGGTGACGCTCTTCTACTCGGACATCTATCAGGGCACGGTGGACGCCGCTCAGGTGACGCCCGAGCGCATCTTCGTGGGCGACCTCAAGTACGGGGCCGGCGTAAGCGTCGATGCGGTCGAGAACAAGCAGCTCGCCATCTACGCCGAGTCACTCATCCGCGAGTACGAGGAAATTGACGACGTCGCCGGCAGCGCCGAGGTCTCAATCAACATCTTCCAGCCGCGTGACCGGAATAACCCCGAGCCCGTCCGTAACTGGACGCTCAAGCGGTCGGAGTTGCGGGATTTTGTCCGGCGGGAGATCGAGCCCGCCGTGGACATCATCCGCAATCACCCAGAGCAGGCGAAGTTTGTCGCCAACCCGGATGCCCAATGCCGGTTCTGCCCAGCGAAGGGTTTGTGCAAAGCTTACGCCAACTACGGACTCGACCAGACTCCGCTCGGCATCGAGCTGTTCGAGGTTGTGTCGGAGAAGCAGCAGATCGAGCTGCCCCAGCCGGATTCCCTGACCCGCGAGCAGCGGATCAAGATCATTCTGGCCCGCAAGCCGCTGGAGAAGTGGCTCGAAGCGGTCGAGCAGCAGGAGGTCGCAGAGCTGATGAACGGTGCGGCCCCCGCCGGCATGAAGCTGGTCGAGGGAAAGTCGAACCGGGCATGGTCAGACGAAGAAGCAGCGGAAAAGCTGCTCAAAAACTACCTCGCGTCCGACGAGGTGCGCCCGCCGGGGAATATCGTTTCTCCTGCTGCCGCCGAAAAGCTTCTGGCTGGTAAGGAGACCTCGACTCGTTTCGAGAATCGCCTGTCCAGCTTGATAACCAAACCCGAGGGCAAGCCCACGTTGGTGCCTGAGACCGACAAACGGCAAGCCCTCGAACTCAACCCAACAAAAATGTTCGCCCACCTAGTGGACGAATCCGAGCCCGTAATATAATGAGCCAGCAATCCAGCGAGACCGTAGTCATCCTCAACAACGTGCGCCTGTCCTTTCCGGCGCTGTTCCAAGCCCGCAAAGGGCCGGAAGAGACCAGCAAGGCAGCGTTTGCCGCGACCTTCATTTTGGACAAGAAGTCCAACGCGAAGGACATCAAGGCGATCCAAGACGGCATCAACAAGATCGCGAAAGAGGTCTTCAAAGGCAAATTGCCCCCGAAGGTTTGTTTGCGCGATGGGTCCGAAAAGCCGGACCTCGAAGGGTACGGCGAGGACGTGATGTTCGTCAGCGCCCGCAACGAGAAGCGCCAGGTCGTTCTCGACGGCCAGAAGCTCCCGATGGAAGAGGACGATACCCGGCTGTTCGCCGGTTGCTACGTTAACGCCATCGTCCGCCTCTGGGGTCAGGACAACAAGTTCGGGAAGCGCATCAACGCATCCCTCGGGCCGATCCAGTACGTTCGCCCCGGTGAGCAGTTCGGTGGCAGCGGCATCGACGCCAATGCCCTGTTCAAGGTGTTGCCCGAAGATTCGGTAGTCTAATTCCACCCCACCGTGTGGCCCCGAGCGGAAAATTCGGGGCACCTTTTTTATGAACCACCCTATGGTTACAGCACAACGATTTGCCGCTGATTTGCAGACGGACTTGATCGCCGCATCGCAGATCAAGGAGCATATTTCCCCCAACCGACTGCGCGAGATCCTGGACATTCAGTTTTCGAACGACGAGCTGCTCGACGAGCTGGAAGCCCGCCTCACTCGCACTCCGGGCAACCGGAAGATGCTGGAGAAGCTGACGAGTGAACTCGCGTCGGAGGAAATCGAGTGAACGACACGCCGAGCACCCTAGAGCGCGAGGTCGAAAGACTTCGCCGTGAACTCGCCGCAGCGCAGGGTGAGCGTGACGCAGTCGCCCGTACCCTAGAGCGCGAGGTCGAAAGGCTTCGCCGTGAACTCGCCGCAGCGCAGGGTAAGCGTGACGCAGCAAACCAGCATTGCAAAATTCTCAACGACTCGAACGACGCAAAAACGCGGTTGATCGAAGCACAGATGAAAGACCTTGCCGCCGCCCGCGCCGAGGTGGAACGCCATCAACCAATCATGAACACCACCGAGCGCGACCAGCTTCGCGCTGACTGCGAAAATGAAACGAAATGGGCCGCGCACTATCTGGCGGAGTCGATAGCAGTGAAAGGCGAGCGCGACCAGCTCCGCGCCGAACTAGCCACCGAGCGAGCAGAAAACGAGGAACAGGCTCGGCTACTTGGCATGAGTGCTGAACGTGAGTGCGATCTCCGAGGAAGACTGGAGCGGTTGCGTGTCGCCACGTCGTGCCATGTACCAGAGGAGATCGAGTGAAGATCGTCCACCTGGACTTTGAAACCCGGTCACGCGCCGATCTCCCCGAGGTCGGCGCGTACCGTTATGCGTGCGACCCGAGCACCCGCATCCTCATCGCCGCCGTCAGCGGCGAGTACGATGAGATCAGTACTTGGCTGAACCCCGAGGTAGCCGAGGCCGATCAGGTCGAGAACAAGGCAGCGGTAGACCTGCTGGTCGCTGCTGACCTCATTTACGTCCACAACGTAGGTTTCGAGGCGGCAATGATCTGGGGCCGAGGCAAGGCCGACATGGGCATAGACATCCCGCTGCACAAATGGCGTTGCACGGCAGCAATGGCGCGACGCGCCGGCTTGCCGTCCAGCCTCGAAAAGGTGGGGGAAGCTCTGAAGCTGGAGCAGCTCAAAGACGGGACCGGCAAGCGGCTTATCCGTAAGTTCTCGGTCCCGCAGCCCGACGGCACTTTTACGCCCTGCGAGGGCGACGACTGGGATAAGTTTCAAGCGTACTGCCGCCAGGACGTGCGCACCGAGAAAGCCGTCCACGAACGGCTCAAGGCGTTCGAGTTACATGGAGACTTACTGGAGACCTTCCAGTTTGATTTGCGGCTGAATGAGCGGGGTATCCCCGTCAACGTAGCGGCACTCAGGAACGCCCAGAGGATCGTCTCCACGGTCAACGAGGAAGTCTCTAAGGAGTTTGTCGCCCTTACGGGGGTCAACCCGACGCAGCGGGCCAAGGTGCTTGCTCAAGTGCAGTCGCTCGGCGTGCGCCTGTTAAATCTGCAAGCCGAGACCCTCCAGAGCCTCGACGTCTCGGGGATAGACCCCAAGGCGGCTCGCATTTTGTCGCTCTACAGCAAGCTTTCGTTTGCCGCCGTCAAGAAGGTGCAGACCATGCTCGATTGCGCGTGTCCCGACGGGCGCGTGCGCGGCGGTCACCTGTACTACGGTGCCGGCACCGGACGTTGGTCGGGTCGTCTGATCCAGCCGCAGAACTTCAAGAAGGCTCCGGGTTGGATGAAGAAACTCACCGACCCAGCGTATGCGTCAATCACTGGCGGGACATCCGCCGAGGGCATCGACGCGATCTTTGGCGATCCGGTCGAGGTTGTCTCTGGGGTCATCCGGCATTTTATCCAAGACGCCCATAACCCCATGCTCGATGCGGACTACAACGCCATCGAGGCCCGCATCATTGCATGGCTTGCCAAGCAGGACGACGTCGTGACGATGTGGCGGGACGGTCAGGATCTGTACCGGCATATGGCGGCGAAGATCCACAACTGCGATCCTGCGACCATCGACTCCGAGACCCGAGCGTTCGGTAAGGTCGTGGTGCTCGCGTGCGGCTACGGCATGGGGCCGGTCAAGTTTCAGTCCACCTGCGAGGCTTGGGGCATCGAGTGCGATCAGGAGCTGGCGGAACGGGCGGTGAAGAGCTACCGCTCCACCCACCCCAACATCGTCAAGTATTGGTACGCCCTCGATGAATGGGCGCGGAAGGCGATTGCCGCCCCCAACACCCGGCAGGGACCGTTCTTCGTCCGCAGAGTTGCCGGCATGGAGTATTTGCTTTGCACGCTACCCTCGGGCCGGTCTCTGGCCTACCCGAATCCCAAGGTCGAGTTGCAGGTCGGGGATGACCGCACGCAGATCACCTATTGGGGGGCTCTCTCCTCGACCGTTACTTGGGGTCGCGTGAAGCTGTACGGAGGCAAGTTGGCCGAGAATATCACCCAAGCGTGCGCTGCCGACATCATGGCGCACGGGGCGATCAACGCAGAGGCCAAAGGTTACGAGCCGTTCATGTTGGTGCACGACCAAGCCCTCTGTCTGCGTATCTCGAAGGATCAGACGCCCGACGGCTACGCCGCCGCCCTTACCAAATTGCCCGCATGGGCCGAGGGTTTACCACTCAAAGCCGAGGCCAAGCTCGCACCGTATTACCGCAAATGAAAATCCCTTTTAAGTACCAGGTCTTTGACCGAGTCATTGCCATGAGCGAAAAAGACGCCGAGCGTCTGCAATCGTACCTCACCGGCTGGAACAAGCTGGTGGCTGCGCTCATCTCAGGGGTCAACAAGCCGGACGTGCAGCGGCTCATCGTCCTTGAACTCATGGGCAAATGCCGGCCCGCGATCCTTAACAAACTGCTGACCCGGTTGGGCAAGATCGAGCGCGAAGCCATCGAGCGGAGGATGCTCTCATGCTTGAATCGCTGATCGAGAAAAAGGTCGTCGCGTATTGCAAGACACGCGGGCTCCTGACCTACAAGTTCACCTCCCCGAATAATCGGGGAGTCCCTGATCGTGTGATCATGGGCGACGGGTTGCTGCTTTTTATGGAGCTAAAGCAACTGGGCAAGAAGCCCACGCCTCTCCAGCAGTACGAGCACCAGCGCATCACCAAAGCGGGCCAGATCGTCGTCACCGCCGACTCGTTTGACGCTGCCATGGGGTACATCGAAACCTTTTTTGGGAAGTGAAACTCACCCTCGAACCCTATCAGCAGCAGATGTCCGACTTCCTGTTCGATCATCCTTCGGCGGCTCTGTTTGCAGCCCCCGGTTTGGGTAAGACCGCCTCGACCCTGCACGCCCTCAACCGCTTGTTCGCGGATGGGGCGATTCGTGCCGCTTTGGTAATCGCGCCTCTACGAGTCGCAAAGCTCACTTGGCCGAATGAAATCCAAAAGTGGGACTGCTTTCGATGGATGAACGTCAAATTGCTCCGGGGCGAGAAGCCATCAGGCAAAGCGCATATCTACCTGATCAACTATGAGCAGCTCCAGAAGCTGACGGACCTTTCGTTCTGCGATGTCGTCGTTTTCGATGAGCTTACCAAGGCAAAGAACCCCAAGAGCAAACGCATCGAACACGTCCGTCGCCTGCTGCGCCATCACCGCCGGGTAGGGCTGACGGGAACGCCCCGTCCCAATAGCCTGCTGGAGATCTTCGCCCAGGTCCGACTGCTGGACAACGGGAAGCGGCTTGGGGTCTCGTTCGAGCAGTTCAAAAGGGCTTGGTTTTACCCCACCGATTACATGGAGTACAACTGGGTGCCCCGAGAGGGGACCGAGAAGGCAATCTACGATAAAATCTCAAACCTTGCGTTGACCTTGAGATCCGAGGACTACCTCGACATCCCCGACACTGAGATCGAGGACATCGAGGTGCCATTGCCCGAGATCGCCCGTCAACTTTACGACGAGATGGAAAAGGATCTCCTGCTTCAGATGCAAAAAGGGGACGTCGTTGCCTTGAACGCCGCCGTGCTGGTCAACAAACTGCTCCAGATCACCGGGGGCACCGCCTACACCGACACCCGCGAGATCGTGGACTTCCACGATGCGAAGCTCCAAGCCCTCAAGACCCTTTGCAAAGGCACCAGCGAGAATGTCCTGATCGCCTGCAATTACATCCATGAACGAGAACGAATTTGCCAAGCCCTGGGCGCAACCGACGCCAGCAAGTATCTGGGTGACATCGAACGCGACTGGAACGCCAACAAGATCCGTTGGCTCGTTGCAGACCCACGTAGTCTGGGTCACGGGCTCAACCTCCAAGGGGGAGGGCGCACCATCGTCTGGTACAGCCCAACCTGGTCTCGCGAGCTTTACGACCAGTTCAACGCTCGGGTAGCCCGCAAGGGCCAAGACAAGCCTCCACTGGTCTACCGGATCATTTGCCCCAACACGGTAGACGAAGCCGTGGTAGAGACCCTGCGCGAGCGGGGACAGCAGCAGGGCGAAATGCTTTCAGTTCTCAACAACCTCCAACAACTTCGCACATGACCAACCTCATCCTTGCTCTCATTGCCATTGAGTCCGGCGGCAACAACCAAGCTATCGGGGATCACCAGCTTGCCGTCGGGTGTCTCCAGATCCGGCGGGAAGTGATCGAGGACGTGAACCGGATCTACCGCACCCGCTACAACCGCTTCGATTGTTTTGACCGGCTGGCGAGCATCAACATCTGCCGGTTATACCTGTACCACTACGGATCAAAACTGCCGGCCCCGGCGTCGGTCGAGGATCTCGCCCGGATCTGGAATGGGGGGCCGACCGGCTGGAAGAAGCCAAGCACCAAGCCCTACTGGGCCAAGGTTCAGCAGATTCTTACCGGCGTTTCCGCCGACGCTCGTAAATCGAGTAAACGCCCGCGCCAATCGCAATCACGGAAGCTAAAATCCGCAGCGACCAGTCGATCTGCTCCTGCCAAGAAGCGATAGCAGCTAGGGTTGAAGCTCCCGCCAAAACGTCAGCGGCTCGGGTAGGCAAAGGGATCATGGCTTAATAACGCTTTGTGGTGGGGATTTAGTATACCTGGCTCCAAAGAACCAGAAAATCATTGTCCAGACGCCAAACTGGACTTCAGGTTGCATAACCTGCTGTTGTCCTGGCGTAGCTGAAAAATAAACGCCCGTCAGGATCATAACGCCGATCCAGCAGAGGGCCGACCGGGTGACGCGGTTTAACGCCTCAACCAGGGTGAAGATGTTGGCGACCCACGGACTCACCGTGGCCGGCACAGCGAAGACGGCTCCCGAGGCGTTCTGGGAGGCGGTGAATGCGCCCCAAGCGGCTTCTTTGTCCGCTGCCTCGACCTTAGCCTGGAGCAGCATGATCTCGACCTCGGCGTCTTTCTTTTTGCGCCAGACGTCGAACCACGAGGTGCCCAGGTGAAGGAGTGAACCGACCACTCCTCCACCGGCAGCGTTGAACAGGATGTCTACCAACGAACTCACGCCGTCGGAGTCTGGAGAGCCTTTTCCTGATAGGCAATGGCAACGACGAACGCCGAAACCTCGGCATAGGTCATTGTCACGCCGTTGACCGTGATGGTCTGCGTGGAGTTGAGCGGCCAGAGTACGGAAGTCCAAGGGGCTTCGTAATTGACGCCGTCAATCGTGGTCGTGGAGCCAAAGAAGGCTGTGGCCGTCGGGTTATCACCCTGCGGATCAGTTTGGATGCGAGCTAGATAGGTTGTAGGATTCATGGTTAAATTGGATTATTTGTAAGAAAGTGCAACCGGCCTTAAATTGAAGTGATGGTTTCCCAAGCAGTAGCACCACCCACGCGAAGTTTGTTCAAGGTGGTATCAAAATAAATGGCCCCTTTCACGTAGGTAGGAGCGGAAGCGGTGGCGGCTTGTTGGGGGCTAATAGTACCCGCGAAGGTGGCGGCTCCGGTGCCGTCCAGAGTGAGCACGGGCGTTGATGTAGGCGCGCCAGCGTTGTAGAGCGAACCAAGCAACATCTGCGTCTTGTTGCCGCTCGTGAGATACTTGACCGAGATGCCGCCAAGCACCTGCGTGCCGTCGCGCCACACGATTGATTTCTCGATGTTGTTCGCGTGGTCGGCATAGAGACCGAGCAGTTCTTGCGCGGTGGAGATTCCACGGTCGAAACCCACCTTAAGCGTAGACCCAAACACCGACGCCGCCCCCGCGTAGATGCCGCCCGCGACACCAACGCCACCGCTAACCACCAGCGCACCAGTGGTCGTGGAGGTGCTGGCGGTGGTGTTGCTTAGTTCCATCCGTCCGTCTCCTCTAACATTTACCTGCACGGTATTGCCGCTGTTCAGCAGTTGCAGGATTGATGTTCCTGCTCCGCTGTCTCCACCTTTGATGGTATTAACCGAGTTCGCTTTTCCTGCGACGATGCCGTTTGCAAACGTCGCGTTCTGGCTGGTGTCGAGGGTGAGGGCGTTTGTTCCGCCATTGGTACGAAAGACCAACGATTTTCCAGCAGCACTTGTCAGATAGGCCGCGCTGTCAGGTGAATAATACTCAAGCCATGCGTATTGCGTGCCTGCAATGCTCAGTTTAAGGGAAGGGTTGTTTCCGGTCGCCGTGTTAATCCACAGGTGACCATCTGTGGCTCGATACAAACTCGTATCCGTTCCAAACCCAATGCCGCCCGCCGAGGTGGTGTGGGTGGCGAGTTGGAGGCGACCGTTGCTGGAGTCGGTGGGCGTTCCCAGCAAGACGTTCTGGGATGATTTGATTACAAATGCGTCGGTTGTGCCAATGCCCGATGAACTGATTCTGTAACTACTATCCGAGTTTAGCGCACCGGATTGCCATTCTATAAGTCCCGATAAGTAATACGATAAAATTGAATTGAGCGTTGCTGTAGCTGGTACTGAAAGTCTGAGTATCGAAGATTGGTTTCCAGCAGAAGAAACAATCGAAACCAAACCGCTTCCGCTCGGCGTCAGCGTGATGTTCTGGTTTGTGCCAGTTGCTGTAAGCCCGATACTTCCGGTGGTCCCATTCAGTATGCTGCCAGAGGTTCCAAAGGTGAGATTGCCCCCAAAGTACCCCGCTCCCGCGACACCCATACCACCGCTTACCACCAGCGCACCAGTGGTCGTGGAGGTGGAGGGCGTCTGATATAAGACATTGGCCGATCCGGTGCTCAGGGTGCCTGGGTCAAGTCGAACAGCCATAACACCGTTCACCGTATCACGAAAATACAGCGATACCCCGTAGCCTTGATAGAGCAGCCAACCGGGATTGGCGAACCCGCTCCCGTTGAACGAGGTGGAAAAGGTGCCACTAGTTACGACGCCCGATCCGCCTGCGGTGATGCCGTCTCCGGCGTTGATCTTCCCCCCACCAATCGCCACGTTGGTCGCCGCCGTGCCGTTGCCCACGGTGAGTGCGCCTGCGATGCTGGAGGAGGCGGATTTTGTGGACGAGATATTCAAACCCGCCGTAGCCAACGTCCCGCTGCCCGCAAGAAGCTGCATCAAATTGACGCCGCCCGTGCTGGGTGCGGTCGTGCGGCTTGTGTTCAAATAGAAACGCAAGTCCCCCTCATTATTCATTCCCCACGAATAATCGGAACGCGACAAAAATAGGTTCGATACGTTCGACGAACTGTTTGCGCCCAGTATCCCGCTCAAGGTGACTCCATCCCCCGCTGAGATGATGTTTGTGGCGTAGAAAGAATTTCCGTAAATAGCCCCCGCGACACCCAAGCCACCAGCCACCTGAAGTGCGCCTGTCGTTGTGCTACTCGCTGCTTGAGTGCTGGGGATGTTAATAATCCCCACAGGCGAGATGTTGAACAAATTACTAGCTCCATCGCTTCCAATACGTAATCCCGTAGTCGCGTCGGGAACGTAAAGAAACATCCGATCGCCCGACGCTAGAGTGCCGGGATCAGACGCAAGATTTTGGCGGAAAATGTTTAGACCTGCCGAGCTTCCGTAGGTGTTTAATCCAAGCAACGAAGCGGTGCGTGACCAACTTCCCATGCTTACCGCGCCCCCAAAATATCCCGCACCCGCAACGCCCACGCCACCACTCACCACCAGCGCACCTGTGGTCGTGGAGGTGGATACGGTGGTGGCGGGAAAGTTCCAGTTTCCGACACTATTCACAGATCCAACGGTCGTGGTGGGGAGTCCCGCCGATGTTGACGACGCCAGAAAATCCATCTGGCCACTAGTAGTGTAAGCAACGCCGAGAGCAAAGCTGCGGCTACTACTCGCGCCAGCCTGAGTGAGCAGACGAAGGACGATGCCGGGTGTTACGGTGCTATCGCTAACAAGGTCAAAATTGTAATTGTTATTAGCAGTTAAAAGGTTCCGCGCCAAAACCATGCTCGCTGCGCCGCCCCGATAGGTTGACCATTCCGTCCCAAACCCAATGCCGCCTGCGCTGGTGGTGTGGGTGGCGAGTTGCAGCTTGCCGTTGCTGCTGTCGGTGGTGGTGCCTAGAAGCAGATTGCCGGCATTGTTCAGCAACATCCACCCCGCCATTCCTGAGCCGTTGGCCCGCGTGCCAAAATAGAGACCGCCGGCGTAATTACCATCAGTCGCATTGATTTTATAGCCGCGAATAAATCCGTATTCGGTGGCAGTCGTGCCGGTGTAGTAACCGCGGAACGAAATCATGCCGCCGATTCCCGTGGCTATTGCCGTAACGTCGGTCACATCAAGCGAGCCATTTAGCGCGGACCCAGCAGCAGAAGGGGTTCCCAAAATAGAAACGCGGCCCGTGCCGCTCGGCGTCAGCGTGATGTTTGCATTTGTCCCCTGTCCCGCCACAATCGACGCACCGCTGCTGCCGCCGTTAAGCGTGAGGTCGGTGGCCGCAGTAGCCGTCAGGCTGTTTACGTTAGTGATCGCGGTTGGGAGCGACACCACCACGGCACCCGTGGTGGGACTTACCGTCACTTGACCGGAAGTGCCAGTGACACTGGTGATCGAGCCCACGCCCAGGGGGCCAACCGTGCTGCCATTGATCCGGGCATAGACGCCCGCTGAAGTCGTCCAGACGTCCCCGTTTGTTGGAGTAGTGGGCGCAACCCCCTGGGGGATATTGAGGCTCGACGCCGTCGTCGTGCTGGCGGTCAAATTCAGTTTGCGATCAAAAGTAGCCTGCCCCGTCGAGCCCAGTCCCATGACCAGCGACGCGCCCGTGCTGCCACCTTGAAGGGTCAGGTACACGCCCGTGTCGGCCTTGACGTAAGGCGTCGTGACATTGCCCGTGAACGTACCATAAGTAGCCGCTACGCTGGTGGCATTCAGAGTCGTCGCATTAACGACGTTGGGAGTGGTGTTGCCAATGATCGGAGGAGCCGCAAAATTCGGAGTCAGGGTTACCGACGCATCCGCGTTGGTAACCGTCATGCCCGTGCCGGCAGTCAGACGGGCATTCTTCCAAAGGGCGTTGGTGGCGTCGTAAAGTAGCGTTTGACCGGCCAGCTTTGGGGCGGTGATCTGAACGTCGTGGATCTCGTCCAGCTCATAGCCGTTCTGGATCTTGACGTACATGAGCCCGTTGCCGTTGTTGGCTCGCTGAATTATGCCCACGTAAACCAGGTGGTTTGGCGCGGAGGGCTCGGTGGCAGTAAAGCTACCGGGAGTTGATCCCAGGTACACCGCGTCACCGGCAGTATAAGCCCCCAGGTTCAGATTGGTGACGACACCTTGGCAACGGATATACCCCGTCTGTCCTGCCGCAATCGAGGCATCCGCTACGACGCCAAACGTTTTCGAGCTGGTTGCCTCGGTCAGATTTGAAGCCAGCTTGACCGAAGCCCGGTCGCCTTGCGCCCCAAAAAGGTAAACCACCTGACCTCGGGTAATGGAAAAGCTTTCCGCGTTCGTGACGTAAGCCGTCAGAGCCTGTTCGGTGGCTTGGATGTCGTCGTAAAGCTCATTGATGGCCGCTTGGACGTCGGTAGCCACGACCCCCGAATACGGGACGTTGGTGACCTGCGAGGCCGAGTAATCACCGCTTGCGGATGCAACCGCACCTTGCCGGCCAAAGACCGACGTCACCTGGTCGGAGTTGTCGATCTTTTGCCAAATCGAGCCATTGAAAATCGCCCAGTCGCCGATCTGCCAATCGGCGACTCCGTTCAGGTTGGTCGTGCCTGCGACATTGACGACGTAGTAGTACCCCTGAGTGCCTACGCTGCTGGTAAGCGTCGGAGTGTTGGTCAGGGCATTCCACAAGCCCTGATAGATCAGGCCGCTTGGCATCGTGTTATTGATCGTGATGCCTCCTGCCGAATTGGAGATCGAGATGTTGGTCCCGGCGGTCAGGTTTGCGGCGGTATAGCCCGAGCTATTACCGATCAGGATCTTTCCATTCGCTGGAGCAGTGTCCGTGCCCAGCCCCAAAGGGAGTCGCGCTGGATCGAGGGTGCCCGTAGACACCTGCGAAGCGTCAATGACGCCTAGAAGATTTGTCGCCTCGATGATGCCCGTCCCCGAAGGGGTGAGAGCTTTTCCAGAACCAACTACGATGGATCCCGTCACCGCATCGGTGCCGGATTCCTTTTGGATGTTGATTTTAAGGGACATATTAGAAGGCTGGGATAATAGCGTTTAGAACCGTCCATGCGGTGCCGTTAAAGACAAACTCAATCGAGATGTTGGACTCATTGGCATCGGTCGTAAACGTAGCCAAGAGAGTCCCCAAAAGGGACTGGTTGTAAATGTTCAGCGTGATACCTGGCGTTCCAGGCAAGAGGAACAGGATATTTACTCGGTAACCCGCGAACGGACTATCAATGGCCAGGATGAAGTTCGACGTCCGGGCAAGGCCGGCAACCGTGATCTTCTCCGTATGGATCTGCCGGGTAGGGCTGACGGTGGTGTCACCCGTGGTATTGGTCGAGGTGTGGTACGAGACTACCTGGGAACTTGGAATCGGGACTACGCTTTGCCCCGGATTGTAAACCGTGATGTAGCCCGCTCCATAGACCAGGTAGTTGCCATTCGACAGGTAACCCCGGATGTCCATCCAGATCTGGGCGGAATCTTGCCCGCTCAAAGAAAGGTCCGTCTCGGCTGGGGTCAGGTAAAAGGTCGCCTGTTCCGCAGTGCCGGTGCTCCATCCCGAGTACGAGATCGTGGGGATGATTGAGCCAGCCGAGACGGTGGTGGTGACGAGGTACGTGGGACTGGTAGGACTCTCACGGAAGGTGAGTTGCAACGTCGCGACGTTGCTTAAGTCCACAACCACGTTGTCCGCGTCAAAAATGCCCACGTCAATCGCAACATCCTGTCCACGCCAGAACTTGGGAGCCATCCCGGTATTGTCATCTATCGGGTAGGCCGGCGGGTTGCTGACGATGGATAACCGGCAGCGGATGGGGATTTGCGAATACTTGGACATGGGAAGATTACTCCTTGGGAACCGGGGGCTCGATTTCTTTCAACATCTCTTCGATGACGAGAATAGCTCCAGTGATGGCGTTGAGGGTGGCGAATCCGTTTTGCCGTTTAGTCTCCATCTCTTGGAGAGCCTTTTCGGTTTGGGAGCGGCGCTCAGTGAGATCCGCGAGTTTAACTTTCAGTTTGTCGGTATCGTATGTCATATGGGTCAAGATCCAAAGAATAGAACGCTAACGCAGCCACTCGCAACCGCAGAACGACTGGTAGAGTCGATGGTGTAAAGGCGGCATTGCGTGGCACTGCGGACGCCTGTGTTCGTGCCCGAGGCATTGACAACGAGACCCTGATCTGCGGGCACCGACGAGGGCTGGCCGTTCTCTACTCCGCAGGAGCCGCTGAAGACGTAGTCGGCGCTTGGCAAGGCGTTGTCGAAATTGATCGTGTAATCGCCCGTGCTATTGTGGGCGATAGAACTGACATTGAAAGAGTTGATGATACGGGAAAATCCCGGCGAGCTGTTGTTGATCCCGTCGAAGACTACCCATGCCGCCGCCAGCGTCGGCCCCGTCGCCTTGGCGAAGTAGGGAGCCCAGTTGTTGGTGTCGGTCGTCGGATCGTGGCCCACGTTGGCGTTGGTCAGACTGACAAAGAGAACCGTACCTACGCGGCAGAACTGGTTCGTGTAGTAGGTCGTGCCGGTGTCCCAGGAAGGGACGCCGTTCTGGAGCAGGTAAGCGATCTGCGCCGTCATCAGGTAAAAGAGCCCGTTCAGATCCTGAATGGCCGGCGAGCGGTTGCCAATGACCGCCCCGTTCAAACCCTGCTCAAACGTCGAGAGCGATTGGATGGTCGATATATCCCCCGAGTAGGCGGGAGACCCGGCGGCGAGCGAGCCCCAGATCGCTACATTGTTCGAGACGGTCAGCCCGTCGCCAAAGATCTTCTGCGTGGTCCGGGGGATGGGTTGAGTAAGCGACATGGTATTAAGCGATGACTTTCAGCGTGAAGTTGGTGCCCTTGACTCCCCGGACGGGACAAGCTCCTCCGGTAGTCTGAGTGACCGTAACCGTAAAGCAGGTCATGCCAGAGACCACCGGAATAACCGGGGTGGTGAGAGATTGATCTCCCGTCAGCGCGGCGATGCTGGATGATGCCCAGACCTCACTGCCGTTGTCGTCTTTGATTTTTACTTCCCGATACCCGCCGATGATTGAAGACGACCATCGGATGTTGACCGTCAACTGAACCTTCTTAGCCCCCGTGGGGATCTTCATCTTACTCGGATCGGGCGATACCGCCCAGATTCCATATTGGGAAGGAATTAGCGCCGTCGTCCAAGTCAGCAGCGTTTCGGTGCTGTTCGGAATGCTCTGGTCGGTATTTCGATACACCACCGTGGTCACTCCAGCCAATGCGCCTTCCACGATGTTGTTCGTACCCGCGTCAGTAAAGCTGTCGGTCGTGGATTGGAGGATCGAATCCCGGTAAAGGGAACCCGAGGTTGCCGCGCTGAGATTCAACTGCGGAGTCGAGAGTACAAACCGATTGCCGAGCACCTGGATGGCCGAGCAAGTGTTGACCGTGTAGACCGAGGCGTAACCGGTAAATCCGTAGAACACGGAGTTGCTGATCGAGACATCGGTGCAAGTATCCAAATACACGCCGTAGGAACTCACGCCAACTGTGTCCGTCACGAACTCGACGTCGGAGATAATCACGTCATCGACGTTCTTGGCGTAAAACGCCTGCGCCCCGCTGGCGGTGCCGGCGATGCGGATATCCACAATGCCGCCGGTCCAGGTGATGCTGCCCAGATTGTAGCCCAGCCCACCCGCGCAGTCAAAGTAGCCGGCGGACGTAACCGCGATGAAATTGCAGTCCGTAACAGTGAGACCTTGGGAAGGAACCGTGGTGGCATCGAACTTGAGGCCGCGACGGAAGAAGCAGGTCTGGGTATTGACGACGCTTGAATTGACGCAGCTCTTGTGGAAGAAAATTCCGACGCCGGTAAGATTGTTCCAGTTGCCGTCCGAGTAACCGGAGATGAAGCAATCCACGATCCGGGTGTTCCACGCGGAGGTAATGTCGATGCCGTTTACCCAATACAGCGAAGTATCGACGCTACGGACTTCGCAGTTCGTAATCGTAGGACCGGACGCAAGGTGGTAATTGCTGACACCACCGGGGACGTTGTAACTGATAACTACCGCCCCCGTGCCGCTGGGGCCGGCACCCGCGCACCGGAAGCCCAGATTCGCGATGGTCGGCGCGTAGGGCTGCTCGGCTGAAACCTGATCGAAATTGAAGTTGATGCAACTGACGCCAGCCGCCGACTTGATGACCGAAGTCTTGGGACCATCACCGAGTACCGTGATGTTGCCCGTGCGGTTGACGAGCGTCAGCGCCGTACCGATGTAGTAGACTCCCGACGGAAAATAAAGCGTGCCGCCTTTGCCGCCCAGAAACGCGCAGCAGGCGACCAGAGCCGAGTTGATGGCCGCGTAATCGTTTGTAGTGCCGTCACCAACCGCTCCGTAATTGCGGACGTTAAAAACGCCTGCGGTCGAGCCGCCTCCGCCACCGCTGATGGCCGTTTGGCTGATGGCAGTGATGCGACCAAGACTATCCACCGACACCACCGGAGCATAGGTGGAGCTGCCGTAAGTGCCCGACGAGACTGACGAGAATAGGGCGTTGGCCAACTGACTCACGGTTGCCTGCTCTGTGATGTCGGTGCCCACGTTGACCGTAGGCAGCACCGTGGAGGTGGTGACGGTACTGGCGGCGGGAAGGGCGGTGATTTTGACGTCGGACATTTTATTGAGTGATTAGGGAATCGCCGGCTTGAGTTACCAGCCAGTTGCCCGCTTGCGTCGTGATATGAGCTGCCGTAACCGGAGGAGGCGTCGGAGTAAAGCCATTAACGGTAATACCCACACCCATCGGACGGGGGAGGAACTGCGCCAGGATCGCGGGCGAAAGGGGAGATAGGTACGTGACGTTGTACGTCAACGTCATATCCTTGTTGTCGATTAACTGGAATTGGTTTCCGAAAGACCCCTCTAAAGCCGACATAATTCCGGCCAAAGTCATGTCGTTCGTGCTGTTGATCGCCTGAAGTTTCAGCACGATCCGATACTGGGCATCAGACAAGTCTGTGGTGGAGAGATCCGAGCTGAGATAGCTGAGAAAAAATCCCGACGTGTTGGTCGCCAGATTGGTGTAATCCGTCAGACCGTTACCGTTATCCACCGAGGATGCTACCTTCACCCAAGTGGTGCCGTTGGAGTAGATCAGATCTCCGGGCGCAAAGGTGGCTGCAATCGGGGTCGTCGAGATGCTATTGACCTGAACGGCGTACCATTTACCCGTGACGGTAGATGCCGTTGGCAGGGTCGGAGTGTTCGTCGCCGGCACCCACGTACCCTGATAGTTCGCGGGAGAATGCGTGCTGGTGTAATTCCAGCAGCCGAAATACGGGAGAACCAGACCCGCCGAGATCTGCCGGCTGGTGCCGAGGTATTTCCCGAGGACATCGAGTTGCGCCCCGATGGCGGTGTCGAGGTTGAAGGCGTCGCGCACCGACTGCGCCAGCAGATCACCGACCGCCTGCTTCGTGTAAAGCTGCATCTGCCGGGTAGCATTCGGCAGAGCACGGTACTCGTAGACGAGTACCGCCGCGTAGTAATCGGTGAGTTCGCGAAGGAGCATGGATTACGGACCTACGACTCCGTTGATCTTGATGCGGGTGTAATCCGGGCTCCAGAGTTTATTCGCGGCCAGAGTCTTCAAGGAGACGTAACTGCTATTGGTATTTGAGACGCCCTCCGAGGAGACGGCGGTATTGGGCGAGATCGCATTGATGAACGCCACGATTGCCGACGTCGAGGCACTCTGACCGATCTTGTAATTGAGTTGCTCCAGCAAGGTACTGCTGACCGGCACAATGCCGCTGTACGTGCCGCTAAACGCCGCGATGAGCTGATTGCGGATGTAGGTATCGTCGGGAGCAGTCGATCCTGTTATGGCGGCGGTATTGAAGCTGACCCAAAGAGTTTCGGCCACGGGGCGGTCAAATTTCACGTCGAAGGTCGTGCCGTCGATTTGGTTGATGGTAACCGTGATTGTCCCCTTCATGCCGCAACCCGCGTTGCGCTTGTTGTAGATTGCTTCACCGATCAGATCCACGTTACCCCCATCGACCAAGACCCAGATGCTATGACCTGGGATACCGTTGGAATCCGTCGTGCTACCGATGTTTTCCAATACGAGAGCGGAGGTGACGCCGGCAATGTCTAGGATGGCGCTGTAAAGACCACTGACCCAGCCCTGACTGCCCAGAGCGACCGAGCGGCTGCGCCGGATGCGCAGGGCGTAATCGCTTTCCTCGTTCGTCCCAACTTCGGTGCCGGCGGTCGTGGGGTTGTTTACGCTCGTGACGCCGAGCGTCAGAGTCGAAATGATGGTGATCGTGTTGGCAATCGGCGTGACCGGCCCCAGGTTCTCGGCGCGGAATTGCAGGGAGAAGGTGCCAGCGCCGCCGGTCGGGTACGTTACAACGAGAAAGTAGCGGTTGCCCGCCGCATCCGAGACGGTGAACGGGGCATTGGGGGCGGTGTCCAATCCCGGCAGGGTAAGAGACTGGGAAGTCACCACGCTGACGTTTGTGTAAGTATAGGTGCCCGCTTGCCGGAAAACTCCGTTGATGGCGCAACGTTGATCGAGCACCACGCCAACCGCCTGATCGGGGTCGAAGCCCGTGAATACCTGCTGGACAAACTCCAGCATATCGAGTTTCGCCTGGGCGACGATGTTGATCATCTGCCCGTCGGGGGAGTTGGGCTCCACGTTGATCGTCGGCCCGTAGATCTGGTACATCCCCGGATAGTCGGCGGTGCCGTTCTTGATCTCGTCAATGATCTCGGGGAGCGTCTGGGTCGTGAGACCCGTAAAGGTGACAGCGTTTGCGGGCATGGTTAGGGCGTGGTGACGTTGCCGGTGACGCCTCGGCTGAAGGTTGAGTCGATGTTGTAGTTGATCGTGACGCTGCGGTTCTTCGAGTCGAAATCCACCGTGACCGAGTTAATCCGCACCACGCCTTCACTGCTGGCGATGACCTGGCGCGTCTGGATCAGGATGTTGTTAAGCGCAGCGGGATTCTTGGTCCCAAGCAGATTCCACCAGTCGATGCCGGTGGACATGGCGAAGAAGCAGTCGTTCAGGAAAAACAGGAGTCTTGTCTTGATGTTCGCGCCCACGGCCCGTTCACGGGTCAGGTAGCTACCCCTGCCTTGACCAAAGGCCCAGTCATTCGCAGCGGAGATTTCTCGAAAAACCATCATGTGTCGAAAATAGCGTCGAAGGCGGTTTTCGCGCTGTTGATGGCCGTAACAGTTGTAGCGTTCGGTGTCGAGCCACCTGTGTTGACCCAAGCGGTTAGGGCTGTAAACAGGGAGTCCATAGCTGTCCTAAACTGGTCGCCGGCTGAATTGGCAATGGAAACCTTCCCATTGGCTTTCAGGGTTACCTGCTGACTCCCGATAGTCATGCTGGTAGTAGCGCCGACCGTGACCCTGGCGTTGGCTGTATTGTGGATCAGCAGCAGGGAATCGCTGCTGGTAACCGGCGGGGTTTTGGCTAGATTGCGAAACCCGACCAGCACCAGCCCGTCGCTCAGACTATGGGTTCTCGGAGTATTGGGAACCGCCGTGTTGCCGGTCGTGAACCAGTTGTCGATGTCCCAGTCATTGAAGAGGATCAGACAGGGATCGCCCGCCGTAATTGGCACCGAAATATAGGTTGGCCCGCCCATGATCTGGAAAACCGGGCAGTCGGTCAGAATAGGGTATTCGAGGTACGTCCCGTTGAATTGCCGCAGAGTCTTCACCTTCACCGTACAAGTGGCTTTGGTGGCATCATATGACACCACCTCGCCCAGCGAATGGGCGTTCAGGGTCACCATGACTTCCTGCTTAAAGGAGTCCAAAAGTGCCCGGAGGTCGGGGGCGACGGGTGAGGCGATCTGGGTGCTCATATGACAACATTTCCGGTGATGATCTGGAGATCCTCCAGAGTGAACCAGAGACGGACGCTGGTAAGGCATTGCCCCGCCACCGACGGAGAGATGGTCCCGCGATGCTCAAAGCCAATGACCTTCCAGTTGCGGTTATACTTGGGGTTGCTGAAATTCTCCAGCCGCACGACTTGGGAGACCGTGAGCCGGGGCTCGAAGATCATGTCAAACTCCAGCGTGGAAGGCGTGCGTTTGGGACTGCCCAGAAGGCCGCTCTCGGGGGAAATCAAAGGCAACGAACCGAGGATTACTTCGTTCAACTGCAATGCCTTTACTTGTCCGTTGTCGATGGTGACGAGGCCATTCGATTTCTGAATCAGGAGATCCCAGACATTCCCAAAGAGGACTTCCCCCCGTTTATTGGCGTAAGGAAAGTTGCCCACGATGGCCGACCCCGACATCTTGGGTAAAAGCGCCGCAAGCTGGGAAACGACTTGGGAAGCGGTGGTGCCGGGAGCCAAGGTGATCGACACTCCGTTGGCGGTAGCCATCTGCCAACCGCCGTCAAAAGCGTCGATCTCGGTGATCCAGTCCCGACCGACACGGTAACTGTATGCGGTCACCACCGTGCCGTCAAATACCTTGGGCATGAATTTCCCATTGGGGGAATCGTAGCCGGCGAAAAACTGGATGGATCGGAGCTGAGTAAACTGAAAAAAATCCTTCTGGATCGCATTCCGCTGTTCCGGCCCGAGGTTGTAGATTCTGAATGTCCCGGTCTGGGCAGAAGTCAGGGTACGCCGGGAGATCGAAAATTCCACCGAGTACGGCAGGGTAATCTCGATGTTCTTGTTCGCCAAAAACTGTGAGCGCAATGGGGACGTGTTGACCCCATTATCCACTTCAACCCGCAGCGAATAGATCCTGTTGAACTTCTCCATCAGGGGGAGAACACCGAGGTGGAAACTGCCTCCACGTCATCGGCGTTCAGGAGATACATCTTGGCGGTTCCGGTAGAAAAAACGTCCAGGCTGAGTGGCTCAGAGTTGTCATCGGTGAGGATGGCCAGCCCGAAAGGTATCAAGTGCCTCCACTTTAGCAGCAGATTG
>SESF01029628.1_pt1 | contig 26300 bp, 22 predicted proteins | sample 3171521 | NCBI WGS metagenome assembly SESF01 (sample SAMN10866945, study PRJNA518727) | freshwater metagenome | biome: subpolar coniferous forest; feature: holomictic lake; material: water; isolation source: holomictic Lake 227, 6 m and 8 m depth | place: Canada: near Kenora, Ontario | collected...
GCGACCTGCTGAGATAATTAAAGTCAGGACGTAAAATGAAAAGCCCCGCGGCGAGAACCGCGGGGCTTTTCTTTGTGCCGGCTCCCGGGGCTACTTGAGCTGGTTTGCGCAGTAGTCCAGCGCTTTCAGGTATGACGCCGGGCCTTCGCCTTTGAACTGCGCGGCGCAGACCGGCCTGATCACTGAAATTTTACGGAAGGGCTCGCGATGCGCGATATCCGTGAGGTGCACTTCCACCGCCGGCAGGCCCAGCGCTTTTATGGCGTCGCGGATGGCGTAGCTGTAATGCGTATAGGCGGCCGGGTTTATCACCAGCGCCTGCGCCCAGCCGGAGTTGGCGGTAAGCAGGTCGATTATCCGGCCCTCGCAATTGCTCTGGAAACAGCGCAGGCCTGCGCCCAGCGCTTTGGCGCGGGCTTTCAGCATGGCGTCCAGCTGCTTAAGGGTAGTGCGGCCGTAAAGTTCCGGCTCCCTTTTCCCCAGCAGGTGCAGGTTGGGGCCGTGTATGACGAGAATATTCATTTGAGGGCTCCGTGAAAGGCCTTTTTAAGTATGGCCGGCTTTATGTTCTCGGCGGCGGCCAGGCGGCCGGGGGCGGTTATGAGGATGAAGCGGTTCTCCGCGCCGCGCGCTTTTTTGTCTTTGGACACCAGCGTCCTGAACTTCCCGAAATTCCAGCGTATGGCCGGCGGCGGGGGCAGGCGCAGCGCGGTTATCAAAGCATCCAGTTTAGCGAACGCGCCCGCGGCCAGGCGGCCCGTCCGGGCGGAAACCAGCAGCGCGAAGCGCAGGCCGCGCGCCACGGCCGCGCCGTGCGCGAGCTTCCCCGCGGCCATAGCCTCGAAGGCGTGGCCGGCGGTGTGCCCGAAATTCAGCGCTTCTCTCAAGCCGGTCTCGTCCCGCTCGTCGCGGGCCGTTACGCGCAGCTTGAAAGCGGCGCAGGCGGTAACGCAGGCCGTCAGCGCGGCCCTGTCCCCGGCGAGGGTTTTCGCCAGGTCGCGCTCTATGGTCCGCCGGAGCCGGGCCGGGCCTATCATGGCGTATTTCGCGAGCTCACCGGCGCCGGCGCGCAGTTCGGCGTGCGGCAGCGAGTCCAGGAAAGCGGTGTCGCAGACTACGAGCGCCGGCTGGTGGAAGGTGCCGGCTATGTTCTTCGCGCCGCCCAGGTTAACGGCGGTCTTGCCGCCCAGGCCCGCGTCGATCTGGGCCAGGAAAGTGGTGGGCACGCTTATCCAGCGGATGCCGCGCATATAGATGGAAGCCGCGAAGCCGGTGAGATCGGTGGCCGCCCCGCCGCCCGCCGCTATAAGCAGCGAATTGCGGGAGAAGCCTTTCGTGAAAAGGAAGGCGCAGAGTTTGCCCGCCTGCTCGAGGGTTTTGGCTTTCTCGGAAGACGGCAGTTCGTAGAAATAATGGCCGGTCCTGCCCGGGGGAAAAAGCGCGAGCGCCCGCGCCTTCAGGCTTTTGGGCGCCCCGCCGTCGGTGACCAGGCAGATCTTGTCGGCGGCGGCGAACAGCGCGGGGAACAGCGCCGGGATGCCGGACATGTTCCGGCCCACGGCCGCCGTGACCGCCCTGCTGCTCTTCATCGTGAAAGTTAACGTTTTCATAAAGCCAGCTTTTTCTTCAGTTCCCGCGCGGCCGCTTCCGGCGTAAGCCCTGCGGTGCTCAGTTCGAACTCCGCCTGCCTGTAGAAGCCAAGGCGCCGCCTGTAAAGTTTTTCCGTCCGCGCCCAGGTGCCGCACAGCAGCGGCCGGCCGGCGCGCGCGGACTCAAGCCTTTTTTTCAGTTCGGGCCAGGGGCAGTGCAGGTAAACCGTTACCCCGGAAGCCCGCAGCCGGCCTTTCCACCTGCGCGAAGGATAGACGCCGCCGCCGAGCGCCGCCACGCAGCCGGTGCGCGCCGTGAGCTGTTCTACGGCCGCCGCTTCGGCTTTCCTGAAAGCGCCCAGCCCTTTTTTTTCTACCAGGACCGCTATTTTCGCGCCGCAGGCCTTTTCCACGGCCAGGTCGGAATCGCGGAACGGGCGCTTCAGCAGCGCCGCCAGCGCGCGCCCGGTAAGGGTTTTGCCCGCGCACATGAACCCCGTCAGGTAAATGTTCTTCACAGCCGGGACAGCACCTTGCCCGTTTTTCTGCGCCAGTCCCGCACCCGGGGCTTTATTTCGGTCAGCGAGTCGCCGCCGAATTTTTCCAGCAGGGCGCCGGCCAGTTCCAGCGCGGCCGCGTGCTCGGCTATCACGGCGGCGGCGAAGACCGCGGTGGTATCGGAGGTCTTTGAGACCACCCTGGTTCTTTTGAAAGTTTTAAGGTCCACGGACTCCGCGCCGGCGGCCAGCCCGGGCACCGGCTTCACCGCGCAGCGCAGGAGAAGGGGAGAGCCGTTGGTGATGCCGCCGTCCAGCCCGCCCGAAAGCTGCGGCTCCCTGGCGGCGTCTATGCCGCCGCAGGCGGCCAGCCTGAACCCGCCGCCCACCTCGAAACCCTTTATTGAATTTATCGCGAACATGGCCGCGGCCAGCCGGGAGCCTAGCCTGGCCGTGCCCTGCGAGCAGCTGCCCAGCCCGGCGGGCAGGCCGTCCACCCTGAGCTCGAAAACTCCGCCCAGGGTATCCCCGGCCGCGCGCGCGGCCGCCAGCGCCGCTATGGCGCTTTTAACCGTGGGCGCGGCGTCGGCGCCGAGGCTTAACACGCGCGAGCTGAAGCGGATGCCGAGCAGGCCGTGCAGGCGCAGGGCGAAAGAGCCCAGCGCCACCCGCACGGCGGTTTCCCGGGCGCTCGCGCGCTCGCGGATAACCGCGGCGTTGAGCGTGCTGTATTTGAGCATGCCCGCCAGGTCGGCGTGGCCGGGCCTGGGAACGGAAGAAAACGCCTGCTTGCCGGAGGGGGAATTGGCTATGGCCACGGCTATGGGCGCGCCGGTGGTAAGCCCGCCGCGCATCCCGGAGGTGATCTGAAAGGAATCGGTTTCGCGGGCCTGGCGCGGGCCGCGCCCGGGAGCCAGCCGCCGGCGTTCCAGCTGGGCGGCTATGCAGGCCAGCGGAACCGGCACCCCGGCCGGAAAGCCGTCGAGGATGCCGGTGATGGTTTCGCCGTGGGATTCCCCGGCGGTTAAATAGCGCAGCATATGTTATTGCCCCTTTGCCAGCCTGGCGCGCAGGAGGCCCAGCGCCTCCCCGCTAAATTTTACAATATCTCCCGGCGGCAGGCCGGCCCAGAATTTAAGCGCCAGCGCCGCCTGCGCCACCAGCAGTTCCAGCCCGTCGATGCTGACCGGCCCGGCCGCGCGGATGAAATCGGTGCCGCCCGGGGAGTAGGCGAAATCCACGCGCACGCATTCCGGCCCCGACGCGAAAGGAGGAGCGCCGGCCGCGTACATGCCTATGGGAGTGGCGTTGACCGCTATGTCAGGCTTGTCCGCCGGGGCCTCGAACGGCCCGGCCGAAAAATCCGTTGCCGGGAAACAGCCGGCCAGGCGCGCCGCGAGGGTCCCGGCCCGCGCGTTATCCCGCGCCAGGATAGCGACCGTTGCCGCCCTGCTCCTGCCCAGCGCCCAGCCCGCGGCCCCGGCCGCGCCGCCTGCGCCGAAAACGGCCGCGGTCCTGCCCTGCACCGCAACGCCGTGCGCCTCGAAAGCCTGCAGCAGCGCGCGGGCGTCGGTGTTCAGCCCTTCCAGGCCGGCCCTGCCGAAGCGCACCGCGTTAACGGCGCCCGCCGCGCGCGCCGCGGGGTCGGCCAGGTTCAGCAGGTCCAGCACGGCGCGTTTATGGGGGATGGTAACGTTGAAGCCGCGCCAGCCCTCCGCCTGCGCCGCCTCTATCGCGGCGGCCAGGCCGGAAGCCTCGGTCTCCCGCAGTTCGTAGCTTATATCCGCGCCGGTAAGGCGCGCGAAGATGCCGAAGACCTCCGGCGAGAGGGAGCGGGAAAGGGGGCGGCCGAAAAGGCCGGCTCTCAGCGTTTCTTTTTGCACAGGATGGCGCCGGTGAGTCCGGAAAAAGATTCCACGGTCAGCGTCTGTCTGCCGTCCACCCTGGCGGTCTGCGGTTCGGCGCTGGCCTCTATCAGCAGGCCGTCCGCGCCGGCGCGCGCCGCTTTGAGCGCCATGGCGCAGGCCAGCGCGCGGTCGCGGGTGGAGTGGCTGGGGTCGGCCAGCACCGGCAGGCCGGTCGTTCTTTTCGCCTCTCGCAGCATGGCGAAATCCAGGCCCGGGCTGTCCGAAGAGAAAACGGCGTCGCCGCGCTCGCAGAGCATCAGGTTCTTCGCGCCGTGCTTGAGCAGGTATTCCGCTGACAGCAGCCATTCTTTGAGCGTGGCGCGCATGGCCCGCTTTAGCAGCACCGCGCGGCCGGAGCGCGCGGCCTCCTTCAGCAGCTCGTAGTTGCGCATGTTGCGCGCGCCCATCTGCAGCACGTCGCAGACGGGAGAAAGTTTCGCTATCTGCCGGGTGTCGGTGGCTTCGGTCACCAGCGGCAGGCCGGTGAGCTTTTTCGCTTTGGCTATTATCTTCAGCCCGGCGAAGCCGACGCCCTGGAAGGCGTAAGGGGAAGAGCGGGGCTTGAACAGGGCCGCGCGCAGCGCGTGCGCGCCGGCGGCCTTCAGGGCCAGCGCGGAGGCCAGGTAGGAGGCTTCCTCCTCCACGGCGCAGGGGCCGGCGATAAAAATAAAACCGCGCCGGAAATCCAGCGGCCGGGCAGGGGGTTTCCTGGTCCCGGCGGCGCAGGCCAGCGGGCACAGTTCTTCCCGGACCAGTTTCACCTCGAGCACGCCGGGCATGTTCTCCAGCAGCGGCACCGCGTCCGCCGCCAGCTCCGGGGCGAAGCCGGAAAGCAGCAGCCCGCCGGCGGAGGGCCGGGCTTTCGCGCCGGGCAGCAGGCCGGCCAGCCGCTTGTTCAGCGCGGCTTTCCACTCGCGGGAGACGGAGCCTTCGAAGCGTATCAGCATTTTTGTATTTTTTTCGTCTGGCGGATGACTTCCGTGAAAACAGCCCGCGCGGCCCGGCCGAACTCTGGGCAACCGGCGGCGGCGGCCGCGTTGCCGAGCACGCGTCTTTCCCGGGCGGGGTCCGTGAATTTTTTCTTGAGGCCTTTGCGGGTGATGACGAGCGCCAGCGCGAAACGCCGCGCGAGCAGGCCGGCCACGCGCCTGTCCAGCGCGTCTATCTTTTTGCGTATTCCCGCCAGCGTGGAAGCCTTCATTAATAGAATTCTATTAAAATACGGGAGGGAATAAAACCCGCCCGCCGGCGGGCGGCGGCTCTCCCGTTAGTTCCCCGCGCCCCCGAGCTTTTTCAGGGCCTCCGCGGCCTTGAGGAACCGGCTGTCGGTCTCGAGCGCCTTGCGGTACATTTCAGCGGCGGACCGCTCGTTCTTCCCCAGCTCGAAGGCGCGGCCTTTCCAGTAATAGGCCGGCGCGTAGCCGGCGTCCTTGTCCAGGGCGATGTTGAACTTGTAAAGGGCCGTGCCGTAGTCGCCCTGCGCCAGGTATACGCGCCCGCTGGTAACGTAGCATTCCGGGTTGAAGTCGTCGAACTGTATGGCTTTCCCGATGTAGGTTTCGGCGGCCTTGTAGTCTCCCCGGGCGGAGCGGGCGAGCGCCAGCCCCAGGTAGCCGGACTGGTATTGGGGGTCCAGGCCTATGGAGCGCTGGAAATAGCGCATGGCTTCGTCGGGGTCGCCTTTTTCCAGCGCGGCGTTGCCCAGGCTTACGGCGCGCGCCGGAGTATCTTCGGGCGAATCGGGCAGTATCGTCGGCTTCAGCCCGGAACAGGCGCAAAGCGCGCACAGCGCGGCGGCGGCGCCGGCGCTGGCGGCGAGTTTTAAGAATTTAGAATCGGCGGTCATGGTTTTTTTCTCCTTGCGCCGGCCGGGCCGGCTTCGAGAACCGGGTTCTGTCCGCAGGCAGGTCCAAAGAGCCTGAACGCGGAGAACGGCATAACGCGGGAGATAGGCAAAGGAGAATGCGCCGTGGTCCGCGGTTATGCCGCGGATACCGGAATTCTACACAATTTCAGTGTTCTCCCGGCGGCTTTATTTTGGTTCGCCGGCCTCTCCCGCAGGGCCGGCCGGTAGGCACAGCTCCTTACGGCGCCCGCGCAAGTATTGTAAAATAACTATATGGCCGGAACACTGGAACTTAAGGACGTAGCCAACAAACTCGCGGAGCTGGAGACTTTTTTCTCCGACTCGGCCCGGCTGTTCGGCCTTGAAGCCAAGCGCGCCTCGCTCCGGGAAAAAGAGGCGCTGTCCGGCGCCGACGGCTTCTGGGAGGACACGCAGAAAGCGCAGACGCATCTGAAGGACCTCAACGACCTGAAGAAAAGCGTGGAAATGCTGGACTCCGTGGCCTCCGAGCTGGAGGATTTTAAGGTGCATTTCGAGCTGGCCCGCGACGCCGGGGACGCCTCCGAGCTGCCGCTGATAATGGCGGGCCTGGAAGGCGTGTCTAAAAAGCTGACCGTCCTGGATTTCGAGCTCAAGCTTTCCGGCGAGCTGGACAAGTGCGACGCCATTATAAGCATCCACGCCGGCGCCGGCGGCACCGAGGCCTGCGACTGGGCGCAGATGCTGCTGCGCATGTACACCCGCTGGGCGCAGTCCAAAGGTTTCACTTTTTCCATAACCGACATGCTGCAGGGCGAAGAGGCCGGCGTGCGCGGCGTGACGGCCTTCATAAAAGGCAAGTACGCCTACGGCTACCTCCGCAGCGAGATCGGCGTGCACCGCCTGGTGCGCATCTCGCCTTTCGATTCCAACAAGCGCCGGCACACCTCCTTCGCCTCCATTGACGTGCTGGCCGACATCGACGACGAGATAGAGATAAAGGTGGAGGACAAGGACATCAAGCTCGACACGTTCCGCTCCGGCGGCGCGGGCGGGCAGAACGTCAACAAGGTGGAGACCGCGGTGCGCCTGACGCATATCCCGTCGGGCATAGTGGTGGCCTGCCAGATAGAGCGCAGCCAGCATCAGAACCGCGAGACCGCCATGAAGATGCTCAAGGCCCGGCTCTATGAAGTGGAGATGGACAAGAAGCGCTCCGAGATGGAGCGCCGCTACGACGCCAAGGGCGCCATAGGCTGGGGCCACCAGATCCGCTCCTACGTTTTCATGCCTTACCAGCTGGTAAAAGACCTGCGCACCGGGGCCGAGACCTCGCAGATCCAGGCCGTGATGGACGGCGACCTGGACGCGTTCATGCACTCTTTCCTTACCTGGGCCGCCTCCGGCAGGAAAAAAGTGGTGGCGGACGGGCCGGATGAGGAAGACTGAACTTAAGCCGCGCGCCGCGGGGCCCGGGACCTGGGCCGGCCGGCTGCCGCTGCTGCTCGTGGTCGGCGTTACTTTGCTCGCTTTCCTGCCCGCCCTGCGCGGCGGCTTCGTGACCTGGGACGACGACTGGAATTTCCTTAATAACTTCGACTACCGCGGGCTGGGCCCGGTGCAGCTGCGCTGGATGTTCACCACTTTCCTGGGCGGGCCGTACCAGCCGCTCACCTGGCTGAGCTTCGGCCTGGACTATACGCTGTGGGGCATGGACCCCGCCCGCTATCACCTTACCAGCCTGCTGCTGCACGCCGTCAACGCCGGGCTTTTTTACGCGCTGGCCCTGCGGCTGCTGCGCAGCGCCCTGCCGCGGGACGCGGAAGAAAGCCTGCTTAAGCGGGGCGCGGTGTTCGCGGCGCTGAGCTTCGCGGTGCATCCGCTGCGCGTGGAATCCGTGGCCTGGATCACCGAGCGGCGCGACGTGCTTTCCGGCGCTTTTTACCTGGCGGCCGTGCTTTCTTATCTCCGGGCCTGCGGCAGCGGACCCGCGCCGCGCGCCCGCCTGGGGCCGGCCCTGGCGCTTTACTGCGCGGGCCTGCTGTCCAAAGCCATCGGGGTGGGGTTGGCGTTCGTGCTGCTGGCGCTGGATATCTACCCGCTCAGGCGGCTGCAGCTTTCGCCGAGAACCTGGTTCTCGCCGGAGGCCCGGCCCGTGCTCGCCGAAAAACTGCCTTTCCTCGGGCTGGGCCTGGCGGCCGGGCTCGTCGGGCTTTTCGGCCAGCAGAGCTCGGCCGTGGTGCTGGGGCTGGAACAGTTCGGCCTGGCCCGGCGTACGGCGCAGGCGGCCTACGGCCTGGTGTTTTACGTCTGGAAGACGCTCGTTCCCGCGCGGCTGCTGCCTATCTACGAGGTGCCGGCGTCCTTCGACCCCGCGGCCTGGCCTTTCCTGCTCTGCGGGACGGCGGTGCTGGCCGCGGCCGGCTTGGTCTATAAATTCCGCAGCCGCTGGCCTGGCCTGCTGACCGCCGCCGTGGTTTACCTGGCTTTCCTCGCGCCCGTGCTGGGTTTCGTGAAGATGGGCTCGCATTTCGCCGCCGACCGGTATTCGTACCTGGCCTGCTGCGGCTGGGCTGTGCTGGCCGGCTGGGCGCTGGCGCGGTGGCTGGGCGGCGGCCGCGGCGCGCGGGCCCTGGCGGCCCCGGCAGCGGTACTGCTGATAGCGGTGTTCGCCCGGCTTACCTGGCAGCAGGCGCAGCGCTGGGAAAGTTCGGCCGCGCTCTGGACTTACGTGGTGCCGCTGGCCCCGGAGTCGGCGCTGGCGCTGAATAACCTGGGCGACGTGTATTTCAAGGCTAAACGGTTCACGGAGTCCGAGGCCGCCTATAACAAGGCGCTGGCGCTCAGGCCGGATTACGCGTTCATCTCCTATAACCTGGCCAGCACGCTGGCAGGCCAGAAAAAATGGGAGCAGGCCGAGCGCCAGTACCGGCATACGCTGCGCATCATGCCGGCTTTCCCGGCGGCGCACGGCGGCCTGGGCAACCTGCTCACCGACCTGGGCCGCTACGCCGAGGCTGAGGCCGAGTACCGCGAGGCTATCCGGCTCGAGCCCGCCAACGCCGACTTCCATTACTGGCTGGGCGACGCTTTCCTTTATAAGGAGCGCCTGCCGGAGGCGCAGGCGGAATACGAGCAAGCCCTGCGGCTGAACCCGCGCCGTGCCGCGGCCGCCGCCAACCTGGCGCTGACGCTTTATAAACAGCGGAAACTGGAACAGTCCGAGCATTGGTACCTCGAGGCCATCCGCCTGGCGCCGGGGCTGGCCATCGCGCACGACAATTACGGGAATCTGCTGCAGGACCTTAACCGGTACGCGGAGGCCGCGGCCGAGTACGGCACGGCGCTGGGCCTGGACGCGTCCCGCCCGGAAACCTACAACAATATCGGCGCCGTCCTGCTCAGGCAGGGCAGGGCCGCCGAAGCGGTGCCGTATTTCCGGCGCGCGCTGGAGCTGAAGCCGGACATGGCCATGGCCGGCCGCGGCCTGGCCTCGGCGCTTAAACTTAAAGGAAAGACCCCATGAAGAACATCGACTGGATAAAAGGCGCGGTGATCTACCAGATCTACCCCGACAGCTTCGCGAAGTCGGACGCCGCCGCTACCGGCGGGGTGTTCGAGAAATGGGACGCAGAGGAAACGCAGCACGGCTTCAAGGGCGGGAACCTGAAAGGGGTGGAGGAAAAACTGGACTACCTGCGCGGCCTGGGCGTGAGCGTCCTCTATTTCAACCCGATCTTCACGTCGGCGGCCAACCACCGCTACCATACGCACGATTATTTCACGGTGGACCCCCTGCTGGGGGGGAACGAAGCCTTCGATGCGCTGCTGGCGGCGGCGCACCGGCGCGGAATGAAAGTGCTGCTCGACGGCGTGTTCAACCACGCCAGCCGCGGCTTCTTCCAGTTCAACCATCTGCTGGAGAACGGCAAGGCGTCGCCGTACAGGAACTGGTGGCGCGTGAACGCTTACCCGGTGAACGCGTACAACCAGGCCGGCGAAAAACCCAACTACCACTGCTGGTGGGACCTGCCCGCCCTGCCCAAGTTCAACACTAAAAATCCGGCGGTGCGCAGGTTCATCCTGGACGTGGCCGCTTTCTGGCTTAAGCGCGGCATAGACGGCTGGCGGCTGGACGTGCCCTACGAAATAAACGACGACGCTTTCTGGCGGGAATTCCGGCGGGTATGCAAGAAAATAAACCCGGGCTGTTATATAACCGGCGAGATCTGGGGGGAGGCCCGGCGCTGGCTAAAGGGCGACCAGTTCGACGCGGTGATGAATTACCAGCTCAGCGCCGCCTGCATTTCTTATTTCGGCGGGGAGAAATTGAAGCTTTCCCAGCCTTACGCGGGCCGCAGGCTGGCCCCCATGGACCAGAAAACTTTCGTGAAGACCATCGAGAAACTTCTCGGCCAGTACAAGTGGGAGACCACGCTGGCGCAGATGAACATGCTGTCCAGCCACGATACGGACCGCATGGCGGATACTTACGGCGGGGATAAGCAGCGCGTGAAGCTGGCCGCGGTGTTCAGCTTCCTGTTCCCGGGCGCCGTCAACCTGTATTACGGCGAGGAGCTGGGCCTTCCCGGCACGCTGGACCACGGCACAAGACGCGGCATGCCCTGGAACAATAAAAAGTCATGGGACACGGACCTGCTCGGGCTTTATAAAAAGCTGGCCGCGCTGCGCCGCGATGAGCCGGTGATAAAGACCGGCAGATTCGCTTTCCTGAAAAAACACTGCGACGGCCGGACGCTGGCGTTCCGGCGTTACCTGCCCGGCGGCCGGCAGCTGGTCTGCCTGCTGAACCACAGCGGCGAACAAAAAGAACTTGCGCTCGAAACGGCGCTGTTCGAAAAAAAACCGCGCATAGCGGTGAACGGCGGGGTGAAAATAACCGCGGCCGCCGGCAAACTTATGGCGTCGCTGCCGCCCCGCTCCTTCGCCGTCCTTGCCTGACCCGCGGCCGGCGGGCGCCGGACCTAAGAGTTTGTATAATAAACAGATAAATGGAACCCGAGCGCGAAAGACCAGAGATGCAGCCGATGTCTGCGCCGTCCCCCGGCGAACGCGCCCCCATGCCTGCCGGGCCGGGCAGCGGGCGGCGCCCGGCCGGTGAAAAGAGCGGCAGCCGCATAGGCCTGGCGGCCGCGGCGGCGATACTGACGGCCGGGCTGGCGGCCGCCCTGGTCTTTAAGGGGGACCCGCGCCCGGCGCAGCAGGCCGCGCAGCAGGCCGCGCCGGAGCCGCCGGCGGCGGTGCAGGTCGTAGTTCCGGGGCCACTGTCCAAAGCGCCGCCCGAGCCGGCTTCGTTCGTGCTGCCGGGAAGCCTGCCGGCGGAAACAGTTGCCCCCGCGCCCGACAGTTTCTCCAGCCCGCTGCCCTTTTTCAGTTCCGACGAAGCCGCGGCTGTCCCGAAGGTCTCCGCTCTGCAGCCCCTGCAGCCGGCCGGGGCCCCGGAGCCTGCTCAGCGGACCGCTGCCGCCCGTACCGTGCTGCCGGCCGCCGGCCATCTTACCCCGCGCCTGCAGCCTGCGGCGGGCGGCCAGGCCGGCGTTGCGCGCGGGTTCGCCGGCATTCCGCGCGGGCTTGCCGCGGCGGCGGCCGCCGGGCAGCCGTGCACCGCCTGCGATAAAGGCGCCGTTACGGGCGCCAGGACGCGCGCCACGCTTCAGGGCGGCGAGGGAAAGATGCAGCACGAGATCTCCACGGTATACGCGGGCGTCTGCGAGGGGAAGTTCGTCTACGAATACACTAACCTCACCTCCAATAAAACGATAGGGATGAAAGTGGTCACCAGCGGCGGCGAGACCTGGACCTTCACGCTGCGGCCGGGCGAGAAGACGAGCCTTAAAAGTTCCACCGAGTTCAACAGCGGCACTTTCGAAACCTACAGGCTGAGCGAAGTGATGAACTGATATGAGCGCCGAACCGGAAAAAGAGACCGCCGCCCCGAAGAACGAAACCTCCGCCGCCCCGGCGCCGGCGCCTTTCTTCGGCGGGAAGGCTGAACGGAAAGGTCCCGGTCCGTCGGGCCCGGGCGAGCCTTATACGCCGCTGCCTGACCTCTCCCGCCCCGCCCGCCCGCGCTGGGTTTACGCGCTGGCCGCTATATTGCTGGCGCTGGCCGCGGCGGCCGGAACGCTTTTTATGCGCGAGCGCGCCGCAGCGCCGGCAGCGCAGCCGGCGGCCGCGGAAGCTCCCGCCGCGCCCGGGCCGCAGGCCGGCAACTAAGATGAAAATGAACCCGTTATTCATGCTGATGGTGGTGCTGGGCATAGTTACCGGCATGTATTCCGTCTACGGCATTTTCCCGGTCAGTATGCCGATAATTTTCGTGGGCAGCCTGGCCGGCTTCTTCATACGGCTCAACCAGGTCCTGCAGGAAAGAAAGAAGCAGACCGACGCCGCGGCCGCCATCGACTTCGCGCTGCTGCGCGCCAAACAGTTCACCCCCTACGCCGGCTGGATCAAGGAGAACGTCCGCGGCCATGACCCCGTTACCGACCATGTCGTGAGCCATATCCAGCAGGGGCTCGCCGTGGCCGCGCCGGGCCAGGTGCTGGGGGCTTTCCTGCTGCCCGGGCCCACCGGCACCGGCAAGACCTTCCTGGCCGAGATGGTGGCCAAGGCGCTGTACAAGGACAGCGAGCCGGTGCTGCTGTCCATGAGCCAGTACAAAGCGGCGCAGGACGTGTTCACGCTGATCGGCCCGCCGCCGGGCTACCAGGGCTACGAAATAGGCGGCTCGCTGACGCGCCCGGTGCTGGAGAACCCGTACCGGGTGATAATCCTCGACGAATTCGAGAAGGCGCACCTGGACGTGCAGCACTGCTTTTACGACATCCTGGACAACGCGCAGTGCTATGAAAAAAGTTCCGGCAAGAAGGTGCATTTCGACGCCTGCGTCTTCTTCGCCACCTGCAACAGCGGGGTGGACGCTCTGCGCGCCATCTGGAGCGCCACTTCCGACCCGGCGCTGCGCTGCGGGCGCGCCCGCGAGGCCATGGCCCGCGAGGGCTTCGAGCGGCCGCTGCTGGCCCGCTTCACGGATATCCTGCTGATGGACCAGCTGCCGCCGGTGGAGATAGCCGAGGTGGCCTGCCTGCAGATAGCCAAGCACTGGCGCCAGTACGGCATAGAGGTGGAGTACACTTCCCCCGAGGTGCTGGTGGAGGCCATCAGGCGCAACGTGGAGTTCCAGGACTACGGCGTGCGGCAGCTGGCCGGCCTGATAAGGGAAATAACCACCCCGTCGATAGAGGAAGCCCGCCGGACCGGCGCCACCCGGGTGCGGCTGGAACTGGACCAGAAGACCGGAGAAGTGACGGTGAGCGTATGAACGCCGATCCCAAACAGCTGGTGCTGGAAGACGTCTGGATGCAGGTCTTCGCCCTGCTGCTTATAATTTCCGGCATCTTCTCGCTGCATTATATGCTGCGCCCGGCCCAGGCCCTGCCGCAGGCAGGGCCTGCCGCCGCCGCGCCCGTACAGGCCCGCGGGACGCCGATAGCGGAAGCCCTGCCGGCGCCGGCGCAGGAGGCGGCGGCCGCCGCCGCGCGGGCGCAGGAAGCCCCCGCCGGAAAGCCGGCCGCGCCCGCGGCGCCGGGCCGCTGGGTGGTAAGCGGCGCCGGCGGCCCCGGCGTGAACTGCACTTTGCTGGGCGAAGCGGTCTCCCGCGCGGCCGAGGGCGACACCATAGTGCTGCGCCCCGGCACCTACGAGGTAAGCGTGCTCACCTCCAAGCCGCTGACCATCTCCGGCGGCGGCAGCTCGCCGGAAGAGGTGCAGCTGACCAACTCTTTGAATCCTACGTTCGCCATCGACGGCGGCCGCATGGTGATGGAGAACCTCACCATCGTCAACGCCAGCCAGGTGGACTACTGGGCGCTGTCCGTGACGCGGGCCGCGCTGGTGCTGCGCAACGTCAATATTAAATCCTCGGGCAAGGGCGTGAAGGTGCAGGACGCCGACCTGGAGGCGTCGGACTGCGAGTTCGAGGCCGGCGCCGCGCTGTCCGTGGCCGGCAAATCAAAGGCGAAGCTCACCGGTGTTTCCATGACGGGCAGCGTTCTGGGCGTCAGTGTGCAGGACTCCCTGGCCGACCTGCAGCTGGACGGCTGCCATATCTCCGGCGGCGGCGGCGCCGGCCTCAGGGTTTCGGACGGCGCCTGGGCCCGGGTCAACGGCACCACCATCTCCGGCAACCGCTACGCCGGCATAATGGTAGGTTCCGGCGCGGAGGTCCGCGTGTCCAAGTCGCAGCTGACTGGCAACGGCGAATGCGGCGCTTACATCGAGGAGAACGGCAAGCTGGTGCTGGAAAAAGTCACTTTGACGCGCAACAAATGCGGCGTAGGCTTCGCCGGCGCCGGCAGCCTGGAGGCGCGCGGCAGCAAGTTCGCCGACAATACGCTGGGCGCGGTGGCGGTGAGCCCGCTGGAGGGCGACAAGGCCCTGATAACCGGTTACGGCAATTCCGGGCTGCTGGTGCCCGGCGAAAAGCGCCCGGCCGCGAAAAAGCGCGCCGCCGCGGCGGCCGCGGACGAAGAGGACGCGGGAGCCGGGGAATAAAGGGAATATTATGAGCGACCTTAATAAAATGACGGACTGGGAGAAGCTGCGCGCGCTGGTCAGCGACTCCAAGCTGGAGAGCAAGAGCCGCACCGTCGACGAGAAGCTGCTGCTGGAATTCCTGCAGGCGCGCATCAAGGGCCAGGACGAGATAATCTCCGACGTCGCCCGGGTGATACGGCTGAGCTGGGAGAAGCAGCAGCGCACGCGCCCCATCTGCAGCCTGCTGCTGCTGGGCCCCACCGGCACCGGCAAGACCGAGCTGGCCAAGGTGCTGGCCGAATACCTTTACGGCGACGCGAAGGACATGCTCCGCTTCGACTGCTCCGAACTGAGCAACCCGGACATGGCCAAGAGCCGCCTGACCGGCTCTTCCTCGGGGTACAAGGATTCGGAATCCGGCGGCCAGCTGACGCGCCCGATCATGGCCAACCCGCGCCGGCTGATCCTTTTCGACGAAATAGAGAAGGCGCACCCGCTGGTGTTCGACCTGCTGCTGCAGCTGATGGGCGACGGGCGCCTGACCGAGCAGAGCACCGGCCGCACCGCGGATTTCACGCAGAGCATCGTGGTGCTGACCAGCAACGCCCTGGCCGACGAAGTGGGCAAGGCCACGGAGGGGATGACCGATTACCGCGAGATCCTCAACGCCATCAAGACCCTGCTTTCCGAGTCCGGCGTGTTCCGGGCGGAGATCATGGGCCGCATCGACAAGGTCTACCTGTTCAAGCCGCTCTCCGGGATGATAGTGGCGGAGATCGCGCTGCTCAAGATAGCCGCGCTGGGCAGGGATTACGGAATGACCGTGGAATTCGTGGCGCCGGAGCTGCTGCTGAAGGCGCTGGAGGCGAACCTGAAGGTGAGCCGTTTCGGTATCCGCGAGCTGGAGCGCATACTTTTCGATTTCTTCGCCGAGCAGCTGGTGGCGATGCGCGACAGGAAAGTGAAGGCCGTCTCGTTCCGCCTGGGCGCGGACGGCAAGATAGTCTGCTATCCCGCAGAAAAACCGGAGCAGTCCCAGGCCGGCAACTAAAGCCCGCCCCCGCCGCGCCGCGGGCGGCCGAAAGCTATGCCCAACGAGGACAATAACCCTGAATACGGGGCCCCGCCGCCGGCCGGCGGCAGCCTGACGGAGCCGCGGGGCGCGGAGCCCCGCGCTGCGCCGGGGCTGCGCCTGGCGGTGTGTCTGCTGCTGGGCGCGGCCGCCCTCTGGCTGTTCCGGCCGGCCGGCCTGCTGCCTGGCACTGCGGCCATGCGCGTACCGCCGTCCGGAGAAGGTTCCGTCCCCGGCGGCCAGGTGCCGCCCGGCGCTCCGGAGCGGGCCGCCCCGCTGGCCGCGGGCGGAGTTCAGGCGGAAAGCCTTACCCCGCCCGGAAGCGTTCCGCCGGAGGAGAACTTCGCGCCGCCGGCCGCCGGGCTGCTGGTGCCCCTGCGCCCGTTCGATCCGGGCGCGCTGCTGGAGAAGCCCGCAGAAACTTATCAGCTCTCCGCGCTGGCCAAAGAAACAGCCGAGGACAGGGCGGGCTGCAAAGCCGGCGACATGTTCAAATGCCTGCGGCTGGGGGGGCGGTATTACGCGGGCCACGGCGTAGCGAAGAATGACGAGCGCGCTTTCTCCCTGATCAATAAAGCCTGCGCCGGCGGAGTGGCGGAGGCCTGTACCACGCAGGGCTTCATGCAGACGCTCGGGCACGGCACCGCGCAGGACGTACCCGCCGGCATAGCGCTGTATGAAAAGGCCTGCAGCGCCGGAGACATGTTCGGCTGCTCCCTGCTGGGAAGCGTATACCTGGAAGGCAGGGCCTTGCCGGCCGATCTTCCCCGCGCCGTCGGGCTTTTTCGCAAGGCCTGCGGCGCTAAAGTGGCGGTGGCCTGCTCAGTACTGGGGATGCTTTATTCCGAGGGCCGGGGCGTGCCCCGTGACCCCGCCGAGGCGGAGCGGCTGCTGGGCGCGGCCTGCGAACTGAACGACAAGAACTCCTGCCAGCTGCACGAGCAGCTGGTGAATAACCGCGCTGCCGCAGGGAAAGGGCGCTGACCGGCGCCCGGTTGGCGCCGGGAGTGTCGAAGAGGGGGCTGGTTAGATCGCCGGCCGAAAGCCGTTCACTGCCCGGCAGAGCTCAGGGCCCGGGTCACCTCGCGGTAGGCCCAGAGATAGGTGCCGGAGCTCCAGAGGAAATCCGGCTCCGACTTATAAATGAACGTGCGGACAGGCCGCATCTCGCCTTTTTTTAATTTGTATATTTCGTAAAAAGTCCCGTCCTTGACCGCCTGCGCGGCCACTTTATTCAGGGCCTTAACGGCCAGGTCGGTCCTGCCCGCCCTGACGGCGGCCACGGCGAAAACGTTGCCCTGCCAGGGCCAGACGAAACGGTCGTGGTAGTGCCGCACGCCGGCCAGCCCCATCCAGAAAGGGACCTTGTTGTCCGGATAATCGCCTTCGAGCGCCGGGAAAGGGAGCGGGTCCGCTTTCAGGAAATATTCGAACTTCGCCATTATACTGTCGGTCCTGGCCTTGTCCGCCACGCCGAAGATAACGGCCAGGATATTGCCGTCGGCCGAAAAAGCCTCAGGGGCCTCGTTGCTGTCCCGGTAATAGCCGGTCTTGTCGTTCCAGATCTCTTTGTTTATCGCGGTTTTGGTGGCTTCCGCCAGGCCCCTGCACTCCGCCGCCGCCGAGCTGTCGTTCATGGCCTCGGCGAGGAGGGCCATGGAATCGAAAGCCTTGTAGAGCAGCATATTGGTGTACGCCACTTTCCCGCTCCTGCGCATGACGTCCTTCCAGTCCGCGCTGCCGGGCTGGTCTATCAGTCCCCCGTCCGTCCTGCGGGCCAGCCAGGCCGCGGCCCGGCGGAGGGTGTAATAATTCTTCCGGATGAATTCGATGTCACCGGTGGCTTTATAATACTCGTACGCCTGTATTACGGGGAGAGCTGTGCAGTCCAGCTGCGCCACCTTGAGTTCGTTATCGTACTCGACGGGCGCCAGTTGCTTCAGGTCGGGGGTTTTGAGCCCGAAAACGGAATAGGCCACAAGTTCTATGTTCGTATGGTCGCCCATGCGGCGCGGGAGCTGCCCTTCCCTGCTGGCGCGGTCAAAGAAAGTTTGCAGGGTGTCCTTCATTATCTTCCGCCCGCGCTCGTCGCCTACCAGGCCGTACATGCTGAAGCAGGCGTCACGCGTCCACAAGGTCTTGAAATGGTCGCTCCCTGCCGTTACCACCTCCCTGGGGGCGGACTGCCCCGGCACTTCGACTGAAAAAGTGTCTTTCCTTATGGCGGCGAAGGCGAGTTCCCTGGCTTGAAGGGTGTCCGGGGCTATTTGTTCGGGCTGCTCCGCCGCGGGCGCCGGGACTTCAGATAGCCGGGGGGCGGACGCCGGGGGTACGGCGCCGGGCGCGCCGGCGGCGGGGCCGCCTGCCGGGCCCTGCCCGGCGAACGGAACAGCAGGGCCGACCGGGACCAGTCCTGCGGCGGAGTGCTGGGCAGAGCCGTCGAATACGAGGCTGGCCATGTCCGGATTCTGCATGTAGAGTTCCAGGGCTTCGAGGGTCGGGGAAGAGCCGGCCCCCGCGGCCGGCGCTGAGAGGTGGCAGGCGATAAGGCAGCCCAGCGCGGCGAGGGAAATTCTACGGGTCAATTTATCTGCTGTGATCGGAAAGAGCGCTGCGAAAAAAGGTTGGGCCATGTTAAAAGTTTAGCATCCGGCCCCGGTTATCTCCAGGGGCCTTTGCCCTATGGACAGGAAGACAAAGGGCCTAAAGGGGCACCGTGTTCGGGCGCTAAGGGCTTTTACGTTCCTGCAGATAAAGCAGGCGGCGGATTTTTTTGTATCATATGGCATACGGACCGCTTTTTATAGATGTTCTGGCGACCGAAAGCGCCCTGGAACGATATCCGGGGAACTTGATATAGAGAGGGTAATTATGAAAGTTCTCTTCGCTCTTGCACTGTGTCTTCTGTCCTCCCCGGCGCTGCGGGCGGCTGACCTTTCTCCGGCCGCGGGTGTGCCGGCGGGGCGGGGGGGCGGGCTGGAGATCGTGACCTCATTCCCGCTGTCTTTCCTGGAGGCGATGGGCGAGCTCTGCGCCAAGCCGGTGAAGATAGGGGGGAAGGATTACCTGCTGTCCCTCGGTTTCGACGGCGGCTGGAACGACTATTTTTCGATAAAGCCCGCCGGGACCGCGGACCGCGCCGGCATGTGGCCGGAAAAAAACCTGAAGGACGGGGTGGTATATTCCGATAACGGGTTCGAAGTGCGCATAAAGCAGACGGATGGCGCGATAGCCCTGTCCTGGGACGGCGGTTCCCACCGGACCAGCATGGCTGAACTTTTTGACCTGCTTTACGCGAATTCCCCGAAGATCGTCTTCACCGAACATTTCACTTACGCCGTCTCGCGCGCCATAGACCCGCGCAACGGGTTCGGCAGCACTATCGCGCTGCGCCGCGCCGGGGACGGGCGGCTGTTCTATTCCCAGACCTACGACATGGAAATAGACACCGACCCGAAATGGCTGCTTGATGAAGAAAACATCCTCTACGGCGTTCTCCTCCGCGGCGACGACCTGCGGTTCGTGACGCAGCATTCCGGCAATGGTTACAGGCCCGCCGCGGCGGAGCGGCAGACAGGCCGCTGACCCGCCGCTCCGGGCAAATAACGGACAAGGAATCGGCGGCCGCGTCCCTGACGCGGCCGCCGGCCCTTTTTGGGGCTCGTTGCCGGGCAGCCTTTCCTCTGCGCGCATGCCGCGCCGACAGCGCAGTGACAAGGGAATGTTTTATAATTATGTCAATATATGAATAAAGTGGGAAAAATAAAAAATAATCCGGCCGGAGACTTTTCGGTATTTCCGAAAGCGTACGCCGCGGCGCTGCGGCGCCTGGATACGCCGCGAAAGGTGCAGGAGTTCCTTGACCGCGGGCTTGCCTTCAACGACGAGGAGCCCGGCACCTGCCTGTCCCCTTTAGAGGTGCTGCGGCTGCGCAAAGCGCATTGCCTGGAGGGCGCGATGCTGGCCGCGGCGGCTTTCCGTTTCCACGGCCGGCGCTCCCTGCTGCTGGACCTGCGGGCCAACAGCCGCGACGATGATCATGTAATAGCGCCCTTCCTGGAGAACGGGCGCTGGGGCGCGGTGGCCAAATCGCATTTCTGCGGCCTGCGCTACCGCGAGCCGGTCTACCGCACTTACGCCGAACTGGCGCGCAGCTACTTCGAGTTCTATTACAACGGCCGCGGCGAAAAGACGCTGCGCCAATATTCAGTTCCGCTGGATACCGCCGCGCTCAGGCCGGACTGGCTGTATTCCCTGAAGAACGTTTTTTTCGTCAGCCGGCGCCTGGACGCGGTCAGGCATTACAGGATACTCGGGAAATATCCGGAAAAGGAACTGGCCCGGGCCGACGCGCTGCTTTACGAGGCCGAGGTCCTGGGCGCCGGCAAGGTGCCGCTTACCCGGCGCCATCCGCCGCTGTATTCAAGTTTTAAAACTGCGCGGCGCGGGCGCGAAATGGTTTAATATGCAGATGGATTTCGTGGAAACGCATTCGCATCTTAACGACGACGCTTTCAAGGCGGACAGGGCCGCCGTTGTCGAGAAGACCTTTAAGTCCGGGGTGGGGAAAGTGGTGGAGATAGCCTGCGCGCCCGGCGAGTGGGCGCAGGGGGAGCAGCTGGCCGCTGCCTATCCCGGGAAGATCACCTGCGCTTTCGGCGCTCATCCCGAATACACCAGAACGCTGCCGCCGGACCTGCTGTGCGAGCTGGAGCTCTACATGGCCAAGCCCTGCGCCGTGGCGCTGGGCGAGGTGGGCGTGGATTACTGGTGGGACGCGGGCACCAAAGAGGAACAGCTGGCTTTGCTGGAAACCCAGCTGCCGCTGTGCGCCAGATTCTCGAAGCCGGCCGTCTTTCACGCGCGCAACGGCCGTCAGCCCGGGCAGAACGCCTACGCCGACCTGCTGGAGGCCCTTAAACGCAACTGGAGCTACCGGCCAGCCCGGAAATTCCGCGGCGTGCTGCATTGCTTTTCGGGCGGCTGGGCCGACGCCCGGGCGGGCTTGGACCTGGGGCTGCTGCTGGGGGTGAACGGCACCTTCACGTATAAGAAGAATGACGACCTGCGGCTCACCGTAAAAAAAGCCGGGCTGGAGAACATCGTGCTGGAAACGGACTGCCCGTACCTGCCGCCGCAGAGCGCCCGCGGCCAGCGCAACGACCCTTCGTTCATCCCGGAAATAGCCGCCATGGTGGCCGCCCACCTCGGCGTCAGCACAGGGCAGACTGCGGAAAGGACCACCGCCAACGCTTTCGAGCTTTTCGGCGAATTTTAGGAACCATCACAGGATAAAATATGGCCTCGAACGATGAAATAAAAAAACTGCTGGCCGAGCGGATCCCCGTCTTTGACGGCGCCATGGGCACTTACCTGCAGGGCTTCGGCCTGAAAGACGCCGACTACGCCGGCCACGAAGGCCTTAACGAGATGCTCTCACTGTCCAGGCCCGACGTGGTGACCAAAGTGCACGAGGACTACCTGACCGCCGGCGCCGACTTCATAGAGACCAATACTTTCGGCGCCAACGCGGCCGTGCTGGCCGAATACGGCCTGGCCGCGCGCGTGCGCGAGTTCAACCTGGCCTCCGCGCGGCTGGCCAAGGCCGCGGCGCAGAAATTCTCCACCGGCGGCCGGCTCCGCTACGTGGCCGCCTCGGTAGGTCCTACCAATAAAGCCCTGTTCGTTACCGGCGGCCTCAGCTTCGACGAGCTGCGCGACATCTACCTCGAACAGCTGTCCGCCCTTATGGACGGCGGCGTGGACCTGCTGCTGCTGGAGACCGCGCACGACGTTCTTAACCTCAAGGCCGGGCTGGCCGCCGTAAGGCTGGCTTTTAAGAAGGCCGGCAGGGAGCTCCCCGTAATAGTGTCGGCCACCATGGACGCGCGCAATAAACTGCTGTCCGGCCACGACACCGAGGCCTTCTACGCCGCCGTGGAACATTTCCCGCTGGCCGCCATAGGCTTCAACTGTTCCACCGGCCCCGAGGGCCTGGGCCTGCGCCTCGAACGCCTGTCCGCCCGCGCGCAGTACCCGGTGTTCGCCATGCCCAACGCCGGCCTGCCCGACGAGAACGGCCGCTACCTGCAGAGCCCCGAACTGTTCTCTAAAGTGATGGCCGGGTACGCGCGCAAAGGGCTGCTCAACGCGGCCGGCGGCTGCTGCGGCACCAGCCCCGCCCATATAAAAGCCCTGGCCGAAAGCATGAAAGGTCTGAAGCCGCGCGCCCCGCGCGCCGCTGCGCCCTGGGTGGTGTCCGGCGTGGAAGCGCTTTTCTACGACGAGATAGAGCCGCCGGCGATGGCCGGCGAGCGCAATAATTCCATCGGCTCCAAGAAATTCCGCGACATGGTGGCCGTCAACGATTGGGACGGGGCTCTGCTGCTGGCGAAAGCGCAGGCAGCCGCCGGCGCGCATATCCTGGACGTCTGTCTGGCCAACCCCGAGCGCGACGAACTGGCCGACGTCAAAACTTTCATGCCGAAGCTCGCGCGGGCGGTGCGCCTGCCGGTGATGACCGACACCACCGACCTGGCCGTGATGGAAGAGGTGCTCAAGACGGTGCCGGGCAAGGCTCTGCTGAACTCCGTCAACTTCGAGTTCGGCCCGGACAAGCCGCGCGCCGCCGCGGAGCTGGTGAAGACCTACGGCGCCAAGCTGGTGTTCGGCTGCATAGACGAGGACAAGGCGCACGGCCTGCCGCTGGACGCGGAGCGCAAGGTGGCCATAGCCCGCCGGGCCTACGCTTTCCTTACCGGCGAGTGCGGCCTGAAAGCCGGGGATATAATTTTCGACACGCTGGTGTTCCCGGTGGCCGTGGGCGGCGAGCATACGAAGACCGCGCATGAGACGATAAAGGCCATAGCGGAGATAAAGAAAGAATTCCCCGGCGTCAAGACCGTGCTGGGCGTCAGCAACGTTTCCTTCGGCCTGCCGCCCGCTTCGCGCGAAGTGCTCAATTCCGTTTTCCTGCACCACGCGGTGAAGGCGGGGCTGGACGTGGCCATAGTCAATATAGAGAAGCTCAAGCGCTACGTCTCCATAACCTCCGAAGAGCGCGAACTGGCCGAAGACCTGATCTTCGCCCGCAAGCCGGACGCCGCGCAGGCTTTCGCCGCGCGCTACCGCGACGCGAAGAAGGCCGCCGCCGCGCCGGCCGCCGCCGACGCTCCGCCTGAGGAAAAGCTGAAAGCCGCCGTGCTCAACGGTACCCGGGCCGGCATAGAAGAGGCCGTGGCCGCGCTGCTGCTGAAAAGTTCTCCGCTGGAGATCGTCAACGGCCCGGTAATGCAGGCTATGGCCGAGGTGGGCAGGCAGTTCTCCGCCGGCGACCTGATAGTGACCGAAGTGCTGCAGAGCGCCGAGGCCGCCCGGGCCGCCGTGAAAGCGCTGGAGCCGGCCCTGAAAGCCCAGAAAGCCCCCAGGCGCGGGCGCCTGCTCCTGGCCACCGTGAAAGGCGACGTGCACGACATAGGCAAGAACCTGGTCAATATCATTTTCGAAAGCAACGGTTTCGAGGTGGAGGACCTGGGCGTGAAGGTGCCGCCGGAGGACATAGCCGCCGCGGCCGCGAAGTCGAAGCCCGACTTCATCGGCCTGTCCGGCCTGCTGGTGCGGTCCTGCGAGCAGATGACCATTACCGCGCGCGAGCTGGCCCGGGCCGGCGTGAAGGCGCCGCTGCTGGTGGGCGGCGCGGCGCTGACAGAAAAATTCACGGTCTGCAACATAGCGCCTAATTATTCAGGCCCGGTGTTCTATGCCGCGGACGCCATGGAAGGGCTGAATTACGCGCTGAACTTCAGGGCGGGCAATCCTCTCGCTGAGGACGGGGAGGCGGAGCTGGTGGAGGAGGTGGACCTGAAGCCGGCGTGCGTCCCCGTCAGCCCGGACGCGGCCGGCGAACAGCCCCTGGCCGCGTATTACCCGGAAAAGCTTCCCGCGCCGCCGGACCTGGAGCGGCATCTGATCGCGGACCAGCCGCTGGAGGAGCTGTTCGACAATATCGACGAGAACCTGTTCACGCTGCGGTTCCTGAAGGTGAACAAAGCGCAGCCCAAGAAAGCCGAAGAGGCGCTGAAGCTGCTGGCCGACGTGCGGAAAGAAATAATAAAAGAGCGCATAATAAAAGCCCGCGGCGTCTACCGGTTCTTCCCGGTGAACAGCTCGGGCAACAGCCTGCTCGTTTATGGTCCCGGCGGGGCGCAGGCCGCCGCTTTCGCTTTCCCCCGCAGGGCGGAAGGAACGCGGCTGTGCCTGGCCGATTTCTCCGCGCCGGCCGCCGGCGGCAAAAAAGACAGCGCCGCGCTGTTCGCGGTCACCTGCGGCGAGGGCATCCTGGCGTTCGCGGAGCGCGAGCGCAAGGCCGGGAATTATCTGAGGTCCTACCTGGTGGAGGCGCTGGCCCTTACGCTGGCCGAGGCTTTCGCGGAGGTGCTGCATTACCGCATACGGAAAGAGTGGGGCATAGCCGAGGCGAAGCCCGCGCGGCCGCTGCTGCGCGGCAAATACCTGGGGAAGCGCTATTCTTTCGGCTACGCCGCCTGCCCTGACCTGGCCAACCAGAAGGTCCTGTTCGACCTGCTGAAGCCCGAGGCCGACGCCGGCCTGCGCCTGACGGACGGCTTCATGATGGAGCCGGAAGCCTCCGTCTCCGCCATAGTCTTCCACAACCCCAAAGCCGTGCATTTCAGCGCGGCCTGAGAGGCAGGGCGGTCGGCCGGCAGGCTTCCCTCCCAAAAAAAGCCCCCGTCAAAGGACGGGGGCTTTTATTTGTGCGGCCGTACCTGTTCAGGCGCAGCAGGACCCGCCGCCGCACGCGCAGGACACGGCAGGAGCTTTTGTAAGCGTGTCTATGATCCCGTTCAGCGTCGGGCTGGGGCGCATGGCTTTCGAGGTCTTTTCAGCGTCCGGGTGGTAATAGCCGCCCATATCCACCGGCTTGCCCTGGGCCGCCAGCAGCTCGCCGTTGATCTTCGCCTCGTTCTCCTGCAGCTGTTTCGCCGCCGCGGCGAACTTCGCCCGCAGGCCGGTGTCCTTAGCCTGCGCGGCCAGGGCCTGCGCCCAGTACAGGGCCAGGTAAAAGTGGCTGCCGCGGTTGTCTATCTCGCCCACTTTGCGGGCTGGGGACTTGTTGTTGTCGAGGAACTTGGCGATGGCCTGGTCGAGCGTGTCGGCCAGGATCAGGGCTTTGCCGTTCTTGAAGACGTTGCCCAGGTGTTCGAGCGACGCCGCCAGCGCGGAGAACTCGCCGAGGGAATCCCAGCGCAGGTAGCCTTCGGCCTGGAACTGCTGCACGTGCTTCGGGGCCGAGCCGCCTGCGCCGGTCTCGAACAGGCCGCCGCCGGCCAGCAGCGGGACCACGGAGAGCATCTTGGCGCTGGTGCCCAGCTCCAGTATCGGGAAAAGGTCGGTGAGATAGTCGCGCAGTACGTTGCCCGTGACGGAGATGGTCTCCAGCCCTTTGCGTATCCTTTCTGTGGAGTAGCGCATGGCCTCTACCGGCGGCAGTATCTTTATCTCCAGGCCTTTGGTGTCGTAATGCTTCATGTACTTCTCCACCTTGGCTATCACCTGCGCGTCGTGGGCGCGGTTCTTGTCCAGCCAGAACACGGCGTGGGCGCCGGTGGCCTTCGCGCGGTTCACCGCCAGCTTCACCCAGTCCTGCACCGGGATGTCCTTCACCCGGGACATGCGCCAGATGTCGCCCTGTTCCACCTTGTGCTCCATCAGTACTTTGCCGTGGGCGTCCGTCACTCGCACCGTGCCGTCGGCCGGTATTTCGAAAGTGGTGGGGTGGGAGCCGTATTCCTCGGCCTTCTGCGCCATCAGGCCCACGTTGGGCACGGAGCCCATGGTAGCGGGGTCGAAGGCGCCGTGCTTGCGGCAGTCCTCGATTATCTCGCGGTACATGGTGGCGTAGCAGCGGTCGGGGATCAGGGCCTTGGTCTCAACCAGCTTGCCGGCCGCGTTCCACATCTTGCCGCCGTCGCGGACCACCACCGGCATGGAGGCGTCCACGATGATGTCGCTGGACACGTGCAGGTTGGTGATGCCCTTGGCGGAGTCCACCATGGCCAGCGCGGGGCGCGCGGCGTATTCCGCTTTAATGTCGGCTTCTATCTCGGCCTGTTTGTCGGCCGGCAGTCCATGCAGCTTCTTGTAAAGATCGCCCAGGCCCATATTGGGGTTGACGCCCAGCGCCTTGAACGTTTCGGCGTGCTTTTTGAAAACGTCCTTGAAGAACACGGAGACGGCGTGCCCGAACAGGATGGGGTCGGACACCTTCATCATCGTGGCTTTCAAATGAACCGAGAGCAGCAGCCCGGCTTTCTTCGCCTCCTCTATCTGCTCGGCGTAGAACCGGCGCAGCGCTTTCCTGCTCATGAACGTGCCGTCCACTATCTCGCCCCTGGAGGCTTTAAGCCCCTTTTTCAGCGCGACCGCCTTGCCGTCGGCGCCGGTGAACTCTATCTTCAGCTCGCCGCCTTCCTCCAGGCAGAGCGACTTTTCGTTGCCGTAGAAGTCGCCTTCGGTCATATGGGCCACGTGCGCTTTGCAGTCGGGGCTCCAGGCGGCCAGCTTATGCGGGTTCTTTTTTGCGAAGTGCTTCACCGATGCCGGCGCGCGGCGGTCGGAGTTGCCTTCGCGCAGCACCGGGTTGACGGCGCTGCCGAGCACTTTGCCGTAGCGCTCTTTTATTTCTTTTTCGGCCTCGGTCTTCGGGGCCTCCGGGTAATTGGGGATCTCATAGCCCTGGGACTGCAGTTCTTTGATAGCGGCCTTGAGCTGGGGGACGGAAGCGCTGATGTTGGGGAGCTTGATTATATTGGCTTCCGGGGTCAGCGTCAG
>SESF01031900.1_pt1 | contig 26244 bp, 12 predicted proteins | sample 3171521 | NCBI WGS metagenome assembly SESF01 (sample SAMN10866945, study PRJNA518727) | freshwater metagenome | biome: subpolar coniferous forest; feature: holomictic lake; material: water; isolation source: holomictic Lake 227, 6 m and 8 m depth | place: Canada: near Kenora, Ontario | collected...
ATTGCGCAGGTAGCAGCTGGCGGTCCAGCCGGCAACCACAAAAAAGAGCAGGGCGTAGACCCGCCAGGCTTGGGCTGCCCAGAGCCGCGCCTTGCGCTGGGTGTCGCCTCCTGTCTTGACTGCCAGATAGAGCGCGCCATGCAGGGCGAACATCGAGAAACCGACCAGCCCGACCACCAGGGAGTAGGGGTTGAGCAGGGCGAAGAACCCGCCCGTGTAATCGCCCTTTGCGTCAAGCTGCAAGCCCCGCAGGAGATTGCCCACGGCCACGGCGTAGAGCAACGTAGGCAACATGCTGCCGAGAGAGAATGCCACGTCCCAGGCAGCCACCCAACGGGGGTTCTCGTCCTTGTTGCGATATTCGATGGAGACCGCACGGAAGATCAGGCCCAGCAAGACCAGCATGAGCGGCAGATAGAAGCCGCTGAAGACCGTTGCGTAGACTGGCGGGAACGCGGCGAAGAGTGCCCCGCCGCCGGTGAGCAGCCAGACCTCGTTGCCGTCCCAGAAGGGTTCGATTGACCGGATGAACGAGCTCCGTTCGTCGCCCTTTTTTGCGAAGAGATGCCAGCAGCCGACCCCGAGGTCAAAACCGTCGAGGATGGCATAGCCGATGATCAGGATTCCGATGAGGAGCAACCAGATGACTTGCAGCGTAATCATGAGCGCACCTCCTCTTCAAGCGGTTGGGGGCCTTTATCAAACTGTCGTCCGAGCAGGTAGAGCCAGACACCGAACAGCAGCGTGTAGATCAGGGAGAAGAGGATGATCGAGGCCAGAATCTGCCCGGCGGGAACCGCGCCCGATACAGCGTCCTTTGTTCGCATCAGGTTGTAGACGACCCACGGCTGGCGTCCGACCTCCGCCGCGATCCACCCGAGTTCGTTGGCGAGAAAAGGAAGGGGAAGCGTCAGGGCTGCGGACGTCAGAAAAAGTCGGTTTTGCGTTATAGTACCGCGCCACCACAGGAACAGGCCCGCCATCGCCAGCAGCGCGAACCAGCCGCCAAGGTAAACCATGGAATGAAAGCTGAAAAAGGTTGTGAGCAGCGGGGGACGGTCTGCTTTTGGAAAGTCTTTCAGGCCTTGGACTTTGGTGTCTTTTGACATCCCGACCATGAGGCTGAGTGCATTCGGAACACTGACCGCCCAATCGGTCGTTTCCGTTTCGGCGTTGGGGAAGCCGAAGAGCAACAAGGGCGCACCGGTCCGGGTCTCCCAGAGCCCTTCGAAGGCAGCCAGTTTGGCAGGTTGCGTTTGAGCGACCTGTACTGCGTGCAGATGGCCCATGCCCATCACCAGCATGATGGACAGGAAGAACGGGATCAGCGCGCTTTTGAGCGAGCGTTCGGCAAATGCTACGTGTCGCTTTTTCAGCAGCATGAGGGCGGACACGCCGACCACGAAGAAGGTGCCCACTACTAGCGCCCCGGCGATGACATGGAAATAACGCGGCAGGGTTGAGGGGTTAAAGACCGCCTCCCAGAAGCTCGTCAGTTCGGCTCGCCCGTTCACGAGATGATACCCGGCGGGTGTTTGTTGCCACGAGTTGGCAACCACGATCCAGAAGGCGGAGAGAGTTGCACCTACAGCCACCAACAGGCTGGAAAGCCAATAGACCTTTTGGGAGACGCGATTCTCGCCATAGATCAGAATAGCGAGGAAGCTGGACTCTAGAAAGAAGGCGAACACGCCCTCGGCAGCCAATGGCGCACCGAAGATGTCGCCCACGAAGCGCGAGTAGGCTGCCCAATTGGTGCCGAACTGGAACTCCATGGTGATGCCTGTAGCAACGCCGACGGCAAAGGTGATGGCGAACATGCGCATCCAGAAGCGGGAGAGTTGCCGAAAGATAAGGTCGCCGGTTCTCAGGAAGCGCGTCTGATAGAAGAACAGCATCCACCCCAGCCCGATCGTGAGCGGTGGGAAAATGTAATGAAAGCCCACGGTCAGGGCAAATTGAAGTCGGGCCAGCAATACAGCATCCATATACACACCTCCATCTTACCTAAAACTTCAGCGTTAAGAGTTAGGCGTTGAGTGTTAAGCGTTTTAAACTTTTAACGCTCAACGTTTAACTTTTAACTCTTAATTTGAGAAATTACTCCTTCGTTTATTCCCGGAGATTAACTGCCAACTGGTACTGCCGACTGCCACCCTGTCCGCCGTAGGCATCGCGAAGGCGGATGTGCCGCTCCGAGCGGCGGACTTTAAGCGAGCTGGCCGAGAAAATGGGTGTCGTTTTCGTAGAGCCAGCGGATGTCAGGGATACCATACTTGATCATGGCGATACGCTCGACACCGAAGCCGAAGGCATAGCCAAAAACCTTTTCAGGATCGTATCCGACAAATTGAAAGACGCGCGGGTCAACCATGCCTGCACCGGCGATCTCGATCCAGCCACTCATCTTACAGACTTTGCATCCCTTGCCTGCGCAGACATGGCAGGAAAAGTCCACTTCCACGCTTGGTTCAGTGAAAGGGAAAAAGTGAGGACGGAAACGCACGCCCGCTTTGGATCCCATCATTTCGCTGGCATAATACGCGAGCGTCGACTTCAGGTCCGCGAGGGAGACGGGTTTGGTGTCCACATACAGTCCTTCAATCTGATGGAAGTTCGCACTGTGGGTTGCATCTGTGGTGTCGCGACGATAGGTGCGGCCAGGGGTGATGATGCGCACGGGTGGCTGATGCTGCGTCATCATGCGGATTTGCACTGGCGACGTCTGGGTACGGAGTAAGAGATTATCAGTCATCCAAAAAGTATCTGAAGGATCCATGGACGGATGGTGAGCAGGGGTGTTGAGCGCGGTGAAGTTGTTAAAACGGTTTTCGATATCTGGTCCGTCTGCAACGGTGAAGCCGAGACGCGCGAAAATAGCGGCGGTTTCCTCGATCACGCGGGAAACAGGATGCTTCGCCCCAGGTGCGAACCAACGTCCAGGCTGCGTGTGGTCAAAGGCAGGTCCTTTTGTTTCCTCAGGCGCCACGGAAAGCTGCTTTTCATTCAAGGCGGCTTCGAGCGCGGCGCGCCAGGCTTGTACGCGTTTTCCAAATTCAGGGCGTTCTTCGGCTGGAACATCCTTCATCTGCTTGATGAGGGCGGGCACAATACCATTACGACCGACATATTTCACGCGGATTTGCTCGAGGGTGTCAGCATCGGTTGCTGCGGTGACTTCAGTCAAAGATTCAACATGGTGGAGATCAAGCTCTACAAGTGTCATAAGGGTTCACTTTCTTTCAAAAAGGAAAGGAACACTATACCTGAATCGCTTTTCAGAATCAATTTTCATTTCAAAGTGTTGTTCTTTTTAGATGCACTGCACTGTCCCAAAAAAAACTTTTTTGCTGTTTGCAAGAAAGAGAGTGTTATGTTATTCTGATGGTCTATTTATGTGGCACTGAAAAAACGAGGTGGGGTAGATTAAAATTCATGAGAAGACTTGATTTGACTGGAGAATGGACTGTCCGGCGGGAAAGTTCTAAGAAGATTTATAAAGCAATTGTCCCTGGATGTGTTCATGCTGATTTATTGACGATCCACGAGATTGAGGATCCTTTTGTCGGGCGGAACCTCCAAAATATGGCTTGGGTTGCCGAAAACGCTTGGACGTATGAGAACCAGTTTACGTGCGATGATCTTTCAGCTTATTCACATGTTGTGCTTGCCTTCGAAGGACTAGACGGTGTTGCGACTGTTTCGTTGAACAGTGTCAAACTGGGGAAGGCTGGAGCAGGATCTCATCTGGCTGAGTTTGATGTCCAAAAACATGTCAAGGTTGGCAAAAATATTTTATCCGTCTCGTTTGAGGCAGCGGTCAAGAAGACGAAAGGGGATGTAGTACTTCTGCAAGGCGCACCTAGTTTGCCCACTATCGGCATAGCTGGGGATGTTTCCATTTTGTCATTCAATGGGGTACGTATCACCGATGTGATGATTCAGCAGGATTTTGCCGAGGTACCGATTGTAGGACTGGACGTGACAGTCTGCACGGAGCGCTTTGATGCCGAGCGTCACATGGAAGTATCGGTCCGCATTTGTTACAAAGGGAACACGCTCCATGAGGCTCGCGACATTTTGAAGAAGGATCGGCAGTCCTTGCGCTTGAATCTCAAGAATGCGCAGTATTGGTGGCCGGCTGGCATGGGCGAACAACCCTTGTACGAGGTGGTCATCGACATCTATGCTGAACGGTCCTGTCTAGATCATGTGTCGAAGCGTGTTGGCATCCGTGATATTCAGCTCAAGAAGTCGAAAGATGGACAGCCATTTTTGGTTGCGAATGGACATCCGACTTTTATGAAGGGGACGACATGGATCTCTCCCGATCTCTATCCGGCGCGTTTATCGCGTGTGGAATATGCGCGTCTGGTTAAGGCAACGGTCGTGGCAAGCATGAATATGATCCGTGTTCGCGATATAGAAACGTACGAGTGTAATGCCTTTTATGATTTGTGTGATGAATATGGCGTGATGGTCTGGCATGATACGATTGAGCAGGATCTTGTGCCAAACATTTGCCGCCTGAGGCATCATGCCTGCTTGGCCATCTGGGGATGTGATGATGCAGGCGTCATCAAGAAAATCAAGGCAGAGGATGCAGGTCGCGCAATCCTGCCTAAAGAGCTGTTTGTCAGGAAGGACTTTACACCTGTGGCATCTTTGCCGGAGCAGCGCATTATTGCAACGTATCTTCCAGAGGAAGAGCGGAATCTTTCCCATCCGACTTGCATTTATCATGCGGAAAATCCAGCGTGTGTTGCCGATATGGCAGCCCGCTTCACTCAGCACTTTCTCTTTCCGTCGAATTTCGACAACTTGGTCTGGCTGAGTCAGATTCAGCAGGGTGTTCTGCTGAAACGCGAATGGGAGCGCGTACGGTGTACGCAACCGGATACCCGAGCGTTCATCCATTGGCACTTGAACGACCCTTGGCCTCAATGTAGCGCAGCGACCGTCGACTATGAAGGTCGGTGGAAAGCGGCACATTATATATTGCGTAAAGCCATGGCATCCCTGTGGCCGACTGGGAGCTATTCCTCCAAAACGAAAAAGGTTGAACTTTTTGCCTTTAATGACACGCCCAAACTCTTCAAGGGCGAACTCGTCTGGCGCTTGGTACGTACACAAGGCGAGGCTGTTGCGGACGGCGCTAAGAAGGTGGCGCTTGCGCCAGCTTCGCGTGAAGGCGTGAGTATGGTCAGCGTGGCGGATGCGGTTGAAAAGTTTGGTGTTGCAGACCTCTTCCTGTGGCTCAATCTGAATGACGAGCAAGGGAATACGGTCTCCTCAAACGTGGTCTATTTCTGTGAGCCGCGTGAATGGGCGTTGCCGCATCCTCGGATGCGTGCGGACATCCGCATTTGGGATGACAACAGTTATGCCGTCACTTTGACCAGTCCGTTCACGGTCATGTGGGTCTGGCTTTCGCTTGACGGCATGGACGCACGTTATGATGACAATTATTTTTGTCTCGAACCTGGAAAGCCTACGCGCATTCGCGTGACACCCTCACGCCGGATCAAGACGGATCAGTTCCAACAGCTCATCCGCATCGGTTCCTTGCGTGACACGTGGCAAGAAAAGCGCACGCTCATGCAGATGGTCGTGTCCCCTAAGAAGCCCGCCGATAAGGAGTAATCCTTATTTTGCGCGATTTGAAAAGGGATTTTTGAAGCGTGCACTGGATTGAAGTTCGGCTTCGATCTCCATGAGGCGGTTATATTTGCAGGTCCGTTCGCTTCTGCAGGTCGAGCCTGTCTTGATCTGGCCAGCTCCGGTGGCGACAGCGAGGTCGGCGATAAAGGTGTCTTCGGTCTCGCCCGAGCGATGGGAGATGATGGCGTTCCATCCGGCATCTTGGCATAGATGTATCGCTTCAAGCGTTTCCGTCACTGTGCCAATTTGATTCAGTTTAATCAGCACGGCATTGGAGGCGTGTTCGCGGATACCCCTTTCTATGAAGCGTGTGTTGGTGACATAGAGATCGTCTCCTACAATTTGCACGGTCTTGCCGAGCTTAGTGGTCAAGGCTCGGAATCCATCCCAGTCATCTTCGGCAAGTCCGTCTTCAATCGAGACAATGGGAAAACGTGTGCTCCAGTTACTGTAGAGATCAATCATCTCCTGTGTTGTTTTGATTCCGCTATCCGATTTTGTAAGTGCGTAATTTTTCCCTTCCGCGAAGGAACTTGCTGCGGGATCGAGTGCAATACCGACATCGCGTCCAGGGTTGTATCCTGTGGCAGTTATCGCCGCGACGATGAGTTCGCATGCCTCGTCGTTCGAATGAAGGTCAGGGGCAAAGCCTCCTTCATCGCCGACACCTGTGGCATACCCTTTTTTAGAGAGCAACTGATTGAGGGCGTGAAAAATTTCTGCGCCACAGCGAACAGCCTCACGCAGCGAAGGCGCGCCTACAGGGACCACCATAAACTCTTGAAAATCAACACGTGTCTGAGCATGCTTGCCGCCGTTCAAAATATTCATCATCGGCATGGGCAAGAGGTTCACGCTATCCTTCCCAAGCCATTCGTAAAGAGGTACCCCTACGGATTGTGATGCGGCGCGGGCAACGGCCATGGATACGCCGAGCATGGCGTTCGCGCCGAGTGCTGATTTATTTGGCGTGGCATCTCGCGCAATCATCGCAAGGTCGATTTCCTCTTGGCGAGAAGCCGAGCGTCCTTTGAGCAAGGGAGCTAAAAACTCATTCACATGACCAACGGCTTTGAGGACGCCTTTGCCCAGATAACGAGCCCTGTCGCCATCGCGCAATTCAACAGCTTCATGTGCTCCAGTTGATGCGCCAGATGGCACAGAGGCTGAAGCCCGTGTTCCGTCAGCAAGCGTGACATGGACTCGAATGGTCGGATTTCCACGCGAATCAAGAATTTCCATGGCCTGAATCGTATCGATAGTGTCGTTCATGGGAAGGGCCCTCCTGTGAGAGAACGGAACAATGGAATATTGGAATGGTGGAATGAGGAACGCTTTGCTGGGCGAATAGGCGTCCCCGCCTGTTCACTGGCGGCCAAAAAAGCCGCCAGCCATATATCCCGGGTTTCGCTGTACAGGCGGGGACGCCTATTCGCCCAGGATTATGTCTTCCCTCATTCCAGTCCGGCTACACCAGCTTCAACGCGGCATTGTAATTCGGTTCCTGGGCGATCTCAGGGACCAGTTCCGTATACGTCACCTTGTTTGATGCGTCGATCACAATCACGGCGCGGGCCGTCAGTCCAGCGAGCGGTCCTTCGGCAATCTGTACGCCATAGTCTTTGCCGAATGTTGGGGTACGGAACGTAGAGAGGGTCACAATATTTTTTAGCGCGTTCGATTCGCAGAAGCGTCCCTGTGCAAACGGCAGATCCGCCGAGATATTCAGAAGCACAACGTTCTGACGGGTGCCGACAGCTTCGTTGAACTTGCGTGCAGATATCGCACATACTGGCGTATCAAGGCTGGGGACGATGTTCAAGATTTTGGTCTTCCCCTTGAAATCGGCCAGTTGCTTGTCTGACAGATCTCCGGTTGTCAGCTTGAAATCAGGTGCCTGTTTCCCAACAATTGGAAAACTGCCAGCGAGTTGAATAGGGGTTCCTTTAAATGTGATGGTACTCATAATGTGCCTCCTAGATAAGATTCGTTGAACATGTTTATGAAATAACGATATAAATAGGATACTCCTCCTTGATAGTAACAAGCAAGAAGGAAGAGGGGTAAAAGTGAGGACAACTTTACAGAGACAAAAGCACTTGGGGAAAACCAAATGATTTGATAGAATTCTAAGAAAGGTCATTTTATGAATGAACAGAATGTTTTGGCAAGGAAGAGTACGGTTGTCATCTTTGGCGCATCTGGCGACTTAACCCAGCGCAAATTGATCCCGGCACTTTTTAATAATTTTAAAAAGAATCGCCTCCCTCCGGGTATTCGTATTGTGGGCGTTGCACGCAGGGACTGGAGCGATGATCAGTTCCGTGACCGTCTGCGTGAGGGTGTCAAGGAGTATGGGGGTATTGCATTTGATGAAGGGGCTTGGAACGCTTTTGAGGAGAGCATCAGTTATTTTCGTGGAAATTTGGAAGTCGCCTCAGATTACGGACTCCTCAAGACGTATCTCGCTGGTATCGAAAAGGGGCCTGCGGATCGCGTGTATTATCTGGCCACAGCGCCTCATTTTTATGGTCCGGCCTGCGACTCTCTGGCTGCTGCTGGCATGAATAGCGAGAAGGAGGGCAAGCGGCGCATCGTGATTGAAAAACCCTTTGGAACAGATCTGGCCTCTGCGCAGGCGCTGAATGAGCAAGTGCACAATGCTTTTCGCGAAGAGCAGGTTTATCGCATTGATCACTACCTGGGCAAGGACACAGCCCAGAATATTCTCTTCCTCCGTTTTGCCAATACGCTTTTCGAGCCGCTCTGGAATCGGCGCTACGTGTCCAATGTCCAGATCACCGTGGCGGAGAAGGTCGATGTGGGCAGTCGCGCGGGTTATTATGATCAGGCAGGGGTGTTGCGGGACATGTTCCAGAATCATCTGATTCAGTTACTGACGCTCGCGACGATGGAACCGCCTGCCTCCCTCGATGCAGATGCAATTCGTAATGAAAAAGCGAAAGTACTCGGGACGGTGCGTCCTATTCTGCTGAGCGACACGGTGCGGGCTCAATATGAGGGATACACCTCAAGTGCGGGTGTTGCGACCGACTCACAGACACCCACGTTCGCCGCGCTTAAGCTCTATATCGACAATTGGCGCTGGAAGGGTGTGCCCTTTTATCTTCGCTCCGGCAAGGCGATGACCGTGAAGAGCAGCAACATCATTGTTCAGTTCCAGCCGCCTCCTGATGTGATGTTCAACCTTGCAAAAAATGAGAATTTCCGTCCCAACATGCTTTCCATCTGCCTCCAGCCCGATGAAGGCATCCATCTCCGCTTTGAGACCAAAGTGCCGGACACGATCAATGAGTCTCATTCGGTCAACATGGACTTCGACTATCCCAAAGCCTTTGGTAACATCGCATTGCCGGATGCCTATGAACGCTTGCTCTTGGATGCGATCAAGGGGGATGCCTCCCTCTTCACCCGCAGCGATAATATCGAAGGCGCGTGGCGGTTGATCGATCCGATCCTGTCAGGTTGGAAGTCCTCAGCAGACGCTTCTCCGCTGACTACCTACCCGCGTGGGAGCTGGGGTCCTGCCTCGTCCGACGAGCTCCTGGCGCGCGAACATCACACCTGGCAGATGGGCTGCCTGTGCTGCACCTAGATCATGAACCGCTGCTGATGTTTGGGTGACGGCGATACGAACCGTTCAAAAGGGAGAAACCTTTTTTGAAGCTACTTTTCCTTGACTTTATACCAAGTTTAGACGATTATATCGACTTTCTGTTATAAATAGCTATAAAGAGGTATAAATGAATCCTATCAGTAATCCTTTTTCGCCTGGCGCTGGTTCGCCGCCTCCTGAATTGGTAGGACGTGATCCTATTTTGGAACAGTCCCGTATTCTTCTCGGTCGCGTCAAAGAGCGGAGATCAGAGAAAAGTCTCCTGCTTACGGGGCTTCGAGGGGTAGGAAAAACTGTGTTGCTCAATGAAATTGAACGATTAGCCAGAGCTGCAAACTACAGGACCATCGTCGTCGAAGCGCACGAAAATAAGCCCTTAGGCCCCTTATTGGCTCAGCATCTTCGAACCATCTTGTTTGAACTGGATCGGATGGCCGGTGCCGGTGATAAGGCGAAGAGGGGGTTGCGTGTGTTACGAAGCTTCCTTGGTGCTCTCAAAATCACCTATAATGACATCAGCATTGGATTGGATATCGATCCAGAACAAGGCTCGGCTGATAGCGGGGACTTAGAAATTGATCTGCCCAACCTGTTTGTTGCCGTGGCTGAAGCTGCAGAGGAGAGAAAGAGCGCAGTGGCTATGCTCGTCGATGAGATTCAATACTTGAATCAGAAGGAGCTAGGTGCACTTATCATGGCAATGCACAAGATACAACAACGCCAACTTCCGCTAGTCTTGTTAGGTGCAGGTTTGCCTATCCTGCCAGCCCTCGCAGGAGACTCAAAATCTTACGCTGAAAGGCTTTTTAACTTTCCAGAGGTCGGGGCGCTGTCTGAGGAAGACACGGCCAAGGCTTTGCGAGAACCTGCGCAAGCGGTTGGCGTTGTTTTTGAAATCACGGCCTTGCAGGAAATTTTTCGGCTAACGAAGGGGTATCCCTACTTCCTCCAGGAATGGGGATACCAGGCATGGAATCATGCTCCGACAACGACAATCACTTTGAATGTCGTCCAAACGGCCACTTCGCGTGTGATTGAACGCTTAGACCAGAACTTCTTTCGCGTGCGCTTTGATCGCTTAACCCCCAATGAAAAGAATTTTTTGCGTGCAGTTGCCGAACTGGGTCCAGGTGCTCATCGGACAGGTGTCATTGCTGAACTATTGGGAGTAAAGGTAACCAGCCTAGGACCCGTGCGGGCCAAGTTGATGAAAAAAGGGATGATCTATAGTCCAGCCCATGGTGACATGGCATTTACAGTGCCGTTGTTCGATGAATTTATGATTCGAACGATGCCTGAGTTTAAAAGCGGCCTCTCTTAAGCCGCGTCATCCGCGCAATCCGTAGCTAATGTCTCTTGCCTTGCAGAGAATAGGGCTTGCAAGCTCAGCATATTTTTCGGATTTCCTCGCAACCATGCCGTTTACGGCCAACGCATCCGACCTGCGAAATGGGTCAATATGACAAAGGCTTTTTTTGAGTTCTGACCTGTCCAGTTTTATGTTGCCGCTCTTCAGGAGGTTTCCTGCGCTTCTGGCGAAGCTTCCCCATGTGTCGCTGGGAAGTTTTCCGACACCGGTCGAAAAGGTCGAGCAACTCGGTGCGGCGATCGGGCTCGATCATCTCTACATGAAGAGGGATGATCTCAGCGGAGAAGTTTACGGCGGTAATAAGGTCCGTATGCTGGAGTTCCTGCTGGGCAGCGCCCTGCAACGAAACGCACACGAGGTGATGACGATTGGTTATGCCGGCTCGAATCAAGCGCTAGCCTTAGCCATCTACGCTGAAAGACTAGGCATAAAATGTTCATCGTACCTGTTGCCTCAGGCCAATGCCCACTATGTCAGGCGCAATCTCCTGGCCAGCGTTCACGCGCACGCACGGCTGTGCGCGTGCAATTATTTTTCAATTGTCGGCCGCATGCTCTATGGTCTGACACGCGCAACACTGAAGAACGGTAAGTTTCCGGGCTTTATCCAGCCGGGCGGTTCATCGCCACTTGGAATTGTGGGTTATATCAATGCCGCGTTAGAACTGAAAGAACAGATCGATGCCGGTCTCATTCCCGAGCCGGACAGAATCTATGTCCCCCTGGGATCCATGGGAACAACCATCGGCTTGATGCTGGGACTCAAGGTCGCCGGTGTCAGGAGTCGGATCATTGCTGTCAGAGTTTTGGAAGAGCTTTTTTCAAGTCCGTGGCTCTTGCGACGCCGCTTTCGGGACACGTCCGCTTTTCTGCACAAGCTTGATCCAACTTTCCCGAAACTTGAGTGTCCGCGGGAAGCGCTTGAAATCAGCAATGACTATCTGGGGGACGGCTATGCGCGGTTCACCTCGAAGGATGTCGAGGCGGCCAAGCTGATGCGGGAGCACTGCGGCATCATCATGAGTGGCACCTATTCTGCAAAGGCTTTCGCAGCAGTGGTTGCCGATGCCCGCAACGGGATTTTGAAGGATAAAAACGTCCTCTTCTGGAACACCTACAACTCCCGTGATATGTCATCCATGACGGACGGCATGGATTATCATCTCCTGCCACGGGGTTTTCATCGCTATTTCAAAGGTGATGTTCAGCCGCTCGACAAAGACGGCTTCGACCGTTAATGCATCGGTCAATCTGTGCGGCTTAGGATTTCCAGGGCGATGCGCCTCCACAGCAGGCGCTTTTCCATGGAAGGAAACGGCGCAAAAAAGGCGCGGTCGCCAAGCGAGCCGTGATAGGCCAGGGCCGCGCGGATCCATGCCTCGTCCGCGTTGAACCCCATTTCCATGAAGAGCCCGATCAGCACCTCCATGCGTTTGTTGTCGATCTGCTCCAACACCTTGGCCACGTGCGGGTCATGCATGCCCCACATGCGTATGGCCCAGTCGTAATCGCGGAACGTCTGGTCCGCCGTTGCGCTCCAGAGCACCCACAACTTATCTTTGGCCGTGCCCCGCAGCAGAGGAAGCATCGTGAGGAAGCATTGCTGGTTCGTCTCGATGTAGTGTTCTAACATGTCGTGCAGCAGGGCGGCATGATCCTTATAGTGGTGATAGAAACTGCCACGGGTGATGTCGAGCTGCGTGGCGAGGCGATCGATCCTGACGGCATCGACGCCTTCCTCCACCAGCGTCTTGAGCGCGGCTTCAAACCACTTGTTACGTCCCCGGTCGCGACCGGAAGGTTTTTCTTCTTTTTCTTTTTTCTTCATGATTTTTTCTTGCTTACTTGACAGGACAATAGCAGAATGATATTTTTAAAGCAAGCAAAAACATACATAGGTGTATCTTTTTTCTGGAATCGTAGTTGACGGAACTTCGATTCAGGTGCAAATGAGAACAGGACGAAAGCGAGAGTAATATGAAGAAATCGTGCAACGGGTGGATGCGGTTCGGAAGTTATGTGGTGGCGGGGATGCTGGCGCTGGGCGCGGGGCAGGCGCTGGGAGACGCGGGCAACGCGCTGTCGTTCAACGGCACGACCCAATATGTCAACATCCCGGACGCCAACAATCTGGACATGACCAACAACTACACGCTCGAATGCTGGTTCAAGGCCGACAGCTTCGGCGGTCTGCGCGCCCTGATCAGCAAGTACCATAGTGGTAGCGCTAACGGCTACCTGCTCCGGCTGAACGGTACGGAGCTTGATTTTGACCAGATGACCACCAGCGGGCTGAACCTGCAGGCCGGGCAGTGGTATCACGTGGCGGCGGTCAACAGCAATGGCACGCGCCGCCTTTATGTCAACGGCGTGGAGAAGGCCATTTCCGGCACTGCCACCACCGTAGTGGCCAACACCGACCCGGTGCGGCTCGCATCGGAATTCGACGGTCGCTATTTCGCCGGTCAACTGGATGAGACGCGCATCTGGAACACCTCCCGCACCCAGGCCGAAATCCAGCAAGGCATGTATCATGCTCTGACCGGCAGCGAATCCGGCCTGGTGGCCTATTACCAGTTCGACCAGGCATCCGGCACGGCGCTGCCCGATCTCACGACCAGTGCCAATACCGGCACGCTGGTCAACGCCCCCGTCTGGACCGCCAGCAGCGTACCGGTCAACTATGCGCTTACCTTCAACGGCACGAGCCAGTACGTCAGCATACCGGACGCGAACAGCCTCGACATGACCAGCAACTACACGCTCGAATGCTGGTTCAAGGCCGACAGCTTCGGTGCAGCAGGAGTTGCGGGGGGCGGCCTGATCGACAAGTACCAGACCGCCCTCGCCAACGGTTACCTGCTACGCCTCAGCGGAACCGAGCTGGACTTCGACCAGTTGAAGACCAGCGGGCTGAACCTCCAGGCCGGGCAGTGGTATCACGTGGCAGCGGTGAACAGCGGCGGCACGCGCCGCCTCTACGTCAACGGCGTGGAAAAGACCATTTCCGGCACAGTTCTTACCGTCGTCGCCAACACCAACGAAGTGCGCCTGGGCTGCGACTACCGCTCCCGCTACTTTGCCGGTCAGATAGACGAAGCACGCATCTGGAACATCGTCCGCACCCAGTCAGAAATCCAGGACACCATGCACAAGGGGCTGATTGGCAGCGAAAGCGGTCTGCAAGCCTATTACCGTTTCAACCAGGGCGCCGGAACCTCGCTGACGGATTCCACTGCCAACGCTCACACCGGCACGCTAGTCAATACTCCCACTTGGTCAGCCTCAACCCTACCGCTTGCCAATGTCGTTGCCGGTAATACCAACGTCCGGGGCGTGTGGATTGCCAATCCGACCAGCCTCGCCTCCAGCCGTCTGAGCCTGGTCAATAGCAGCGAAACCGGCACGGACTTCGCCGTTTTCGGCCATGACAACGGCGCCGACGCCTGGCAGTCCACCGATGTCCCCGCCTTCAACGATCGCCTCACCCGCGTCTGGCGGGCCGAGGTGGTCAGCAGCGCCAGCGGTGATATCAAGATCGACACCACCGGCCTGAGCAACATCGTCGGCTCCCGGCTGCGCCTGCTGGTGGATAGCGACGGCACCTTTGCCAGCGGCGCCACGTCGCTGGAAGGAACCTACAGCGCACCCTATTTCACCGTCACCGGTCAGAGCCTCACCAACGGCAATTACTACACGCTGGCAACGCTCCCCACCTACACCCGCACCGTCACCTATAACGGCAACGGCAACGATGGCGGCACCGCGCCGGTCGATGGCAGCAGCCCCTATTACGGCAGCAGCACGGTCACTGTGCTTGGCGGCGGAACATTGACGAAAACCGGCTTCCATGTCAACTCCTGGAACACCGCCGCTGACAGATCCGGCACCGAATACGCCGTCGGCGCAACCTTCACCATCACCACCGACACCACCCTCTACGCCCAGTGGACCCACACCGTCACCGCCACGGCGGGGGCCAACGGCGCCCTGGACGGCAGCACGCCGTCGCCCGCGAACGTGCCCGATAACGCCACCGTCTCGTTCAAGTTCAACGCGGACAGCGGCTACCATGTGGCGAGCGTCACCGGCTGCGGCATCAGCTACAGCAACAGCAGCGATGCGGTCACCACCTACACCGTCACCACCGGCCCCATCACCGGGGACGGCACGGTCACGGCCACCTTTGCGCTCAACTACTTCACCGCCTCCGCTGCCGGGCTGCCAGTGATTAACAGTTATGGGAACAGTGGCGCATCAATTGGCGACTACGACCGGGACGGGAAACAGGATATCCTGCTGGCGGGATTGCTGGGCGGAACCAGCACCCGAATCACCCGGATCTACCGCAACAACGGCGACGGCACCTATACCGACAGCGGCATCAGCCTGCCCGGAGTCACTCAGGGCATGGTGGCCTGGGGGGACTATGACCATGACGGCTACCTGGATTTCGTCATGGCTGGTACGATGAGCGACGGTTCCACCCGAATCACCCGGATCTACCGCAACAACGGCAACGGCACCTTCACCGACATTAACGCCGGCCTGCCCGGCCTCGCCTCTTCCAGTGGGGCGTGGGGCGATTATGACAACGACGGCCGGCTCGATCTGATTCTGAGCGGTATTAGCCTCAATGAAGGCGAAATCACCCGCATCTACCACAACGACGGAAACGGCGTCTTCAGCGACAGCGGCGTCAGCCTGCCGGGTCTCCAGCAAGGCGCGGTGGCGTGGGCGGATTATGACAACGACGGCAAGCTGGATTTCGTTCTGACCGGCGTCAACAATCCAAACTTCGTCGCACGCATCTACCATAACAACGGCGACGGCACCTTCAGCGATAGCAACGCCGGTCTGCCGGGCGTGAGATTCAGCAGTGCGGCGTGGGGGGACTACGACAACGACGGCTATCTCGACCTGGTGCTGAACGGTACGACCAATTTTCTCTCGGACGGTTCCGGCTACATTAGCCGCATCTATCACAACAACGGCAACGGCGCCTTCAGCGACATCAATGCCGGCCTGACCGGGAGCGCCCGCGGGGGCTGTGCGTGGGGGGACTATGACAACGACGGACGGCTCGACCTGGCCCTCTCCGGCGATACCGCAACGCATACCACTGGAGACCCATTCCTCCTCTACAGGAATAACGGCGACAACACCTTCGGCTTCATCGAAACCGGACTGAAGGCTAATTTGATTGCTTCTCTGTATCCCGACATCGCTGGCTGGTCCGACATTGACAGCGACGGCAGGCTGGACCTGGTGATCATTCGTGGCGGTTCTCCGATTTCAGGCCGCGTTTTCCACAACAACGGCGCAACCACCCTCATCACGCCCCCCACTGCCCCCGGCAGCCTCACTGCCTCCATCAATAACGGCGCGGTCGTTTTCAGTTGGGGCGCGGCGTCCGACGGCCAGACCCCGGCGGACGGCCTCTCCTACAACCTGCGCGTCGGCACCGCTCCGGGCACGGACGATATCATCTCCGGCACGGCGAACACGACCAACGGCTGCCGCTACGTGCCGGCCCTGGGGAACATGGGCAAGAACCGCTCGCGGACGCTCACTTTGCCGCAGGGGCACACCTACTACTGGTCCGTGCAGGCGATTGACACCTCCTACGCGGGCGGCGCGTGGGCCGCGGAAGCCTCCCTGGCGATCCCGAACCTGCCGGTCATCACCACCGCCGGCCTCACCAACATCACCGCCACCGGCGCCCAGGGCGGCGGGAACGTGGTTTCGGCTGGCGACGCGCCCGTCACGGCGCGGGGCCTCTGCTGGAACACCAGCGGCACGCCGACGCGGGCCGACCCCGGCACCACGAACGGCAGCGGCATCGGCGCGTTCACCGGCACGCTTACGGGCCTGACCGAGGGCCAGACCTATTACGTCCGCGCCTGGGCCGCCACGGCGTCCGACACGATCTACGGCAGCCAGCGCAGTTTCGTGGCGCGGGCTCCGTCCACCCTGCTCCCCCCCGGCAACACGCTGGTCTTCAACGGTTCCAGCCAGTATGCGGAGATTCCCTCGGCCACCGAGCTGGGCCTGAAAGACACCCATACCCTCGAACTCTGGTTCAAGCCCGCGAGCGTGACCGGCTTACAGGGGCTGGTCAGCAAATACCAGACCTCCGCCGCCAACGGCTGGTATCTCCGCCTGAACGGCACGGAAGTGGAATTCAACGGACAGACCACCGCCGGCCTGGGGCTGGCGACCGGTTACTGGTATCACCTGGCCGCCGTCAAGGCGGGCACGAACCAGACCCTCTACATCTACGGCACGGCCCTCCCGCTCACCGGGACGAGCCAGGTCATCTCCCTCAACACCGATCCGGTGCGCCTCGGCTCGGATTTTGGCGGCAGTTACTTTAACGGCCGCATGGACGAAGTCCGCATCTGGGACACGGCCCGCAGCCAGCAGCAGATACGGGAGAACCTGCATCTGGTGCAGAGCGGCACGGAGACCGGGCTGGTCGCGTATTACACCTTCGATGAACGCAGCGGCACGGTGCTGTGCGAGCGGGCGCAGTCCGCGTGGCAGCATCCCGGCACGCTGACCGGCATGAACGGCGGCGAGCGGGTGCCTTCCACCATCCCGGCCGGCAGCGGCAGCGCGAACAGCCAGGCCGAGGCGCTCGGCACGGTCACCTTCAGCGGCGCGGGCCTGATCGCCAACTACACCACAGCCGGCACGGCCAATATCACGGCCACCCGCATCGAGGCCGGTCCGCCCAACGTCGCGCCCGCCAGCAACAAAGAGCAGCTCTCCCCCTGGTGGAGCGTGGACCGGCTCGACGCCAGCGGCAGCTTTAGCGCCAGCCTTACCTTCACCGTCAGCCAGGGGTTGACCGCCGACGACGAGGCCACCCCGGCCAATGTCTCGCTCTATCGCCGTGGCTCGGTCAGCGATACCGACTGGGCATTGGTCGGCACCGCCAGCAGCGTCAGCGTCGCCAACCAGACCGCCACCTTTGACAACATCAGCAGCTTCGGCCAGTTTGCCGTGGTCCGTTCCGCGCCGCTCATGACGCGGGTGGACACGGCCATCACCGGCCTGCCGGGCGCGAATGTCGACTCTGGCCAGTTAAACCGACCGCTCGCCTGGGGGGATTACAACAACGATGGCCGCCAGGACATCGCCATGATCATCGACGAGAACACGACCAAGATCTTCAGGCACAACGCGGACGGCAGTTTCACCGACATCGGCGTCAGCCTGCCGGGAGCCAATAACGGGAACATCGCCTGGGCCGACTATGACAACGACGGCTGGCTCGATCTCGCGATTATCGGCAACGCCAGCTACAAAACCTACGTCTATCGCAATAACCACGACGACACCTTCACCCTGGCGGCAACCCTCGATATAGGCAGTGGTCTTTATGTATACCGCAATTGTAACGTTGCCTGGGGTGATTACAATAACGATGGCCGCCCCGATCTGCTCATATCCACCGATGACTGGAACACATACCCGGGTGGAGTGAAAACCGCCATCTACCGCAACGATGGCGGCGGGGTTTTCACGGACATCAACGCCGGTCTGCCCGAAGCCCCACGTTCACACGCGCTCTGGGGCGACTTTGACAACGACGGCCGGCTCGACATCGTCGTGGTAGACGTCGGAAAAGCCAAAATCTATCGCAACAACGGCCCCGACAGCGGCGGCGTCTACAGCTTCACCGCCAGCACAACGGTGATGCAGGCGTCCATCGACTTTAACAATGTGGCTGTCGGCGATTATGACAACGACGGCTACCTCGACCTTGCCATCACCGGTGATTTTGGTGTGCACATCTATCACAACAATGGCGACGGCAGTTTCACCGACATCAATGCCGGCCTGCCGTACTATAAAAAGGGAATGAACATCGAGTGGGGGGACTACGACAACGACGGCCGGCTCGACCTGCTCTACAGTACGGCCTATATGAGTGGCGGCGCAAACAAGGTCATGGTTTACCGCAACAACGGCAACAACACCTTCACCGACATCACCGGGAACCTGGCCGTCAACCCGGTCGCCAACACGGCCCCTTACACCGGCTACGCCGCCTGGGGCGACTATGACGGCGACGGCAAGCTGGACATCGCCATGCTGCAATCGGATGCGACCTACATCTACCGGAACACCACCAGCAGCGCGGCCAACACCGTGCCAACCGCGCCGGGCGGCCTTTCCGCCACAGTTTCCGGGGGCGTGGTCACGCTGAACTGGAACGCGTCCGGCGACAGCCAGACGCCGCCCGCCGGGCTGACCTACAACCTGCGCGTCGGCACCGGCCCTGGCAAGGACGATGTGTTTTCCGGTTTGGCCAACACCGCCAGCGGCTTCCGCAAGGTGGCGGCGCTGGGCAACGTCAACATGAACCGGAGCTGGAGCCTTACCCTCCCGGCCAGCGGCGCCTACACCTGGTCCGTTCAGGCCGTGGACACCGGCCTCGAAGGCGGGGCCTTTGGCACCGAGTCGTCCTTCAGCGTCACGCTTGACGCCGACGGCGACACCCTTCCGAACGAGTGGGAGACGAAATACTACGGCGGCACCACCAACGCCAATCCCGACGCGCTGGCGGCCAACGGGGTCAACACCGTGCGCGAAGCATACATCGCCGACCTGAACCCGACCAATGCGGCCTCCTACTTCCGCATCACGGCAGTCAGCAACCTGCCGCCGTGGACGGTGTACTTCGAGGCCAGCGCGGGCCGCCGGTACACGCTCAGCGGCGTCAGCAACCTCTCGTCCGGCGCGTGGTCGCCTGTCCCCGGCGCGGGGCCGCGCCCCGGCACCGGCGGGGCAGACAAACTGAGCGACACCAACGTTCCGCCGAGGGGTCCTTTCTACAAGTTGCAAGTGGAGTTGCCATAAGTTTGAAACCGTGATAAAAGGGATTATGAATATGAAGAAATGCATGAATGGAGCCTGGTCAATTCTGGCCGCGTGGGTTGTTGCAGGTCTGGCGGTGGCGCCGATCGCCCGTGGCGACGGCGTGACGATCATCACGCATGGCTACAATCCAAGTGTGGCCGGCGCGCCGGCTTGGCCTGCTTCCTTGCGCGCTGACATGGCGGCGTACAAACTGGGGGGCGAGGCCCTTTACGGGACGATCACCGTGACGGGGTCGGCCGGTGCCCTGGTGGCGACATGCAGTCCGTGGAACTTCAACGTGACGAACTCCACCCGTGCGGAAGTGCTGGTTGTCGTGGATTGGTCCGCCGTGGCCGATCACCTGACAACCCGTGTCACGGCGCAGAGTGTGGCGACGGCGGTGGTTGCCAAGATTATCGCTGGCCAGAACGGACAACCCGCCCTGGCGGAGCTACCCATCCATTTGGTTGGCCACAGCCGCGGTGGCGGGATGGTGTGCGAAATCGCCCGTCAGCTTGGCGAAAAGGGCGTGGTGGTGGATCACTTGACCCCGCTTGATCCGCACCCGCTGACGGCGGCGGACACGCAACCTGTCCTGCCCCCTACGCCGATTATCGATACCCCGGCGGCCATCTGCCAGAACGTGGTCTTTGCCGATGTCTACTACCAGACGGCGGCAAGTCCGACCGGGCAGTATCTGTCCGGAGCCTACAACCGGCTTTGGAGCTCGACGCTGGCGGGCGGCTATTACAACAACACCCCTCCCAACAACACCTACGCCGACCACCGCAACATCCTGCTGGCGTATCAGGGCACGGTGAACCCCTCGGCGTCCTTCAGCAACGGCGAAGCGACCCTGGGCGCCACCGAGCGCGCGGCTTGGTTCAATACGTATGAGGCGGCGGGGACGAACACTGGCTTCACCTACAGCCGCATCAGCGGTGCCGGCAACCGGACCAGCACGGGTCAGCCGGTGGCCGGGGGCGATGCGGTTCGCGCCGGATTAAACAACGCGTCTGCCTTTGGTGGCGCCGGAGCGCGCTCCGCCCTGTCCTGGAGCGCGGCGGTTTGGCCCAACGTGGCGCAGCTCGATGTGCTGACCAATGGAACGGCTTTGGGTTCGGGCGCTTGTCCGATCACCATCGGCACGACCCCGCAGCTTCGCTGTGTCTATCTGGATTACGACAGCGGATGCACCGTAACCCTGCGCCTCGATGCCGACCGCAATCCCTATAACAGCAACGACGTGGCAATCATCTCCACGCAGGTCGTTGCCACGGCTTCGGGTGGGAGCTATACGCCCTTCACGAACACCTGGAATACCGCAGGCCTGACCAACGGCACCACGGCCTACGTGTACGCCCAGGTGACCGACGGCACCCGCACGCGTTATTTCTACGCGGCGCCTCTCCTTCAATTCACCGCGCCACCCCCGCCGACCAACACGGTTTGGTATGTGGACGCCGCGCGCCCTGATGACTCCGGCGATGGCGCAACCTGGGCAACCGCCAAACAGACTATCCAGGCGGCGGTGGATGCGGCAGGGAACGGCCACCTTGTCTGGGTGACGAATGGCACTTACAATGCGGGTGGAGCCGTGGCACCGGGCGCCGGGCTGACGAACCGCGTATGCGTCACGAAAGCGCTCACGGTGCGGAGCGTCAACGGGCCCGCGAATACCCTCATTGTCGGCACGGCCGATCCAAGGGACGAGAACGGTCACGGCCCCGCCGCCGTGCGCTGCGTGTACGTGGTCACCAACGCGGTCGTGAGCGGCTTCACGCTGACCAACGGCAACACCTTTATCGACGACTATTTCTCTCTCAACGACTCGGGTGGCGGCGTGCTTTTCAATTATGGAGGAACCGTCTCCAACTGCGTGGTGACGGACTGCTCCGCGCATGGCTTTGGCGGCGGGGTGTATTTCGACCATGGCGGGACGCTGGCGGATTGCACGGTCATCGGCAACTTAGCCGTCTCCGGCGGCGGGGTGTGCTGCAAGAACGGCGGGACACTGAATAACTGCACCATCAGCAACTCGACCTCTACCGATCCCGGCGGCGGGGTGTATTGCTGGCTGGGCGGGACACTCAACAACTGCGTCATCAGCGGCAACTATGCCGAGAGTGGCGGCGGCGGGGTGCACGTGAAGCAAGACGGGACACTGAATAGTTGCACCTTGAGCGGCAACACGACGCAGGGGTCGGGCGCCGGGGCGTATTTCGACCATGGCGGGACGCTGACCGACTGTATCGTGAACGGCAACTCGGCTACAAACCAGGGCGGCGGCGTGTATTGCTATGGTGCCGGGACGCTGAGCCATTGCACGATCAGCAGCAACTCAGCCAAGAACGCCGGCGGGGTCTATTGCAGCGGGAACGCGACGCTGACGAACTGCACGATCCGCGGCAACTCGACGACCGGGGTCGGGGCTGGTGTGCAACTCAACTTAGGCGGGACGCTCTACACCTGCGTCTTGAGCGGCAACTCGGCCGGCAGCGAAGGCGGCGGGGCGTATCTCAGTTACGGCGGCACGCTGGACGGCTGCACCCTCAGCGGCAATGTGGCGGCGCGCGGCAGCGCGGCGTTTTACAACTCCAGTGGCGCAGTGTCCAACTGCATCGCGTTCGGGAACACGCCGGGCGGCTCGCAGAACATCGAGGGTGCGGGCAGTTGCACGATTGGCTACACGTGCAGCCCCGGTCTGACCGGCCCCGGGAATATCACCAGCGATCCGCGCTTCGTGAACGCCGCTGCGGGCGACTACCGGCTCGCGCCCGGCTCGCCCTGCATCAACGCGGGCACGAACGAGACGTGGATGGCCAACGCTACCGACCTGGCTGGCAACCCGCGCATTCAGGGTGGGACGGTGGACATGGGGGCTTACGAGTATACGGCCCCCGCCATCGCGATCACGAACACCGTGACCTCCATGCCGGCAAACCAAACGACGATCGTCCTGGGCGGCACGAATAACGCCTACGTGACGGGCACGCTGGTTTACACCAATGCGGCCACCGGTGCCTCGGGCAGTTTCCCCGCGCAAACGCCTTGGCTGTCGCCCGCTATCGACCTAGCCTATGGCCTCAATACGATCACGGTCATTGGCACCAACAGCGTGGGCGGCGCCGCCTCGTCCGTCATCACGATCACGCGCCCGCCGCTGGTCACCTACGTGGCACCGGGCGGTTCGAATGTGTTTCCCTACGACACGTGGGCTACTGCGGCAACGACGATCCAGGCGGCGGTGGACGCGGTCTCGACCAATGGGACCGTGCTGGTGACGAACGGCACGTATGCCGCGGGCGGCAGCGTGACGCCGGGCTGTGCGCTATCCAACCGCGTGAGCCTCACCAAGGCCATCACCCTGCAGAGCGTCAACGGGCCGTCAGCCACGTTCATCGTCGGCGCGGCACACCCCGTCACCACCAACGGAACCTCCGCCATGCGCTGCGTGTGGATGAATGCAGGCGCGCTCGTGGGCTTCACCCTGACCAACGGCCACACCTTCGCCACGGGCGGGAATTGGAACCATGACCTGGCTGGCGGCGGACTGAACCTCAGCGGCAGCGCCACAGCCAGCAACTGCGTGATCGTCGGCTGCTCAGCCTCGCACGGCGGCGGCGTCAAATTCGTCGGCGCCGGAACGCTTGAAAAAAGCACCGTGCAAAACTGCCGGTCGGATGGTCAGGGCGGCGGACTCTATTTTAACATCGGCGGTACGGCCTCGCGCTGCATCGTGCGAGACAACCGAACCTCCAGTGACAACGGCGGCGGCGCCTATCTGTACGGCGGTGGCCTGGCGCGAAGTAGCCTGTTTGTGCTGAACAGGGCAGCCAGCAGCGGCGGCGGCGCGCTCATGGACAACGGCGGCACGCTTGAAAACTGCACCGTCGTCAGCAACACCTGCCCCAACAGCGGAGGCGGCGTGTATGTCTGGCAAAGCGGCACGAATCTCAACACGATCATCCAATACAATACCGCAACCGGCACCACCAGCAACTACACGGCGGGCGCGAGCGGCGTCATTCGCTATTGCTGCACAACGCCTCTGGCAGCCGGGACCGGCAACATCATTGCCGCCCCGTTGTTCGTTGGAAGCGGCGACTATCGTTTGCAAACCGGCTCGCCCTGCATCAACACCGGCACCAATCAGGCCTGGATGAGCACCGCCACGGATCTCGCGGGCCTGCCGCGCGTGTTGGACACTTACGTGGACATGGGCGCCTACGAGTATGTCGGTGCGCCGATTGTGGACATCACCACAGCCAACGCCAATGTCGCCAACGCCACCACAAACACCACGATTGCGGGCACGGCCAACGCTTGGGTTGTGGGCATGCTGGTCTGGACCAATCCCGCCGCGGCTGTCGGCGGGACCTGGCCCGCGTCCGCATCCTGGTCCATCTCCGGCGTCCCGCTGGCTCCCGGTCCGAACACCATCACGGTCTCAGGCACCAACGTTGCCGGCACGGCGGCGAGCGACACGGTGACCCTCACGCGCGACCCCAATGCCGGCCCCGGTTCGCCCGTACATTATGTCGCGCTGGACAGTCCGGCCTCCGCGTGGCCGTACACGAATTGGACTTCAGCCGCCCACACGCTTCAGGACGCCGTGGATACTGCCGACACCGGCGACACGGTGCTTGTCAGTAACGGCGTCTACTCGGTGGGCGGGAAGGTGACACCGGGCAAGACTTTGTTCAACCGTGTCGTCATCACGGCCAACATCACGGTGCAGAGCCTCAACGGCCCGACCAACACCATCATCGTGGGGGCCGGCCCGCGGGGGGCCAGTGCCGTTCGCGGTGCCTATCTGTCCGCGGGCGTGCTCTCCGGTTTCACACTGACCAACGGCAACACGAGGACCTCCGCCGTCCCCGACTGGCTTTTTGAAAGGAGTGGCGGCGGGGCGTTTTTCAACAACGGCGGAAGCCTCTCCAATTGCATCGTCACCGGTTCATCCGCGACCGAAGGCGGCGGCGGGGTGTTTCTGTACCAAAACGGGGTACTGAACAACTGTACCATTCAGGGTAACAGTTCCTTTGGGGGCTCGGAGGGGATTGGCGGCGGCGGGGTTTATATCCAGGACAATGGAACGCTGAACCACTGCCTCATTAGCGGCAACACGGCCACAAAGGTCACGGGATCCGGTGGCGCGGGCGGCGGAGTGATGATGCAATACGGCGGGGACTTGAATAATTGCATCATCAGCAATAATTCAGCGTCGATCAATGGCGGCGGCGGGGTACATCTGGCCGGGGGCGGGCGGCTGAGCAACAGCACGATCTGCCGCAACACGACCGCCGGAGGGGGTGGCGGCGGCGTGCAGTTCGAAAGCAACGGCGGAGCGGCGAACAACTGCCTGGTTTACGCAAATACCGCCGGCGACCGGGGCGGCGGGGCCTATCTGAATGGTGGCGGGGTGATGAACAACTGCACTCTTGCCGGAAACACCAGTACGCTTAGCCAGGAAGACGGCGGCGGGGCTTATCTGTTCGAGGGCGGGACGCTGAATAACTGCATTGTTTCCGGGAATACACAGGACGGCACGAGGGACATCGCGGTCAGCGGCGCCGGCACGACGGTTCGCTACACCTGCAGTCCCGGTCTGAGCGGTTCCGGCAACCTCACCAACGCGCCGCTGTTCGTTGGAAGCGGCGACTATCGTTTGCAAACCAGCTCGCCCTGCATCAATGTCGGCACCAATGCCTATGCACAAGGCGCGACGGACCTCGACGGCAACCCGCGCATCATTGGCGGCGTGGTGGACATGGGGGCTTACGAGAGCACCAGCGGGTCGACCGCCAACGGAATTCCCTGGTCCTGGCTGCTGCAGTACGGGCTTGCGACGGATGGTTCGGCAGACCTGCTGCAATCGGACGCCGACACGTTCGACAACCTGCAGGAGTATATCGCCGACCAGAACCCGACCAACGCGGCCTCGTATTTCCGTATCACCGCGATCAGCAACAGCCCCACGACGACCGTCTCTTTCGTCTCCAGTGCAAGCCGCGCCTACACGCTCATCGGCGTCAGCAACCTCACGTCCGGCGCGTGGCTGCCTGTTCCCGGCGCGGGGCCGCGCCTTGGCACAGGCGGGGCCGACTCGCTGAGCGACACCAACGTGCCGCCCAAGGGACCGTTCTATCGGTTGAAAGTAGAGTTACCTTGACCGTCCTCCGGGAAAAGAGTTTAACTCCTAAGAACCGTATAACTGTTTTACTGGTTGACGACCACAAGGATATTCGCACAGAACTGCGGAAGCTACTGGAGGCGGAGAGCGATATTCACGTGGTTGGTGAAGCGGCCAATGGCAAGCAGGCTGTGGACATGGTGAAGAAGTTCCGTCCCTCCGTGGTTGTGATGGATATTGCGATGCCGAAGCTCAACGGGTTGGAGGCCACTCGCCAGATTCTCCAAGGTTTACCTGCCACCCGGGTACTTATTTGTTCCGCCTACAGTGATATTGCCTTTATCGAAAGTGCGCTGGAAGTGGGGGCTGCCGGTTACATCATCAAACTAACCGTCGCCAAAGATTTGGTTGCGGCTATACGAGCTGTTCAAAAGGGAGAAACCTTCTTTTGATGTAGGACATTGCGTGAGCAAAGGAGGAAGTATTGAAGAAAAATTTAACTGCTTGGCTTTTATCGCTGGTTCTGCTGGGTTTTCCGTTGTGGGTCTCGGGTATGCAAATCTTTGTGAAG
>SESF01000580.1_pt1 | contig 26232 bp, 20 predicted proteins | sample 3171521 | NCBI WGS metagenome assembly SESF01 (sample SAMN10866945, study PRJNA518727) | freshwater metagenome | biome: subpolar coniferous forest; feature: holomictic lake; material: water; isolation source: holomictic Lake 227, 6 m and 8 m depth | place: Canada: near Kenora, Ontario | collected...
TACCAATTGAGCTACACCAGCGCTCACTCAAAAAACAGGGCTGGTAATATAATGACTGGTTTCGAATATGCAAAGAAAAAAGAATTAATTTGTCAACGATCTTTCACAGCAGCAATAAAACCGGCGAGCCATATTACAATTTTTCTCGAAACCAGCCTTTGTGAAAATACCAGAACACGGTCAATCACGGTTGGAAATACCCTTACACTGTTTTTCTCCAACCCCTTGAATGCTGCTTTGACGACCACGCCAGATTCCGACATCGGCAGACGGAGGTTTGCCCTGTTATGACCTGCACGTTCAAAAAAGCCGGTATTGATAAAACCGGGACAGACCGCTACAACCTTTACACCCGTGCCTTTCAGCTCCCCGTAAAGCGCCTCGCTGAGCGTTACAACAAATGCTTTGGTTGCCGAATAGAGTCCGAGACCAGAAACACCCTGAAGAGCACCAAGAGAGGCTACATTGATAATGCTCCCCCCTCTCCTTGCGACCATATCAGGCAAAAAAAGACGGGTAAGACGAGCCATTGCCATCATATTGACCATCATGACCTCCTCCAGCTTGTCATGCGGAATATCGACGAAACCGCCTGCACGGGAGAGACCCGCACAATTGACCAGAAAATCAATACCTGCACCCTGCTTTCGGCAGAACTCATAAATCCGTGCTGTACTTTGTGCCTCACCCAGATCCTCAACACACACCTTCACCTCAACACCTCTCTGACGCCGAAACTCTTCAGCAAGCATTTTCAGGCGGTCACCCGATCGGGCAACAAGCACAAGGTTATGGCCTCTGCGGGCACATTCACGGGCAAAGGCTTCACCAATCCCCATGGATGCACCTGTTATCAGGGTAAACAACATGGAGGATCAACCCATTTACCCCGCTCTCTGATAAGATGGATAAGCCGGTCTACGGCATGCTCTTCCGAAATATTTTCCTCAACACACTCCCTCCCGACATAGAGACTGATGCGGTTTTTTCCAGCACCCACATAACCAAAATCAGCATCGGCCATTTCACCGGGGCCATTAACGATGCAGCCCATAATGCCAATCTTCAGCCCTTTCAGATGCACCGTTCTCTGCTTGATGGCGGCAGCGGCCTTTTCCAACTCAAAATAGGTTCGGCCACAACCGGGACAAGAGATAAATTCTGTTTTTGACATTCTTACCCTTGCACCCTGAAGAATATTGAATGCCAGATGAAGCTCGTCATCCAGAGAGAGGGTGGTATGAAAGGCGAGCATGTCACCGATACCGTCGCAAAACAGTGTCCCTGCCTGCACTGAACTTTCGATCAACGTCTCCAGCCTGTCAGAAGCCTCATTTTTGAAACGGACAACAACAGGGTAATCGAGAGCATGAGCGTTGAAGAGCTGGACAAGTCGGCGATAGACAAAAACAGGATCTTTTGACAAAACAGAAAAACAGAGTTGCTGCACACCCCGGCTCCGACTCTTTCTTGCAAAATGGGCAAGTACCTCTGCTGGAACACAGTTTCCTGCACCATTATGGATAAAGCATAACTCGACAACGGCATGGCCTTCACCACCAAGAAGCTGTAAAAACTCCTCTCCAAGCCGCTCACCCTCAACAATATCAAATCGTACTTTTGAGACCCTGTCAAGCAACCGGGCAAAAAGCATGGCGTCTCCTGTAGAGGCAACAACAAAGCGGCCCACATCACCAAGCTTGACAAGAAGGGCATCGAGTGCATCAAGTTCTTCGACACTGTTGACACGAACAGAGACAAACTCCGAACGAATGGAGTCCTCGGGCTTTTCCGGGGCAAGCCTTTGCATAACCTCATCAAAAACAGCATCAATCGCGGAAAGTTGGCCGTGCACTTCACTCTCGACTCTCGGCAGATTGTCTCCACCAATCACCATGCCTGCAAGTGCAATCCCGGAAGAGTTTCTGCGCTGGTAACAAAATGGATTGAAGGGCGGCAGTTCACTGGATGAAAGCGCCGTCTCCCGTGACTTCCTGTTGCGACTTTCAATCACATGTTTCAGCGGAAGAGCCCCTTTATCACCTTTGACAAGATGAAAGTCGTTATACTTTTTAACAAGCGCAAAACCGACGGCGACCTCATGAACGGGATCCTCAGTCAGAGAGACCCTGATAGTATCACCAAGACCATCCTCAAGAAGCGCGCCGATACCCATAGCCGATTTAACGCGTCCCTCATCGCCATCTCCGGCCTCGGTGACCCCAAGATGAAGCGGATAAGCATACCGAAGCTCCGCATCAGCCTTTTTGGCAAGGAGCCGATAGGCCTGGATCATCACACGGACATTGGAGGATTTCATTGAAAAAAGAGTCTCGTAATAGCCCAAATCCTCACTCATTCGGGCAAACTCAAGAGCCGCTTCAACCATCCCTTCCGGAGAATTCCCGTAGCGACTGACAATGCGGTCAGACAAAGAACCGTGGTTAGTACCAATTCTCATGGAAACCCCGTACTGGCGAGCCTTCTCAACCAAAGGAGCAAATTCGAGCCGAACACGCTCAATCTCTTTCAGATAATCATCTTCTGTATACTCATTGTTGCTGAACTTCTGGCTGGTGGCATAATTGCCCGGATTGATGCGAATGTTTTCAACAAATTCAACTGCCTTGAGGGCTGCACGGGCAGAAAAATGGATATCAGCAACAAGTGGAACAGCAATTCGATCCCGGCGAAGTTGCTCTCTGATAGCGCAAAGATTTTCAGCATCCCTCTCCGTCGGTACGGTAAGCCGGATGATTTCACAGCCGGCATCATAGAGCCGTCTGCACTGTTCAACAGTTGCCGCAGTATCCATCGTATGCGTATTGGTCATGGATTCCACCCTTATCGGCTGATATCCTCCCAATGCTATGTTTCCAAAAACTACTTCACGGGTTAATCGACGACGGTACTGGTACATTGAACTTATTGAGCTGTTACAGGAATACTTATTTCTCTCTGATGATAAAAAGCGTTTCTCCAGGCTTTCGGAAATTGTATCTCTCCCTTGCTGCCTTTTCTATACTATCCGGCTGAAGAGCATACCTGATGCGCTGTTCGTTCTCAATAATCCTCTTCTGCTCGGCCTTCTGCCGTTCAAGAAGCATATCGTGCTCAGCTTCCATGCGAAACCGCTTTACGATACCGTAATCGTCAAAAAGCATCGAAAAAATAAACAAGGCAAACGCCACCCTGAAAAAAAAATTTTTCGGATTGGAATGGATATACTCCCAGATTCTTTTGATAATCTTTCTCACGCATCAAAACGCTTTTATTTTCCTCATGCTGCCGAAGAGACAAGGAAGGGAAACGCAAAGGGAACCCTTGTTGACAAAGGGCTCCCTGCAAAGTTTTTTATACCCGGAACGCCTTTCTTCCGGGGTAGCGAGCCTGATCACCAAGCTCTTCTTCAATACGGAGCAGTTCGTTGTACTTTGCCATACGATCGGAGCGTGACAGACTGCCAGTCTTGATCTGACCAGCATTTGTTGCTACCGCAATCTGGGCAATCGTGCTGTCCTCGGTTTCGCCGCTACGGTGGCTGATGACCGACGTATAACCATTTATTTTTGCAAGATCGATCGCCTGGAGGGTCTCTGTCAAGGTGCCAATCTGGTTAACCTTGATCAGGATAGAGTTGGCCACTCCCCGCTCGATGCCTTCAGCAAGTCTTTTACTGTTGGTGACAAAAAGATCATCTCCAACAAGTTGCACCCTTGCACCTATCTTGTCCGTCAACAACTTCCATCCCTCCCAGTCGTCTTCAGCCATACCATCCTCAATTGAAATAATGGGGTAATCACTGGCCCATTTTTCCCAGTATTCAGCCATTTCAAGAGAGGTCAGTTCCCGTTTCGATGATTTCTTGAACACATAGCGTTTCTTTGCAGAATCATAAAATTCGGAACTTGCAGGATCAAGCGCAATCATTACCTGTGCATCACCAAGACCACCCTTGTCTGTTGGTGAGCCAATCCTGTAACCAGCTTTACCAACAGCTTCAATCACCAACTCAATCGCCTCTTCGTTCGAACCCAGATTCGGAGCAAAACCACCCTCATCACCAACCGAAGTGCTCAATCCCTTGCTTTTCAGAAGCGCCTTGAGCGCATGAAAAATTTCGGCCCCACAGCGAAGGGCGTCGGAGAAGGAGTCAAATCCGGCAGGCATGATCATGAATTCCTGGAAATCAACGGTGTTATCCGCGTGGGCTCCACCATTGAGAACGTTCATCATCGGCACGGGAAGCGTGTTGGCCATCGTTCCGCCGATATAGCGGTACAGTGGAAGACCGGAATACTCAGCACCGGCCTTTGCACAGGCCATTGAGACACCAAGAAGGGCATTTGCTCCAAGCTTCGACTTGTTCGGTGTTCCATCCAGGGCAAGCAAAACACGGTCGATCTCCTCCTGTTCGGTCACAAGCATCCCTTCCAGAGCATCATTAATAACGGTATTGACATTCTCTACCGCCTGGAGCACTCCCTTGCCGAGATAGACTGACGGATCACCGTCCCTGAGTTCCATAGCTTCATGAACACCCGTTGAGGCACCACTCGGTACGGCAGCACGCCCGAAAGAACTTTCAGTGTAGACATCAACTTCGACGGTTGGGTTTCCCCTTGAATCAAGAATCTGACGAGCGAAAACTTTACTGATAACTGGCATAAAACAATATATTTATGGTTTTTACATACTTTTCGTGCGTAAAGGAGCTGAATAAACACTTTTTCCTTTAGGGTACGGTAAAATATATCTTTTTTTCATAACCATTTCATTGTTCACACAACTGCAAAGAAGACTTTTTTTTGTTTATTATTATTTCCCGGGTGGCTTTGCACCAACCAGCAGTGCTGCCTGTTATTTCGTCATCAGTCAAAAAAGGAGTTCTGCCATGCAAGCCGTACAACCGGATCAATTGCGAAACATTGTCATTACAGGCCATGCCGGAAGCGGCAAGACCATCCTCGCTGAATCACTTGCCCTGACTATGGGAGTCATAAACCGGCTTGGCACCATTGACGAGGGAAACACTCTCTCCGACTACTCTCTTGATGAGATTCAAAGAAAGCACAGTCTGAACACCAGTCTTGTCAATGGGTTCTGGAATGACTGTAAAATCAATATGATCGACACCCCCGGGCTGCTTGACTTTCACGGCGATGTCAAGTCGGCAATGCGGGTGGCGGATACCGTCCTGATTACCGTCAACACTGCTTCAGGTGTGGAAGTAGGAACGGATACCATCTGGGAGTATACCAAAGAGTACTACAAGCCCACCATCTTTATTCTGACCAAACTCGATGCAGACCGAACCAACTTCAGCAACACCATCCAGGCCCTCAAGGATCATTTCGGTCATCTTGTCACACCGATTCAGTTCCCCGCCGATGAGGGGCTCGGACACCATACCCTGATTGATGTCCTGCTGATGAAGCAGCTTGAATTCAATCCCGACAAAACCGGAGGAATGACCATCTCCGATATTCCCGATCATCATCAGAAGCTCGCTGAGGAACTCCATCAGCAACTCGTTGAAGCAGTTGCCGAGACCGACGAAGTCCTCATGACCCGCTTTTTCGAAGAGGGAACCCTTACTGAGGCGGAGTTGAGGACAGGAATCAAATCGGCACTGGTTACCAGAACTTTTTTCCCCGTCTTCTGCACCTCCCCGTTGCACATGATCGGAACCGAGCGTCTGCTGAACGTCATCGTCAACCTCTGTCCCTCACCGATTGAAAGAGGACCGGAACATGCAATCTGCACGGTCGATGAAACCAAAAGCCTGATTCAACCCAACCCTGAAGGAGCGACCATTGCCTTTATTTTTAAAACAATGTCCGAGCCGCGCGTTGGTGAAATCTCCTACCTGAGAGTCTATTCAGGCCACATCGAAACAGGTCATGAGCTGATTGATGTCCAGACAGGACAACTTGAAAAACTCGGTCAGGTCTACACCATCATCGGCCAGAAAAAAAACCCCGTAGACAAACTGCTTGCCGGAGATATCGGCATGGTAGTCAAGCTCAAAGATGCACATACCAACGACACCCTGGCCGACAAGGGAACCAGTTGCCGGATCAGCCCTATTATTTTTCCATTGCCCATGCTGGCAACAGCGATCATGCCCGTCACCCAGGGTGATGAGGAAAAAATCTCCGCGGGCCTGCATCACCTGCATGAAGAAGATCCGAGCTTTACCATTGAGCATGATGTTGAGTTCAACCAGACCATCCTGAAAACCCTGGGTGAAACGCATCTTGATACCATTATCAGCCGCCTTCAGACCAAGTTCAATGTTAAAGTTGACATAGCACCCATCAAGATTCCCTACCGGGAAACCATACGTATACCATCATCCGCCCAGGGCAAATATAAAAAACAGTCGGGTGGAAAAGGACAGTATGGCGATGTCTGGGTAAAACTTGAGCCACTTCAAAGAGATACCGGTTTTGAATTTGCCAGTGAAGTTGTTGGAGGTGTTGTGCCGACAAGGTATCTGCCTGCTGTTGAAAAAGGTTTGAGGGAGGCTATTACCAACGGTATTCTTGCGGGTTATCCCGTCGTTGATCTGAAAGCCATTGCCTACGACGGCTCATTTCACCCTGTCGACAGCTCCGAATTCGCCTTTAAAATCGCCGCAAGCATGGCGTTCAAAAACGCTTTCGACCATGCAAAACCCTTTCTGCTTGAACCGATTTTTGCCTTGAATGTCTATGCTCCGGAACAGTATACCGGTGAAATTGTTGGCGATATTTCAAGTAAACGGGGTAAAATTCTTGGAATGGATTCCGATGTACGGATGCAAATCATCCATGCACTCATTCCACAGGCCTCACTGACAACGTTCCATCATGCACTGACACGTCTGACCCAGAGCCGGGCGCGGTATTCCTATAATTTTAGCCATTACGAGGAAGCCCCACCTGATATCGCACAGCAGCTCATTGCTGCAAAGAAACCATAAAACAGCGCAGCGATAAAAAGCCCCGAACGTCCGGGGCTTTTTATTTTACAGCAAACCAAATACCGACTTTATTTTAAGCCACCACACCATCCAGACTGCCTCACGAATATTCTGATGGGTCATTTTAGACTTGCCAACCGTCCGATCAACAAAAATAATGGGAATTTCCTTGATGATAAACCCTTGTTTCCACGCTCTGAAATTCATCTCAATCTGAAATGAATAACCCTGCGAGTTTATTCTGTCAAGATCGAGTGCGCGCAATACCTCTACATTGAAACATTTAAAGCCGCTTGTCGGATCGGCCACAGGCATACCGGTAACGAGACGCGTATAGATGCTCGCCATTTTGGAAAGAATCAGCCTGCCAATTGGCCAGTTAACCACATTAACCGTATTGTTCATGTAACGCGACCCGATAACCAGATCAGCGTCACTCATGACATCGAAAAAACGCGCCACCACTGCAGGATCGTGCGAAAAATCGGCATCCATCTCAATGATATAGCGATAACCCTTCTGCAATGCAAACAGAAAGCCGGTAATGTATGCCGTACCAAGCCCCAGCTTTCGCTCCCGCGTCATAAGATAAATTCCTCTCATCGTTCGTTGCATTGACAGAACAATCCCGGCCGTTCCGTCAGGAGAGTTATCATCAATAACAAGAATATCAACTCCAAGCGGGTAAAGCTCTCTGAGGTCAGCGATAAGCTCGCCGATATTGTCTGCCTCATTGAAGGTGGGTATGATGACAAGCGTATGGCTTGCTATCGCTGCATCATCACAGAATGGCAGGGAAAGATTATGCGAAGCAACGTTATTTTGTAACGACATAAGCGTTAAAGATCTTCAAAAAAAAAGCATTGCTTCCGGGGAGGCAATGCTTTTATAAAAAAAATTCACAAAAACAGGCTGCTCTTAGCGCACTTCCCTGTGAAAACGGTGCAAAAACCTCAGATCAAAATCAAGTCTTTCGGATGGGGTATAGGTAAAATCAAGAACCTCTCCATCAGGACGTACTTCGACAAGTGCTCCCGCAGGACATTCATCTGAAGAAAAACAGGCTGAACAGGAAATACAGGCATCCTGGTCAATATAAGCCCTGAAACCACCCTCCTGAACGTCACCATAAAACTTGTAGCCAATTGCCTGGACTTTCGGCGGGCATTTATCAAGACAAAGTCCACAACCAACACAGAGGTTTTCGATAATAAAATAGTGTGATTTTGCTCTCGGTGCGGCTTTTTTCAAAACAGGCTGAGCTACCGCTTCTACCGGTGCGGCTTTTGCCGCAGGTGCCACCTTGGCTACCGGAGCCGCCGGTTTTGCTCCCGCTGCCGGTTTTGCTCCCGCTGCCGGTTTCGCACCTGCTGCCGGTTTCGCACCTGCTGCCGGTTTCGCGCCTGCTGCCGGTTTCGCGCCTGCTGCCGGTTTCGCACCCGCTGCCGGTTTCGCGCCTGCTGCCGGTTTTGCTTCTGGTGCAGGCTTCGCTGCTGCTGCTGCTGGTTTTGGAACCGGTGCCGGCTTTGCACCGGGAGCTGGTTTTGCGGCTGCTTTCTTGACCGGAAAAGCCGACTCCTGAGGCAAACCGCTTCTTCCAAGATTGACATTGAGCGGTTCCATCCTGAGCTTGCCATTTTGCTTCTGGGGAAACCCTTCTGATTTTACATTCGCCTGCTTTGCGGCAGGTGCTGACGATATATCTGGCTTTTGTACAGGATCGGCCATAAAAACCCTCCTCTTTAATTACATGATAAACTTTACGAGTAAAAAATCATTGCAGAAAAGACGTTACCGCCTTTTCTGCAATGATGTGAAATCAAGCAATCAGCTTCATCAGATAGTCCACAACCTGCGTCAGCATAACTTGCCCTGACACCGCTGCATCACCAACCTGTGGCGGCAAGGGAGAGTCGGTTTGATAGAATCCGTTGCCGATAAAAAGGAAGACCAGCATAAAAACACCACCAAAATAAAGGAACGTACCAGCCATCTTCGAGTCTGATATCGTCAGCACCGGGAAACGGAAGGCTACATCGCGGTTCAGGAACTTTTTCCCAAGCCAGCGGATGGTTCTTGTCTGAATATCAGCACCTTCAAGACGTGAACCGCGATCCTCAAACCATACCGCAAAACTGATAAACCAGACAAGGTGACCAATCATCAGAATTGTGGAAAGATGCGAACTCGAAAAAATATTCACCGTCTCTGTCCAGAAATAGTAGAAGATTCCTGACGTATAGTGATGATGAAGGCCTGCAACAGAATCCCATGCCTTTGCATCAGCAGCAGGAACACCATACATCATCGAAGCAATCCAGGCACCATCGATATACCAGGCAACGGCAGAAAGTCCCTTGATTCCCCAAAGCATGGCAAACCAGAGCTGATCCTGAATCGAAACACCGCAGGTACCTCCATAAACAGGACCGAGGCACGGGAAGGAGTACGAGTTTTTCTTGAGGCCAAGATCATCCCAAAGCGGTGACGTATGAGAAAAGAATGCAATACGAACAAGCGCGATCAATGAGAAGAGCGAACCCGCAACAATAACGTGCACCATAACCCAGTCATTGATACTCGGGTCACGGAACATCCACTGGAAAATCGGAAGAGGCTTCAGCCAGTAGAACGACATCAGGATGTTCGTGCCAAAAAGATTCAGCTCACAGATGGTATCCCACACAATAACGGCATAGACTGAAAGCATGGTTGCAAAGCAGAGCGCCATGACCGTACCCAGAATTTTGACCTGAACTTCCTGATCACGTCCCTTGGTGATAAAGACTGATTTGATCTGGCTGTAAAGACCGTTGAGCTGGATTTTAAGGAGATACTGGCCACCATGATAGACACCGGCAAAAACATAGAGAACGCCGCAAATAATGTGGTTGAAGACAATGAGGTTAATGACCGTCCTTGCCATACCGAATGTGGCACCGTTCTTCGGCATAATGGCAAAAGCCTCAAAGTCGGCAAACTCTTTTGTCCCGGAGATAATCCTGCCACCCTCCTGAACAAAATTATAGCTGACTCGATTGAACGGCTCACCATAAAGATAAAAAACCAGATTGTCGAGTTCCTTGTAATAGGCGGCAAACGACGGCTGCTGGAATGCAACAAAAGCAATACAGCCAAGTGCGATGTTAATGTAGCCGATTGCTGTCAGGTGTACAGAAAATGCCGCTTTCATGTCATCGTTCAGATGAGTAGCTGCATTAGGAGGGTTATTCCACCAGTAAATACCCATGGCAAAGAAAATAACAGCAAAAACAAACGACATGAACGTTTCTGCGTTGATCTTCTGGAAATCGGGATACGGCTCAAAACCGAGCACAAACCACATCAAAAGACCCCAGCCAAGAAAAAGCAGCGACATATAAACGGCGTGCGGTCCAAGTGCCTCACGGTAGCTTTTTGCGCTCATTCCGCTGAAAACAACATCACCAAATTTGCCGAGGAACCTGAAGTCACGGAAATTACCGGTACGGCCAGTAAACGGATTGGTGAGATTGTGTGTCCAGTGACGCCATCCGCCGAAGAGAAGAACTGAACCCGATAGAAAATGAAAGAGGGCCCAGCCGAGAAGCTTCGATGCCGCAAACTCAAGATCCTCTGTTTTCGTACTGTAGGTATCAATACCGAGAGAAACCATTCTTGGCTTGATGGTCAGATAAAACCAGTTGTCATGAAAGCCCGGCGCTCCCCACGGAAAAACCTGAATGCCGGAAATGTAGTAGATAGCCATAAGAAAACCGAGCACACCAAGCAGGGCAAGGTGGGCACCGACAACCTGCTCATCATCAATCTTGTCGGTATCAAAAATCTGGTACCACTTCGTTGAGCGGGTCTCTGTTCGCTGGAAAAGAAACCTTCTCATTTTGGAGGCATCCTGCTCCTTGATAACAGACGGAGCACCCGTGGCACCGTTTCCCTTGGGGGAAGGAGCATTCCCCTTGGGTGGTGGGACAGTGCCCTTTGGCTTTACTCCTGCCGGATTCACTTGTTCAGCCATCGTATTCTCTCCTTTTTTTTGGACATAATTCAGGTTGAAGAAACCAAAAAGAAAACTGTTGCGCTATAACTTGCTATAAAATAATCCAGTAAAAACCGTCCGAGCAAAAAATGCACATGGAACTGCAAACTTTTTTGAAGATCAAAACGGAACGACAGACGACCCTCGAACCTGAAATCTATAAAAAAAACAAATAAAAATTCGGTTTAAGTCAGATATTTTCCGGACAAACCACTCCACACAACAGTGAATAAAATAAGAAAAAATATTTAATAATAAATTATTTTACATTCGCGTTGGCGCGCTATTGTTCTATTCTACAGTATGAAAGCGCTGGAAATAACCATTGATTGATACCCTGGGCCAACAAGTGGCAACAACCGGAAACCCCTCAATCCTGAACACGTTAAACTGCATGAAGATCACTTTCACTAAACTCTCCGGGGCTGGCAATGACTTTATTGTTATCGACAACAGGAGCCGTTCCATCCATCTTTCCCCGTTGCAGATACAAAAGCTTTGCACCAGAAGAACCGGGATTGGTGCGGATGGGCTTATCCTCATCGAACCCTCCGCAGCATATTCGTTCAGCATGCAATACCATAATGCTGACGGTTTTCCCGGCTCAATGTGCGGTAACGGAGGCAGGTGTGCGCTCTATTTCGCATCCACCATCGGGATTCCTGCGGCTTCCGGCAACACGTATACCTTTGAAGCCAACGGCAACCGCTACGACGGCTGGGTTCTCGGGCCAGAAAGTGTCAAGCTGAAAATGCTTCCTCCGGAAGGATTCAGAGACAACCTGGAAATCGAAGGAGAGTGTTGTTACGCGGTCAATACCGGCTCTCCCCATGCCATTATTTATACATCCAATCTTGATGCCGTCAATGTGCATGAGATCGGCAAAAGCATCCGACACAGAACCGACATCTTTCCGGGAGGCACCAATGTCAACTTTATCGAAATCACCTCCCCGCACTCTCTTGCTCTCCGTACCTTTGAACGGGGGGTCGAAGAGGAGACCCTTGCCTGTGGAACTGGCGCAGTCGCTTCTGCGATAATGAGTTACCATCTCGGTAAAATCAACTCTACCACCGTAGAAATTACGGTCAAAAGCGGTGACACCCTGCACGTTGAGTTCAGTGAAGATATGCAGGATCTCTTTCTTGCCGGACCGGCAAAAATCATCTACGAGGGCAGCGTTACCATTGATTGAACAAACCCGGATTTTAGTTTTTCATGCCGTGCTATGCTGATATGCCGCACTCTCTATGCCGTAATCTTCGGCAACTGCCTCCTGACAGCGGAAATGGAGCGGTTTATGATGCGGTATCGGACAACACCGAAAATACCGGTGATCACACCGACCGGTATACATGCAACTCCGACAGCCTGAAACCAACCCTCCTGGGAGAAGTGCATCATGGATACTCCTGCAATAACCAATGAAACTCCTGAACGCAGGTAGGCAAGCAGAGTTCTCTCATTTGCAAGAATTGTCCGGTCAATTGCCAGTTCATCCCGAAGAATCAACTCACAACTATCAAATTTCGAATAGGGTGATGGTGCCATGCTGGTTTATCTCTCATCTGTTAATTAAATCTGCCAATGAACTTTTAACATGCCCTCTCGCTTTGTTATGTTCATCAGGGCAACTTTTTGCTCATGCGGAGCAATTCTTTATACCTTCTTAATTTAAAACGGAAAATCAGCAATGAAAAAGTGGATATGTGTACCGTGCGGTTATGTTTATGATCCAGAAGTCGGCGATCCTGACGGCGGTGTAGCGCCGGGAACCCCCTTCGAAGAGATTCCCGATGACTGGGTCTGCCCTGTCTGCGGTGTTGACAAGACACTGTTTGAGCTGGAGTAAGTGCCCGTTATGGGTGGTTAATACCTTTCTGCAAACAGCCGGATGACGCAGTGCGGTGCGCTCATGATCACCATGCGATCAGGGTGCACCTTTGCCTCCACTCCCTGAAGGTTTTTCAGGCAGCGCATCCTCTCCATTCCCCTCTGGAAAAGAGCCATCACCATCTGAACCCTTGCTGGCACTGCTGTCTGACGAGGCAGACTGCTCAAGCAAATACTCGGGAACACCGATCACAACAGAATCAACAACTGCGGTGCTATCAGGCGCAAGGGCCATTACCTCCCTGTAATCAGGCACAACAATTCCCCTCTTTCGCATAATGGCATAGATGATATTGGAGCGATTGCGAACATACCGTGATGAACCCGTTGGGGAATAGAGAATCGGATTGGGAAGAATCGCTGCGAGCTTTGAGGCCTGTCGTGCCGTCAGACCGGCCGCGCTGACACCGTAGTAATGGCGGGCTGCCTCGCCAATACCGAAAATACCATCACCCCATTCGGCTACATTGACATAGAGTTCCAGAATCCGGCGTTTGGAGAGCGTTTTTTCAAGTCTCCAGGTAAGAATGGCCTCCTTGATTTTACGTACCGGATTTTTGGAAGGGGAAAGGTAGAGATTCTTGGCAAGTTGCTGGCTGATGGTACTGCCACCCATCTTGAACTTCTTCGCCATGATGTTTTTCTCTATCGCCCGCTCAATTGCCTGATAATCAAACCCCTCGTGATGCCAAAACTTGTCGTCCTCACCAATCAGAACAGCCTTGATGAGATTCTGGGACACCTTGTTCAGAGGCACCCATGTCTGCTTGATTTTTTTATCGTTGCGTCCTTCGTGCTGCCACTGGGCTTCACGCGACTCCATAAAAGCCGTTTTTTGGGGATTTTCTTCCACAAGCCGCCCCAGATCGGGATAAACGAGATAGCGTGCAATATCGGCAACAAAGAGCAGCAACAGAATGGCAAAAAGAGTTTTGAAACGCTTCATACTCATGGCTGAGAGCTTTACCTGCGAATACATTAATACAAGAAGTGCTGGTGAAACAGAGGCAGCTTAAAGAAAAGTGCCCTCGGGCAGACTCGAACCGCCGACCTACAGTTTAGGAAACTGTTGCTCTATCCACTGAGCTACAAGGGCATGGTGGTGAATTTACGACTTTTAAGCAAACATGCAACCACCTCTCTCACTTTCTTCCAAACATCTTGTCGAGTTGATCAAGTGACAGCTTGATAATGACCGGTCTTCCATGCGGGCAAGAGTAGGGTTCACGGGTAGCAAAAAGATTGTCGATGAGTGAGCGCATCTCTTCAAGTGAGAGCTTCTGGCCCGCCATAATGGCATTACGGCATGAGTATGACTTGGCAAGGTTATCACGCTTTTCAAGCTTGAGTTTTGATGCGTTGTCCTGATATTCGGCAATCATATCCTGCAAAATCGTCACTTCGGTGCCCGGTTTGACATCCTGGGGAACCCCCTCGATCATGATGGTTTTGTTGCCGAAAAGCCTCAAATTAAAACCAAGCCGGTAGAGATCATCACGGATCTCCTCAAAGATTTCATACTCCCAGGGACGGAACTCCACCTTCTGGGGAAAGAGCAACTGCTGGGAGTTTGGGACATTCTGGTTCATGACCTCAACAGCACGCTCATAGAGCACCCGTTCATGTGCAACATGCTGATCGATAATCATCAGCCCTGTCTTGATCTGGCAAATCAAATACTTGTTATGCAGTTGCCATATTTTGGGTTCGGAATTTTTCGGAACCGGAACCACGTCGTCATCATAGAGAGGAGCAAGCAAAATGGATGAGAGCACCTCATCTCCCTCCCGTAACCCGCTTGACGGTACAGCGTACCCGGTACCCTCCCGGTGCGGGAACATTTCGGCCTGATGCAATGGAGAGTGGCGTGATGCGGAAGCTTCATCAAAAGCCCCTTCACGATAGTTCCGATAGAGGTCGCCTGTCGTGATGGAACGATGCGGAATGTCCGGAAACGAGAATTTTCTGACCGTCGATTCCAGACCCTGAGCGGAGTCGGGCTGGTCACTCCCTGTGACAGCAAGGTCGGGGGAGAAATCATGTAACTGAATGGCCCGTTTGATGACCGGATAGAACATATTGCGCACATTGCGCTCATCATCAAAGCGGATCTCAAGCTTTGCCGGATGCATATTCACATCAATCCGTGACGGGTCAATGGAGAGAAAAAGCAGCACAAAAGGGGTTTGACGCTCGACGAGTAAATCACCATAAGCCTGCTGAACAGCCTGTGAAAGCATCCTGTTCTGGACAAGGCGGCGATTGATAAAAAAATACTGGTCAAGTTTTCGGCGTTTCTGCATGGCAGGCTTGCCCAAAAAGCCCCTGATGGAGAGGTAATCATTCTCCTCGGAAAGCTCAATCATGCCGGCAGCAAAATCATCCCCATAAAGGTCATTAAGCCGCTCAAGAATATCCGGACACTACACATGAAAAAGCTCCTCATCATCGCTGTACATACGCCACTCAATTTCGGGGTAGGCCAGCGCAAACGACTTGACGATCTCGAAGATATGGTTGTACTCGGTCGCGTTGGACTTCAAAAACTTGCGGCGTGCGGGAACATTATAAAAAAGGTTTCTGACACTGATGGTCGTACCCTGCTCACCCTGTACCCCCGACTCCTCAGCGAGAGCTCCTCCCTCATAACGGAGCCTCAAACCAAGCGTCTCTTTTGCCGTACGGGTTTTCAATTCAAAATGCGAGACCGAAGAGATACTCGCAAGCGCCTCTCCCCTGAAGCCAAGAGTTTGCAGTGATTCGAGATCCTCGACCCCGGTAATTTTGCTTGTTGCAAAACGCTCAACACACAAAAGGGCATCTTCACGAACCATTCCCGCGCCATCATCCACAATACGGATCAGCTCTTTTCCGGCGTCCTTGATGGCAACGGTTATTTTAGAGGCACCGGCATCTATGGCATTTTCAAGAAGCTCCTTGACAACTGAAGCAGGGCGCTGAACGACTTCTCCTGCGGAAATTTTGTTGGCAACTCTATCCGGTAATCTTGCTATTCTCGCCATTCGCCCTCATTACATCCGATTTATTCACAAAAGCCCCTATAATTTTTCCTATCAAGCCAAGGTATCGATAAAACAAATACGTTTTACAAAAATGATAATAAATTTTTCATTTGGCATGTATCAAATCACGATAAATCGCCTCCGTTTTTTCTTGTTTTTCAAGATACAGGATAGGCAACAAAAAAGCACAATCCTTTTCAAAAATAACGCACCCGAACGATAAACCTGAGCACTCTTTTATCCTCATTACCCTTGAGGCAACAAAAGCATGATTACACTCAGAACTACATCATCTTTACAGACGGCGAAAGCGAACTCCCTTCACTCTGGCAAAAACAAACGTTACCGAATAGCCAAAAACAGGACTGGCTCAGTATGTGAAGCGCAAGATTCGCCAGCTTCTGACGAGGTTCGTCCATCCCCAAACCTGAACATCGAGGAAAATGCCAACTATAGTATGCAGAGCCAGAGTTGGTACAAATGTATTTTGTCATTAAATAAAAATGAGTTAAGTGGCCGTAAAAAATAAGCTCCTGGTTAAATTTGGACAACAGGTTCGTGAAGAACGAATCAGGCAGGGCTATTCGCAGGAAGAGCTTGCTGAATTAGCGAATGTCCATCGTACCTACATCGGCATGATTGAAAGGGCGGAGAAAAACATCACCCTCAAAAACATTGAAAAAATAGCAAACGCACTCAAAATAAAACCAGAGGAATTGCTTCGTGAAACAACGATACGTTGAAGCAATTCGTCAAAGTGGTCTGTCAATCTATGACCACATTGAAATTGGTGATCCGGAACTGTGGATTCCAGCACCAGAACTTGAAAAGCTGCTTAACAAAAGTTTATCCGGCATTTCTCTTGCGGGATTACCGAACAGTACCCGATCAAAAGTACTCAAGGAAAACGTTTGCAAAGTACTTGGCTATCCAGTACCCAAATCTTTCAAAAAAACACACCCCCGGTTTCCGGGCCAGTGTTTTGACACCTATGTACAGAAATCGAATAATCTTCAGGTAGGGAACGAAGAACTTTCGTCTATCCGCCGTTACGTCATAATCGGTTTAGACTTGAGCAGCATCATCACGAAGATCAAGGTCGTAACGGGGGATACGTTGGCAACGCTCGACACAACCGGTACACTGACACAGAAGTACCAGGCACAATTAATCATCGGCCTTACAAAAACTGAACTCATCAGCGAAGAAGATACTCTCCTGTTGTCTCCATTCGTCCGAGCAGGGATTGATCTTTCGGCCATTGCCAGCCCTGTGAACCAACCAAGAGCAGGAGAATTGCTGCCGATACGGGAAATATTTGAACGACTGAATGAACTCGTTGGCATAAGCTTTTCTGACAAGGGAGCTGATCAGGAACGTAATCGTGGCGCTGATTTGCATCGACTGATCTGCCAGCATCTTGGCTATAGTGATTACCATGATGATGGACAATTTCCTGATGTGCGCCATCAGCTTCTGGAAGTAAAACTGCAAACGTCACCCACGATCGATCTCGGACTGATTTGCCCGGATAGTACAGAAGCTCTCGATGTTCCGCAAATAGAAGGACGGCAAATTCGTCACTGTGATGTCCGGTATGCGCTGTTTTATGCAAAAACAGATGGAACAAATGTTACCCTGACGCACTTTTTCCTGAGCACTGGTGAGAGCTTTTTTAGTCGATTCAGGAAATTTGAAGGCAAGGTGCTCAACAAAAAACTGCAAATACCCCTACCCGGAAACTTTTTCGAAGGTTAATCCAAAGGCTTTCCAAACCATTCTTTCAAGTTCTTCTTGCAGTGTCGCTGAATTCAGAGAATCGATGTCTGCAAAAATTTTTTTTGTCTTGTCGATAATCTCTTTGCTGATGGCACTGTCAGGATCAGGTAAAGGAAATTTCTCAACATATTGAGTTATAAAACGTCGTCTTCCAGCATAGAGCTTGTTGTGAAATTGTGTGTCATAAAACCGCTCAATGAATCGGGAATTGGCAACAGCCGCTGCAAGCCAAAGTAAATCAGTCTTAGCCGGATTCCGACAGATAATCCAATAGCAGTCACCGTTCACCACAGAGCCGTCCTGATCTATCCAGAATGTCGGTTCCTTGGCAATGTCACGAAAAACTAACTTTGGTTGTTCCCAGGCTGCCGGGTCTTGCGGTACCCAAAGTTCATACCATTCACGATTAGCTTCGATAACATATTTGCGACCAACAAGGTTAGAACGATATTGGGTAAGATAGGCTTTGCTCTGCGGATAAAGAGAAAGATCAACCGTACAGCGCTGACCACGCCTTACTTCATGAGGATAAAGTATTTTTGGGGAATTGGCTGAATTAAGGGCTTTAAAGCGCCGGGCGACGTGGTGGGTAATCAGTGGGCGAAGAAGTTCCGGCCTTTTGTCCTCTGGCATATCTGCCCAATCGGAACGAATGAATACTTTATCCGCACATGTTTTGACACCTACACGAATTTTACCAATGTCACCAAAGGTACCCCATGTGTTGCGTTTTACTGTGGCAAGCCACGAGTCACTTTTATTGGTAGCTATGCGCCATACCCCGTCGGGGATATCGTCGATAGTAAGTTTGCCGTGTTGGACACAAAAATGGCGCCCATCATCGATTTTGACAACGCCATTGTGCAACAAGGCTGTAATGGGTGTTGACGCTTCTGCCTCTGGAGATTGCCGGGTTTCATAGATAGATGTAAATCCGGGAATATCACTTTTTGACCCATTCTTGCCTTTTGCAAGCAAAACGGCAGGGAGAACGGCGGCATCAAAAAGTTTTGTATCGCCAAAGTCCCAAATTTGACAAAGATCAAACCGATCCAAAATGGCTTGTCGAACGGGAGCCCCCGAACGTGTGGTCATGAAACGGTTAGAAACAATTATTCCGGCAGTACCGTGCGGATTGAGCACCCGTGCCATGCCCAAAAGAAAAGCATAGTAGAGATCGACACGGCCGGACAGACCAAATTGACTCGCAAGGATTTGTGTTTGACTGGCACCCAAAATCTGGGTTCGAACATAGGGCGGATTAGCAATAATCAGATCGTAACTCTCTGGAACGCTTGGTCTGAATAAAGAGAGGTTATTATCTGCTCCGAAATATTCCAAAACAAACTCAAGAAAATTTTTTTTCTCAAAATGAACCTGAATGTCAGGATAGCGTTGTTTGATACGCGCTGAGGCAATATTGATCGCTTTTTGATTAGTTTCAAAACCATAGACTTCAATTTTGACTCCCTCACGAACGCCAATTTGCCCTAACAAACTGATAAGCAACTCCCCATCGCCAATGGCTGGATCAAGCACTCGAAGTGGCCGATCAACAGGAAAATCATTAACCATTTCCAAAATCCTGCTGGCAACAAAATCAGCAAGTATTTTTGGTGTGTAGGTCGCACCACCCGCCTTATCATCGGGAACCACCGCATACCGTGCGGGAGCTAACCTGTTTTGAAGCATTGTCATGGTGTTACTTTTCTTTTTTATGATTGCTAACTATATTATCCATTTTTTTGTTCCTCAAAATCAATACCACTTCTTATACATTTTTTTCTTCCCATGGCATCACTATTTATTTTATAGCGTTACCTCACTTGAAGTAGTATAAGTCACCGTATACTGTGTAAGCTGCGTGTCTGAACCTTGGTCTACCAAAACAAAACCACAAACACTCTGGTTTCCTGAATTAATTATAAAGAGGCCTGATCCGGCATCGGAATATTCCGCTCCTTGAGAATCTCATCAGTGCCATTTTACCTCAGTGAAAATGTGACTATACTTGCCAAAGGAGATCACTCTGGAGAATTTCTCTATTTTTCCGAAAAAGTTTACGCGCAGTATATTTTTCGATGAATCAAGAGATGGTTATCCTTTGGCGTAGTGGGCTGATGAGGAGCACAGTGAGAAACTCAATGAAACGTCGGTCGTCTCAGAATCGGCAAAAAAACGTATTTTCATTCAATGATCACTGTTCTTGACGGGTAGGTCCCGAAGGTGTGCCCAAAGTTCACGCAGAACGGCTTCGCTGAAACGGAGCTTGTTGACCTCCCGATCTGCGTGCATGAGAAGCGTTTTGGAGAGCAGAACGCCCGACGTTTTTTTGGCAATGGCCATGCAGAGCGTACCGACCGGTTTTTCAGGAGAGCCCCCGGAAGGCCCGGCGATGCCCGTGGTTGAAAGAGCTATATCAGCCCCGCTTTTTTCAAGACACCCAATGGCCATGGCCCGGGCAACCTCTTCACTCACCGCCCCGAACCTGTCAATGATCTCCCCCGGCACTCCGAGGCTCCTCTCTTTTGCCTGGTTGCTGTAGACCACAAAACCCTGAAGAAAATATGATGACGAACCCGGGACATCAGTCAAGCGGCTTGCCACAAGACCGCCTGTGCAGGACTCGGCTACAGCGACACTCATCCCTGCGGCTGAAAGCATTGCACCAATCGTCGCCTCAAGCGAGACTTCTGTGGTTGCATAGATGAACTGCCCGGCCTTTTGGACAATGGCATCAACAACCTTGCGGTTATCACGCTCAACCTCCTCCCGCTCACAACCAAGAGTACTGATCATCAGGGTGACACCCGCAGCATGAGGCAAATAGGCGAGGGTTGTCCCGCCAGGCAGGGCGTCTTCACTATCAACAATTAGTTCTGCAAGCGTCGATTCTCCGACACCGACCGTTTTGATTGGTGTATGACGAATAACGGTATCCGAAAGTGCTGCAAAAAAGGGAATAACCGCAAGCTCCATCATGGCCTTCATTTCGGAGGGCACACCGGGCATCAATACCAGATAGTGGTTCTGAAACTGCTCTCCACACTGGAGAATCATCCCTGCCGCCGTTCCCTTCGTGTTGGCCATAACATGAGAGCCTTCAATCACCATTGCCTGATCACGGAGTGACTCCATCATCTCAACTCCTCTCTGCCCGGCCCGGGCGGCAAGAGTGGCAAAAGCCTCCTCGCTCAGTTCAAGCCCTCTTTTGAGGAGCTGCCGAGCCACTTTTTTGGTACGGTCATCGCGTGTCGGCCCGAGACCTCCTGTAACAAGCACCATGTCGGCCCGTTCAAGCGATTCGGCAAACACCGCAGCAATCTCCTCTTCACCGTCAGAGCAAGCTACAATCCGGCCAACTGGCACACCTATACCGGCAAGAGCTGCGGCCATAAATGCCGCATTGGTATTGACCCTCTGCCCCTTGAGCAATTCATCTCCGACAGAAACAATCTCTGCACGCATAACCTATTCTCCTTAAACAAGATAACTTGCAATGCGCAGGATGTCGGCAAAAACGCCGCCTGCCGTCACCTCCCCTCCTGCACCAGGACCCCGTACGACAAGTGGAGTTGCCCGATAACGCTCAGTGGTAAAGACCACCATATTCTCCGATCCGCTGAGTCCGGCAATCGGACTTGCAAGCGGAATCCTTTTCACCCCGATACTGGCCTTTCCATCCCTGATTTCACCGGCATAGGCAATGGTCATCCCCTCTTTGGCGGCCTCTGCGATGGCATCGGCATACCATGCATCAACACCCGACAAACGCTCAAGAAACTCTGGAACCGGCATCTCGCCACGATACTCCGCGGGCACAAGGCTCTCACAAACAACATCACCATACTCCAGCATAAAGCCAAGTTCGCGACCGAGAATGAGGAACTTCCTGGCAAAATCAGCACCGGAAAGGTCATCCCGCGGATCAGGCTCGGTATAGCCCGCTTCCTGTGCACGACGGACAATTTCACTGAAAAGTCCCCCTTTGCGCAGCTCATTAAAGATAAAACTCAAGGTACCGGAAAGAACACCCTCAATACTGATGATCTTGTCTCCGCTGTTTTTCAGATCATTCAGGGTGTTGATGATTGGCAATCCGGCACCCACATTGGTTTCATAGAGAAAACGGGCGTTGCTTTTCTTCTGGGCATCCCGTATGCTCCGATAAAGCGGCAAGGGAGCGGCCATACCAAGTTTGTTGGCCGTCACCACTGAAATATTTGCACGCAGCAAGTCAGGATAACGTTCTGCAACCTGTGCACTTGCGGTACAATCAACAAAAATGGTGTTGTGCAGGTTTTTCTCCCTGATAAGCTGCAGATAGCCCTCAATACCCGGATGGTCAACTCTTGGCAAGAGCGCTGCCTGCCAGTTCTGAAGATTGATACCGTTACTGTCAATGGCAATTTCGCGTGTATTGGCCATCCCGCAGACGACCACATCAAGGTCATTATCCTGCTGCAAATTGAGGCGATGGGCGCTGATCTGGCCAATCAGACTTTTTGCAATGGTACCGGTACCGGCAATAAAGAGATGCACCTTGCGCTGTGAAAGGAAAAAGGATTCATGAATGCAGTTCAGCGCCTTGTCCTCATCATGGGCATCAATGACCAGAGAGATATTCATCTCGTTTGCACCCTGCGCAACGGCAATAACGTTGATACCATTTTTGCCAAGTGTTTCAAACAATTGGGCAGAAACTCCAGGATGGCCAGACATATTATTGCCAACCACAGCGATAAGGGCAAGGTTGCGGCGGATCACAAGGGGCTCAATCTGACGGGATTCTATCTCGGCACTGAAGACCTCCTCCAATATTTTTTTTGCTTTTACCGCCTGGGACGGAGTGATGGCAAGAGTGATCGACTGCTCGGATGAAGCCTGTGAGATGAATATGATATTGATCCTGTAGCGAGCCAGGCAACTGAAGAGGCGTGAGGCAACACCTGGAACACCGGCCATCCCGCTTCCCGAAACGTTCAAGAGCACAACCTTGTTAATGGAGGTCAGCCCCGTTACCGGCAAGGTACGGCTGCTCCCTGAAGGGGTGGCACGCTCAATGCGCGTACCTTTTGCGCCGGGGTTAAAAGAGTTTTTGATCAGCAGGGGAATACCCGCTTTCATGGCAGGCTGAACAGCAAGAGGATGGAGAACCCTTGCACCAGCATGAGAGAGTTCCATCGCCTCCGCATAACTGATATGGGGCAAAATCCGGGCATCCCGAACCCGTTTTGGATCCGCACTAAAAAAGCCGTCAACATCACTCCATATCCAGATTTCCGCAGCGCCAAGTGCGGCGCCAAGAAGAGATGCGGTATAATCGGAGCCGCCACGACCCAGCGTCGTCGATGAACCATCCGGCGCTGCGGCAATAAATCCGGTCACGACAGGGACGCCTTCAAAAAAGGCAAGCTCTTTTTTGATATGCAGTTCGGATGTGTGGATATCGACACGGGCATCAGCATAATTAGCGTCGGTCACAATCAGTTTGCGGGCATCAAGTGAAAACGATGCAATACCGCGCTCCTGCAGGTAACGGCTGACCAGAAGGGCGGAAAGACGTTCACCAAAACCAAGCACCGCCGCCTGGCTTTTTTCAGAGAGTTCCCTGAGCAAAAAAACTCCCTGCACAAGATCATTCAGCTCTGAAAGTTCAGACCGAAGAGCGGCTGTGACATCGTCAAGAAGCGCAACCGAAAAAAGCTCGCGGGCTATCGAGAGATGAAGATGATCAACCTCTTCGAGTGAACTGCGATAAAGGCCCTCGCCGCTGCAAGCTTTTGTGGCTGATTCAAGCAAAAGATCAGTAACACGATGAATGGCCGAAACCACCACAATCAGCTTGCCCTCATGCAGTGCCCCGGCGATAATATCGGCAACTTTTTTAATCCGCCCGGCTGACCCCAGAGAAGTACCTCCAAACTTGTATATCTTCATGCTCCCGCCCATGCCTGTGAATTAAATATGAAAAGAGATTGAACAACCCGATCATTAACTTGTAAAATATAAATCATTTCCTGAATGAGTGGCAACTGGCACAAAAAAAAGCGCCTTTGCAGGCGCTTTTGGTAATAAGTACGATCAAAGAGAGCATCAATTGGTCAAGGCATCAGCACCTGAAACAATTTCACTCAGCTCGGTAGTAATCGCGGCCTGGCGTGCACGGTTATAACTGATATTGAGCGTTCGTAAAAGCTCCTTGGCATTTTCAGTTGCAGAATCCATCGCCGACATGCGGGCTGCCTGCTCTGCTGCATTCGACTCAAGCATCATTCTCCATATCTGTGTATTGAGGTGCTTTGGCACAAGCACATCAATAATTGCCGCAGGAGATGGCTCATAAATATAATCACTGCCCTTCTCCTCGCCGGAAGTTTCAGGTGCAATAGGCAAAATTACCTCCTCTCTCAGGTTCGGCGCAAGCACCGACTTGAATTCATTGTAGGCAACCACCACCCTGTCAACCTCACCACGCAGATACATGCCAGAGGCGATATCGGCAATCTCTTTTGCCGTACTGAAATCAAGGTGCTGAAAAACAGCAGTGTAACCCTTGACTATCTTGTACTCTCTCTTCCTGTAAAAATCAAAGCCGCGACTTCCGGCACAAATGAGGCTGACTCCGCCCTTGCTGTGAATGGCAGCATAATCCTCATGAATGATTTTATGCGCAAGCTTGATGGCATTGGTATTGAACGCACCGCACAACCCCCTGTCGGCAGTAACAAGAATCACAAGCACCCTGTTCACCTCCGGACGAGCGGAAAGCATGGGATTGAGTGAAGTATCTACCTTTGCAGAGAGGGAACCAAGCATCTCCTTCAGCTTCTTGGCATAAGGCCGGGCCATGACAGCCCGCTCCTGGGCCCTTCTCAGCTTCGCAGCAGCCACCATCTTCATGGCCTTGGTGACCTGCTGCGTAGACTTTACCCCTTTGATTCGTACACGTATATCCTTTAATGTAGGCATGTATTACGGGACTGTTAATAAATTGCTTGAAAACCCTGTCACCACTCTCTTACGCCTTGTTTTTTTCCTTGAAAGCTGTCACAAATTTGACCGCAATCTCCTTGAGCTTGCCTGCTGTATCAGCCTCAAGCGCACCGCTCTGGGCAATTTTTGCGAGCAAGTCACTGTGCTTGATCTCAAGCATGCTGAGGAACTCTTCCTCAAACTTGCGGATAAAGCGCAAGTCAACCGAGTCGAGCAACCCCTGGGTACCAAGGAAAATAATCGCAACCTGTTTTTCAACCGGCATCGGAATATACTGCCCCTGCTTGAGGATTTCGACAAGTCGTGCACCCCTGTCAAGCTGTGCCTTGGTGGTTTTATCGAGATCAGAACCGAATTTCGAGAAGGCCTCGAGTTCACGGAACTGCGCCAGGTCGAGCCGCAAGGTACCGGCAACCTTCTTCATCGCCTTGATCTGGGCGCTTCCACCAACGCGGGATACGGAGATACCGACGTTGATAGCCGGTCTCTGACCGGAGTTGAAGAGGTTCGATTCAAGGAAGATCTGACCATCGGTGATGGAAATCACGTTGGTCGGAATATATGCAGAAACGTCACCAGCCTGTGTTTCGATAACCGGTAGCGCAGTAAGACTTCCTCCTCCCTTGACCATTGGCCTGAGAGCATCAGGAAGATCGTTCATTCTTCTGGCGACTTCAATATCATCCGTTATCTTCGCAGCTCTTTCCAGCAGGCGGGAGTGTAAGTAGAAAACGTCGCCAGGATAGGCTTCACGTCCCGGCGGACGACGAAGGAGCAGAGAGACCTGACGATAGGCAACAGCCTGTTTGGAAAGATCATCATAGACAACAAGGGCATGACGACCCGTATCGCGGAAATACTCACCAAGGGTAGCACCGGCAAACGGAGCAATAAACTGCAGCGGAGCAGGATCGGATGCCGTCGCAGAAATAACGGTGGTGTAGGACATCGCATCATATTTCTCCAGGGTATTGACAACCTGGGCTACCGTCGAACCTTTCAGACCGATAGCGACATAGATACAAAAAACGCCCTTGCCTTTCTGGTTGATGATGGTATCAATCGCCACAGCAGTCTTTCCTGTCTGACGATCACCAATGATAAGTTCGCGCTGTCCGCGGCCAATCGGGATCATGGAGTCGATGGCCTTGAGACCGGTCTGCAATGGCTCATGAACCGATTTACGATAAATAACTCCAGGAGCACGACGTTCGAGAGGAAGACGAATCTCTGTCTCAATAGTGCCCTTGCCATCAATTGGCTCGCCAAGAGGATTGATGACGCGGCCAAGCATGGCCTCACCAACCGGGATTGAAGCCAGAATGCTGGTTCGTTTAACCCTGTCACCCTCTTTTACCAGATTTGATTCACCAAACAAGACAGCGCCGACATTGTCCTCTTCAAGGTTTAAAGCCATCCCCATCACTTTGTTCGGAAACTCCAGAAGCTCGCCTGCAGCAACCTTCGATAAACCATATACACGAGCAATACCGTCACCGACCTGCAGTACTGTCCCCACATCATACACCTCTGCTTCA
>SESF01033410.1_pt1 | contig 26157 bp, 8 predicted proteins | sample 3171521 | NCBI WGS metagenome assembly SESF01 (sample SAMN10866945, study PRJNA518727) | freshwater metagenome | biome: subpolar coniferous forest; feature: holomictic lake; material: water; isolation source: holomictic Lake 227, 6 m and 8 m depth | place: Canada: near Kenora, Ontario | collected...
AACCATCACGGTTACACCGACCTTTACCAATGGTGGATCTAGCAATAAAGGAGCAGACAAGAGCTTCACCACCACGGTCAACCCCACAGCCCAGGTCAACCAGATGGCAAACCAGACAGTGGCCAACGGCTCCGCCACAACAGCAATGGACTTTACCACTTTGAATACCGGAGGAACCACGACTTATACCTGGACCAACAGCAATATGAGTATCGGCTTGGCAGCCAATGGCACGGACAACCTTGCAGCATTTGCTGCAGTTAACACAGGAACTTTTCCGGTTACGGCAACCATCACGGTTACACCGACCTTTACTAATGGTGGATCTAGCAACAAGGGAGCAGACAAGAGCTTCACTATTACGGTCAACCCCACCGCGCAGGTGAACCAACCGGCCAGCGAGGCCATCTGCAACGGCAGCCCTTTCACTTCGATTATCTTTGCTACGGCCAATACAGGAGGAACCACGACTTATGCCTGGACTAACAGTAGTAGGGACATCGGACGAACAGATTCTGGCTCTGGCAATATTGAAGCATTTACAGCGGTAAATACTGGAGCAACACCTGTTGTTGCTACCTTCACCGTCACGCCAACCTTTACCAATGACGGAGTGAGCAAAGAAGGAGCCGCCAAGATCTTTACCCTTACGGTGAATCCACTACCATCAGCAATAGTAGGCAATGAGCAGTCCATCTGCCAGTTGGCCACAACAAAACTTGGGGTTCCAGGAGTCACAGGACATACTTACAGCTGGAGCTCCTTGCCTGTTGGATTCACTTCAGTCGAAGCCAATCCGGAAGTATCGCCGGCAGAGATGACTACCTATACCCTTAACGAGACGATCACCTCCACCGGATGTTTCGCAACTGGCAGCAAGTTGGTAAGGGTCAATCCCCTGCCAGCAGCAGCTGCTGGAGCAGACAGGATCATCTGCGCAGGTACTTCCACTACTCTTGGAAAGGCTACGGTAAGCGGCAGCTTCTATTCATGGACTTCTGACCCAGTTGGGTACAATTCGCTGGTTAGTAATCCAGTTGTATACCCTGCAGAGACTACGCGTTATATCATGAAGGAGATCAATACTGCCACCGGGTGCAGCAACAGTCAGGGCGTGTTGGTAACCGTCGGCTTGACCATACAACTGACGGTTAGCGGGTCTTCCACGGTTTGTGCAGGAACTCAGAACATGACTTATTCCACCGCCCCGGGCATGGACTCTTACCAGTGGACACTACCCACCGGGGTGAGCATTGTTTCTGGTGAAGGAACGGCTGCAATAGCTGTTGATTTCAGCAGTACAGCCACTTCTGGCGATGTAAGGGTCAGTGGCATAACGAACTGCGGCACGGTAGTTTCAGAGAATTATCACGTAACAGTCAATCCACTGCCGGCTACCCCAACGATTGTGGTTCAGTATCATACACTATTCAGCAATGCCAATGTTGGCAACCAGTGGTATTTGAACGGAAGTGCAGTAACAACCGGAGGTAACGATGTGCTCTTTTATGCTCCTAAAGGCGGTGCCGTCTCATTGCAGGTAAGTGACAAGGGTTGTGCCTCGGCCATGACCTCCTCCGTAGAAGTAATACCATTGTTAGCAAATGACCTGGAGATAGATGCTTTCCCCAATCCAAATCGTGGTCAGTTTAGTCTCAAGATTGCGACTGGGAAACAAGACAATTTCTCTATCAATATCTACAACAGTATTTCAAAATTGATTTGGAAAATGGAGAATGTTTGGGTCGACAATATTAATATTCTCCCGGTTAATCTAAACGATCTGCCTTCCGGGATTTATATGATCAGGGTATACAATAGCGAAATAAGCGGGACTATTAAAATGATTGTAGTACAATAGATATTTTACAGCATTGCACTAAATGCAATACCAGGTATTGGGAATATCCGGGAGACATGTGTTTAAACCAATTAATCAATGCTTGCTTTAAAGTCAGTTCACCAGCTGAAGATGACTTTGCATCTGCGGATGGCTCGCTTACTTCCTTTTCGGGACACACGCACAACGGACAATTATTCCCTTTGAATTTGATTTTGAGGAATATGTATCCTTTGGTATATGGGTATAAGAAGTTTACCAATACGCATTCTTTTGTGACCAGTGGCATCAGGTTGTGGGGACCGCTGGTGAGGACGGTAGGGAAGTCGGAGATTTTGGTGGTGGATGTTGTATTAAAATGAGTTTTCCAGATTGATATGTCTCTTAATACGACGCTCATTTTCGCGTATTCTATGCGATTATTTTCTCAAATAGATTTTCAGCCGGCAGGAATTCTAACCGATGCAATCTAAATCTGTACAACTTAAAATTCATTATTCTGCAGATTATCATATTATTATGAAGTTCAATTATTTTGTCAGAAATATTTGGCACAGCCTTTGTCATTAACCTTCACCTGAGATTGAATTCTATAAAATTATACTTTGAATAATGGCTTACAAATACTTAATATGTACAGAATGTGCCCCACGAAAGAGTATACAGTCAATAACATACAGGAATTTCTCACATAGGTTTCCTGATATTCCAGTTCCAAAATGATTTTGTCCACGTTTTGACCACAGGCAATAGATTGGATAGAAATCAAATATTCTTTTTTTTGAAATTTAGATTTTTTGGAGTTATTTCCTAATGAAGGCGGCTTCTGAAATTCATTAGCGTTATAAGGTTGTGTTTGTCTAACAATTACTTAAAGGAATAAGAGTGTTACTATATATCTCTATAACAGGAATAATTCTTTCATTGATTTTGTTGTTTTATGATGCCGTGAAAAATAGATCCACCATTTTTTTGGGTCTGTTCTTTATGGTTGTAAGTTTGTATGCTATCAATGATTACGTTCTACTATATTCCAAATCTGTTTTTTTCATCTCTCTTGTCGTTACGAACATCACTTTCCTCTATTATTTGATAGGACCCTTGTTGTATTGGTATATTCGCAGCATTCTGAAAGGCAATTCAGCGTTCGGGAATATTGATTTGTTGCATTTGCTGCCCATGCTGGTCTATTTGGTCGCAGCACTACCTTATATGTTTTCATCCTATGCTTACAAAGTGGAGATTGCGGAACAAATAGTCAAGGATGCCGGATTCCTGGGAACCTTTGAATTCACCATATTATCTAAAATATTTTCTAATACAGTAGTTTATCTTAGCCGTCCGTTTTTGGCTTTATTTTATACGTGCTGGTCAATTGTTTTGATGATCAGACAGATAAGTAGCAGTCCGACACGATTTTTTTCATCAAGACGATCTTTTATGATGAAATGGTTATGTTCACTGTTGGGTTTTCAATTGTTGTTGGTTGTCAGTCATCTGCTGTCTATATTCCATACATTTATCAATAATTCGGATGTGTTTTATACCACAAACCTGCTCCAGATCTTATCATCATTAGGACTAATTGGCCTTATTGTCTCACTTTTCTTGTTCCCTGATATTTTATATGGTCTTTCAAGATATTCCGAAGCTGTAGTGTCCCCAATTCCTGAAACGCAGGATAAATTGGAGGTAATTATCCGTGACCAAAATTTTGAATCCAACTATATATTTTTGATTGAACAAAAATCGAATAGCTGCATGAAAGACTTTCAGCCATATTTACAGCCGGAGCTAAACCTAAACAGGTTCTCGGATATTTTACAACTACCGGCTCATCATGTGGCCTATTATTTCAGGGAGGTAAAAAAGCAGACGTTCAACGATTACATCAATGAATGCCGCATAGAATATGCAAAAAACCTGATTATTGAAGGAAAAAAAAGAGATTTGACGCTCGAAGCTGTCGGTATTTTGTCGGGATTTACCAGCCGAAGTACCTTTTTTCGGGCATTTAAAAAGGCAGAAGGGATTTCCCCCGGTTCTTTTGTAGCTGCCAAATATCAGATTCCTTCTCCAATCTGATAACTTTGTGTCAAATCTGAGATTTGACACAAAGATTCACGCTTTTGTGCGACAAGCATTCTAATCTATCCTCATCTTTACTACCATAAATGTTATTAATCACAGAAGAAGATGTTAATCATTCTATCCACTGCCGGGGTCATTCTTTCAGTCGTATTGTTGTATTTCTATGCGAGAAGATATCTGTCCACCGTCTACCTGGGGCTCTTTTTTTTGGCTACAAGTCTTTATGGCATCAACCAGTATGTCTTGCTGTATTCAAAATCTGTCTTCCTGGTTGCACTTGTTGTTACTAATATCTCTTTTACTTCCTATCTCATCGGACCGATGCTGTATTGGTATATCCGAAGTATTCTAAAGGATAATTCCCGTCTGAAATGGACAGATCTGTTTCATTTATTGCCCATGATGATCTATCTGGCAGCTGCACTTCCTTATATGATTACGCCGTTTTCATACAAGGTTGAAATTGCAAAAGAAATAATCAACCATGTTGGATTTTTGGGAACCTTCAAGTTCACGGTATTGTCGGAGATCTTTTCAAATATGATCGTTTATCTAAGCCGGCCAATCCTGGTCTTGGGTTATACCCTTTTGTCGGTCGGATTGTTAATCCGGTATTGGTTCCAGGGGAAAAAGTCTCATGTGCTCTCAGGACAGGTTTTTATGATCAAATGGTTGTCGGTTTTTCTTGGATTTCAATTGCTTTTGACCCTGTGTCATCTGACCTCGATTTTTAAGACTTTCACGGAAGGTTCTGGTGTTTTCTATACCTTGAACGCCTTGCAATTTCTGTCGGTGCTCGGGTTGATAGGCTTGCTGGGTTCCCCCTTCATTTTTCCCAATATCTTGTTTGGGATGCCCCGAATCCCGGATTCTTTTTTCAGAGAGAAACTTGGAGACAAATGAATCGCCTTTTCTATGGAGCATAATCCCCTAACGGGATACCAACCATTTATATGCTGGTATCATTTGAATGGAAAGCTCATTTTTTAGAATTACTTCCTCTTTGTTCCAGGTGATGAGCAGCAAATTGGTACATGCCAGCTCGGATGAGGCTTCTACAAGGGCATCTATTTCACGTTTTAAAGTCTTTGGGTTGGTGATATCATAACATACTTGAATCAATTGGTCTGTTTGGTAACCTTTTCGGCATACAAAATCTATCTCCCTGTCGTTACGAGTTCGGTAATAAAAAAGATCTAATTCCGGCCGTAGATCCCTGCGCAACAACTCAATGAATACAACATTTTCTAGTAACCGTCCATAATTGGGTGATAGCTCAAAGGATCGTGCATGAATAAATCCGGTGTCAATGACATAGCTTTTTTTAGGCGATTTTTGCTGCAACTTTATTTTTGTGGCATATCGTGTCAGATTAAGAAAAAGATACGGTTCTGAAAGATACCCGATAAATTTTTGAACTGTGGCGACACTGCTAAAATAAAGCTCCGTTGTGAGTTGATTATAGGAGTATGGATTGGTGTAGTTTGTCAGCAGATAGTTGGCTAAATCGTAAAGTTGCTGTGTTTGCCTGATTTGAAAACGCTTCAAAATATCTTTCAATAAAACAGAATCGAACAACGAAGACAAATAATTCTTCAGAATAAAAGGATGCAATACAATCTCAGGAAAACCTCCGTTCTGCAGATAAGAGTTTAAATGATTTAACAGCATCCCCATGCCCTGTGGGGAGAGTTTCTCCTGATCAGGCAATGACTGTTTTTGAATGCTCAGATATTCCGTAAAGCTGAAAGGATAAACGGCTATCTGTACATATCTTCCAGTAAGGGAAGAAGCCATTTCATGCGAAAGAAGTTTCGCATTTGAACCGGTAACGATGAGATTTATACCTCTGCGGTAGAGCTTACTGACCCACAATTCCCAATTGGGGAGATTCTGTATCTCGTCTAAAAGCAGATACTGATAACCGGGATACAATTCATTTAAGGTTTGAATTACGGCATCTTCTTCAAAGTGTTTCAGCAGCAGATCATCATCAAAATTGAGATAGGCAAAATTTTGATCCTTCAACAATTGAAGCGATAAGACAGATTTCCCGGCCCGTCGTGGTCCGGTAATCAGTTTAATAAGCCCGGTGGACAAATATTCTGCTATTGCCGCGATATCCGTTCGTTCAATATAGGCATGACTGAGTAGTTCGTCACGCTCCTCTTTTTGCTGATAAAGGATGTTTTTTATCATAAATATTCTTTATAATGATCAAAAATAGCAAATAATATTCAATATGTAAATAATACTGATCAAAATTCCGATTTTAGACCCCCTCAGCTCCATCGATTGGAATTCCTGCTTCCCCCGTTATCAATGTCTGCTCCCCATTGTTTGAAACGAGAGGGAAGTATCGGATCAATATCCTTTTCGGGGTTCGAATTGCAAATCTGCACCAGCATGTTTTCAAAACCAGCCAGATTTTGAATAACCGCCAGCTCTATTTTTCAAGAAACCACCAAATCAGAAAAACTTTGTGTCAAATTTCAAATTTGCTACAAAGTTGCACCCTCAATTCCCATTTCCCTTGTGCTCAAAGCCCATCTTTACGAATCATTTTTATTGATTAAGCATGAAATCATGGAAACGAGGAAGATTTTAGCGGAATATGATTTGGTGATGATTGCTTGGGTCTTTTCGATTTAACTTATAGACTATAAATAAAAAGAAGAATACAATTATATAATTCGATGTATCTAAAAAGCTTTATTGTTGTTTCGCTGTTTTTCAGCTTAAATTTTCACTTGTCTGCCCAGCAGATAACACTGAAAATCAATCTACGAGGCGTAGCTGAAAGCAAAATATCCATTCTTCCCCTGATCGGGACGAATGCTTTTAAGTCCATCACCGAAAAAGAGGGTATCAGAAATGGCACAAGTTGCATCCTCTCTGTTCCAGGCAGTGAGCTACCTGGGGAGTTTGCCGTGCGTTTCGACTTCAAAGAGAAAGGGGGCACTACCCCAAATTCTGTAGAAAAGAGAATCATTATCTCCAATCAAAACATTGAGCTGTGGGTGAATCCTCCTTTCTGTAACAACAGCGACAGTACCCGGTTTCAGAAGGACGAAAAAGAGAATGCATTATTTGGTCAGTTCTCCCTGGAAAGTGGGAAACAAAAGGCACAGTTAAATCTGTTGCAAAACTTTTTAATGGGCTATGACGACCCTCGATCCAAGCTTTACCAACAGGGATTAAAAGAATATGAATACAGACGCGGCCTTTACAACCAATGGCTTTTAACACAAGCAACCCTCCATAACACCATATTCGTAAGCCATACTTTCCGGTTTCAGTATGTGCCTGAACTGACCTTCACGGGAAGCGAAGCCGATAAAATACAAAGCGTATTGACCCATTATTTTGATGGAATAGATTTTAAAGACTCCCTCCTCCTAAAAACCGCGAACCTAAAAGAATGGATGGACGGTTATGTAAATATCTATGGCACGATGTCGAAAACTGAAGCCTTGCGTGATTCACTTTTTACCCTTGCCGGAAAAAATGCCATTGAAAAAGCTTGTACAGGGCATCCTAAACTGTATGGCTGGATGGTGGACTATTTTTATGCGGGTTACGAGGCTTTTGGCATCAGGAAGGGGATGGCGATGTTGCAGCAGTATATAGACGATCCGAAATGTCTGACTACCAAAAAGCAACAAATCATCAAACGCCTGGATAGCATGACCAGATTAGGGGTTGGTACCCTGGCTCCCGATTTCAGCATGAACGGGTTGGATGGCTCAATTTTTAATTTCCATGCCTACCAGGGGAAAGCAAAATACAAGCTACTCCTTTTTTGGTCGGCCGACTGCGAACACTGTCAACAGCTCATTAGTGAACTCAAAGCATGGTACAAGGAAGTCGGGAACCGTGAGAAGCTCAATGTAGTTGCAGTAAGTGTAGATGATACTGAAACAGAAGTGCCCAAATGGGAAAAGGCAGTGAACGACCTTCCCGGATGGATTCATCTTCGTGCCAAAGGAGGAATCAGGTCCACAATAGCCAACCAGTATGCCATCTTAAGTACACCGGTGATGTTTTTTGTGGATAGCGGAAGCAATACGATCAAGGCAACTCCTGAGAATTTTCAACAGCTGACGAAATATTTAGAGAATCAATGAATAATAGGACAAAAGGGCGGGAGGCCGTCGTTTCACGTTCGAAAAAGCAGGATTAAAAAAATGGATAAGAAGCAATATACGAGAATCTTTAACAAGAAGGATTATTTATGAAAACGAGAAAGATTTTAGCAGGATTTCTATTGGTTTTGGTACTCACTATCAACGCCTTTTCGCAAAACATGGGTATTGGCATCAATGCCGATGGCGCGGCACCTGCCGGAAGCGCGGTGCTTGATGTAAGTTCGACGACCAAGGGGTTCCTGCCTCCGCGCATGACTTATGCCCAGAAGGCAGCCATCGCAGGGCCGGTTGCCGGACTCATGGTGTACTGCACGAACTGCGGCACAGCGGGTGAACTGCAGGTTTTCAACGGCACCACCTGGACCAACGTGATCGGGAATGCGGCCACTGCAGGAAAACCCGACGCCCCTACCATTGGCACTGCCACCGCCGGAAATGCCCAGGCCACGGTTGACTTTACCGCGCCCACCTCCAACGGCGGATTTACCATCTCCTCCTACACCGCCACCTCCTCACCGGGTGGCATTACCGGAACGCTTAGTCAGGCCGGCAGCGGAACCATTACCATTACCGGATTGACTAATGGCACAGCTTATACGTTTTCCATAACTGCGGCCACGGTTTCAGGCTCCGGACCGGCAAGTGCAGCCTCCAATTCGGTCACTCCAGTTAGTCCTGTTGTTGGCGGGAGTTTCCAAGGTGGAATTATCTTTTACATTTTTGTTTCAGGCGATCCCGGTTATGTGGCAGGACAAACACATGGTCTAATAGCCGCACTTAGCGACCAGAGTATAAGTGTCACCTGGTATAACACCGTTAATACTACAACCGGAGCGACAGGAACGGCATTGGGCACAGGCAGCGCGAACACCACAGCTATTATCGCCAGCCAGGGAAATACCGGAACTTATGCCGCTAAACTATGCAGGGATTATGCAGGTGGTGGCTACAACGACTGGTACCTGCCGTCTAAAGATGAATTGAACAAGCTTTACCTGAACAAGGCAAAAGTTGGCGGTTTTGATGCTGACACCTATTGGAGTTCGACCGAGTACACTATCAGCGGCGCGTGGGTCCATTACTTCGTCAATGGCAACCAGAACATGGGCAATAAGAAAGTCTACTACCATGTGCGTGCCATTCGGGCTTTTTAACAATTTATCTATTTAGCTATTTAACCGCGAAGCGGGCAAAAAATATTTTTGAAACAAGAGGCTCTTTTAATTTTCCGATAAAGGAAGGAGCAGGTTTGAACCGGAGAACAAGAATTTTAAGACAATAGAATATGAAAACGAGAAAGATTTTAGCAGTCATTTTGGTGGTTTTGGCGCTTTCTGCCAACGCCTTTTCGCAAAACATCGGCGTGGCCATCAACTCCGACGGGGCAGCCCCCAACAACAGCTCCATCCTCGATGTAAGTTCGGCGACCAAAGGGTTTTTGCCTCCCCGCATGACCAATGCGCAGAAAACCGCCATCGCCTCGCCTGCCACCGGACTGATCGTCTGGTGCTCCAACTGCGGGTCGTCGGGCGAACTGCAAATCTTTAACGGAACCACCTGGACCAATACCATTGGAGGAGTGGCCGCCGCTTTAACGCCGGGAGCACCGACGATTGGTACCGCTACCGCCGGGACTGCGCAGGCCACGGTTGCCTTTACAGCGCCTGTCTCCAATGGCGGCTCCGCGATTACTAGTTACACAGCTACCTCCTCTCCGGGTGGAATCACCGGAACGCTTAGCCAGGCCGGCAGTGGAACAATTACTGTCACCGGTTTAGCTGTTGGCACTGCCTATACCTTTACCGTCACCGCAACTGCAGCTTCAGGCACCGGCCCTGCCAGTGCTGCCTCTAATTCCGTGACTCCGGTTGCAGTCCTTCCCGGAGCTCCAACCAACGTGATCGCTACCGCAGGAGACAAAAAAGCTACAGTTACTTTTACTGCGCCAGCTTCCAATGGTGGTTCAGCGATTACCTCCTATACTGTCTACTTCTTGAGGTATGGAAATCCGGCATCGGTCACCCAGACTGGCAGCGGACCCATTATCATTACCGAATTACTTAACGGTACTGCTATTACGTTTACTGTAAAGGCGACCAATGCAGTGGGCACCGGTCCGGCCAGTACGGCATCTAATTCGGTAACCCCTGCAGTACCCCTCACCGATGCCTCCGGCAATATATATGGAACCGTCACGATAGGTACTCAAGTCTGGATGGACAAAAATTTAAATACCACTAAATACAACGATGGAACCCCCATTGCCAATGTCACAGATGCTCAAACCTGGTGGAATACTACAAAAAGCGGTGCCTGGTGCGACTACAGCAATAATGCTTCCAATGGAACCACCTATGGCAAACTATACAACTGGTATGCAGTAGATAACACCGCAACCAAAGTATTCAGTAACGGAGGCAAAAACATCTGCCCGGTAGGATGGCGTGTACCTTCTGACGGAGATTGGACCATACTCACAAATTATTTAGGGGGTTTAACCGTTTCTGGTGGCAAATTAAAGGAAACAGGCACTACTCATTGGTTAACTCCAAATACCGGAGCAACCAACTCTTCAAGTTTCACTGCCCTTCCGGGAGGTGCCACCGGGTATGGAAGCACATGGGATATGGGAAACACCGGATACTGGTGGACTACTACAGCATACCAGACAAATACTGCCTGGTACCGATCCATATCCTCCAGTTCTAACGAGGTAGTGAGTGGTCACACCTATATGACAAGTGGGTACTCTGTTCGGTGCCTGAAAAATTGATTTTTATTAACTGATATAACCCTTTAATTCACTGTAAATAAAGGAGCCGGATTGAACCGGAAAATAAGAATTTCAAGATAAAAGAATATGAAAATGAGAAAGATTTTGGCAGTAATTTTGTTGGTTTTGGCGTTTGCTGCCAACGCCTTTTCGCAAAGCCCGGGCATGGCGATCAACACTGACGGATCAACACCTCACGCCAGCGCCATGCTCGATGTGAGCTCTACCACCAAAGGGTTTTTGCCTCCGCGGATGACCAATGCACAAAAGACGGCCATCGCCTCTCCCGTAGCCGGACTCCTGATCTGGTGCAGCAATTGTGGCACCTCGGGCGAACTGCAAATCTACAACGGTACCATCTGGACCAATTTTGTCGGAGGTGCAGCATCAGCGGGGAAACCCGATGCCCCCACCATCGGCACCGCCACCGTTTCGGGTGTTAGCGGTACCGCTACTGTTACTTTTTCGGCGCCAGCCTCCAATGGCGGCGCTGCTATCACCTCGTACACAGCCACCTCATCACCGGGCAGCCTCACCGCCACACTGAGTCAGGCAGGCAGCGGAACCATCACCTTTACCGGGTTAACCAATGGCACCGCCTATACTTTCACCGTTACAGCCACAAATTCCGTAGGAGTGAGCTTAGCCAGTACGGCCTCCAATTCGGTCACACCATACACAGTGCCGGGCACCCCGACGATCGGCACGGCTACAGCCACGGACGGTCAGGCAACAGTTACCTTTACCGCTCCCGCATCGAATGGCGGCTCCGCCATCACCTCTTATACGGCCACCTCCATACCAGGGGGATTCACCGGAACCATTAGCCAGGCAGGCAGCGGAACCATCACCGTTACCGGATTGACCAACGGTATCGCCTACACGTTTACAGTTAAAGCAACCAATGCTGCAGGCGCTAGTGCCGCCAGTACACGTTCGAATTCGGTCACACCGAAAGCGCCCCAAATTATCGACGGATCCGGCAATATCTACCAGAGTGTTACGATTGGCACGCAAACGTGGCTGACAACAAATTTGACTACTACTAAATACAACGATGGAACTGCAATTCCCAATGTAGCAGGTAGTGCAACATGGAAGGCTTTACTCTCAGGTGTATATTGCGATTACAGCAATGCGGTATTAAATTCTGCTACATACGGCAAACTGTACAATTACTATGCGGTAGATAAAAATACAGCTACCAAGGTGGCAAGCAATGGTGGCAGAAACATTTGCCCTATTGGCTGGCATGTGCCAAGTGATGCAGAATGGACTACACTGGTGAACTATTTGGGTGGAGAATCAGAAGCACATGGAAAATTGAAGGAAACCGGTACCGTCCACTGGAAAACTCCAAATACAGGAGCAACCAACTCCTCAGGCTTTACCGCACTTCCCGGGGGTGCCCGTGAAGGTGGTGTCTACTTCGGCATTGGACTAGGTGGTTACTGGTGGTCCTATACAGAGGCAAATACTTTTTTTGTTTGGAGCCGGTGTTTGACAAGCAACAATCTCTGGGTATCCAATAACAGCCTCGATAAGAATTTTGGGATGTCAGTTCGTTGCCTGAAAGATTGAAATTTATTGATTATTTGACGTTTCGATGAGCTTAGTGCAACACTTTGACGATTACCGACGATTTGTGCGGAGTGATTACAGATGGACGCACATAAAAATATTTTATACAAGGAATCAGAACAAAATTGAACAAAATGAAGAAATTAATACTGTTTGTTGCCGGTTTGCTGGCCATCGCCACAACCTTAGTTGCACAGGGGATCGTTAACTCCGGAGCTCGAATGGTCAGCCAGAGTGGTACCTATTGGGTGGTCGACGGAAACGTCACCCTCAAGAGTGAGAGTGCTACCAACCTGGCCGCGGCAGCCAATATAAAGATCAACACCGGAGCCACCCTTACGCTCACCGGTTCAAGTGTTCTGACCGTCAGTGGCAACTGGCAAAACGATGGTATCTGTGCAGCCACCACCGGCAGCACGGTTACCCTCAACGGTGCTGCAGCCCAACAAATCGGAGGAGCCAATGAAACAACCTTCAGCAACCTGACCCTCAACAATCCGGCAGGGGTTACCCTCAGCAAAAGCATCACCGCCAAAGGCATTCTCGACTTTCAGAACGGCCTACTGAACACCGGCGCTAACTCGGCCATCATCGGTGTATCGGGCAGTATCACCAATGCAGGTGCGACAACATACATCAATGGAAAACTGGCTTTTACATTCGGGGATATGGGTTCTAAGGTTTATCCCATAGGCAAGGGCGGATTTTACAGGCCGCTGACGTTTCAAAATAACGGACTTACCGGTATCTGCATCGTCACTGCCGAGCAGATTGAAAGTACCATTCCGGGCACCATATCGGCAAACGGTTCCGCTTACACCTCCCGTTACTGGGCACTAAGCCAGACCGGCGGGAGTATTTCGCGTTTCAAGGTAAGCCTTGATGGTACTGGTTATACACCTTCCGGGACAAAAAAAATTATTTATGGTGATGGAATAACCAACACTGCTTATGCTGCTACTTTTTATAATCCCCCATTCTACACCAGCATAGCGGATTTCTCTTATATGGGCAATGTGACCGTTGGCTATTCGTGCACTCCCCAGACAGTAGTTTTTGGTGCCTTGACGGCAAAAAATTCCTGCGATGCGCCGTTTACGGTTTCAGCCACAGGCGGAGCCTCGTCCAATCCGGTCGTATTTACAAGTTCAGATTCCGGAGTAGCGACCTGTTCGGGTACCAACGGAACCACCATCACCATAATCAAGGCAGGAACCTGCACCATCACCGCCACCCAGGCCGGTAATGAAACCTATTGTCAGGCTGTGCAGGCCCGCGATCTTGTCATCAACAGTGTCCCTGCCACTACCATCAGCAGTCAGTCGACCCTGGCACAGACGAAATGCATGGGAGTCACCTACCTGCCAATCACCGTCACCGCTACCGGAAGTAACCTCACCTACCAATGGTACAGCAAAACCTCAGCATATTCAGTTGGCACCACACTGGCCGCTGCCAACGGTGCCCAAACCAGTAGCTACACGCCGCAAAGTGCCACGGCCGGAACCCTTTACTACTACTGTGTGGTAACAGGCTTGTGCGGATCTGGCACCAGTGCCGTTTCCGGGGCCATGATCACCAACGCTTCCACAGCCATCAGCAGTCAGTCCACCACCACCCAGACAAAAGCCCTGAATGGAACCTTCACTGCAATTACTGTCACTGCAACCGGAGGTGGGTTGACCTACCAATGGTATAAAAATAGTACGGCGTCTACTACCGGAGGCACTTCCCTGCTGACAGCCAATGGTGCCCAGACCAGCAGTTACACTCCCCAGGCAACAACTGCAGGAACCCTTTATTATTATTGCATCGTATCCGGAACCTGCGGAACGGCCACAAGTAACGTTTCCGGAGCATTTGTAACCAGTGCCCCCACTGCTATTATACGTCAGTGGACTGCAGGCCAGAGGGGGTGCCAGAACAGCGGTTTTAACAGCATAACAGTCTACGCTTCAGGAAGTAGTCTGACCTACCAATGGTACCAAAACAATTGGGAAAGCAATTTCGGAGGAATTTCGCTGGGCATTGCCAACGGTGCGCAGACCAGCAGCTATACCCCGCAAGCCATTCTTTACGATACCTATTATTATTATTGCATCGTAACCGGAACCGGTGGCTCGGCAAGAAGTGACGTTTCGGGGGCATTTATAGTTTTACCGTCCACAACCATTATAAGTCAGTCAACCGAAGCGCAAACAAAATGTCTGGATTCAGCCTTTTCAGCTATCACCGTCACGGCTAGCGGAGACGGAACTTTATATTACCAGTGGTACGCGAATCCGACACCCGACATTGCAGGTGGAACATCTATGGGTACCGCCAACGGAGCCAATACCGACAGTTATACTCCGTCATCCACCATAGCCGGAACGCACTATTACTATTGTATTGTGACCGGAGACTTCTGCGGATCAGCTACCTCTAGCATTTCTGGTGCCATGATCACCAATGCGGCCACTGCCATCAGCAGCCAGTCGACTGCCACGCAGACGCAATGTCTGAACGGAACTTTTACCCCTGTCACCGTCACCGCCTCAGGAACCAGCCTGACCTACCAATGGTACAGCAATGCTGCCGCCAGCAATGCAGGAGGGACTTCCCTTGGTACAAATAATGGTGCGAATACGAATAGTTATACACCACAATCCGCGGTAGCAGGAACACTCTACTTTTACTGCGTCGTGACCGGGACCTGCGCATCAGTTACCAGTGCCATATCAGGAGCCGTGATTACCAATGCCGTAACGGCCATTAGCAGCCAGTCTACCAACACACAAACGGCGTGCATCAATGGAAGTTATTCTGCTATTACCGTCACTGCTTTAGGAACCAATCTGACCTACCAGTGGTATAAAAACGGGAGTGTAAGCACCTCTGATGGAACCTCACTTGGAACCGGTAATGGAGCCAATACTGCCAGTTATACTCCTCAAGCAGCATTAGCTGGAACACTCTATTATTACTGCATTGTAAGCGGAACCTGCAGCACTGCAACCAGTACCATTTCAGGGGCATTTGTAACCAGCCCTTCTACTGCAATATCCGATCAATCCACCTCGGGACAATCGGCAAATCTGAGCGGAACATTTTCAGTGATTGCGATCACTGCCACAGGAACTGAATTATCCTACCAATGGTACAAAAATGCCTCATCAGCCACCACGGGCGGAACATCCCTGGCTGCTGCCAATGGCGCTCAGACCAATAGTTACACGCCGCAAGCCACTAGCGGCGGAACGTTATATTATTATTGTGTCGTGACCGGAACGTGCGGCTCGGCCACCAGTTCCATATCCGGCGCCTTCGTCGTTAATTCTATACCTGCGGCTGCAGGCACCATTACCGGAACAGCCACAGTTTGTCAAAATCAGGCTACGGTAGCCTATAGTGTATCTTCTGTCTCTGGCGCCACAAGTTATACCTGGGTCTATTCTGGCAACGGTGCTTCCATTGACGGAACCAATAACAGCGTGACCATCACCTTTTCGGCTGCTGCAACTTCAGGCAATCTTACTGTTAAAGGAACCAACAGCTTTGGAGACGGAACAGTTTCTGCCAATTATGGCATAACTGTCAATTCTGCGACAGCCATTACCAGTCAGTCGACGGCCGCACAATCACAGTGTATCGGGGGATCTTTCAGTGCGATATCCGTGACCGGAGCCGGAGGTGGGTTATCTTACCAATGGTACAGCAGCAACAGCGCCAACAATTCAGGAGGTACCTCGCTTGGTTCGGCCAACGGTGCACAAACCAGCAATTACACTCCGCAAGTTGGTTCAGCCGGAACCCTCTATTATTATTGTGCGGTCACAGGAAGTTGCGGATCGGCCACCAGTGCGGTATCTGGAGCATTCATAGTCAATTCACCAACAGCGATTGGCAGTCAGTCGACCGGCACGCAAACACAGTGCCAGAACGGAACCTTCACCCCAATTACAGTTACTGCGACCGGTGCCGGGACTTTGACCTACCAGTGGTACAAAAACACAAGCAATTCAAACAGTGGCGGAACATCTCTTAGTGGTTCAATAGCTAATAGTTATACACCATCTACAACCACGGTCGGGACACTGTATTACTATTGCATCGTGCACAGTGATTGCGGATCAAATGTCACCAGTGCGGTATCCGGAGCGTTTATCGTTTCGGATCCACCGGCAGCGCCAACGTCTATAACAGCTACCCCGACATCGGTCTGCAACGGTTCTTCATCCTTGTTAAATGCCACCTCAGCAGGAAATACCATCGACTGGTACACTGCTTCAAGCGGTGGCAACTACCTTGGCACCAGTGCCAGTGGGGCAGATTACACGATTTATCCGGGCAGTACAGCGACCTATTATGCGGAAGCAATGGGTGCAGGTTCAAGCAACGGAATGCAGACGTTTAGTTATACGGGTACTATCCAGAATTTTACCGTACCGGCTGGGGTAACTTCAATCTCAGTGGAGGCGTTTGGTGCTCAGGGAGGAAATGTTGCTTCGGATATAGGAGGATATGGCGCCAAAATGAAGGGAACCTTTGCTGTTACTCCGGGGCAAGTGCTAAATATCCTTGTAGGACAACAACCAGCATATATTTCTGGGGGGATTTCCAGTGGTGCAAGCGGAGGTGGTGGAGGGTCATTTGTCGTAGCATCCGGAAATGCTCCTTTGATTATTGCAGGAGGAGGTGGTGGAATTAGAAATGGTAATGGTGGGCCTAAAACAAACTCACATGGTACCAGCAGCACAACCGCCCAGAATTCGGCTGATAATTCAGGAATTGGGGGAACCGGTGGGAATGGAGGAACAAGTGGAGAACCTTCTGGTGGAGGATCTGGTGGCCCTGGAGGTGGTTTTAACACCAATGGTGGCCCGTGTGGATCTCCGGGAGGTTCAACGCCAGGATATGCCTATATCAATGGAGGATATGCAGCCCCTATTTGCACGCCACTCCCTAATGCTACTTATGCAAGTGCTGGAGGATATGGTGGCGGCGGTGCCGGAAGCTGGTGTTACAGAGGTACTGCCGGTGGTGGTGGTGGATATAGTGGTGGGGGATCAGGAAAAAATGATGCTGCCGGTGGTGGCGGTGGTTCTTACAATTCCGGCACCAACCAAACCAACACAGGAGGTATTCAAACCGGCAACGGTCAGGTAATAATAACCTGGGCTGGCTCAGGCAGCAGCTCATCTTGTCCTTCGGCAACCAGAACTCCGGTCACAGTTACCATCAGCACTCCACCCACAGGCGGAAGCTTGGCTGGAATCAACAGCACCATCGTGTATGGCAGTTCAACCGGCACAATGACCCTCAGTGGCAATACTGGCACAGTGGTGAAATGGCAATCCTCACCCAGTGGATCTTCTTATGGAGCAATCTGGACAGACATTGTTAACACCTCAACAACTTGCAGTGCCACGCCGACTGCACCGGGTACCTGGCAATACCGTGCACAGGTAACAAGCAGTACTTGTACAGCTTTTTCTAACCCAATCAGCATTGTTGTTACGAAAAAAGAACTCACCATTGGCGGTACGTTTACCGCTAACAATAGGGCATTCAATGGCAACACAACTGCAACAATTGCGACCAACAGCCTGACCCTGCTGACCAAAGTGGGCAGCGATGTGGTGACCCTCACAACTACAGCAGTTTTTGACAATAAAGGAGCGGGAACAGGCAAGACTGTCAGTCTCACAGGTTCCACGCTGAGCGGAGCCAATGCAGCTAATTACACTTTGTCGCTGACGGGTGCTCCTACGGCAACAGCGAATATCACAACGGTTGCACCAACTTTAGGCACATTCCCAGATATCAGTAAAACCTATGGAGACCCTGCATTTGTCCTGATCAACCCGATTTCGAACAGTTCGGGAAGCTTCAGCTATACCAGCAGCAATACTGGAGTGGCTACTGTTTCTGGCAATACAGTAACCATTGTTGGGGTAGGAACCTCAACGATCACGGCCAATCAGGCAGCATCGGATCCGTTGGATGGCTATGCAAGCACAACGACTTCGGCCACGCTGACTGTGGCTAAGGCAGACCAGGTGGTCTCCTTGAATATTCCAACCTCAGCACCGCTGAATACTTTTACTGGAAGTCCTGTTTCGATTTCGGCAACCTCTTCAGCGGGTTTGGCTGTAACTATTTCTAAATCGGGTGATGCAACGGCCACGCTTGGTGGTTCACCAGGAAGCTACACCTTGTCGGGTGTGAGTTCTACCGGAACCCTCACCTTCACTGCCACGCCGGCAGGAAATGGCAATTACAACGCTGCCACTGTCATCATCAAAAGCTTCGATGTGACGAAAAATAACCAGACGATTACTTTCAGTGGTTCCTTCCCGGTGACGTATACTTACTCACCATCGCTGACCATCGATCTGTCGGCAGCAGCAACAGCAGCAATTACGCCTGTGACCTACTCGGTTGTGAGTGGTCCGGCAACCTTATCAGGAAATACACTGACAATCACAGGTGCTGGCACCGTGGTTATCCGTGCTTCCCAGGCGGGCGACACCAACCATAACCCGGCTCCGGATGTGAACCAGAACATCACCATTAACAAGGCCACGCCGGTAGTCACTTTTGCAGATATCAGCAAAAGCTATTCAGATGCACCCTTTACACTAGGTGCAACCTCAGTCAGCACAGGGGCATTCTCTTATGTTAGCAGTGCCTTGGGTATCGCAACAACAGCGAAAATTTCGGCCGTCATTACGGCAACCATTACCGGTGTGGGTGCTTCCACGCTCACCGCCACGCAAGCGGCAGATGCCAATTACTACACTGCCTCGAAAGATGCCACGCTAACGGTTTCAAAAGCAGATCAAACAATAACATTCGGTACCCCGGCGGATAAAATTGAGGGTGATGCTAACTTTAGTCTAACGGCCACCAGCAACTCAGGACTGGCAGTCAGCTTTGCCAGCGGCACGACTTCTGTGGCTTCCCTCAGCGGAACCAACAATGCAACCGTGACTGTTGGTAGCGAAGGAACCTCAACCATTACTGCCAGTCAGGCCGGGGATACACATTACAATGCTGCCCCTAATATTGACAGGACCTTGACAGTCCTGGCCTGCAGCAATCCGACCAATGGCGGTACCATTGCCACAGCACAGGAGAACTGCACCAATTTCGATCCTGCAGCCATGACCAGTAGTGCCTTGCCAACGGGTCACCCTACCGGCTCGACCCTCGAGTACCAGTGGCAGAAATCTACCACCAGCAACAGCTCCGGCTTTTCAAATATTACTGATGCTACGACAACGACCTACGATCCAGGGACCATTTCACAGACCACCTGGTACCGACGTCTTGCAAGGGTAAGCTGCAGAGCCGACTGGACTGGAGCTACCGCATCGAACGTGGTGGCCATGACGGTCTCACCAACCGTAGGCGGAAATGTTACCGGAGTAAGCACTGCCTCCTATAACAGTCCGGTCACAATGACCCTGAGCGGTCATGCAGGAACAGTACTGAAATGGCAATCCTCACCGGATGGAACCACCTGGACGGATATTGCCAATACCTCTACCACCTGCACGGTCACCCCGGCAGCAGTTGGGATCTGGCAATACAGAGCACAGGTTCAAAGTTATACCTGTTTGGTAAAATTCTCCGTTGCACTGAGAATCACCGTTTCACCTAATCCGCTTACCATTTCGGGGATCAGTGTTGGTAGTAAAACCTATAACGGTAACACAACAGCAACACTTTCAGGTACGGCAGTCCTGGTAGGAGTTAAAACAGGCGAAACAGTAACCCTTGGAGGAACGCCCGTGGCAACTTTTGCCTCTCGCAACGTGGCAACCGGCATCACGGTGTCGGTGACAGGCTACACGATCTCCGGCACGCATGCAGGCAATTATACTCTAACGCAACCTGACGCGCTGACCGGTAACATTACGGCCCTTCAGCTTACACCGCATATCACTGCTAATGACCGTTCTTACAATGGGCTCACGATAGCCACGATGAGTGCACAGTCCGTGACAGGAATGATTAGCGGTGAGACGGATGTTAACCTTTTAGTAGGAGCGACCAATTTTGACACCAGGAATATTGGAACAGGCAAAACGGTAACAGCCTCTGCCCTGACTTTGGGCGGCACAAAAGCCGGAAATTATACCCTGGCATCCGCAGCAACTGCAATAGATCTCGCAGATATCACGGCGGTTCAGCTAACCCCCTCCATTACGGCCAACAACAAGCCTTATGATGGTAATACGACAGCCACTTTAAATGCAAAGACAGTGAGTGGGATGGTTAACAGCGAGACAGATGTCACACTGGTAGCAGGTGCAGCAAATTTCGACAACAAAGACAAAGGCACAGGCAAAACGGTGACGGCAACCACCCTAAGTTTGGGCGGAAGCGATGCAGGAAATTATGTGCTGGCTTCCGGTGCAACTGCAACGGCTCTGGCTAATGTTACCGCCGTGGAGCTCACGCCGCACATAACAGCAGCGAACAAGACCTACGATGGCAATGCCATTGCAAGCCTTAGCGCACACACCGTATCCGGGATGATTTCGGGAGAAACAGATGTCACACTGATAGTTGGAGCAGCCAACTTTGATACAAAGGCCATTGGAACAGGTAAAACGGTTACAGCCACATTATTGAGTCTGGGCGGCACAAAAGCGGGTAACTATACCCTGGCATCGGGCGCTACTGCTACCTCTACGGCGGCTATTAATGCTACTACCCTTACACCGCACATTACGGCCAGCGACAGGCCCTATAATGGCAACACTACTGCGACGCTGAGTGCACAAACTGTTTCAGGTATGATTGCCGGCGAGACGGATGTTACCCTTTCAGTGGGAGCGGCAAACTTCGATACCAAGGCCATAGGTACTGGTAAAACAGTCATGGCAACCACCCTGAGTCTGGGTGGAGCCGACAAAGGCAACTATGTGCTTGCAGATGCAGCAACGGCGACAGATCTGGCAAACATCACGGTTGTGCAGGTGACGCCACAGATTACGGCTAACAACAAACCTTATGACGGTAATGCAACTGCAACCTTGAGAACACAGTCTGTGACCGGAGTGGTTTCCGGCGAAACCGTCACACTTACTGTAGGTTCAGCCAGCTTCGATAATGCAGACAAGGGAGTCGGCAAGACAGTAACAGCAAACTCTTTAAGTCTTGGTGGAGCCGACGCTGCAAATTATGTTTTGGCATCAGCTACTGCTACAGCATTGGCGAATATTGCTTCCATAGCCCTTACACCACACATTACGGCTTTGGGTAAGGTGTACGATGGCAACTCCTCGGCTACGTTGAGTGCGCAATCTGTAACCGGGATGACTGACGGCCACACTGATGTGATCCTGCTGGTGAACACGGTTAGTTTTGATACGAAGAATATTGGCATTAACAAGACAGTCACAGCCACAGGGTTGACACTTGGAGGATCAGATGCCAGCAACTATGTGCTTGTCTCTTCTTCGGTGACTGGACAGGCAACGATTACTGCTCTTGGGGTTACCCCGCACATTACGGCCAGTGACAAAGCATTTGATGGTCTTACGACAGCTACCTTAAGTGAAAAGTATGTAACGGGTCAGATTCTCAATGAAGATGTTACTCTTGTTGCCACTGCAACTTTTGACAATAAAAATATTGGGACTGGCAAGACGGTCACGACGGGTGCCCTGACGCTGGGCGGTGCAGATGCAGTCAACTATGTGCTGACCTCTGCTGCTCCATTAACGGCGGAGGCTGCCATCACTGTTCTTCAGGTGACGCCACACATTACTGCCAACGATAAACCTTATGATGGAAATACTTCTGCTACCTTAAGTGAGCAGTCGGTTGTTGGTGTGGTATCCGGTGAAACCGTCACCCTTTCAGTAGGAAACGTCAGTTTCGATACCAGGAATGTCGGGACTGAAAAAACGGTTACCGCCAGCAGCCTTTCGCTGGGCGGTGCAGATGCAGGCAACTATCTGCTGACATCTGGAATTACGACAACTACTACTGCTTCCATAACAGCCCTGCAGCTCACTCCGCACATCACGGCCGACGACAAGTCATACGATGGCGGTACAACTGCGACCCTAAGTGCGCAATCGGTAACCGGACAGCTTTCCGGCGAGACCGTAACGCTGATTGTAGGCGCTTCCAGCTTTGCCTCGAAGATTATCGGAACCAATAAGACGGTCACGGCAAGCTCCTTGAGTCTTGGTGGTGCCTATGTTGCCAACTATGTATTGGCTTCCGGAGCTAATGCCACCGACCAGGCTGATATTACGGCCATCCAGGTTACGCCGCATATTGTGGCAATTAACAAGCCATACGATGGAAATACTTCAGCTACACTCAGCTCGAAGACACTCACCGGGCAAGTTTCCGGTGATGATGTAACGCTGGTGGCCGCGTCGACGAATTTTGACACCAAACGAATTGGTACGAACAAGTTGGTTACGGCCTCCGGGTTAACACTGGGCGGCACTGATGCCGGCAATTATTTGCTGACAACGACCTCTTCTACAGGAAATGCAGATATTTCGACTGTAGTACTTACCCCGCACATCACGGCCAACGATAAGCCTTACGACGCTGGAACCACTGCCACACTGAGTGCGCAATCCGTTACCGGACAGCAATCCGGTGAGACCGTAACCCTGGAAGTGGGGGCATCCAACTTTGATACGAAGAATGCAGGAACAGGCAAAACGGTTACCTCAACAGGTCTGACGCTCTCCGGCGCCGATGCCGGTAACTATACTTTGGCTTCAGGAGCCACCGCCACCGCTCTTTCCAATATTTCTGCCATCATGGTTACGCCGCTTATTACGGCAGACAATAAGACCTATGACGGCACGGCTACGGCTACTTTGAGTGCAAAATCGCTTACGGGAAAGATCTCCGGTGACGATTTATCACTGGTAATCGGTTCGGTCAATTTTGATACGAAAAGTGTAGGAAGCAATAAAACCGTCACTGCCGGTAGCCTCTCCCTGACTGGTACCGATGCCGGTAATTATGCATTTGCATCCGGTATCACGGTAACGGATCTTGCAGATATTAAGGCTATTCAGTTATTTGTCTCAGCGGCAGTGGCTGAAAATAAAGCCTACGACGGCAATAATATTGCACAAATTACTGGGGCCACGCTGGTAGGCAAAAGGGGATCTGATGACGTATCCCTTGCTGCCAATTCAACCGGTACGTTTGCCCAGACGGGTATTAAGAGCAACATTGTGGTAACTCCTGAGTTGGCTATCACCGGAGCAGATGTTGGCAATTATACATTGGTCCAGCCAACCGGACTAAAAGCCAGCATCACGGCCAGGCCCCTCACCATTGGTGGATCGTTCGTTGTGAATGACAGGTTATACAACGGAACAACAGTTGCTGCCATTGCCACAAACAACCTGACGCTGCTGACGAAAGTCGGAAGTGAGGTTGTCACTTTGAATGCCTTAGCAACTTTTGATACGAAAATGGCGGGTACCGGCAAGGCGGTCTCTCTGACGGGATCAACCATCTCAGGTGCCAATGCAGGAAATTACACTTTGTCGTTGGTTGGTGCACCCACCACTACTGCGTCGATTACGGCTTTTGCACCTGCTTTAAGTGCATTCCATGCTATCAATAAAACCTTTGGAAATCCTAATTTTGTGTTGGTTAAACCAATTTCAAACAGTCCGGGTGCCTTCAGTTATACCAGCAGCGACGAAACTGTGGCGACCATCTCGGGCAATACCGTGACGATTCTCAAGGCCGGAACTTCAACCTTAACGGCGACACAGTCGGCCGATGGTGCTTATTCAACTGGTACCATTTCTGCACTGCTTATGGTAACCAAAGCCAATCAGTTGTTAACGCTGACCCTGCCCACGGCTGCCCCGCTAAATACTTTTACGGGAACATCACTCGCAATCACGGCTACTTCTTCATCGGCCTTGCCGGTAACTATCACAAGATCGGGCACCGCTACCGCGACGCTCAATGGTACTCCCGATAGTTACACCTTGACAGGTGTCAGTGCATCCGGAACCGTAGTGATTGATGCCACTCAGGCTGGAAATGACAATTACAATCCGGCTTCAATCAGCAAGAGTTTCGATGTGCAGAAGAATAATCAGACCGTTGCCTTCAGTGGTTCATTTACGTTGGACTATACTTTTGCCCCTTCGTTAAGCATCGACTTGTCAGCTGCAGCAACTGCAACTTCTACATTGGCTGTAGGTTATAGTGTTTTAAGTGGTCCGGCAACTGTCTCAGGTCATATCTTGAATGTTACCGGAGCCGGTATTGTAGTGGTTCAGGCTTCCCAGTCGGGTGATGCCAACACAAATATGGCTCCTCCTGTCAATCAGGATATTACTATAAACAAGGCCACCCCTGTCATCACTTTTGCCAACATAAGCAAGAGCTATGGAGATGCTCCGTTTACCTTGAGTGCTACTTCGGCTGGAACCGGTGCATTTACATTTGACAGCAATGATTACAATGTGGTCACAACGGCAGCTGTTTCGGCGGTAACTATGGCAACCATAACAGGGGCGGGGACATCTACGATTCTCGTGATCCGGGATGCGGATGCAAATTATGCTGAAGCTATGGCCTCGGCTACGTTAACGGTATCCAAAATAAATCAGGTCCTTACGTTAGCTCCATTGCCAACATCTGTGTCGATTATGGATTTTGATAACACGCCAATCCAGGTTGTGGCTACCTCAACCTCCGGATTGCCTGTCACGTTGACATTGGCCAGCGGAAGTGTGGCTTCACTGAGTGGCACTAACCAATTGTTCACCACGCTTCAGATGGGAACTGTCACGGTGAATGCCAACCAGGTGGGTGATCAAAATTACAATGCAGCAACACAGACTGCACAAACCATCTCAGTAGGGAAGGCAAATCAGATCATCACATTCAATCCTCCAACCGGGAAATGCATTGGTGGTCAACCGTTTGATCTTGATGCAAATAGCACCTCGTCGTTGGCAATTTGTTATACCAGCAGCAATAGTGCTGTAGCCACTGTCAGCGGGAAAACCGTGACTATCGTAGGAGCCGGAACAACGACAATTACAGCAAGTCAGGCAGGTAACGAATACTATAATGCCGCTACTAACTCGGCTAAGTCACTTAATATTAGTTCGCTGGTAGGTGATATAAATGGTGATGGCAAAATCACCTATCCTGAAATTGCTGGTGACAAGGATGGCGACGGCAAGATAACTGCTCCTGAAATTGCTGGTGACACCGATGGTGAAGGCAAGATAACCTTCCCTGAAATTGCAGGCGATACCGATGGTGACGGCAAGATAACTGCTCCTGAAATTGCTGGTGACAAGGATGGCGACGGCAAGATCACTGCTCCTGAAATTGCTGGTGACAAAGACGGAGACGGCAAGATCACTGCTCCTGAAATTGCTGGTGACAAGGATGGCGATGGCAAGATCACTGCTCCTGAAATTGCAGGCGACGCCAATGGCGACGGCAAGATCACTGCTCCTGAAATTGCTGGTGACAAGGATGGTGACGGCAAGATCACTGCTCCTGAAATTGCAGGCGACGCCAATGGCGACGGCAAGATCACTGCTCCTGAAATTGCTGGTGACAAGGATGGCGACGGCAAGATAACTGCTCCTGAAATTGCTGGTGACAAAGACGGAGACGGTAAGATAACCTTCCCTGAAATTGCTGGTGACGCCGATGGTGACGGCAAGATAACCTTCCCTGAAATTGCTGGTGACAAG
>SESF01019256.1_pt1 | contig 26128 bp, 19 predicted proteins | sample 3171521 | NCBI WGS metagenome assembly SESF01 (sample SAMN10866945, study PRJNA518727) | freshwater metagenome | biome: subpolar coniferous forest; feature: holomictic lake; material: water; isolation source: holomictic Lake 227, 6 m and 8 m depth | place: Canada: near Kenora, Ontario | collected...
ACCGTGACGGCGTCTCATCGCCGAACGCACCGGCTCGAAGGCGAATTGGCACGGAATCTGCACCTCAAAGCACGTTGGTCAGTGATGCCGGGATGCGCGCTTGGACGGAGTCGGCAGTATCCTCGATCGCAGCCAAGCCGGGAAGCTGGGAAACCGGCTCGACCGCGCTCTCAGCGGTGGCTGCGCGCAAGGATGTCAGGTAGCTCGTCTCGCTTAGACTGGTTCATTACAAGACATAGCCGCATAATATGGCGCAGATTTGCCGATTGATTCAGAAGGCCTGGAGTAACCTGGCGTGCCGCACGGTGGCTGCCGCGGCTCTCGCGGTGGTTTTGGGTGTGGGTGCCGGCCGTGTATTCATCGGTGCGGTGTACGTGGTGGATGGCGCGAGCATGGAGCCCACGTATCCGACCGGAACGCACCTTTATGGGGCGCCCATCTCAAGGTCGCTTGAACGGGGAGATGTTGTGGTCGTCGATGACCGGAATGCGGACTACGCGGTCAAGCGCATCGTCGGGCTGCCGGGTGAAACTGTCCAAATGTGGCGGGGCCGTGTCTTTATCAACCGGCAGATGCTGGTCGAACCGTATTTGCCCAAACACACCTTCACTTACCCCGCTGAGCAGTCACGGCGGGGGGCAACCTTCGTCCTGGGAAAGACCGAATACTTCCTGATGGGCGATAACCGGCCCAGCAGCGCTGACAGCCGTGAGTACGGCCCGGTGGGACGGAACCAGATCAAGCGACGCGTGCCCTTGCCGGATTGCTTCGTCAGCGCGTATTTCACCCCCTACACGCTCCCAGCCTATGGAAAGACGGTGATCCGTCCCATGTTAGCCCACACGGCCCGCCTAACGACCCGCCTCTAGCGGCTGCGCTCCTATGCGGATATGCGGACGCGGCGGCGCACATGTTCTGGGTGCGCACTTTCGGGCTGTCAGCGAGGTGTGTCCTGGGGTGCCGCCGCGGCATAGGAGCGCAGCCTTTAGGCGGCAGCAGTGCGTAATGAGGCGGGCGTTGGGATCTGCTGGTGCCGCAGTCCAATCCCGTGTTCCTGCAGTCTAAAGGCTGCGCTCCTATGAGGAAGTGCGGACGCGGCGGGCGTTGAGATCTGCTGCTCAGAAATTGCCCCGGCAGCGTGCGTTTGGCGGCTCCGCGCCACGCACTTCGAGCTCACTTGCTCGGGACTTTTTCCGGTGGCGCATTCGTCACCGCCGCAGGCGCGGCGGCTTCTGGCGGTTCGCCCAGTTTGGCGCGCAATAACGCGCGCACTTCCGGCGGTTCGTCTCCCTCGGTAGCGAGCATCCGTTTCCGCACCTTTAGATCCATTTCCTCAAAGGGGCGCAATCCGATCGCTTCCATTCGTTCCATGGGGATGCCGCTTTGATAGCTCAGCCAGAGCTGCCGCGCGAGCAATTTGTATCCGGCGGCGGCCGAATCCTCACCCAGCACCAGGCTCCGGTACGAGTTGACCAGCAAGCCTTCGAGAATAGCCTGGGTGCGATCCTTGCCCCCGCTATTGCTCGCGTCGTCCTGCACGCGCGCCACGGCATACTTGTCGAGCGTGACGTTGGCCGGGAACGAATTAGTCAGGCCGTCGATCAGCGTTTTGTCCGGATACTGGACTGCGAGGTATTTAAACCATTGAGCCGCGTCGGTCAGCCGATTGTGAACGTAAAGGAAGTAAACGGCATCGCGCAGGAAATTCCGGTGCGCCCGCAGGATATGGTCGCGGTTCGGGGCATCATCCTTGGCCGCCTGCTCGTAAGCGTAGCTGACCTTGGGGATGATCTCCAGGTTGGGCCCAAACTCGAAAGCCTGCGCGAAGGGGTTCGTCACCAGCCGCCCGCGCTGAAAGCTCAGCAGCATGGATTGGTAAATGACCCGGCGCAGAGTGATGAGATCATCCTCCTTGATCCGCTTAGGATTCTCCGCCGCCTTCTTTAGCCCCTGAGCCGCCCAATAAATCGCGTGCGCCTCCGGCAAACGCCACTCCAGTGGCCCGTAGCGTTCGTTCACCTCTTTCATGAACTTCGGATCCATCTTGTACGTCTCGCGCAATAGTTTGGCGCGCTCTTTCTGGTCCTCGGTCTGGGGATCGATCAGCTCATCCAGGTTCGGCTTCTTCTTGTCAAAGACTTTCGCCATGTCGTTGGCCCAAAGCTGCTTGTAGTACATGCTGGCATCATCGAGGTTCTGACCGAGCTTGTGCTGAAAGAACCACGCCAGTTCCCGGTAGATCAGCATCTCGTTCGGGTTGTAGCGCAGGCCGTCGTCCCGCAGCAGTTCGATGCCGGCTTTGACCCATCGCCAGCGGTCGGGGTATTGTCCCGGGCTCGATTCCTTGAACTTGACGGAGATGTTGTAGGCCATATTCCAGGCCTGCACGAGCCACACCTGGACAAAATGCGGCTCCAGCTTCGTGATCCAATCCGCGAGTTGGGCCATCTCAAAGAACTTGTCTTCGTCCTGCAGGTCGGTGGCGCGCATCCACAGCGCGTTGGAAATCAAGCCCCGAAAGCCGCCCAGCGCTACCGTAGTGAACGCGAGCACAGGGGGCGCATTCTCCAGCGGTTGCACGCGCGTCAAGCCCAGCCGGTCCCGGTCGCGATTGAGCGACTGCTGCACCATCCCGGCGCCGGCCAGCAGCGCGCAGATGAGCGCAAACCGGAGGAGGTTTTTCAATTTGCCGCTCATTGGGCTTGGGCGGTCGCCAATTCGCGGCGGCTGAAAAAGATGATCCCCACCAGGCCGATGCCTCCGCCGAGCAGCAACACGATCTGCCCGAACGCCCGGCCCAGATCCGCCCAGGTAACGCTCCGGCCGGTGCTGAGTGAATCAATCGGCGAGAAATCCTTGGCCAGGTTGATCACCTCGAGCACGCCCTGGAAAATCGGGATGGCGACCACATCCACGGCGGAGTGGCCCGTCTTACCGGTCTCGGAATTGAACCCCATCAACGTGCCCTCCGATACCGCGTTGGACATCGTCCCGCTGGAGAGCGCCAGGGTCAACACGCCCAGTGACAGAAAAGCCGCCACCGGGAAGGACAAGAAGCTGGCCGCCGCCAGGCCAAGCGTGGCCAGCAAGGCCATCCAGCAGAAGATAATGCCCATCCCGCGCGCAAAATTGAGACCAAAGCCGCCCTGACGGTACAGCACCTCCAGCCCGTCCTCCAGCGGAAACAGCAGCACGGTATTGTTGGCGTTGCCAAATACCACCGTCAGCACGCGGTTCTCGTCAAAATTCGCCGGAACTTCAAACTCATGAAACGTATCCTGCGCCAGGCTCCTCACATCGCTTTGCCACACGGGAGTCTTGCGCGGCACCCCCACCAACAGCCGTCCGTCAAAAGTGCCGGAAGGACCCTTGTCCGCGGCGTTGAACTTAAGGCGCAAATAGATCGGCTGGCCACGCACTAAGTCCTTGGCCGATGCCAAGTCAACTTCCCATATATGCGCGTATCCCGGCGGGGTGATTTGAAATCGCGCCTTGATCTGCTCCAGGATTTGCTTGCGGGCCTCGGGAATGTTCGCCCGGGTGTTCGGATTCTTCTGCAAGCTCTCCCGGAGCATCTGGTCGGTCTCCGCCTGGATTTCTTTGTCGAAGGTGGCCGGCTTCACCGAGCCGCGCGCCACGAGCACCTCGTCGCGCAGGATCTTCCGTTGCTCCGCCGGCAACCGGGTCGCGCGCCACTGCAGCAAGCCATAGACACTGGCGCCGGACAACGTCAGCAGCGCGGCGTTCAGCGCCAGGATTCCCAGCCATTTGCCCAGCCAGATTTGCCACCGGGCGATCGGCTTGACGGCCACCACCTGCACCGTGCAATCCTCGATATCGCGCGCCAGGGTGCCGCACGCCAGCCAAAGCGTGGACAGGCCGAGCAGGGCGGTAATGGTGCTCAGCGTGTAGGCCAGCAGGATTTGGGTGAACCCGCGCGCTGTTCCGTCATCTTTGATCAGCAACGGCAAACCCACCACGGCCCCCAGCAACAGAACCGCCACCACCAGGAAGAGCCGGAACCGAAACGCGGCCTTCCAGGTCAGCCAGGCAATGGCGAGCAGTGGTTGCATGAATCAAACGCGATTGTGGTGCTGCGGCTGGAAGTCACCGGTTCTGTTTCTTCACCAGTGACGCGAGCTTCTCATCGGCCTGGCGCAGCTCGGCTTCGCTCGCCGGCTTCGCCGCCATAGGCGCTGCCGCAGGCACCGGGGCGACCGGCAATGCCGGTTTCGTCAGGGCTGCCAGCTTCCGCTGGTCCAAGGCCTCCGTTGGCAACGGCGCGGGGGCGGGCGCTGGCGCGGCGGCTTGGGGCGCCGTGAGCCGTTCCAGAATCTTGTCGGGTGCCGGCCTGGCTTCCGTCTGGCCACGCAGATAAGCGGCGACGCGGGCACCGGACATGGCACCGGAGGTTTCCGCCGCCGCCTGCCGGGCTTTCTGCACCACGCCGAGAAAGTAATGTTCGAGGTTTTGCGTCGGCGTATCGATACTGACCTTATCCTCCGCCACATCCTGGCGAATGATGGCGAGCACGCGCTCCAGGGTTTCGCGGGGCAGCGCCGGAGTGGTGATCCGAATCGAGTCGGGCGTTGCCAGCAGTTCTTTCAATGTGCCCATCGCCTGGACCCGCCCCCCGTAGTAAATAACCACGCGGTCGCACACGTCCTCCACGTCCGCCAGCAAATGGCTGCTCAAGATCACCGTCTTGCCGCGCCGCGCCAGCGCTACGATCAAATCCTTCACCTCGCGGCAGCCAATCGGGTCGAGGCCGGCCGTTGGTTCGTCAAGGATTACGAGGTCGGGATCGTTAATCAGCGCCTGCGCCAGGCCGATGCGGCGCTGCATTCCTTTCGAGAACTCGCCCACCGCCCGCATCCGTGTCTGGCTCAAGCCGACCATTTCCAGCAACTGCTCCGCCCGGTCCTTGCGATCCTTCCGGGGCAGACGAAACAGGTTGCCGAAGAATTCCAGCGTCTCGTGCGAATTGAGGTAGCGGTAGAGGTACGACTCCTCGGGCAGGTAGCCGATGCGCGACTTGGTCGCCACGTGCCGGGGTGAATGACCGAAGACCTCGATGTGCCCTTTCGTCGGGTACAGCAAACCGAGCATCAGTTTTACCGTGGTGGACTTGCCGGAACCATTGGGTCCGAGCAGGCCGAACACCTCGCCGCGCCGCACCTCGAAGTCAACGTTATCCACCGCGCGCGCCTTGGACCGGCCCCAGAAATCCTTGAAGACCTTCGTCAAGCCGCGCACGGAAACGACCACTTCCCCAGCGGAGCGCGGGGTGGTGTCAGTGATGGTCATGCTCATTCAAATTGCTTCGGACTGCGAACCTCGAACTGCGCCGCTCGTCCAGACTTCGGAGTTGGTTGCTCGGTGCCGCGCTCACGCCAGCTTCGGCGCCAGCTCTGTCTTCGGCCGCGGCGCGGCTGGCCGTTCCGGCCCGGGCGCTGCCGGCTGCGGTTGGTAATGCTCCAGCTCCTCGCCTTTGCGCACGAGGCGGGCGCTGTTGAAGACCACGATCAGCGATCCGCCGGTGTGCATCGCTGCCGCCATCACCGGCGGCACGTAGCTTAGCGCCGCCAGCGTCATGCCCCCGATAATGAAGGCCACGCCGAACAGGAAGTTCTGATTGATGACCGTGCGGGTGCTGCGCGACAGCTTCACCAGGAACGGCAGCCGCCGGAGGTCGTTGTTCATCAGGGCGATCGTGGCGCTGTGAATCGCCACTTCGCTGCCCGCCGCGCCCATCGCGATGCCGATGTCACCGGCCGCCAATGCGGGCGCGTCGTTTACGCCATCGCCGACCACCGCCACTACATAGCCCTTGGCCTTGACGGCGCGCACAAACTCGACCTTGTTCTGGGGCAGGCAGTCGCCCTTGGCTTCCTCGCACCCGATTTCGTGCGCCACACGGGTGGCCACCGGCTGGCGGTCGCCGGAAATCATCGCAATCCGCCGCACGCCGTTGGCCTTTAATTCCACCAGCGCCTCGCGCGCTTCCGCGCGCGTCTGGTCCTGCAATCCGACCCAGCCGATGCAGCGGCCATCGCGCGCCACGAAAATCAGGCTCCAGCCTTCCGTTTCGTTCAGATCCACCGACTTCAGGAAATCCTCCTGCACGCCATTGTCGCGCAGCCACTGCGCCCGGCCCACCAGCACCTTGGCGCCGCCAATCTCGGCCTTCACGCCGCGGCCCGCGGTTTCCGTGAAATCCTTCGGCTCCGCCAGCGGCACCCCGGCTTCGGTGGCCAGCTGGGTCAGCGCCTTGGCCGTGGGGTGGTTGCTATACCGTTCCGCCGAAGCCGCGATGAGCAGCAGGTCCGCCGGCGTGACGCCGCCGAGCGGCGCGAGGCGGCTTACCGCCAATTCCCCCGTCGTCAGCGTGCCCGTCTTATCGAAGACAAAGGCATTGATCTTGGCTGCCAATTCGATGTCGGCGACGTTCTTAATGAGGATGCCCAGACGGGCGGCGGCCGAGAGGGCGGCCACCATGGCGGTGGGCGTGGCCAGGATGAAGGCGCACGGGCAACTGAAAATGATCACGGAGATGACGTTGTCCAGACTGCGGGTAAAAGCCCACACCAGCGCGGCGATGACCAGCACCAACGGCGTGTAGAAGCCCATGTACTGATCCACGATCTTCATGATCGGGAGTTTGGTCTTCTCCGCCGCCAGGATCAGCTCCCGCACCCGGCCCAGGGTGGTGTCGGTGCCCGCCCGGCTCACCTTGATCTCCAACACGCCGGTCAGGTTTTGCGTGCCGGCAAATACTTCGTCGCCCGGCTTCTTGTCCACCGGCAGCGATTCGCCGGTGATCGTCGCCTGGTTGAACGATCCCTGCCCGCTGCGGATGACACCGTCCGCCGCCACGTTGTCGCCGGGACGGATGCGGATCACGTCGCCAATCGCCAGGTCACTCGCGGCGACCTCCTCCTCACCCTGCGGCGTGATGCGGCGAGCCTTGGTGGGCGTGAGCTTGATGAGGTGTTCGATGGAGGCGCGCGCGCCTTCGGCGGTGCGCGTTTCGATGATTTCGCCCATCAGCATGAAAAAGGCGACCACGCCGGCCGTCTTGTATTCGCCGCTGGCAAAGGCGGCCAGCACGGCGATGGCGACCAGCTCGTTGATGCTCAGGACCCCGGTGCGGATGTCTTTGATGGCCGTCCATACAATCGGATAGCCGAGGATGACGGCGCCGATCAGCCCGCTGGCGCTGGCCACGGTGTGGCCCTGCTGGAACAGCCAGTCCACCAGGAAGGCGTTGAGCACGAATACGATCCCGACCAGCGTTTGCCAGAGCCGGACCGGCGCGTGCTCATGGTCGTGGCCGCACGTCTCACACGATCCTTCGTGTTCGTGCTGATGCCGGCTTAAAAGAGAAGTGACTTGCATGGCCTTAGTAATTCAAAGGGCGGCTTTCAGCGCCCATCACGGTTTCGTCTCTTCCGTCTTCGGTTTCGGTACTTCACGGTTCAACAAGAGCCGCAATTCCTTGGGCTTGCCATTGGCGCCGTCGGTCAGGAAGATCTTATCCTGCACGTTGGTGAGCACCCGGCCCAACGTTTCGGTCAAGCGCTGCTGGGCGAACAGGGCGGGATGAACCCGGTATTGGGGCAGAATCTCCTGAAATCGTTCCGCCTGGGCCGCCACGTCGCTCACGCGACGGGCGCGTTCAGATTGGGCCAGGTTGATGAGTGACTCGGCGTCGGCGCTCGCCCGGTTGGTGACCTGGTTCTCATAGCTGCGGGCGGCGTTGAGCACCTTGCCGCGCTCCTGCTCCTTGCTGGTCACCTGGTCGAATGCCTGTTTCAACTGGCGAGGCCGAACGCTCTGGACGGCGCATTGCTCGATCAGGATGCCCAGGTTCTGCTTGTCCGCGGACTGGGTCACCCGCCGGCGCACCTCTTCCTGGAAGCCGGCGATGTCGCGGGTGAGGATATCGTCCACCTTAAAGCGCGAGGCGGCGCAGAGCAGCGCGTTATCCAGGGCGTTCTGGACGGCGTTGGAGGCGTTAACGAAGCTGAACACGTATTGGATCGGGTCCCGGATGCGGTAGGTCAAAGTGGCCCTGGTATGAATGATGTTGGCATCGGCCGTCAGGGCGTAGCCGTCCATGATCGGATTCAGCGTGCCGTTCGGGGGTGGCTCAACGCCGGACAGCGCCTGCTCCGCCGTCATCGCGTACCAACCTACGGTCGAACCAACCTGCTGCAGGCCGGAGATCGAGACGATAATGCTCTCGTCGATGGGATAGGGGAAAGACCAATGCAGCCCCGGCGGCAGCAAGGCTTTTTCGCCCTGACCGACCGGCTTGCCAAACCGCAGCAGAATCGCCCGCTGCTGGGGACCGACGATGAAGAAGCCCGACGCAAGGAAGAGCAGCACGAGCAACACCATTACCACCTTCACGATGGCAAAGCTGCTGCGCAGGGCCTCAGCCAACGCCTGCGAACCGGCATCCATCGGCGTCTCCGGCGGCAGGGCGGGTTCAGATCGCCCCTTATGTGGATGGTCTTGATCGTTCATTGCCGGCTCACTTGTTCAGCAGGTTGGTCGAGGAGCCCAGGAACAGGTCGAACGGCGGCGTGTGCTGATCGAAGATGAGAGTCGAGCGCTCCTTGAGCGAGCCCTCCAGCGCGTTCAGACGGAAGATGAAACTGGCCAGCCCGGGATTCTGCTGGAAGATGGCCAGCGACTTGGCTGCTTCCGCCTCGCCCTTGCCCTTGATCTGGGTCGCCTGCGCTTCGGCGTTGGCCACCAACTCCGCCGCTTTTCGCTCGGCATCCGAACGGATGCGCTGCGCCTCGGCTTCGCCTTCATATTGGTAACGGTCGGCCAGCACCTTTCTTTCAGAAGTCATGCGGTCGAACACCGACTGGCTGACACTCTCCGGGAGCAGCAGTCGCTTGATGCCAAGGAACTCGATCTGCAGCCCAAGGTTGTTGGTCTGGATCTGGGCTTGGATGGCCGCCATGATCTCGCTTTCGATCGCTGAGAAGGAAGTCCCATTGTCGCTCGTGGAGATGAAATCGGACAACGGATGTTTGCCCACAATAGCCGTCTTGGCGTTGCCGACCCACTGGTCCAGGAGCGTCTCCGCCGCCGCAATCGGGTTGGCGCCGCCGGCGAACCGGGGGAAGAAAGCCGTCGGGTCAGAGACCTTCCAGCCCACATAGACTGAGGTCAGCAGGTTGAAACTGTCGCGGGTGAGGCCTTCGGTGAGCCGGTCCTCGAAATTCTGCACCCGACGATCGAAGGTCCAGACCTTCTGGATCGGCCAGGGCCACTTGAAATACAGGTTCGGTTCGGTGATGGGACGGGTCGGATTGCCGAACGTGGTCACCACGGCCACATCGGTGGTGCGAACCTGGAAGGTAAACAGCAGCAGGCCGAAAACGAGGATCAACAGCAGGCCGATAACTAGGGTCAATGGATTGCGTTTCATGGCAATTATTTAGGTTTGGGTGCGGGCACGCTCAGGTTCATTAGGTTGTCCGCCACGGACTCCTTCAGGTCGAACTGGATGACATCGTGCGTGTTTGTCGTGAGTAAAATGAACTTGCGCGCATTGGCGGTGGCGCGGGTAAAGGTCTGCAGGTAGGCCCGCTCGGTATAGACCGACGGCGCCGCCTCATAGGCGGGAATCTGGTTGGTAAACAGGGCGGCCTGGGCGATCGCGCCCACCTGCCGCGACATTTGCTCGGCGTAAGCTTTGTTCACCAGGCTGACGGCCTGTGCCCCGGCCAGCGCGTTGGTGCGGATATCGTCCGCGCGCGCGGCCAGGATCTTCGCCTCCTTCGTCTGGATAGCCGCAATGACCTTTTCATACTCCGGCGCGACTTTCACCGGCGGGTGCAGATCGCCTAGGCCGACGGAAACGATTTGCGCTCCCAGTTTATGTTGGTCGGCCGCCGCCTGGATGCGATTCCTAAGCGTTTGCGCCGCCTCCTCCCGTCCGGACGACATGAGCTCGGCCATGTCCGCCCCCACGAGAAAGCGCACCACTTCGCGCGTCCCCAGATCCTCCAGGAGGCCCGGCGCGTCCTCGTTGTTATAGGCCCATTTCACCAGGTTGGTGATCTGAAATTGCACTGGCACGCTCACGGTCAGCAGGCTGACGGGCGGCGTTCGCTTGCCCGCGACCTCCTTGGTGATTCCCGGCGAAGCCTGCAGGCGGTTTGCCACCAGGAAATTCGTCTCCCCGGGGTGGCCCTGGCTCCAAAGCACGAACCGCTCTTTATCATGGCCCGATTCTTCGGCGAAGCCGACATAGAAGGTCTGAATCTGATCGGTGCGGTAGCGATAGACCTGGTCAATCGGCCAGGGCCAGGTGAAATGCGCGCCGGGGCCAAGCGGCGAACGACTCTCCACCCGCGCGCCAAAATGCTCGAGCAACCCCTGCTCTCCCGCTTCGATAAACACGACGCAGGTGGATAACAAGAGCACGCCGACTTGCAACAGGATCAACCAGCCGAGCGCCTGTTCGAAGAAGCGATAGAACCACGTTTCGGAGACTTTGAATCCGAACTGGTAATCCAGCGCTTGCGCCGCTGTGGTCACCAGACCCTCCGGCTGACCCAGCAGCCCCACCAGCCGGCTCTCATACAGCGGCCGCTCCACCTTGCCCTTGACCCGCGGCCGATATACCTCCAGCACCAGTTGGACCAGGGTTTCGAGCGCCACCAACCCCAGCAGAATGCACAGGGCGTGCGCGACGTAAAAGTCCGTCTTCGGAAAACCAGCCCAAACGCCGACCAGGCCCAGCGCTACCACGAGGCAAAGGAACGCGTTGAAAAGCAAATAGCTTGCGGCGGGCCGCAGCAGGCGGTGCCGTTCCAGCCGGGCAATGGTGGCGGAGAATCGGCCCAACAGGAACAGTATCAAGGCGATGACGGCAAACAACCCCAGCCCGGCGGGGGCCTGCGTTACTTCCGCAACCGTCGTGCTCTGCGACAGCCAGCGCCACACGAAATAAGCCCCGCCGGCTTTCAGCAAGAACAGGAGCACCGTGAACGCGGGCACAAAGAACCGCTCAAACTGCTCGCGCGAGCGTTGCGCCGGGAACACCTCCGCGTCCCGCGCTTCAAACAGCGCCGAGCCGCCGTGGGTCTTGGCCAGCTCGTCGAATTCCAGCTTCTCCAGCCGCTCGCGGTCCTCCAGGCGCATCTGGAACCAGCTCACCGCCGCTACCAGGACGCCAATGCCGAGGAACAAAATGCCGACCAGGCCCGCCAGCGAATTCGCCAAGCGCGCCGCCGCCAGACCTGCCACCCCCACGGCCACCAAGACCAGCAGGTTCACCAGACCGTTCTTCTGTATGCTTCGTTCCATGAGAAATTAACTCAGTTCCCGTTCCTGAAACAGCATGATGGCCGCGGCCAATACCGCGCCCACGTAAGCCGCCATATAGACAAACGCTTTGCCCACATAGCCCCAGTGGAAGGTGCTCCGGCCTTCAGCTAAAGCATCCGCCAGCCAGAAAAGCTGCCAGTTCGGCGTCACGTTGTAAAGCACGGACGCCCACCAGGCTCCCCCCATGCCCGCCTGCCGCAGACGCGCCACATCCGCCGCGCTGATCGTATCCCGTTCCGCCGGCTCCAGCCCCCCGCTCTGGTCCTGGTCGTATTTGCCCACGACTTCCTTGAGCAACACCCTTTGGCTCTCCGTCCACCGGGAGCTGCTGACTTCCTGCCGCACATCCTGCCGCCAGACCGGCTCCGCCCGCCGGCCAAAGAGGTAGTCGGACATAATGCCCAACAGGAACAGCGCGGAGCAGATCGCCAGGGTGGGAATCATGTCGAACCGCGTCGAACACGCCAGCGCCAGCCCCGCCAGAATCCAGAGCGCAAATAGAATCAGCACCGCCGCCGGGATCAGCCGCCAATCCACTCCCGTGGCAAATTCCCGCGGCGCGCCATGCTGATCGAAGAAGTTGATCACCACGAACGCCACCGTCACCATCACGAGCAGGCTGAACACCGCGTCCGAAACAAAGGGCCGCCGGAGGAAGAAATTGCTGAACCCGCCCAGCACGTAAGCCGCAACCAGCGACAGGACGAAAAGCCCCAGCGCGAACAGGTCGGTCGAGCCGTAAGCGTCGAACGCCATGCGGCTGGCCAGCAGGGCGGCGACCAGATTCACGTACGTCAGCACCGACAGCGCGACGATCAAGCCGGCAAATTTCGCCAGCAGGAACTGCGCGCGGCCCACCGGCTTCGACAGCACCGCCAGCGCGGTCCCTGAGCGGATCTCCCGCGCCAAAGAAGCCGACGCGCTCAACACCGCCCCAAACAGCCCCGCCAGGAGCATCACCGCCAACGTGCTGTTCTTGACCAGCTTAGGCTCATCCCCGAAAGCGAAGTAGTACGGGGTTGCCAGGAAGATCTCGAACACGGCCGAACTGGTCATCAGCAGCAGGAATACCGGCTGCCGGACCAGTTCCATGAACGCGTTCGTGGCAATTGTGATGAACTGTCGCATCTTCTCGGTCTAGCCTGTCAGTTTAAGAGTCGGCCTCACCAATGCAAGTTGTTATTCAATCTGCGGCGCAATCTGCCGCACTGCCCGCCCGGTGGGAACTGTGCGTTTGCTCGCACACCGCCAGATTCGGCCTAAAGAACGTCTTCTAATCGCCAATGCCATCAGAGCCACACTTGCGATTCTCAACCTCGATTGGCTTAGCTTTCTCTGGTCTGACGGTTCACGGAGCCTCCGGCTCCGTGGTCTTGGGTTTGGAGAAACTCCGGGCCAGAGGCCCGGCCAACCGTTGTCACCGGGCGAATCAAAAACGTCAGACCGGAGGTCTGACCCACGCCTCCACCTGAGCAATGGGTAAACGGGAAGCCGCGCCGTTTCTTCGCCGGCGGCGAGCGAAAAGCTTTGTTAGGAGCGTCCTGTTTATAGCCACGCGGGGCAAATCCGAAGGCCGAAGATCGAAGCACGCTCGGCCTTGGGTTGCGGTCTTCGGATTTCGGAACTCGGCCTTCGGGCTTCGGCCTTCAAAGCTACCTCACCCCGCTCCCCAGCCCTCTCCTCCCGAGGAGGAGAGGGGGAAGCAGCCGCGCATCGTTCGGGAGATGGCTATGTCCAGCGGAACGCCGGATAAACTCGACGTTCCGGTGCCAGGATGCGCCGCATTATGGGGAAGCGGATTGACGGGGTACCGGCTCGCCGGTAGGGTAACCTCATGTTCCAGGCGAAGGCATTACCGATCACCCGGCATGACTATGAGGAGATGCCGGCGGGGCCGCCGTACTACCAGGTCATTGAAGGGGACCTCATCATGTCGCCTTCACCCAATATTTATCACCAGGCAGTTGTGACCCGGATTTGTGCGCTGCTGTCGCGATTCCTGGAGGAGAATCCCTTGGGCGAGGTCTTGGTCGCTCCACTAGACGTGTTCTTGAGCGACATCAATGTCTATCAGCCGGACGTGATCTTCATTTCCAATCAGCGGCGCTCCATCCTTAGCGAACGCGGTCTCGAAGGCGCGCCGGACTTGGTGGTCGAGGTGCTTTCCCCCGGAACCGCACGGTTTGACAAGGGCTCGAAGCGCAAGATCTATGCCCGAACCGGCGTCAAGGAACTCTGGCTGGTAGATCCGGCGGCCAAGCTGATCCCCATTTACCAACTCGCCAAAGATGCCGAAACGCCGGCGGCTACTTACGACGAAACAGCCGTATTTTCTTCGCCGCTGCTGCCAGGGCTGCGCCTCAAGGCAGCAGCCATTTTCAAGTCACCGCTGCGGGAGTGAAAGCCGCAGAAGACCTGAGTTCGATTCCGCTGGTCGTTCCCTGGCGGCTATAATGTCCGCAGCACCTTCGCCGCCGTCTGCACCGTCTGCTCTATGTCCGCTTCGCTGTGGGCGGTGGATATGAAACCGGCCTCGAATTGCGACGGCGCGAGGTAGATTCCCTCCGCCAGCAGGCCGTGGAAATACTTCTTGAAGCGCTCGCGGTCGCTCTTCATCGCGTCAGCCACGTTGTACACCGGCTCGCTGGTGAAGTAGCCGCAGAACATGGAGCCGCAGCGGTTGAATTGCACCGGGATGCCGGCGGACTTGGCGGCGTCTTTCATTCCGGCTTCGAGCGTCCTACCGAGCTGTTCCAGCTTCGTGTAGGCGTCGCTCGCCGCCAGCTCTTCCAGGGCCGCGATGCCGGCCGCCATGGCCAGCGGGTTCCCGCTCAGTGTGCCCGCCTGATAGACCGGACCCAGCGGGGCGAGGCAATCCATGATCTCCGCGCGGCCGCCAAACGCGCCCACCGGCAGACCGCCGCCGATGACTTTGCCGAAGCAACTCAGGTCGGGCGTGATGCCGAAGCGCTCTTGCGCGCCGCCTTTGGCCAGGCGGAACCCGGTCATCACCTCGTCGAACAGCAGCAGCGCGCCGTTGGCGGCGGTAATCTCGCGGAGAAACTCCAGATACCCGGGCTGCGGCAGATACAAGCCGGCATTGCCTGGCACCGGCTCGACAATGATGCCGGCAATCTGCCCTTGATTCGCTTGGAAGGCCGCTATGACGGCTTCCTGGTCATTATAGGGCAGGACAATCGTGTGCTGCGTGAAAGCGGCCGGCACACCCGCGCTGTCTGGGTGGCCAAAAGTCAGCGCGCCGGAGCCGGCCTTGACCAGCAGCGAGTCCGCGTGCCCATGGTAGCAACCGTCAAACTTGATGATCTTGTCGCGCTTCGTGAATCCGCGCGCCAGGCGGATGGCGGACATGGTGGCTTCGGTGCCTGAGTTGCACATCCGCACTTTTTGCACGCTCGGCACCCAGGAGCAAATCAGCTTCGCCATGGTGACTTCGAACGGGTTCGGAATGCCGAAGCTGGTGCCGTTTTGCGCGGCCGCCTGCACGGCTTGAATAATTCCAGGATGCGCGTGGCCGAGAATGGCCGGCCCCCAAGTGCCCACGTAATCGAGATACTCGTTGCCATCCACGTCCCATACCCGCGCGCCCTTCGCTCGGTGGACGAAGAACGGCTGGCCGCCCACCGCGCGAAACGCCCGCACCGGTGAGTTCACGCCGCCGGGGATGTATTTCAGTGCCTCGGCAAAAAGCTGCTCGGATTTAGTCCGCGAAGTCATGGCGGTATTGTCAGAGAAAGGGGCATGACGGTCGAGGGCAAAAGCAAACCTACGCGAATAACCCTGCTGCGGCTGGTTCGCGCCATATACCCGGGCAGTTCAAACCACGCGTTTGGTCCGTTTGTCCCTTTTGCCTCAGGGCCAACCGCAGCCGAAAGATCCCGAGCCCGTGAGCTTGGCTGGAGCACGGCGCTAGCGTGAGGCGCGCGAGGGTATGGGGAGGAGATAGGCAGAGGCTCCCTGGTAGACGCTGAAGCGGGGTGTTAATGAGAGCCTGCCGTCCACCCCGAAGAAATCGGCCTTGCGCCCGTAAGCGAGGCCTGGCGAGATTAGTGCTTGGGCAAAGCCCTGGGTCTGTGGCTAAATCAAGCCGTGCGGAGCCGCATCACATACCATCTGCGCAAGTCGCGCAAGAAAGCGCGCAGCCGTTTGCTTTGGCTGCTGGCGCTGATCGGGCTGGGCGTGGCCGCATGGGTTTGGTGGCATCCCGGCAAGCCCACGGGGCCCGAACCCAAGCCAACACCTATCCCCGCACCACCGCCGACTCAGGGTGTGCCGCCACCCAAGCCAGCACCTATCCCCGCACCACCGCCGACTCAAGGTGTGCCGCCACCCAAGCCGGCACCCATCAAGGTGCAACCCGAGGTCCCGCCGCCTGTTGTGCCCATACCCCCGGCGCGCCCAATCACAAAGACGAACGCCGAACCGCTACCACCTGGAATTTTCCCACGCCCGGTCCAAAACATCTTTGAAGCCCAACTGGCGATGGCGCGTCAGGGCATTTCCTCCGGCTCGCTCGACGGCCTCGTCGGCTCGCAAACCCGCGCCGCGCTGCGCGCGTACCAGCAGAAGGAACGACTGCCCGTCACCGGCGAGCTGGATTTGGCCACCAAAGAACGGTTGCTTCTGGCCACGCCGACCTATGCCGCCTATACCGTCACCACCAGCGACCTGGGACGCCTCCAGCCCTTGAGCTCCACCTGGCTCGGCAAGTCCCAGCAGACGGCGCTCGATTATGAGACGATCCTGGAGTTGGTTGCCGAGCGAAGCCACTCCCACCCGAACCTCATCCGCCGGCTAAACCCGGCTATCGATTGGGCGAACGTCGCAGCCGGCACGACCCTACAAATGCCGGACGTCGCCTACGCTGACGTGAGCGTTAAAGCCGCCTTCGCCACCATCAGCCTGGGCGGTAAAGTCTGCGAAGCCTTTGACGCAAACGCGAATCTGCTCGCGCACTTCCCGTGCAGCATTGCGCAACGCGTCGAGAAGCGGCCCATCGGCGAGCTGCACGTGGCCGTGGTCGCCCCGAACCCGAATTACACTTTTGACCCGGACGTATTCCCGGAATCCGCCGAGGCGCGGCAATTGAAGAGGAAGCTGGTGCTGCCTCCCGGGCCGAACAACCCGGTTGGCGTGGCGTGGGTGGGATTAGACAAACCGGGCTACGGCATTCACGGCACGCCCAGTCCGGAGCTAGTGGGTCGGACGGAATCGCACGGCTGCTTCCGGCTAGCCAACTGGAATGCCGATTACCTGCTCAAGCTGGTCTGGATCGGCATGCCCGTCCAGGTGGTGCCGTAACGATTGGCCCCAGGCGGGGGCTCGCGCCTGGTCCAGGACGTCGAACAGCTCGATGGCGGCAACAGGCTTGCTCAACAGCGCCGCCAGGTTGAGTTTCTTCACTACGGCGGTGATTACGCTTGGGCGGTTGGTTGGGAGAGCGGGCGAGAACCGAGCGGCGTTCCCCAATCCGGCTTCTGTCGGCGCCGTCCCAGCGCCCAGTCGTAAACCTCTAACATTTGCCGCGCCTTGGCGTCCCATGTGAAGTTCTCAAACACATGCTCCACCGCGCGACGGCCCATCGCCTGGAGTTCATCCGGTGACCTGATGAGCGTGGCGAAACATTCCGCGAGACCGCGCACGACGTCGGGGCGCGGGCCTATGGGCAGGGCGAATCCCGTGCCGGGAGGAACCAGCTCCGCCGGGCCGGCATAGTTGAGCACGACTGGCACGAGGCCCAGCGCCATCGCTTCGAGCACCACGCCACCGCCGAATTCGCGCACGCTCGGGAAGCCGAACACGTGCGATTGGCGCAAGCGCCCCGCGAGCTGCGCGTGGTCCATCCAGCCGGGGAACTCGACGCGGTCGGCAATCTTCAGGTCAGCGGCGAGTTGCCGGAGCTTGGGCAGTTCCGGCCCGTCGCCAATGATGTCGAGGCCCAGCCGTCCGGCGCGGGCGAGCGGCGCGGCGGCTTCGATCAGCATGTCCACGCCCTTGAGCGGCACGAGCCGTCCGACGAACGCCACGCGCAACGGCTCGTGAAACGGAGGCCGTTCCTGGCGCGAGAACCGCTCGGCGTCAATCGCGTTCTCCGGCAGGAAGACGCATTTGTCGTGATACTGCGCGGGCATTTCGTCCCAGGCAAAGCGCGCGCCGACCAGTAGCGCCGCGGCGCCCCGGCGCGTGGCGTGAAAGCCGGGCATGAGCTTGTAGGCATTGCGGAAACGGCTGAGCCACTCGCGCTCGGCGCGGCGCAGATGCGCAAACTCCTTGGGCCAGGGCACACCGCCGTTGATGGGGCCGAGAACGAAGGGCACCCCCACCTTGGCGCAGCGCGTGGCCAGCAGGCTCGGCACCACCGGCGCGTTGGGAGCAATGCGATGCACGACATCAAACTCGCCGCGCTGGAGGCGGTCGCCGAACTGACGCCAGACGCGGCGTTCAAAGGCGGGATACGCCAGCGTCGCCAGCGCGGAGTAGGTGCTCCAGCCCAGGGTCGTCCCGCCGCGCAGCACCTTCGCGACGTTCCAGGCCAGCCCCTGCCAGCGGCGATTGTTGATGGGTGTAAACTCCATGCCGCCGATGCCGGCGGCTGCAATGTCAGGCTGATTGCGAAGCTCGGCCACGAGGTGGACGTCGGCGACTTTGGCCAGCGCGCGGCTGAAGCTCCAGCCGATCAGCGCCACGCTCGTGAGCTTCGGATTTGCCGATTCGGCGACCAGCAGCACGCGCGGCCGGCCTCTGGCGGTGGCTGGTTCGGCCCCGGCATTACTTGGCGTTATTTCAGGGAGAGCCTGGTTCATGAGCGGTTGCCTAATGCGGCCTGGTGAGTTTCTCCGGCTGGGACGAGGTCGCCGGGCTCGGATTTCACCTTGCGCCGGTCAACTTCCGCGGGGAAAAACCGCTTCAGATTGTTAAATGGCCTTTCGATGAACTTCTGACTCAAGGCGGCGGCGGTCACCGACATGGTAAAGAATAGAGCAAACTGCACAAATCCGGGCCCCGGCACCGTCAGTCCGAATTTATTCGCGAACATGCCGGCCACGTAAGCGGCGAACATGTGATAGAGGTAAAGTCCATAGCTGATGCGGCCGAAATACTGCAGCGGCCCGAGATCCATTATTCTTCCCAACGGGCCGGAAATCCCTTGGGCGCATTTCCCGATAATCCCGGCGAACAACACCGCGTCCACGAGTGGACCCAGCACGGCCACCAGGGTCTTCCCGATTCCGACATGCTCGACCACTCGAAGGGCAAGGAACAGAACCGTGGTGGCGGCAAAGCCGCGTCGGGACCATACATTCGCGGTAGATCCCAGGCTTGGTTTTGCGGTAAAGAACCAGGAGAGGAGAGCGCCGGTCACCAGCGAATCCAGGCAGGACGGCAGCAGTACTTTCAGGGCGATGTGCTCGGGACCAAGCGCAGCGGCCAGCCCGGCGCGCGTCAAAACCGCGCCGGCGATGCAGGCGCCAAATATTCCGGGCAGAATTCGCCGCGGCAATAGCAGGATCAGCGCCGGCCAAAGCAGGTAAAATTGCTCCTCTACCGAGAGCGACCACAGGTGGCTGACATAGCCATGCCAGTTGCCCCGGAGCGCAAAATAGAAGTTGGAACCATAGCAGGCGTGCCACCAGAAAGTTTCGCGCAGGACGTGCATCCCCAGGAAGGCTCCCACCAGCAAAGTCAGGTAATAGATCGGAAAGATCCGCAGCGACCGGCGAATGTAAAACTGCCGCATCTGCCAGCCGACGGAGGTTCGCCCACTTTCCACGGCCGTGCGCGCGCGCAGCAGGATGCCGGTAATCAGGAATCCGCTGAGCACGAAGAAGCAGCGAACCCCGAGGTCGCCCCAGGGGCCAAAGCCGAGGAACCCGGGCAGCCAGTGGTGGATCATCACGGCAAAAACGGCGAGCGCGCGCAGCGAATCAAGCTGCGGCATATAATCGGAAGGAGCTTTTTTCATATAATGGCGGGAAGCGGGAGCCGGGCGGTGGGTTTAGGGTCGAAAAAGGTTGACGGCGGCGCATGGCGCAGGGCGTCGATGCGAGCCATCAAGCCAGCAAAGATCAGCCACGCCGAGAGATTCTTGGTCTGGCTCAGCACCCGTTCCACGGAGCCGTGGAGGTACATCAAGGCCAGCGCGACCAAGACGCCGCCAAGGAAATAGCCGAGCGGGGACTGCCAGTGCCGAATCAAACCGCTGCCGGCCCACCAGAGCGTCAGCGCGAGAAACGCCACGTAACTGACGAAGCCGGGATAGCCGGTTTCCGAAAGCAAGAGCCAGTAAAGGCTCTCTGTCAGCGGGCCGGCGAAGTAATTCTCATCCACGACGCGAAAGCCACGGCTCACGTCCCAGTCTATCAGGATGGTGACATACCGCTCGTTGGGCAGGCTGTTCACGATGCCAAAATTGTTCCACCCAATGCCAATGGGGGAGTCGCGCAGCATGGCCTTCGACTGACGGTTCAGGATCGGCCGCAAGTCCTCCTCGTTCTCGCGGGCGGCATCCTCGCGGATGCGCGTCATGACGGAATCGAGCGCCAGCATTCCGGCCGCCACGGCGCCGCAGGCGCCCACGCTGGTGATGGCGAATTTCTTGAAGGACACACCGCGCAGGAAGGCAAGTCCGGTGACCGCGGCCGCGCCCATGGCAAAGGCGCCCAGTCCACCGCGGGAAACGGACAGCAAAATCATCAGTGCCGCGGCCGCCACCCCCCCGAGGTATAGGTTGGTATCGCGCCGGTTGGTGGCGGGGCAGAACGCCATCGAGAGGAGCGGGATCGCGAAGAGGTAGGCCCAAATCGACATGGGATTCTGATGTTCGAACCAGCCATGCACCTGCCAGCGGCCATCCAGGTAGCGCAACTTCAGGCACACAAGCATCTGGAAAATGAGCGTGGCGGCGAGCGCGCGCAGCACCCACCGCAGGTCTTCCTCGTCGCGAAAGGCGTGAAAGGCGCCGACGAAAATCATTACCGCCGAGGTGAATTTCCAGGCCGCCATCAGCCCGTAGATTTTGTTGCCGGCCGGAATCAGCGAGAGACAGCTCAGCACGCAGTAAAGCAGGTAGAGCCAGAGTCCCGGCGGGAGGGCGCGGAAACCCGGTGGGCGCCGGACCGACGAGCAGACGGTGAGCGCGATGCCCAGCGCGACCATCAGCGAGAATTCAAAGCCCTTGGTGTGCCCGCGATAGAACTCCACGGAGTTGATCATCAACGTGAGCTTGCTCGGAAACCACGAGGTCATGAAGAGGAGCAGGCACAACGCCGCGCGTTCGGCGGCGCGGCTTCTGGCCAGAGCCTGGCCCAGCAGCGGCGCAATCGCGAAGTAGCCCAGCAGGACGATGATGAGCTTGAGGATTTCCTTCACCAGGTCGGCGGGGCGCGTTCAGCCTAGTTTGCCGGCCTTGCGCCAGCGCCAGAGCGTCGAGGTGTTGATTCCGAGCTGGCCCGCGACCCAGCTAAAGTTGTCGTCGCTTTCACCGAGGAGCTTTCTGGCCATTTCCAGCTTCTGCTTGGTATTGGGCAGCGACGAGCCGAAATTCGCCGGGGCTGCCGGGGGCGTTGGAGCGGCCGGTGCCGCGACCTCCGTCAGTGTGGGCATCGCTTGCAGCGCCGGCGGGGCGGCAATGGATTTCGACTGGCGGTTGTCCGGCATATCCCACCAGGGCGCGCGGAGGATCGGCCCGTCGAACAACAGAACCATGCGGTCGATGGTGCTCTTCAACTCGCGAACATTCCCCGGCCAGGTGTATTGCTGGAAGCGGGTGATGAGCGCAGGTTCGAGGGTCTCGAAATTCTTGCCGAAACGCTCGTTGGCGCGCTTCAGGAATGCCAGCGCCAGCTCGGCAATATCCTCGGGACGCGCCCGCAGCGGCGGGACCTGGAGGATGATCTCCGCCAGCCGATAAAAGAGATCGGCGCGAAAGCGGCTCTCGGTAATTTCGGCGTCCAGGTTGCGATTGCTCGCGGAGACCACGCGCACGTTCACGCGATACTCGGCCTCGCCACCCACCCGGCGGGCTTTGCGCGTTTCGAGAAAGCGCAGCAGTTTCGGCTGCACGCCGAGATCCATTTCACCGATCTCATCGAGGAAGAGCGTCCCGCCATTGGCTTGTTCCACCAGACCGGGGCGGGCTTTGAGCGCCCCAGTGAAGGCCCCCTTTTCGACCCCGAACAATTCCGCTTCGATCAGGTCTTTTGGAATCGCCGCGCAGTTCAGCGCAACGAAGGGGCCATCCTGACCTGCCTTATGCAATGCCGACGCAACACGTTCCTTGCCGACGCCCGATTCCCCCTGGAGGAGTACCGAAACGTCGGTCGGTCCGAGGCGGTCAATGGTCTGCTGCAGGCGCTGAATCGAATCAGAGCGTCCGATTAACACGTCGTCTTCGTTCAGCGGTCGTCCGCCGTACAGTTGGAGCCAGACCTTTTGGGCGTCGGCAACGGCTAACATTGCCTGCCTCCAGCGGTCGTCGGAATCTTCGAGCGAAAGCACATCGTGCGCTCCGTCACGCATGCAGCGTGCCACATTGTTCGTGGTCGGCTTGTCGAGCCACACCAGGTAGGGGCGATTTGCCCGCGCAAACTGCACGCGCAGCCGGGGCCACGAATCCGTGTCCATAGCGTGAAGGGGCAACAAATAGACCAGCTCCGGTGTGGCGTGCGTCAACTCGGTGATGTTGTCGTCCTTGAAGGTGCGATAAGCCAGCCCAAGGCTTTTGATATGCCCGGCCGGCACGCACTCGAACTCGAATGGATGGAGAACACTAATCATGCGATTGCATTGCCAGCGTATTGCAGGTGCGGGCGATTGCAAGTGCAACTTCCATCGGAGAACAGGAAACTCAATTGCGAAAACGGCTGGAAAACAGTTCTTGGGACCGCACCGCGAATCATTGCCACAACGTGGCACGGTCCCTGCGGTAATGGTTTTAAACTTGAAGAAAGAATTATCATGAACAAATATAAATCAAACCGTTTCTTGCCTATCAGGTTACAATGGCGTCTGACCGGACTGATGTTTTCGCTGTCAGTGGCGGCGATCTATCCTGCGGCGGATCTGGTCGCGCAAACCCCCGGTGGCGTGGCGTCGCCGGTGCAGTCCACGGCGACGCCTATGGGGCTGAACATTGTTGGGCCCGTGATGGCTGCTGGTTCGGATAAGGCAGCGGCCAATTTCCAAACCGTGCTGCCTGGCATGCAGCAGTTCATCAGCACCTACCTCCCGGAATACCAAAACAACCTGAATAGCCCACTGGTCTTTGGCATCGATCCCGCAAAGCTAACGCTCTCGACCCTGTCGAGCGTGCGCGCCTACTTCGCCTACGAGGGAGCGGGCTATCATAACACCATCGGCTTTAATACCTCCGGGGTGGGGGTTTCTTCGGGGAACCCGCAGGTCATCTTCCCCGACGCTTCCAGCAGTCTTAACTACGGCGGCGCCGGCACGGGGGTTCGCAGCGCCTCGGAGCCGCTCCTGGCGGGGGATTTCGTAAACCTTGGCACCTTCAATGCCGGCACCACGCTGGATTTCTTCCTGATCGCCAACGGCGCTTACGGCGGCACTTCGGTTGTTTCCGCCGCGGGGACCCAAAACCCCGACGGAATCAACCACGTGGCCACGTTCACCCCAAGCTTCTGGGGCGTGGCCAACAGCCCCTATTTGTTCATCTCCTTTGAAGACCTGCTCGGAGGCGGGGACAAGGATTTCAACGATACGATCATTGCGCTCGACATCGGGGCCGTCAATGTGAGGGCCATAACGGCCATGTCGGCCTTGATGGCGACACCCGAACCGGCTACGTGGCTCATGCTCGGAGGACTCGTGGCCGTGACGATCTGGGCCAGACGCCGAAGCCTCATCCAAACGACGGCGAATGCGGCTGCCGTCGGGGCCTGATTCCATGAAGCGCCTACGAGTAGCCTTACTACTGGCGCTCCTCGCGGTGGCCGGCGCAGCGGCCTGTTTATTCGGCTTCCGGTGGTGGCGCGCCAAGGTCATGGTTCGCCAGGAGCGCGACGCCCTGGTCCGGGCCGAGGCACTGCTCAAGGACGGCCAGGCGGCCGAGGTCCTGACCCTAGCCCAAGCCTTTGCGACCTCGGCCGCCAGCAACGACTGGTCGCGAATTGAACTGGCGGCTCTCACCTCACGGCAGGATCTTCCGCGGCTGGTGCTCATCTACGAGCGAACCCCGGCGCGCATTCTCGCGGACGAGGCGGCCTCCATGCTGCTGGCGCGCGCATTTCTCCACGCCCGCAAGCCGGCGGAGTTGGGCCGGGTGCGGGAAGCCTGGCGCGGACATGAGCGTCGGCTCGATGCCTGGCTGGCGCTGGATGCCGATACCCTCGTGCTGGACGGCAAGAAGCGCGAGGCGGAAAAGTTGCTGCGCGCGCGCTCCCTCCCCGGGGCCATGGACGCCACCCGCATGATTCGCCTCTCCTTGCTGTCCGCGAATCACGACATGGCGGAAGCCTGGAACCTGCTCTGCAAGGCTGCGGCGCTTGAGCCGCGGAACCCGGATGTCCGGTCGTTCCGCGCCCAAATTCTGGAGGCCACCGGACGGAAGGAACTGGCCCGGGTCGAATACGTCGCGGCGCTGGTGGCGGCGCCCAAGAACCCGGTGCTGCGCGACCAACTGGCTGACTTCTATTTGAGGAATCAGAATCATGATTTGGCGCTCGACACATGGACCGAGGCCCTGACGCTGCCCACCCTGGATTATATCTGGCTGAAGGCTCAGTTCTGGAGCCACGTGCTGCGGCCGGTCAATTTCCCGGTCTCACCCCTGCCGCCCGCCGGTGATCTCGAACCGTTGATTCAGCAATTCGCGGCAATAAAACCCGGGCGGTTTTTTGATCAGACCGCTTTTGAACAACTGCCCCATGCCCACACCTACGCGACGCAACGTCAGGAGGTCTTCTGGCTCCGCTTGCTGGATGCGCTGCAAGCACACCATGAAACAGCCGCGATAGAGCTGCTCCAGTTCGAACCGGTCCGCCTGCGCACCTGGGACCCGGATCTGGCGGCCGCGCTCCACCGCATTCTCTACTACCGGCAAAAGCAGTCGCTGAATCCACCGGGGTTTGCTTTCACCAGTACGGTGCCGGAAACCAACCGGCCTTCGTTCTTCGTACTGCTGGAGGACGCCGCCCGGCAGGAACGGGCGGCGCCGGGCCGCCCGTCCGTGCTGACACCCGAGGTGATCGCCCTGCTGCGCGGACCGGGTGCATTTTCGGCGGCGGTGCTGGCCGCTGGCTGGCGGGAAGCGGCTTTGCAGCTTCGGCCGGAGCCGAAATTGGCGCCCGGAGAGCCGGAATGGTTGAGCAGCGGTTTGGCCCAGGTCCTGCGCCTCAATCGCAGCCCGAGCGCCGCGCTGGCATTTCTGGGCGCCGGCGACTTGCCCCCGGCCTCCGACCTGGTCCGCGCGGAACTGCTGGCGCAAGCAGGACGACGTGATGAGGCCAGAACGCATCTGACCCGCCTGGCCGAACTCCGCTCCGGCGTGGGGTTCCGGGCGGCCTGCCTGCTGACGCTGGATGCCGCGGAGAACAAGCAGTACCAGGCCGCCCGGGCGTGCATCGCCCGGCAGCCGCTCCTGGCGCAGGCTGACCTGGGCAAGGAATTGCTGGCGCGGGTGGCGTTGGCGGAAGGCCGACCCGAAGAAGCGGAGCAAATCTATCGCGGCATTGTGAAGAGTTCCGTCGAGGCCAAGACCTGGTTCGCGCGCCAGGCCTACGCCCAGAAGCGCTGGAAGGAGGCGCGTCAGCTCACGAACGAATTGCTCGAACTGATTCCCGACTCACCGCAACTGCGCGAGAACCTGCTGGCCATTGACCAGGCCGAATCCCACGGATGAAGCGGCCCGACTTTCTCTGGCTGGGAACGCTCCTGATCGCCGCGGCGCTGATCTGGCTGGAAGACCGCGCCTGGCTGCCTGAGGCTTCCGAGACGCTGCCGGTGCTCATTGCGCTGCCGCTTTTTGTCTGGCTCGGCGCGCCCTGGCGGCTCCGATCCGCCCCCTTTCAACTGCCTGGCCGGACGCTCGCCGGAGCCGGTATGCTGCTCGCGCTGGGGTGCTTGCTGAATTCCACCTTCCTGCTTGCGGCAGCCTGGACCCTGGCTTTGTGGAGTTGGCTCCGCACGCGGGTGATCTCCGAAGGCGCCGGTTTGGGGCACCTGGTTCTGCTGCCGCTGATGGCTTTTCCCTGGTTAAGACTCGACTTCGCGCCGATTGGTTGGTGGTTCCGGGTTTCCGCCGCCTGGGTAGCGGATCACCTGTACGGCGCGCTGGGATTCGCGGTGATGCGGCAAGGCACGGCGCTGCTCGTGCATGGGCTGCCCGTCGAAGTGGCGGCGGCCTGTTCCGGCATGAATGCCCTCCAGACGCTCCTGATCGCAGGCCTCGTTCTCGCCTGGCTCGAACTGCGCGGCAGCCGATGGTTTTGGCTGGCGCTCGCTACGCTGCCGGCGCTGGCGTGGATAGCGAACGTCCTGCGCATCTGCTCGACCGTCGCTTTCGCGCTGAGCTGGGGCACCGGCAGCACCGGCGGATGGCTTCATGCAGCCGGCGGCTGGATGGTCCTAATGCTCGTATTCCTCGGCTGGTGGCTCATCCTTGGGGCCGGTTGCCAGCGGTTCGCCGCCCGCCGGGTTGCCGTATGAAACGACGATTCTCCCAACTGGAAGCGGAGTGGGGCGTGCTCGCCTTCTGCGCCTGGCAGTCGGCGGACCTGCTGACCGCCTGGCGACA
>SESF01030629.1_pt1 | contig 26115 bp, 60 predicted proteins | sample 3171521 | NCBI WGS metagenome assembly SESF01 (sample SAMN10866945, study PRJNA518727) | freshwater metagenome | biome: subpolar coniferous forest; feature: holomictic lake; material: water; isolation source: holomictic Lake 227, 6 m and 8 m depth | place: Canada: near Kenora, Ontario | collected...
TGTTTAAAGACCAATAGGAGGCTACAGCATGAAATTCAGAATGACAGGCGGAAACGGATTATTTGATAAGACATCGGAAAACGAACAGGAACTTATTAAAGAGGCATCAGCATTCAAAGGGTATAACTTCACCCTCTGGTTTTGGTTTGAAGGCCACTGGGATATCAGAAACCGCTTTGCAATGTAACCACAAAGGAACCACCACCATGACCCCCACAGAAAAATTCAGTCTTATGAAGAGCCAAGCCCCAGAGGGAATGATTGTGTTCTTTAAACTAGGAGACTATTACGAAGCATATCATTCAGATGCCGTAAGGATTTCCACCTTGCTATCCCTGCCACTCCACAAGCGAGGTGAAGCCCCTTGTGTCGGTGTTCCCTATCATGCCATATACCGAATTCAGGACGATCTTGAGAAGAAGCACTATATTAAAAGTATAGTCGTGACAGATCCAAGAAGCTTAAATAACTGAAAATACCCCCTTGACAATTGATATGGGTTATGCTAAGATAGTCGTACAAAGCAACCAAAAGGAGACCCACATGAAGATGAACGTAAAAGTGAAGTGGCAGGGCGAGGTTCTAAATGCAGTGGTGTATTGTGACACCAAGAACCAGCCTATCTATGTCCAATCAGTGACCAGCAGACAGGAAGAGGAAATCAGCACAGGAAACTGTTCGCTGGAACTGTTAAGTCACATTATGGGAGAGGCCAGAAAGAAAAGTGTTGTTTGTTAATAAATTGGCACTTGACATCATACCCCCAATGTGTTAAAGTAGTTATATCAAAGACACCAAAAGGAGATCAAAAAGATGGACACAAATACACAGACCACCGAGAAGACAGAAAAGACCCTATTCACACTACCCGACCATGGGAAAGAGAACGTTCCAATCCGAGACTTGCACTTCTACGGATGGATGAAGAGCAAGGGAGAGAAAAATCCCCACAAGATCGACACCTTGAAGGCCTATCTGAATGAAATCGGATTTGATAAGGCAGTTCACACTCTAGGAGCCACATGGGAGCAGGATATGACAATCCTCAACAACCAAATGGACATGTACTACCAGTGGGAAATCCTTGCAAAAGGAAATCCCCCAACAATCTGAAATCCACACTTGACAAACCCCCTACGATATAGTAAAGTAGGAGCATCAAAAGACACAAAGGAGAAACACAAATGGACGCAATCACATACGGACAGGCAGTTAAGAAAATCAGCAACTATCGGAAGGCAGGAGGAAAGATTGGCAAGATGGACTTGTTTGACTACTCCTCAATATTGGCAGTCCTATTCAATACGACCAAGGAAGAAACGCTCGATGCTCTTTCAACGGCTTTCGAGGCCCAGAAATAAAGGAACCACCACAATGAGAACACTACTGTTAATCACCATCCTGTTATCCCTAAATACAATTGGGGCTACTGTGACGGACTCCATGCTCCGAGCGATAGCCATGCAGGAGAGTAGCAATCGAAATGGTATTGTTGGGGACTTGCATCTTCAGGATCACAGTTACGGAACCTACCAGATAAGAGCCGCCTACCTTGCAGACGTGAACAAGAACTACAAAAAGGATGTGTTGAAGACGTGGGGAAGACTTCTAACACTTGAGGATATGCAGTATAGCCCCTCAAAGTCGAAGTTTGTGGTGAAACGCTATTTGGAATACTATGGAGGACTGTACCAGAAGAAGACTGGGAAGGAACCTACAGCAGAGGTACTAGCTCGAATTCACAATGGAGGCCCTTCAGCTTGGAACCCCAAATACAAGAAGCTATACCAAGCCACAAGCAACTACAGCAAGAAAGTCATGAAGCACTACACCAGAAAGGCATAATATCATGGAATTAAGAGGCGAAAAGATCAAATGGATTGTTTCCCCCGTTGAAATGGAAACACGTGCAAACTATGCCATTTACAAGTATGTTATCTTCGAGGACGGAAAGATTGTATTTGGTGAAGTACAGAAAAGACATGATGATATTGTCCGAATAACAGAACACGCAGAAGGGGAGCACGGGAAGCCCCTATCGGCTGGCAAGATTGTGGTTGACTCTCACAGTGGAAAACGATGGAATCATATTGAGATTGGAAGCTTCACCCTTGGATTAAGAGGATCATGGGAAGAGGACAGGTTAGAACTCCAAAAGAAAATGGAGAAATTCACGTTTGACCCTGAACTTTATGGTTGACACTACAGCAAAAAAATGTTAATGTAGTTGTATCAAAAGACCAATAAGGAGATTCACAAATGACAGCAGTAAACCGAGCAACATGGACAGACCACAGGAACGCAATCGAAAAGGCAGGTAAGGAACTCCCATTGATGGAGTTCGCTAAGGTATGCGACCAGATGAAGGACGACTTTGCCAAACTTCACGGCATTTGCAATTGTGGAATGTCAAACGGACGCTATGAGGTTCACATTCAGGACGTGTTAAAAGCAGATGGAGAAGTGTCAGAGGAAGACCTGAAGTCTGTAAAATGGAGTGACATCCAATTTGACTGGTACGAGTTCAAGCCCCTCATTGACGCTTGTGCTAAGGTTGGTAATGTGGTAGAGGATGTTGAAGCCAAGAAACGGGAGAAGGCAATGGAGTGGTTCAGGTCCCTATCATACAATGAACAGGACGCACTCATTAAGAAGTACGTTGCAGATGATGGATACTACTTCCAACTGGCAAGGGCTGGCAACTTGAGCAGTTACAAGGTTCGGGAAATCATGGAAAAGGAAGGAGCCTAACAAATGGCCTTGTTCAGTAAGCACGAATTCACTCCAAAGGGAAACTGGATCAAGAAGGGAGACCTATACAAACGGATCTTCAATAGCCCTTTTGAACCTATCACAGAAAGGATTTTGACAGTCCGAAAACAATCAGATGGGCTTTACTCCCTTGAAGTTTCCGAAATGAACAAGGAAATGGGAACTTGCGTAAGCCTTGTAACGACCAAAGGGAAGGGGTATTGCAAAACACACACCCAAGCCTTTAAGATTTGTGAAACGTATGCTTGCAAAAGGTTCAAAGGATTAGTACAGCCAGAGCAGACTTTCCTGTTTAAATCGGAATAAAATATTTTTTTTTCATCTTTGATACGTGGATTGTCGGCCACGGGTCTCCTCAGGACGGCATGGTTAGAAGTCCCGTCCTTTTTTTTTATTTTTTTTTCATTTAAACAACCCATTTCAACCACCGTTGAAACAGACCCACCACCCAAGCACCCAGCCAATTGTTCCACGTAGAACAATCAGGGGATTGGTGATCATATCCGATTGTTTGAGGAAATCGGTTATAGTCACCATAATGTCGCGGTGAACTTCCAATCATGCCACCAAAAGGACGATCACGCCAAATAAGAGCCTCCCATGGCGCGATAACCACCACAATTGTACCATATTTCACCTATCACGTCAAGAAGGAACCACCAAAATAAAATGAAAATAGTTTCAATTCCCCTATTGACAGACCACCGCCATTCTGCTAAGATTATCACATCAAAGACCACAAAAGGTAAAACAACCAAAAACAGGAGATTCCAAATGACAGTTACAGTATTCGATTCAAAGTTCAAAAGCAACGTTCCACAGGTGTTCGAGATCCGATTTGCAAGTCTCAATCTTGTTACGTCTCATAAGATCATTTCACGTGATGGTTATGGGAACGACAAGGCTGACTTGCACGACTTGAAACAGAGCATCCTTGACGTTAAAACAGCAGGGTGGTCATCAATAAAAATAATGCCCTTAACCAGTGAGGGAGCCAAACAGGATTGTTTCAAACGTTCAAACTTCCATTACCGTGGTGGAAAGAAGTACATTACGGCAGGGAAGTACGAGGAAGACCCCAATGCCTTTGTCGTGAGAGGGAAACGCCTTGGCCAGACCAGCGCACACGTTTGGAAGGACTGCGACACAGGAGAGCGTAATATTCGTTTCTTGTCAGAGGAGTCAAATACAGCCCTCACAGACAATCAAGCCAATGACCTTAAGGAACGCTTCGGGAAGACGTTGCTGGATTCTCTCACAGATGCAGTACTGGAAGAGGTGAAAAAGGAGACGATTTGTTACATGATTTCATACGCGAAACAAGAACTGTCTGAAATAAAAGAGCGTATTGAAGACTTGGAAAAGTTCAACGGGTAATCACAACCCACCCAACACCCCGAACCAAGTAGCCCGGATAAAAAAGGGTTACTTGGTTTTCTTCTTTTGAGGAACAGGCATACCAATATTTTTTCTCTCGTATACCTTTTCCAACCTTTTGATCTCACTTGCTGATGGGGTGGAGGCCTTGACCTTTTCAGCCAATATTTTTTGTTGACGTTCCGCACCAGCTTGCATTTGTTCCCGTACCCTTGAGGAATTTTTTTTCAGATCCGAGAAGGTTGAATCGAAGTTCTGGGTTGATGCTGAAATTTTTTCCACACCGAGTTCCCTAAGTTGAGCCATTTGATCCGCTCTTTTGTTGGTTGAAGGTCTCGTGTCCTGATGGTACATGCCAGCACCGAGAGCGAAACCACTGACAATTTTTTTTAGTTCGCCCCCACAGGGGCAGGGCAATGGTGTGTTTCTTTCGTCATAGGAACAGTACACTTCTTTGACTAGCCCACAGTCACAACACTCAAAATCGTATGTCATTCAGTTCCGTCACTTTCTTCTATAAGTTTAGAGGTAATGGTATCTAGGAAATTCATTCCGTAATCCCTAGTATTCCTTATAGGGTTCACTATAGGTTTCTTCTCTGTTTCCTTGTCTTCCATGCAATCAGAAAGGAATATCGAAAAAAGATGAAACAAAATGAAGCACCCCTATTGACAATCCCAATCAATTGTGCTAATGTATTGGTATCAAAGCAACCAAAGGAGAAACATAAATGAAGAATACAGACAATCACCCGTTCTATGACTTTGAGAAGAAGACACGCAAAACCGCATGGGATACCCCAGAATACATCACAGATACAGATAGGATGATGATATCTCCCAAGTCATACCCCTGTTGAAGGCAGACGATGCTGAAGGCCTCTGGAGGCTGTTTCAGTTCAACAAGGGACAGGCTACCGACTTCTTCAATCATGTAATAGGATGGCCAGAAGCACAAGTATACTGTGAAAGACTCCGTTACATTGAGTTGACTGGACTCCGTATCATGAAAAAGGCGGACCTACCAAGGCTTGAAAAATACTTGAAGGAATTTGAAACCTTGGTGTTGACAGCCTAATCCCAATCTGCTAAGATAGTCACATCAAAAGGAGATTAGGATGAACAACTGCGTTGAATGTGGGGACGAGATTGATTTGTCTATATCGACAGCAGATGACACTTTCTGTTGTATCGAATGCAGACAGACATGGTTAGCAAAAGGAAAGGACGAATAACAATGAAGACATTTGAGAGAAAAGTAACGACAACCTTCTGGTGGAGACGGGATGACAGGAAGGATATCCCAGAGGGTCACATGGTACAACTGGCAGAAGCCGCAACAGACAGGATCAATCAGCTTGTATCAGATGGCTGGCTGGAAGGGCAACTCCATGACAGTTTCGAGTTGGACGGGGAGGACATTGAATATTCAGGATGGTGGAAGTGGTCAAAGGAGTAACATCATGGAAGCAAAGAAAAAGGGAACACTGTCATTCAACGGAAGAGGCTGGACTTTACATTGGTTCGACAATTGGCCAGTACAGGGCGACGGACTTGGTGGAGGGACTATTCTTGACAAGGAGCTGGCAGAAAGAACCGTCCAGTTAGAGGCAGACATTAAGGCCACCAATACATATCCATGTTTCACCCTTAAGCAATGGGGATACCAAGGAATGCAAACTGGTGATCTTCTCGGTACAATCCTAATCACCATCCACAATGACGAAGATGGTTGGGTGACTAAATTCGCCAACGAAATGCAGAAACTTGGTTACAAGGTTAAGTAAAGGAGTAACACCATGACTGCAAAAGCCTACAAAAAATCCACCATCACCTATTACGTCAACCAGAACAGCACCGCTAAGGATGCACTCACCAACGGCTCATTCTACCGTCAGTCACGTTTGGGAATAAGCCACTTCATGAATGGTGACTTCATGGGATTCGTTGGGAAGATCCCGAACAACGTGGTTATGGTATCACGTGAGTGTGCGGAAGAGTATATGCCAAAATGTTGTCGATAGTTGAAGATTGGGTATTGACAAACCACCACCAATGTGATAATGTAGTGGTATCAAAAGACACAATAGGAGAAAGACAATGAAGAAGACAGCGAAGATGAAGGAAGTTAAGGTAGGAGTCGTTTATCAGTCCCATGGGTATATCACCGTTAAAGTCCCTGCCACGTTGAAGACCCATAAGGAGATGTTACAATACATCAAGGACAAGGAAGAGGAAGGTCACTCACTACCATTGCCCATGAACAACGAGTACATTGATAACTCATTCGAGATTGATTCTGTCGATGGCCTTTGCGTTCAGGAAATTGGATAAGGAGGATAAATGAGAAGCCAACAAGAACTCGAACATACAATCGCTTTCTATACCATGAAAGAATTGAACGGAGTTAAGCATTTCACAAATATGACTGTTCATGGTGCTATTGCCATCGCCATATACAAAAAAGGATGGGCTTTCGACACAGATGCAACCGAACGTATCTACCAGAAGGTGATTAACGCATTGAAAGTAAAAGGGGACTAGCCAATGAAGGACGTTATTGCATTCGATGGGAACGGATACTACCCAGCACGTATAACAGCTAGCCAGTACAAAAAGGCCAAATCTCTTAACAGGGTCATGTACAAGGGAACAGAAACCTTTGTGGCTCTCGACGACCAATCAGCAATCAAAATGAAAGGAACAAAGTAAAATGACATTGAATTTACCACCAACGGTACAGGCATTCCATGAGGCCAGTGCTAAGCTAACTACAGCAAAGGACAAGAAGGAGTATAACAAAATCTCCCTTGTCGCTCTCAAACAAAAACGTCAGATCATCCCATCCGAAATGGTGGATGTACTACAGCAGATCGATGATGAGGTGTTGCGGGGTAAAGTGGCAGGATTGATCAGCTTTGACATGGGGGAGAAATGCAAGGAGGGCCTATATAGGACTCTTTATCCAGTCCTCCAATGTTACCCCAAAGATTTACATCCCGATGACGAACCCAAACAAAAGGATGTGTACGATTGCCTCATTGCTATCGGGTACTCCCACAAACAATCTCAGAAAATGTCAACCATAAGCGATGATGTGGAGGGGGACGGTGAATAAGGAACGAAAATGGTGGGGGCTTGTTGTCAATGGGGTTTTAATTAAAGTGGATGATTTCGATGTGGAACCTTCAGTTTGGGCTTTCGATTGCCCTATAAGTGAGGGCTTCAGTTGCTATGTCGTTCCTGTCGAGGTGAAGGAAGTAACAAAACACCGATAGTTAGAATCTTCACCAAAAGAAGAAGAGGACTGGCTCATCACCAATCCTCTTTTTTTACTTACAACCTACTTGGATTTATTTTTCGTATCCAGCCAATCCTTCATCTCTGGACAGCCAGAACTCAATGAAGTCGAATTCGCCAAATTTTTCAGAGACGCACCAAGCAGTCTGTACCGACTCACAATGCCTACCAGCCCCTCTGTCGTACTCTGTTGATCCTGGCAGATTCCCACCTATGATAAGATCCTGACACTTCATAGGAGCATGATAGTGCCCCATGACCATAACATTGAATTTTTTATCATCAGGCATATTCATCCGTGCATAGCTTTCCTTCCCGATCCTCTTCTGTGCCGACAAATAGGGATTTGAGCCACCACGGACGGTATGACCATGCAGAATAAGATACTTGCGTTTACGGACTTCAACCACTTCTTGAATAGACTCATAGATGTTGAAGGTCACGTTTTTATGACTTTCCAATAATGTCTTTGCAACGTTTCCGACAATATAGTTCATGGAATTTTTCCCAGCCAGCTTGCTAGGGCATTTGTGGTCGAGGCGCGAATGATTGTCTGCACAAATAAAAAATACCGTCACCCTTGGAAACTTATGGGCAGACGATGCGATAGTTCTTGACAGTAGCTCACCAGCCTTGACTGCCTGTACAGGTGGAGGGAACTCGTCCGTGCGTTCATGTTCAGGATGGAGGTAGTTATTGATGAGATCTCCAGTCACCAAGACCGCCCATTCCTCAACATTATAATTTTTTCTGTGAAGATCAACCCAGTCATCAAATTTTTCCATGTAGGTCTTCATCCGTTTTTGGGCAATGGCATAGTTGAATTCTGATAGCCCCTCGGTCTCATCCCGTCTGACAATTTCCCCACAATGGAGATCAGAAATCTGGCTCACTACACTAATAGTGGTCTTCTCTTCATTCTTTTTTTGCAACTTGAAGGGTGTCGGATTGATGGTAGGGATACAGGATTGAATGGTTGACTTGATGGAGTTTTCAAATCCAACTCTCTTTTGAAGATTTTTTATTGTTTTGTTGGCTTCAATAAGTTGAACCTTCGACCAGATCAAATCAGATTGGTCGTTAAGAGCCTTCACTTCCTCATCGGCATCTTCCCTGATGGTCTTCTTGATCGAAGGAGGCCGATTACCACCATCCCCCACCAAACCATCATCCCCCTCACAGCCCCAACCACCATCCTCACAGCCATCATCCCCACATTCCATCCCCATTTCCTTCACGGCATATTTTTTTTTCAAATCCTTTTTCTGTTTGACAGCATCGGCAACGGAGCGGACAGCGGAAGGGATGGGGCAACCGAACTTATCCATGATTTTCAGTTTGATCAATTCAGGGCCACGTTTCTGATTGAGGAGTTTAAGAGCGTAGTTAGTCCAATCCTTCTTTGATCCGATCATGTTTGTATCCTTTTTGGTGTTAGAAGAGGCCTGTTACAGACTCTTATTGTTGTAAGTGAAAGGGATGGTACACGAAAATATCAACCCTGTCAAGCGAAACTTAACATAAATGGCAAAAAATAACGGGAAAAGACACGCGGATGGTGCAACCTGTTAAAATGGAATGATTTACGGATGCGCGAAAAAAAGCGCAATAAAAAAGAGGATTGGTATTGACAACGGGATGGGGATATTATAAGATAAGGCCATCAAAGACAAAAAGGAGAATGACATGAACTTAAAAGACTCTTACAGATTGGAATACGAATTAGAAATGAAAGCAAGAGGAACAACAACACTAACAGCCAGAACGAAAAAAGCTATAAGGGCAGTTGTTAAAAAGGAATGGGATAAAAAGAAACATTCGTGATTGATAACAGACAGGGTATTTAGTAAGATGGTGGCAACAAAAGGAGAAAAGGAATTATGAATAAAGCTAAATGGGAATTGACGCAAGAAAATGCAACGAAAGCCGTAAAGGAATGGTACAGAGAGAAAAGAGCCTGTTTTGGATCTGGGCATGGGCTTACGAAAGCGAACGAGATTACCTGTAACTATATCATAAAGCTAACAGGACGAAAGATGAAGGTGTGGCTTGATTTGATTGATAAAGGAGGTAAGTGATTATGACAACAGAACACAACGACCAAAAAGCGCTATTGATATTCAAGAAAATAATTCGCAACCGCAACGCCACCAGCAATGATGGGGTTCAGTGTATACAGCCCAACCATGTCACTATGGACGAGTCCCAGTGGCTCCGTAAGGAAGGATACACCATGACGTATAATGAATATGTCACCAATGGATTGCCCCAACCGAACAACACCATTTGTAAGGATGGTATTGTGGTATGGGAGATTCAAGTGAAACGTGAGGAGCGTAAACGTGGAGGGTGTTATCGGATGCTTATGCCCACCTTCACAAATAAAGTCTAAATTGGTGATTGACAACAGGCAGGGGATTTGATACTGTTGTTATATCAAAGAGACAATAAGGAGTAACACAATGAAAAAGACCCAAGTGACAGACACCCAGAAGACGATAGTGATATTCAGGAAGTGGAACAAGAAACCCAACAGTATCATTGCCCTATTCCCAGAGGACATGAACAATAATGGGGTATGCCAATCGTACGAGCAGGTAGGACAGCACGGAGGGGTAGACTACGCTCATTGTATTAAGGCGACAACCCCAGCCACCTTTGACGACTACAAGGAGCTGGCAGAGGAGCTGGAAAGCATCGGTTATGATTTAGTGGTAAGGAAACGTTGGTAAAAGGAGGACATTATGACATTACAGGAATTCAAAAAACAGTACTACCCCAAAAAAGGTGTTGAAGAGTGTTTTGATCGGAAACAAGCAAATGAATACATCAACAGTAAATCATCTTGCTGTTGGGCAAATGGAATTGTTCGAGATACAGGATGGGCTGTTCTTACACAAAATCAAAAATTCATTTTGGTTTGTAAGGCTGAATTACTTGACCAAAAATAAACCAAAATTCCCTATTGACAAACTAATGGGGATTTGCTACGATAGGCACATCAAAGACAACAAAGGAGATTAAGACAATGAATTGCGAAACAGAAAAATGCCCATTCACCGTATCAGAGGATCAATCAATTTCGACAGACAACAGGGACGGTAAGAAGTATAAGGCAGTATCAACAGGTGGAGACTACGGTTGCATCGGTTGCCACTTCTTCGATAGCGATGATGGGGTTCCATGTTTGGGTCTTCCATGTGGTTCTGATGAGTGGAAGGACGGGGAATCACGTATTTGGGAAGAAGTTACGGAATAGTGACTAGAAACATGAGATTAGGAGATTATAAGTTATGAACAAACCGACAAAAGATCCCAACGAAATAGTGAAATGTGCTTGTGGACTTCCAATGAGACGCAAGGACTGGATGGATCACTGGAATGGATGCAGGTTTGCCTCATGTGTTGAGGTTGCAAAACAGGACGAAATTGATTTACTGGCATGGGAGGCACGACAGAAGGAGCAATCAGTATGAACAACACATTCAAAACAAAGACCACAGGGAACAAGGACGTTGCACAGGGCTGGAACGCAGAGGCATTGCGGATACTCCTTAAGGACGTAAAAGAGTTACAGGTGATCCATTTGCCTGAAGGATTTAAAGTGTTCGGGCATAATCCTGTTGACGGAAACCCCATTGATCTTGTTGAGGACATTTGCGACTTCACTGGATGGAAAAACAGGAAGGGGTATATTGGAGGCAAGGAGTTCAATCCAGAGTTTGCCAAGGAAGTGATTGGAGACTTTGGGTTGATTGTGTTCGGGAGCAGAAAACGGTTCAATGTTCATATCGTTGAATAAAAGTTGTAATTCCCCCTTGACAATGGCAGGGTAATTTGCTAAGATAGTGACATCAAAGAGACAATAGGAGAAAACACAAATGACACCAAAGAATTGTGCGACAAAGGAATATCGGGAACGGACAGGAACCAAGGCAATGACCAAGGATCTTCTTAAGGCCAAGGTCTTGAACTGTCTGAATTATATCTCTTCCAACAACTATGAAACCCTTGTAAACCGAGCATTGAACAGCGGAGCCATTGACATTGAAAGCCACAATGAGAATGACAATGGTTTGTTATCGGTCATTATGTGCTACGTATACTCGAATATGTTGGACGGTTGCCAGCCCACCGCGAAGGAAGACAAGAACGAACTGAAGAACCTGTTGAAATTCTGATTGACAAATGACAGGGGATTTGATACTGTTGTTATATCAAAGAAACAATAAGGAACAAACAAAAAGATGCACATCAAGACAAGAGAAAACGGAAGTATCCCAGCAGTAACAGTTATTCATACGGTTGATGGGATTCTGGACAGTTGCGACACCTACCCAGACGACCCAGAGGGGAACGAGCTGGCAGAGAAGAAGTTTAAGGCCAACGTGAGGAAGCACTGCGGGGCCGTTACCGATGAGGACATGGAAACCTGCCTTGAGGAAGGGTACTGTGAATATGGAAACCACTATGTCTTTATCACCCATAGCTAAAAAGGAGGAGCCAATGAAATTGTCACGTAAAATCACCAGCGTAAAAAAAGGCTCTTACGGCCAGTGGATTGTAACAGCCGAGATTAGTGGTTACTTCTACAGCAAACAGTATTATGGGTACACGAAGAAGGCATCAATTGAATTGGCAAAACAGGATATCAAAGAGGACACTTTCGGGCTGATTTAACAGTTGACAAACCAACGGGAATATGATACGGTATTGGTATCAAAGACACAATAAGGAGAAACACCAAATGAAGAAACCAGTATACATCACCACGATTAAGTTACATTGCGATTGGGAAGATGACATTCTCGTCACAACCCGTCCATTCACCAAAGAGGAAATTGTCCGTATCAAACAGAATATTGAGTTCTATAAAAACAAGCATCAAGATTGGGAGGGTTCCCCATGTGATTTGCTTGATTATGCCGTCCTTACCCCGTTCAAAAGTATCATGCGAACAATTGAACAGGCCAACATTCAGGTTCTTGCGTAAAGGAACAAACAAAATGAAAATCAACCCTGCAGTTATCATGTGGATTATCCTATCCATAGCGTCAGCAATATGGATAGGTAGTGACCCTAACAATGGCCTTTTAGCTTCTATCTTCTGGGGAGGATTCCTTGGATTTGTCGCAACAGGGACTCTCATTGCCGCTTTCGGTCAGATTTGGATTGGATGGCACTCCCCAGAGATCATCGACGAGGTGGTGGATGGTCTGTTGGGCAAGGGGAGGAAATAATATGGATGCTTTTAACAGAATGATGGTAAGGAAGCAGGGAGAAAAGTTGTTTCATGTAAAATACCAATGGAAAAATGGTAAATTCCTTGAGGCGTACACTTACATGAAAACCGATGCAGGAGCTATCGCAAAGACATTCCCTCTTGCCCTTGCCTGTGGATTTGGTGTTGAACCTGAAAGTCATACGGTGGATTCCTATGCGGATCTGGATACATGGTTAGCCCATACGGTATATACAAACGCCTTACAGAAACTAAAAAGCTCCCGTTCCATATCAGCACAGGAAAAGAGGGAATACCTTGAGGCCATCCAGAAGGAACTTGTCAATGGGTTTTGGATGGATGAAAACGAAATCAAAAATCTTGGTCGAATCATCCGATAGATATTGACAGATACCCCCTGATTTGATAAGATGGAAGCATCAAAGTAAACAAAGGAGAAATACAAACATTATGGGTGAATGCAAAATACTTCTTACATGCAGTGCTTCAGATGAAAAGAAATACAGGAAGTGGTTCTTTGATATGATCGTCGGTATAGGGGAAGATCCAGAAAGCAAATTCCCATGTTGCCTACCCCTGTTCAGATGTAAGGACTCCGTGAAGGTGAAGGACGAGTTGACTGGCTCAATGGTGTTGCAGGATGTTGTTTCATACTCTCGCTCCTGCTATTCACCATCAAAACATATCCGTGTCGGTACAATGTTTGGATGCTCATACAGTGAGATACTTAAGGAAATTGCTGAATTGAAGCAAAAAGAGGAACGGAATAAGTGATTCGCTATTGACAATCCCCTACCAATGTGATAATGTAGTGGTATCAAAAGACCAATAAGGAGAATGACCATGAGTGAAGAATTAACCTGCCCCGATTGTGGTTCTACAAACATCGAAAAGTTCTTTGACGGTGAAGGTATGACAAACCGTTGCCGTGACTGTGATCAAGAATGGTTCAACCAAGGAGAATAAACAATGAGAACGATCAATCTGCCAGCTATTGGTAAGAGAGTGTCCATAGGAGCCTACGTAAGGGCTGTGAAACTGGCAAAGGCAAACCCATCAATGGAATTCAAGCACGGGCTAACTTGTTGGTATCCCTGTACTGGTAAGGACATCCTACAGCAGTTCTTTGATGGTGCTCAGGACAGGATAAATCAGGCCATCCCAGCAATAAACAGACTATAAACAACAAGGATAAAACTATGGACTTCTTTGCAAATCACGGTGTTTGGACTATCATCTTTCTTATCTGTTTTCCACGACTTACACTCTTCTTCGGAGGGTTCATGTCAGGTGGATGCTTATGGTGGCTTGGCTGGTTGCTCACTCCATATCTATTGATTGCCTTCCTGTCAATCCCATACTTCGACACAAACCCAGTATTGGTGATAGGAGCTTGGATATTGGCCTTCTCCGGGACATACGGAGAATCAAAAACAGCCAGTACAGTTGCCAAGAAAAAATAATTTCCACGTTCATGCCTCAATAAGTGAAGCATGGAGTTAAATGAAAACCCCATCTTTTTGTGAGACAAGGTGGGGATTTTTTTATTTTTCGACAGGCAGAAACCTATGCCAGTCCAAGCTTGCTTTTCATTTCAGCAATATTTTTTTCCAACTCTGATTTTAATTCTGCACCCTTGGATGCTAGGGAAGAAGGTTCTATCCCAAACTTCTCTCTGATTTCATCTTCAACAGATTTAAGTTCCGCCTGTTTGGCCTCCAACAAGCCCTGCAATTTTTGCTTTTTATCGTTCCGTGATTGAATCTCTGCCTCAATCTTACGGAGTTCCACACTATAATCCATTTCTGCCATATCATTACCCTTCTTTCGCTTTTTGTTTTTCCTCGAACAATGAACACTTCTCGCCAATTCCCTTACCAGTCACGGGACACACGATTACCTTATCAAGCATTTCCATTCGTTCTTCCAACATAGAATCCAATGTGTTGCAAACATCTTTTAGGTCTTTGCTGAATGTTCCTACAGCAGAACTTAACGTTGTCATCCTCCCGTAAAGTTTCCTTGCTTCCAGTATTGTTTCAATCAGATTATTTAATAAAGGAATATCAACCTGTACAAAGGAAAAATCAATCAGTTCTTTTTTTATTTTTTTCAGTCCAACCTCTGTATCATACCACCTCTTTGAAATAAGGTACTTCCCAAGGAGTTCTACCAGTAAGGACACATCCCCGACAGATCCAACCAGTTCCAAATCCCTGCCAATAGACTCCATCTGTACCACTGCTGTGTTGTACCTGCCAATAAAGTCCAACATGGTACTGTTCTTCTTCTGGGCTTCTATCTGGCTGGCCTCTATGGTTGTGAGTGATGAAAGTGTCTGACTGTAAGCCCCAAGGTCGGCCCCGATGGTCTGGTGCTTCTGGTGTAGTTCCGATAGAAGTTGTAAGCAATGTACCCTTTTGGGGCTATTGTCTCGAAATTCTGCCAGTAACGTTCCTTCCGGGAGCTGTAAGGCTGGTTCTGCTAGTTTGGTGTTAAACTCTTGTATTTGGACTACAGCAGTGGAATGTTGATCCTGATGGCTGACAATTTCTTCGATCTTTTTTTTCAATACAAGGAGATCATCATATGAGTCACAGTCAGCGTTATATGAGTCCCTTTCGGTCTGAAGGGTGTGTTCATCTACAGCACCACTTTTGATGGAGGTCAACAGTGTAACACTCTCATCCATCTTTTTTTTTCGTAGGGTCACACCGTTGGAAAGTCCCAATCTGATATTTTCGGAATCGCAAATTCCTGCCAGACTATCGAATAAATTTGCCTTATTGCGGGAGCTTTCTGCTAAAATTCCAGTTGGATCATCCTGTGACATGAGACCAACATCAACCCTTTTTTGAGCCTTACCTACTCCAGTTGATTCGATTCTCATAGTGGAAAGACCTGTAATTTTTTGCGCTACCTCAAAAGATTTTTCTCCCGGTGCCCTCATTGATACTGGTTCAGGAGTTTCGCCAATGATAAAATAGTCAAGTTCATTCACCCCTTCACCTTTTTTGCACTCAATGAATCCTGCACTTGTCTCCACTCTTATCTTGGAAAATGGTTGGCCTTCACGCACAAATGATGTTAGGAAACCACGAGGCTGGATGATGGAACGTAAACTTCGTAGGATGCTTGATTTCCCTGAACAACTGGCCCCCGTCAGACATGAAAAACCATCATCGAACAATATTTCTGACTTGGCGTGAGACTCAAAGTTCTCAAGAACTATTCTGTTTATTTTTATACGTTCCACTGTATTGCCTCTCCTGTTTCGTTCATTCACAATAATGTACTATTTTTTTTTATTCCTGTCAATCAAAATGAAAATAATTGACGATTTATTTTGTGTTGGATCTTTTTCGATATTTTATTTTATGTGTACAGAGACTACCAAGTTTCAACAAAGAAAAGGAAAAAATGAAAACGTTATACAGCATATCGAAGGCGGCAAAATTTCTCGGAGTGTCACAGGAAACGTTACGAGCATGGCACAAGAAGGGGAAGTTAGTTCCTCAGATAACCCTAGGTGGACAGCGTAGGTATAAGGACGATGATATCCATGCCCTAATGGGTGGTGTTCCGTCCGAAGACAAGGAGGGTAAGTAAAATGATTATCAAACTACCTATTGATTGGAAGGAGCATTACGGGATTATATATAAATTGACTTGTCAAAAAAATGGTAAAATTTATATTGGACAAACAACTGATTTCCCTGATAGAATGGATAGATATAGAACATTGAATTGTAAAGGTCAAAAATACCTATATGCGGCTCTTTATAAATATGGACTGGAAAAATTTGATATTGAAATAATTGATATAGGAACAAATGATGAAATTTTAACTTTTTTAGAAGATCATTATATGAGAGTTTACAACAGTCTAAATAGAGAATTTGGATATAATTTAAGAGAGGCTGGACCTTGTGGAAAACACGCAGAAGAAACAAAAAAACAGATAGGGGATTCTAACCGAGGTAAAAAAAGATCCTTAGAAGTTATAAAAGCAATGTCTGAACGACAAAAAGGATTCACTCATACAGAACAAATGAAAAAAGATCTTTCAGAAAAAAACAAAGGGAAGCAACCTTGTTTAGGATACAAACATACAGAAGAAGCAAAGGCAAACATGTCAAAAGCTCAAAAAATGAAATGGGGAATTATGAAGAAAAACAATAAAGATGCTGGGAAGGGAAAAACGAAAACTCCTGAACAAATAAAAAAATGGAAAGAGACATATCACAAAAACAGAAAAGAGAATAGACATCCACCTTGGAAGAAAACTCAAGAATCAATAGACAAACAACAGGCCACCAGAAAGCGCAATCGAGAAGCTGAAGGTTACGTACCTGTTAAGCAATCACAAGAAGCCATAGCTAGAAGAGTAGCCACACGCAAGCGCAACCGAGAGGAAAAACTTCTACTTCAAGCACAGGAACAGGCTCTACTTCTCACAGCTCAATCAGCCAGAGTCCAGCCAGAAGACGCTACCATAATCCCATTCCCAGTAGAGGCTTTTCAACAACAGGAACTCTCATTCGGATAATCCACTACCTCCAAATCTTCCAACATAAAGCGCACAATGCAACATGGAAGCACCCTACAGCAACCAGTAGGGCCACCACCATGTTAAACCACTGTATGCAAGAGCCCACTACCGCAACGGCATTACTCATCATTCCCTCTTTTCACAGGGAGGAAAGGCCAGATAATGGAAATGAAGAAGAGAACTATTGCAACGATCAACATTGCAAACCAGAACATGGCTGACAATACAAAAAATACATCTGAAGGATCACTCATCGAATCCTCTCCGATCTGTCACTCTCATCCTCATCACCATCTTTCGACAGTAATGCAAGAAGAATCACCACACCCGTACCAAAGACAAGTACTGCACCTAAAATCTTCAACCCCAATAAGATAAAGTTCATCATATAGCATCGTTTCCTTTCACTACAATCCAACATAGAGCCACCAACACGACTACAGCAAGGATCTCTTCAGCATGTCCAAGAAAATAACCAATCATACTACAGCACCTTTCTAATCGTAAAGCTGATCCCAACATTCCATTACCTTACACAAATTCCTTTTGATCTCCCCTACCTGTCTGTCCTCTTCCTGCCTGATCCCCTCATATACCCGTTTTGCATCCTCTCCGATAGACAGGAAGCAGTCACTATCAGCATCCCCATGAGGAACACTCTCATACAGGGCCTCAATTGTCTTGGTGTATGTTGGATAGATGTTTTCCCACCATATCACTGCCTGTACCAACGGGGTGATGTCCTTCATTGCCTGTTTGTAATACTTCTCTTCCTCTGGTGTGTTCCCCACGTAGTCATCCACCAGCTTCCCTTGGGCCCACAGATCCCGAAGCTTACAGGCAGGATTATCCCCGTCACAGCGTTCCATGTGTTCCTCTGCCAATCCCATGACCCCAAACAGCAATTTTTCATTAGGCTCTGTGTGTTCTCCCTTGGGTAGTCCAGTGACGATTAGATGCGTTCTTAAAATGTACCTATTGCGGAGGTAGTAGTAGGGCTCTCGCCACATCCAGCACCATACAGTGTCCCTCATGTCATCCAACCACTCACAGGCCTCTGATACAGCATAAAGCTTCGGGTATCGCATCTTGGCCTTACCCTCCCAGTCATTCCACTCAGTCGATGTACCGCAAGACATTTCGTAAGGAAGATTTTTGGTTCTTTCACTAACAGGCCCTATTTTTTTCAGAATGAAGTTTTTAATTATTTTTTCCATAATCTTTTTTCTCAATCGAAGTTGCTCACATACCTCCCCATGGTTGCCTCTTTCGGTGGTTCAGGGGCCTTCCTATCATCAATCTCGTAAAAACCCCCATCCTTCCAGTCCCTTTTGGTCCGCCCCTTGTAACCATCTGACAGAAAACAGTCACATCCCACAATATTCTGCCCATGAGAACCTCCCCATGTGATATTTACCCTATCACAGTGGTGCTCACTATTCATGCACCCAACACAAATGTCCCCTTTTAATATGACTGTTTCGCTCATTGGAGATTATGGTATCATCTTTCTGGTCGGATTGTCAAGTGATTTCTGTCAAAACCACCTAAGAAGTGATTTCTTTCAGTTAATCCCTGTTTTGGTATCCATCACACTCCAAAACCTTATCAACGTCCGTACCTACAGCATCAGGATCGAAATCAGCTCCCCAGATAATATCACTACCAGCACAATTCCCGAAATGATGAAAGCAACTGTCGCAACGATGAGACATTTCACTCACTGTCAGTTCTGGAACCATGCAAGCAATACATAACGATCCCTTGTTCTTACACCTATCGCATTTCGTTTCCATAATATCAATCCTCCCTATTGTTCCTTTAAATGAAAACATCGTACCATATAGCACCCCACCTGTCAATGCTTTTCGTACTGTTTATAGCACCCATTATGACCACCACAACTACAGCACCCACCAGTCAGGCACCACTCCAATCATTCCCAATCATATAAGTCCATACCGCAAAGGCACTTACACCTACCTGCACCCTTCCATCTGTCACATATAATGGGTGCTTTTTGCCCCAGTGCCTCCCCAATCAGGTGCTTCCATGGTTGGCACTCTTACCATATGTAGGAGAATGATGTAAAATTCCTCAAAATATCCGTTGACTTTATATCACCAGTATGCTACTATCCTATCATTCAAACAACACAAAAGGAATAATACAATGAAACAGACAACTCTCCGTAAAATCGATATCGGCCAGCCTTTTACCTTCGATAATGACTATTACGTTAAGGTTGAGACATCACCACGGATCGGATGCAAACTTAATCTCAATTTAGATTTCTCTGGCTTCGCCCTCCGTCTTGTTGATATGACTGTATATGCCTTTTCCCTCGACCTCCCTGTTACCCCCCTGTCTGAATCCCTATTGAATCTTCCAACAGTCAATGCTCCTTCCAGTCAGCCCGTACAAAAGGAACCAACCTGCACTCCCAACCACATGGTCCCCAAGAACGTCAATGGTAAGCTCCAATGGGTCCCTGCCAATAAAAACCCCACCTGCCGTGAATGGGTTAAGCAAACACCACCTCCTGAACTGTACCATTCCAAGACAACCTTCACCAAACCAACACCTGTACAGCAACCACCTGTAAAGACTCCTTCCAGTGTTGTGCGTTACGTCTGTGCCAATTACGATCAGCCCAAGGATATCCATATTACTGTCATTCAGGATGGTAATGGAACCCCCTGTTATCTAAACTACTTCTACAATGTAAAGTGGTCTTCCACAAAAGTCGCCTTCTATACCTCCCGTCAGGCGGCTCGTAATGACAAAAATACCAATGCCTCCGTTGCCTCCGTCTGGAAGGTCCTCGTTAATGAGAAAACAGGCAAAATTACCGAATGGCTCAGAAAGAACCCATAATAACCACCTTCCCTGCCTGTTAATAAAGGAAACAAGCCAATATGACTCCCGATACAATATCTTCCTGCCTCCTGTATGCATCCTTCACACTCTCCTTTCTGTCTCTCTTCTTCGTTAAGGATGGTACAAAATGGGTTCCTATTGCTGGAATCACCTGTGTCGTTGCCTTTTTGTTGCTCATTTCTATTCAGTCCTCTGATATTAGACACCAATGTTCTGACCGAAAAGTGAACGAAACACAGAAATAACCCGCACTAATACAAAAACACCTGAACGAAAAGTGTAATTCCACCCAAAGGACTCCACCAATGAAACATTACATCAAACCCCTCTATGTCGTCGCCTGTTATGATGAATCCCACACCAATAAGCCATGCACCCCCCAGTTCATTCGTGATGGACACCGTAAACCATGCTTCCTCCCAGCCCTCCCCAATGGTACTATCCCCCTATATGAGTCCCGTGACAAAGCCCGTTCCAATAAGTTCCCCTGTGATCGGGTCTGGCTGGTCCTATATAACCATAAGTTGGGTCGTATCCAACAGTGGCTCAAGAAAAACCCTTAAACTCTCCCCCTGCCAACTCCCTTTTCTGTTCTGTCGGTTTAGGCAATACTTTTGGCCACCGATAGTGTAGAAGCAGTTCAGGCTAAGTTGGTAAGGGGGCTTTCTTTTATCCCCACCAGTCCAGCACCCACCTGTTAGCCCGTAAGGACTCCACTGTCGCTCCTTTTGGTCTATGTACCTACCATTCAGGTGCTTATACGCATGGTGCCCTTTTGGTGGGGCTTATGGGTGGTGTCTTGTGGGTTGAATGCCAAAATGTCTGATCCCTAAATCCAATTTCCCAATTTTCTAAAAAACACATTCCAAAAGATTTTCCCAGACTCGGCTACACCTCCCTATGGGATCAAATATAGGACACCAACCAAAAGACCTCCTCTATACGGGATTACAAAATAGTACACCTCCCTATGGGATCAACCATAGGGGCAGTCATAGGATTCAACCACATGGGTATATATAACATCCCTCCCTATAAACACATCCCTACGAACATACACCATAGGATACAACCAAAGGGAAAACACCTACGTTCATACCCATAGGACACACAGGAAGGCCAAAGGGAGGGCCACAATGACGTTTCAACTATCATGGCATACGGATAGGCGATAATACAGGTGGTGAGTCATACAGGTGTTCCTACGCATGGTAATACACTATATATAGGAGTACAGCGGGTGCGACAAAAGGACACACTTCCAAACATTGTTATGGATCACTATTGGGAATTATAAGGTATGTAGAGCTGATAAGATCCGAATTCATTATATATAACATTACCACAGAGTCATTTATGGTCATCCACGAGAGGCAGGATAGACGTGGAGGGGATAGGGCAAAGAGTCACCCTATTACGATGGCATATTAAGGGGTATCTTTAAACGCACAATACGGGCAAACACCATTTTGGAGTTCAGGTTCATCCTTTGAAAGAGCGATGAAGGAGTGACAGTACAGGCATTCACGGAGTCGGTAGTTTGTGAATATATGTTTATCATATGCTTCTGATTTGGTTCTACCGAGGAACTGATAATCGAGGCTGAATGGTTTGTATTTAATCATTAGGGGTTCTTTTTGATGAATTGGTGGACTGTACCATCATTGAAATGGGCGACCTTCCAAACGTTGAGGTGTCGGTATGGTTTGCCATTGGAGTCATTGAGGGAGAGGATTTTACGGAACAGACGGGCAGTTAGTCTGGTAGGGAGTGGTTTGGCCTCACTGAAAGGGACATTATTATCGTCACACAGGAGGTATCCTATTGTCGGGTGTTCAGGGTGCATTTTGACCCATTGTTCGACTTTTGGGGCTGTAATGAACCAGATATCCTGTACCATGATTTCCCATACGACCTCATCAGGGTGTTTATCCTTAAGGGCTTCATCCAGTGTTTTGTAAATATTGGGGACGGAAACCATACCTCCGAAAGGATGAACCTCCCCATGGTGACGAACAAAGCCAAGTTTACCATAAGGGTCACGGTTGACGAGTTGGTGTCCGCAGGTGTCCCATTTGTAGTTCAGCCGGATGAAACGGGTGACGAGTATGACGTTCATAATTACGGGTTCTTCTTGATCCATTTAAGGATGTGTTGGGTGGACGGATTTCTATCGGTGGATACGACTACCTTCCACACGGAGACATCATTGGAGGTGAAATCGCTGGCATCCTGACGGGCTCTCTGACGGGTTGGATAGAATCTGTTTGACAGGTCGGATGTTCTACTGAGGTAGCAGGGTGTGCCGTTACCATCCATAATGACAGGGTAGAAGACGGAATCAGGAACAGTATAATGGGCAACGACATAACGGGTGAAGCCGATGGTGGGTTGTTTGGGTGTTTGGAGGTCAAAATCATACACGTTCCCGACTGGTTGTTTGATTGACTCCATTGCCTTATTCCATCCAGCGGCGAATGATGTTAGGCTGGGGATTATGTCTCTACGGGATTTCAGGCAGAAGTTTTGGTAATCTGCCCATGCTGTTCTCATTTCCTTACTTGCGATCATTGTGATTCTCCTTATTGTTCTTTTGAATGAGAGTACCTTAACATAAAGGAGTCTGACTGTCAAATGAAAAAGGAAAAAAATAATTGAACGAAATCACTTGACTTATGGGGGTGGGTGTGGTAATCTGTATTTATTCAAAAGCACAATAGGAGGAATGAGTATGGATGAGAAAGTAAATGAGCCAGTTGTATTGATAGAAGCAGTGAAGTCAAACTGTCCTCATTGTGGTAAGGAGTTTATGATGGACTACTTTATTGTATGTGGGGATTGTTTGACAGAAATGATTAATCGCAACCAAAAAACAGTTTGAGGAGGAACGAGTATGAAGGAACCAAAAGTACGTTATTGTTATTGGATAGAAGGAATGGAAAAACCTTACGGATTGCCTAACGGATGTGAATGGCAGTTGGAAGAGGGACGGGACGCATGGAGGACTGAAAATAGTTCCCCTTCTGATTGGAGTGGTGATCATAAGAGGCGTTGGCCCTGTCGGATGGATTTTCATGATGCGCTATTCATAAGGGCCTGTAAGAACTTCAACCTCAACACTGTTTATCGGTTCAAGCGTATAATGGCCAAACGGTGTGCTCTGGAAACCAAATATGTCGGGATGTACAATGTCACCATGCACCTGTGGGAAATCATCCAAAACTACGGTCTGGCACCTGATATGACGAAGGTGGTTGAGGAGTTTATGCGGCCCTTGTACGTTGAGGCGAGAAGCATTGATGCACATAGGGCCTTGTGTTCCCTTGATGACTATCCTGACTTCGGTGTTGGAAAGGACACTATACTGAAGAGTTTTGTGATTGCTAAGGGAATCATCCGTCACGCAGAGGCAATCAAGTTCAAGGATCTGTCAACCCGTGCATGGTTCAAAAACAAAGGGGTTGTGAAATAAAGGAGCAATTATGAAACAGGAATTAAATTATCCGTTGATTGCCAAGGTGTCGGTAGGCCCACAGTTGGAGGCCTATTTACCTTACAAGAATGGTGACAGGGTGGTTCTACTTGGGGAGATTACAAATATGCCCAGCCACTGTATTCTGGTTGATAAGAAAGGAAATGTATTGTGGGGCTATCACCTTAGTGATTTTGTTCCATTGACGCAGGAAGAGACGTGAAAATAGTTGCGATTCCACTTGACATTCAGGCACCGAAGTGATAAAGTAGTTGTATCAAAAAACACAATAGGAGCTACAATGGAAACAAATTTAAGGACTATGGATTGGGATGGGGGAGTTCCAGACGGTAAAGGAGTCCTACCCAATGACGTTTTTGCTACGGCTACAGGTCGTTCTACAACTCCACATCCGAAATACTCCTTTAAACAAGTAACAAAAAGGGATCTTCGCGTCAACAACCAGTGGCTTATTGAAAATGCAATTGCCGAGGCTGTGAGTCGGGGAGACAATTGGAATGCAGACAATTTCAGGAATGAAGACCCATCTAATTTGCCACAATGTTCTGCTGAAAGCATGTTAGAGTATCTGTTCGGAAAAGTTTTTTAATTGACAAGAAAGCAATAGGAGTACCAAATATGAAAATCACCGATCCCTGTATCGTAAAGCTGTCTGACATGTACCTTAACTACCTCAACCTGTGCGTACCTACCAACCCAGATCCACTGTATGCTTCCATTGAGGATTTGCAGTTCAAGGGAAAGGAGAACTGTGAATTCAAGGTTATTCAGGTAGGTGACGGCTGTAGCAATGACATCCTTTTAATTGAACTGCCAAGCGGATATCAGACGTGGTGCCAAAAGAGGAACGTGAAGGTAGTAAAAGGATCATTGAGAAGCGTCCCGAAGCGTGGAAGGATTGTCATGGGGCGCACCTCACTCATGGGGATTGTCTGCCACGGGATCAGATCAGGAAGGGCATTCAGGGGAAGGGGATAATTTGGGCAGTTCATCACCAAACTTCTTGCCACATTTTGCACACAAGTTGTTCTCTTTGGCACATTTAGGACATATCTGTTCTCTTCTATCAAAAAAGAACCGAAGATCATGGATATCACAATACCCATCACCTTTTAAAAGCCCCCAGCGTTTTCTGGTTCTACAGTCATCACAAATCATATCAATCCTTCACGCACAGTTGCCAAAACAGACCTAGCCCTTTTCAGAACCCGTTCAATATCAGCAACGGCTTCTTGATCTGGGTGGTTCTTGGTGGTTAAAAAGACAACAAACGCAAGAGTTCTCATTGTTTCCTGAAGGCATTCAATGAGTTCCTTTTTCTGCTCCTCTTCGTCGAGCCTCATTGCAACTTTGTCCACTCTCTCTTCAAACCCGTCAACATCATCTTCACGCATTCCACTCATAAAACTACCTTTCCTATTTTGGATCATTCAGTACAGCATCCACCCACAAGCCAACAGAAGTAAGGAGCCCGACAGCAGAGTTCCTTTTGTCTTCCCGTTCCTTTTCACTGTAGGAGGAAATACCACAAAGGCAAACATGTTCACTTGCCTTGCTCACTTCATTCCTGATTTGAATGAGGGCCATTTTTTGAAGTTGGGTCATTATACTGTTTCCTTCTTCCATGTTACTGCAAAAACCTCATCGCCAAGAGAATCCCACTCCTTAGCTTTCAAAAGGGCGTTCACGCTGTCACAAGATCCCACCTCAAATAAACTGTTGGCAGGGTTCCCATGAATCGACCACGACCAACCACCTGCTGATCGTTGCCAGTGACCATGGTAGCATCTGCGGAATCGGTAATCCTCAGGCACTTCAAACCCTTCCTTTCGTAACCGTTCTACCAGTCGTTCAACAGGGGTCTTCTTGTGTGGCTTCTCAACGCAACACCGATATTCCTAACAGTCCTTATTCAGACAAGTGAAGCTCCTGCAAAGCTCAGTCATTTCACCACCACCCTTAAGGCATTTCATTGTTAGATCCTTCCTCACGGATTCTTTTTGATCCACTTCATGATCTTGCCAGTTTTCACATTTGCCAGCACCTTCCAGACACGATCACAGGGTTGGCACATGTTACGGGCATCATCACGAGAGTAAAACATGGGGATGTCGTTCAGTTCCTTCCGTCCAGTATAGAATGAACTATCAGAGGCGAAAATCTGAAATTTCTTCCCACTATCCTTGTACTTCTTGACGTAGGGGTTTGTCATGGGCTCATCATGGTAACAGGCAACAACATACGTTTCCTTGACGTTCTGGCTATTTTTCATTGGTCGTTCCCCTTCGTTCTTGTCTGCCCGTTCGATGGCACGGTTGTTGGTGTATGAGAAGTTTGGGTATTGTGTTTAAATCCACTTTTCATTGAATTTAAATGAATACCATTGAAATTAGTCATTAATTCCTTCATTGGTGTTTAATGTACCAAAGTTTTGTTTGGCAGTCAACTGAAAACGCAAAATAAATGCAGATTTGTTTTTTGCGCGACGATTTTTCGATAT